>Ga0256841_1000213_pt1 | contig 64093 bp, 58 predicted proteins | sample 356308metaG_FD_185971 | JGI IMG/M metagenome (GOLD analysis project Ga0256841, IMG submission 185971) | Hydrothermal vent microbial communities from Mid Atlantic Ridge, Atlantic Ocean - 356-308 | ecosystem: Environmental > Aquatic > Marine > Hydrothermal vents | place: Atlantic Ocean: Mid... | reverse complement strand
AGCGCAACGCGCCCTCGCCCACCAGCATGATGTGGTCGGTGCGCTCCATCACCAGCCGGGCCACGCGGGAAGGCGTCTTGATGCCCCGCAGCGCGCCCACAGCGCCCGCCCGCCGCGTCGGCCCATGCATCACGCAGGCGTCCAGCTCGACGACGCCGTCCTCATTGGGCAGGCCGCCGTAGCCGACCGAGGCATCGTTGGGATCCTCCTCGACGATGTTGACGCCCGCGACCACTGCGTCGAGGGTGTCCCGGCCGGCCTGGAGCATCTCCATCGCCTTCGTGCAGGCGCGGGCGCCGTTGGCGCTCGCGACCACTACGTTCTTTCCGCTTCCCTGGGCGCTCGCCGCTGCAGCCGCCACGCCCGCCGAGGCCAGCATCCAATCACGCCGAGTCAGCATGGATACCTCACTTTCTTTCCGCTAAACTAAATCGCAAGATGAGGAAGGTCCTCGTTTGTCTACTGCTGATGGCAACATTGTTGCCCGCCGCAGGCAGGAAGGGCAAGTCGCACAAGGAGCCGGACCTGACGCTGGTCGATTTCGGCGCCCGGCGTGAAAACGGGCTGATCCTCATCGACGGCGTCGTGCGTGTCAACAAAGTGGTCGAACCGCTCATCGGGATGCGGGCGAAGTTCGAACTCTTCGCTCCCGGCAAGCGGCTGCTCAGCGAGCAGGAGAGCGTGATTTCTCAGGAAGTGCTCGAAGAGGGCGACGAGGTGCCCTTCTACCTGCAGTGCCGGGACCACGTCAAGGCCGTGCACATCTGGGTGAGCTTTCGCAGTAAGAAGCGGATGTACCTGAATTTGGAGAACCCTGGGCCGTACGGCATCGAATGAATGGGTCTCCGGCGGGCGGCTGCTACAATAAGTGACTCGCTATGGACGTGACGATAGGGCCGGCGGGCCCGCTCAAAGGTGAAGTCCGCCTTCCCGGCGACAAATCCATCTCCCACCGCTACGCGATGCTCGCTTCGATCGCCCGGGGCGTGACCACCATCCGGAACTACTCGACCGGCGCCGACTGCGCCTCCACCCTTGGCTGTCTGGAGTCCCTCGGCGTCAAAGTGGAGCGCGAGGGCAATACCGTGCGGCTCGAGGGGCGGGGACGCGAAGGCCTTTCGAAGCCGGCTTCCATGCTCGATGCCGGCAATTCCGGCTCCACCATCCGGATGCTCAGCGGAATCCTGGCGGCCCAGCCGTTTACGTCGGTGATCGGGGGCGACGAGTCGCTCTCGCGCCGGCCCATGCGCCGCATCATGACGCCGCTCGAGCAGATGGGCGCCCGCATCCGCGCCCGCGACGCCCAGTACCCACCGCTCGAGATCGAGGGCCGCCCCTTGCAGCCCATCACCTATGAGCTTCCCGTCGCCAGCGCCCAGGTGAAGACTTGCGTGCTCTTCGCCGGCCTGTTCGCTCCCGGCGAGACCACCCTCATCGAGCCGTTGCGGACCCGCGACCACACCGAGATCGCCTTGCGCGAGTTCGGCGCCGAGGTCGCGGTGCAGGGAAAACGGATCACCGTGATGGGGCGGCCGGAGCTGTCCGGGCTGGATCTCGAAGTCCCGGGCGACCTCTCTTCAGCGGCCTTCTTCCTCGCCGCCGCGCTGCTGGCGCCCGGCTCGCGCATCGTCATCGAACAAGTGGGGCTGAACCCCACGCGGGCCGCCCTGCTCGACTTCCTCCGCCTGATGGGCGCGCCGGTGAGGATCCTCAGCGTCGGCCACCGTCACGGCGAGCTGGTCGGCGACGTGGAAGCCGCTTACGGGCCGCTGCGCGGCGGCGTTGTCGAAGGCCAGTGGACCGCCGCCTTGATCGACGAAATCCCGGTGCTGGCGGTACTCGGCGCGACCAGCGAACAAGGGCTCGAAGTTCGGGACGCGCGGGAGCTGCGCATCAAGGAGACCGACCGGATCGCCGCCGTCGAGGAGAACCTGAAGCGTATGGGCGTGGCGGTGAAGTCCTGGCAGGACGGCTTCTCGGTCCCCGGCCGGCAGCGCCTCCGCGCCGCCGAACTCGACAGCTTCGGCGACCACCGTATCGCCATGGCCTTCACCGTGGCCGCGCTCGCCACGGAAGGCCCGTGTACAATCCGCGGCGCCCAGGCCGCGCGTATCTCTTACCCTGAGTTTTTCGATACACTACGGTCATTGAGCGGGTGAGAAGCCCGCAGGAGGAGGACCGCCATGGCCGTGGAGTCGGCCCAGGATCTAACCCTGGCCGGATTGGCTCATGATTTGAACAATGTCTTCGCCACCATTCTGGAAGCGGCGGAACTGCTCGAAACGGACCCGAAATGGCGCTCCTTGTCCGGGGCGATCTGCCGCAGCGCCCGGCACGGGCAGCGCATTGCCAGCGGCCTGATGGCGTCCGTCCAGGCGGCGCAACCGCTGGAACCGATCCTCAGCGGGACGATGGAGTTCACCCAGGATCTCCTCAAGACCGTCCACGCTGCCCCGGTGGTTTTCGCTCCCCGGATCGAAAAGGGAATCGCTGTTCCCGGTCCGGCCGCCGCGTGGGAGCGGGTGCTGCTGAACCTTTTCTTGAACGCCGCACAGACGACGCCGGACGGCGTGCGCATCGAGGTCTCTGCACGCCGCACCGCCGCAGGCGTGGAGATCTCGGTGGCCGACGACGGTCCCGGCATTCCTCCCGCCATTCTGCCCCGTATTTTCGAGCCGCGTTTTTCGACGAAATCGAGCGGCGGCATGGGGCTCCACATCGTCAGGACCCTGGTGGAAGACTGGGGCGGCTCGGTCTCCGCCGCCAACCGGCCGGGCGGCGGGGCGATCTTCTCAATTCGCCTCATTCGGGTCTGAGACCCGCCCCCGCACGGCCTTCGGTCCAGCCTCCCGGAACGCGCCCCTTCTCAAGCCGTCGCCTGGGCGCTGGCGCGGCGATGCTCGGCCACGGGAAGCTTCCTGCGGGCGGCCGCCAGGTCCTTCCAGTGGAGCCATGCCAGGCTCACGATGCGCGTCACTTCCGCACGGTCGAAAGGCTTCGAAAGGACGTCGTAGGCGCCGAGATTCAGTACTTCGGCCCAAAGCCGGTCGTCGGCGTGGCTGGAGCTCACGACGATCAGCGGAGGGAACGGCAGCAGGGTCACAGATTCCAGCAGATCTTTCCACGTCCCGTCAGGGAGGTCGCGTTCACAAATCAGCACCGCGAGCGGGCTGGTATGAAGCTGGCGGACCGCTTCGTGGCATGAATACGCCGACGAAATGCGCCAGTTGGAGTGGCTGAAAATGGCCCGGAGGCTAGCGTGGTCTTCCTCAAAGGGGCTTACGGCCATGACCGCCACAGTCTTGTCGGCGATCGAAATCTGGGGCAGGTTGGAGGTGGGGCCTGCCATACGTCTACCCTCCTTTCCGGCGAGCAGTCGGCCTGCCTCAATGATGCGCCCATGCGCCTACCGTGTCAAGAAAAACCGACACATTTCCCTCAGGAGATTGACGTCTGCCGGCATCGCGAACAGGCGTCCGGAAACCCAGGAAGCCAGCTATCTCCAGCCGCACGTATGAGATAGCGGGAATCCGATGCTCCGAAGATCTGGCGGAGGAGAGTTCGAGTATTCCCATCGATTTTCGAAGAATATTCTTTTCAGTTACGTTTACTTTTCGCAAGCGGTTGCAACCCGCCTGCTCCGAAGGACCCGGCGCCGCCGGGCTTGGAGACGTCCCATCCCGCATTCCCACCCGAGTACTACCGGTACCAACCCGAAAAGATGGAAGATCCACCCGCGGGACCAGAATGGCCCGGCCCGATGGGACAGACCCCGCAGGCGCAGCTCGGGATTGTAAGCGTTTCCAACAGCCTGTGTGCCCCCCCTTTTCGAACTCCTGACGCACCCGTTGGGTCCACTCATGCCAGCCGGACGGCGTTCTCCACCGCATCGCCCGGCAACGGCAACGCGCAGAGACGTTTGACTTCCACCAGCGGATGCATCCAGCATAGAAGCGTTCGCCAGATTCCGTTAGGGGGAACCGTGATGGCTGTCCGTACGTTGCCGGTCCTGATAATGCTGACGATGTCGTCTGTTTTGTCTCCGTCCGCTGCGGCCGCCGACTTGGGCGAGCTGGCGGCCGCGGAGGCCAGGCGCCTGGAGGAGCTTTACAAGCACCTGCACGCGCACCCCGAGCTCTCCTTTCACGAAACGGCGACGGCCACGCGCATCGCCCAGGAGCTGCGCCGGGCCGGCTACGAAGTCACCACCGGCGTCGGCGGAAACGGCGTCGTGGGCGTGCTGCGCAACGGCGAAGGGAAGACGGTCCTGATTCGGACCGACCTCGACGCCCTGCCCGTCGTCGAGGAGACCGGCAAGCCCTACGCCAGCAAGGTCCGCACCCGGGACGATGCCGGCAACGACGTCGGCGTGATGCACGCCTGTGGCCACGACATCCACATGACGGCGTTCGTCGGCACGGCCCGCCTATTGGCAAAGACGAAGGACCGGTGGAAGGGCACGGTCGTCATGATCGCCCAGCCGGCCGAGGAGCGCGGCGCCGGAGCCAAGGCCATGCTCGCCGACGGCCTCTACCGGCGCTTCCCCACCCCGGACGCCGCCCTGGCCCTGCACGTCAGCGCCGAGCTGCCCGCCGGGACCATCGGCTACCACCACGGCTACGCCATGGCGGCGGTCGATTCGGTGGACATCACCGTCCGCGGCCTCGGTGGCCACGGCGCTTACCCCCACAAGACCAAAGACCCGATCGTCCTGTCCGCTTACATCATCACGGCTTTGCAAACGATCGCCAGCCGGGAGACCGACCCCCAGGACGCCGTCGTCGTCACCGTCGGCTCCATCCACGGCGGGGCGAAACACAACATCATCCCGCCGGAGGTCAAGCTCCAGCTCACCGTCCGCAACTACTCCGACAAGACCCGCAAGGCGGTGCTGGCCGCCATCCGGCGCATCACCACCGAAACCGCCCGCGCCTTCGGCATCCCCGAGGACCGGCTGCCCGTCATCGAGATGCCGAACGAGTACACGCCGGCCACTTACAACGACCCGGATCTCGGCCGCCGCCTGGTCGCCGCCTGGAACAAGGTCCTCGGCGAGGAAAGCGTCGTCGAGGTCCCGGCCGTGATGGCCAGTGAAGACTTCTCCCGTTACGGCCGCACGCCCGAGAAGGTCCCCATCTACCTGTTCTGGCTGGGAACCGTCGAGCGCTCCCGCTGGGAGGCCGCCGAGCGGGGAGAGGTCCGGCTGCCCGCGCTGCACTCCCCCTTGTTCGCCCCAGAGATCCATCCCACCATCGAGACCGGCGTGAAGGCGATGGCCGCGGCGGCCCTGGCGGTGCTCGGCGGGAGCATCTGAAGCCGTTCGCCCCGCGGCCCGCTATCAGGCCGGGAGCGCCCCCGGAGCCCGGCGGCCCTCCCTCGGGTCGCCGAAACCCCGATTCCGCCCCGCTTTGGAACCTCGAAGCGGATGATTACATCAAGATAGGTGGCAATGCCGGTTTTCACTGAACTACGCCCGACAGATCAGCCTGCAACTCCGGTTGGAGGATGGAGGATATCGCCATGACAAACTACCGAACGACTCGTGTCTCCCTGATCGCTGGACTCGTGGTCGTCCTCGCTCTCTTGATGTCACCGCTGGCAGCCCAGGCAGAAGACGTGGGCTACTTCCGGTGCAAGATCGACCCGTGGGACGCGGGTGTGTTCATCAACGGCAAGTATTACGGCACGGCTGCCATGTTCGGCCACAAGAGCAACCCGCTGAAGCTGAAGCCGGGCCGTTACACGGTCGAGTTCGTCGATCCCCGCTACGAGACGCTGCGCGTCGAGATCCAGATCGAGGCGGGCAAGACAACGACGATCCGCAAGAGCATGAAGCCGCTGGCTCGCAAAGTGGAGGGGCCTTTCGGCGAACTCAAGACCGAAGGCTGGCCGAACGCCGCCGTGTATCTCAACGGCAAGTATTACGGCAACACCAAGGAGCTCGGCACGCCAGGCCGCGGCCTGCTGCTCAAACCGGGTACCTATGACCTGAAGATCGTTGATGTCAACGGCAACACGCTCAAGGAAGAGAAGATCACCATCAACGCCGACGAGACGCTGATCATCCACAAGGGCCGGGCGCCCGTCCGCGAGAAATAGCGCCGCCCTTTCTTACGCTCGCGACGCCCCGCCGGTCCGCCGCCGGCGGGGCTTTGGTTTCTCAACCCATCCCCGCCCACCACGCCTCGCGCTTCTCCGCCGCTTACCCGGTGTCGGGCGGCGTCGTGTCCGACGGCGCGGGGATGAGCCCGTCCCAGACCCAGCGGTACTCGAACATCTGCCACCCGCCGAGCGACAGCCCGTCCGCCGAGAATTTCTCCACCGTGGATTCGTCCTTGGTGCGCTGGCGCAGGGTGAAGCGCAACTGGTTGCCGTCAGAGATAAACAGCAGCCAGCGCCGAGGCAGCACCGGTGCGAAGGAGGCGTATGTGAGTTCGCCGCGCCGGGCGTCTTCGGCAATCAGCACCCAGCGGTCCGAAAGGAAGTCGTTCTCCGGCCGGTAACTGTCCAGATCGATGAGGATGCGGCTGCGCTCGTCCCCGCCACTCCAGCGGAAGGTCATCGGCTTCGACGTGTCGATCTCGGTCCCCGGCGGGAAGTCGAACTCCGGGGTCACCGGCGCCGGCAGCTCGATTGTGCTTTCGAACGGACTCACGCCGCCGCCACCAGTGGCCTGTAGCGTGTAACGCCCCGGCTGGAACTCCTCGACGGTCCACTGCCCGCGGTAGCGCGGGCCGTTGGGAGTCTCCTCCCGTTCGAGGTCGGCGGTGCCCAATCCCGGTCCGGTGACGGTCAACGTCCCGGCATCCAGGAGCTGCCTCGCCCTGGGATCGGGGCAAGAGACTGGCGGTTGTCCCTGCTCGATAGCGAGATCGATAGCGATATCGTGGTAATCACCCCATCCACCGCCCACGAACTGACTGAACCATTCGGGATTCTCGAAGCGGGGCTGGAGGTTTCCGACTCCGTGGGGAAATTCTGCGACCACTTCCAGAACCGCACCTCCTCCGCGCGAGAATGTCACATTCCACTTCACGAGTCCGAAGGAAGAGAACTCGTCCCGGCACCGCCCGCCGCCGGCCCGGACGCTCACGTAAACCGTCTGGCTGCCGAAGAGTCTTCCTCCGGGGGCCGTCAACCGCAACGGGACGTAGCAGCCCTCTTCCATGACTGTCGGAAGCTTCAGATTGTACTGGTCCAGACCCACCGTGCCGGGAGCTTTGCCGCTGAACAACCACAGGGGCGCACCCTCTCGCGGCCTCAAGTAGGGCAAGTTGATGTAGCCCTCCCGGCCCACAACCGCCCCGAAGCCGCCCATCAAATAATACCTGTCGGTGGGGATCGGCTCGCCGTCTGGAGGCTGGACAGGGGTGACCCCCATTCCGGTGAGAAATATCGTGAGGGCTCCGCCGGGCTCCGCGCTGTTTTCGGGAGAATTCACGGAGACGCTGCCGTCCGGCGCGACGTTGAGCACCGCCGGCGGGCCGCAGCCGGAAGCGTCCAACGTGAAAATCCCTAGGGCCCACGATGTGATATCGGGGGGCAACGACACCCGTTCGGAGACTCCGGATTCATTCCGCACCTCTAGAAATTCCGGCGAAAACGGCTCCGGGTAGAGTCCCGATGGCACCATGAAGTTGATCTGTCCCGGGGAGACGAAAAACAGCGGGGCTTCCACAACGATCTCGCTTTGGTCCGACGGCAACTGCTTCGGCCCCCCCACCCTCACCTTGACGCCGGCCAGCTCCGTGGGCAAGGGGAACCCCTCGGCCGCCGCCGTCCGCGGGGCCAGGTTCTCCCCGAAGATCGAAGCGATCGATCCCTTGGCGATGGGCCGCCCGTAATGGGCGGCATTCACCACCCCACCCGGATAGATGACCGGCGGCCCCTGCGCCAGGAGCGGCAGTACACACAGAGCCGCCGGCAACCAACGCCTCGTCATCGAGCCGCGTCCCCCTGCAACAGCCCCGCCACGGCCAGACGAAACTCGAACGCGCTCTGGCCTCGCTGCACCGTGAACTCCTCGTTGGGGCCCTTCATGTTCAACGGTGTGCCGTCGTCTTTGCGCAGCGACAGGTGCCGGCTGAACACCCACAGGCGGAACGGCTTCTCGAAGGGAACGGTGAGCGCAAACTTCCACGTCGAGCCATTCTTTTTGACTGCTTCCGGACGGTAAAAGGCGCCCGACGGGGTCGTGACGCCGACGATCAGATTCCGGAAGTCGGCGAGATCCGTTCCCAGCCGGACTAGGTCTTCCGGATCTTCCACCGAGATCTGCACCACCGCGCCGCGTCTCAGAGTGAAAAGCAGGTCCCCGCGCCGCTCGCCTTCAGCGAGAGAAAGGCCAACCCGCGCCGACCACAGGCAGGTATCCAGGAAACCTATCGGGCCGGTGACGCAGACCGAGTAGGTCCCAGGAATGAGTCCGTCTACGTCGAACCGCCCGGCCTCATCCACGGATGCCGTGGCGCTGAACGCCGGCTCGCCGGCGGCCGGACGTACCCGAATCTCCCGGCCCACCACTTCCTGAACCATCTTCGGCATCCTCATATAAACAACGCGGGCGCCCGGCACCGGGTTTCCGCCTTCGTCCACGACGATTCCCGAAAACCCGCCGTGCGGAACGGGCTGCTGTGCCATCACGCTGCCCGCGGGGGCGAATAACAGCGCTCCGCACCACACGGCGATCAATGCGGAAACTTTTGAATTTATCATGATTCCACCTCCCTTTCTCACTGTTCCCGCCTGCGCTCAGTCCTGCTGGCTGGGGTCGTACGGCGGGTTGATCACCGGGTTGTCGAATGGGTAGCAGCTATCGAAAGCGTGATACCAGGGTTGCATCACGATGGTGGTTGTCCCCGCAAGGGTACTGTCGTTGTAGCCGAGGACCTCTCCCTCAGCCGAATTCACCGGAGCGCCTTCGCAGGTCTGGTTTCCGTTGACCGTGTTACTGTGCGTCTCGCCGACGACCACCTGGGCGTTGCAGATGTTCGCGTTGTAGCCGTGCCAACCGCCAGGGCAGTAGGCGTTCTTGTATTGCCTGATCTTCGTAAAGAGTGTTTCCGCCTCCACTTGTGTGTCGGCGCTCGTTTTGTTGGGATCACACGTCCACTTGTCCATCAAGAGGCACGAGTAATCATGGATGTCGATCACGGAGGGCTGCGTGTGATACACGTTGATTGCTGGCATCTCGCCGGTGTTGGTGCCTGTCCGGCACGGCAGGTACATCGCGTTTGAATCATTATCCTTCCAGCTGGCCCCATGCCCCACCAAGCCTCCGTTGATGCCCGCCGTGACCTCGGACAAGCCGATCACGCGAGCCGAGTCTCCGTAGATCGAAAGGCAGTCGGCTCCAGGCGATGATGTGCGACTAGTTTTGGGAGAGTATGTTACCCGATCGGGGGAAAACCCATGGTTGCTCATGAGGGTGCGGACCTTCGTGAGAACGTCGCGATCTCCCGAGTGGGCTATCATGTTGTCATAGATGAACCTGGCCTCGACGGTGAACCAGTGCAGGTTGATCTCGTTCAGCAGGTCGAACTCGTAGACCACCAAGCCTTTCGCTGCGATCTCGGCCAACAGCGCGTCGATCACTTCGTAGATGTTGTCCCAACCCACGAAGATCGGATTGGGGGGCGAGCAGTTATACGACTGGTCCTTACCAGCTGCGAAGGGGCCTTTTCCGGGCTCCCAACCGGACGGGGCGGTGGGCCAGAACGTCAGCTCGACTTTGGTCGGGACGGAGTCGGTGCACCCGCCCACGGTGACATCCACCTGGATATTCTGCTCCCCATCCCCTGATGTCCCGAAGAAAATCGGTGAAGGGGTCACATACGTGTAGCCTGCGTTCTTTATGTCTTGCAGGAAATCTCGCAGATTGGTCAGCCAACTGCTCTTGACTTGGTAGTCGTTCCCGGTCTGGGTTTTTTCCATCGCCCGCCAGACCGAGAACCGGAAGCGGACGCCGGCAGCTTCCTGGGTCTTGAACTTCTGCAGCAGCGACACGTAGCAGTCCCTGATTTTCGGGTAGGATCCGCTGGGGCAGTTGGGAAGCTGCCCGGTGTTGTTCGCGTTGTACTGGTCGATGGAGACTCCGCCCAGGTTCGCGTGCAGGCGGCTGGGAGGGTCGATCGCGGCTTGTGCCGCGCTCGAAGACACCGTCAAGAGACCGGCCACTAAGATGATTCTCCTCTTCACAAGCCGCAACATGGCTTATCTCCCTAATGTGAACGGAAATTGCGGAAAAGATTTCACCGCGCGTGGCCAGGAGCGGCCGACCTGGCTACCCGGCAGCGGACGGCGGCGTCTGCTCTTACGGTCGAAGAATACAAAAAAAAAAAAAACCGCTTGTCAAGAGGAAAAGTTCACAGGCTCTCGTTTTTCCGCTTGATTCAGCACGCCAGAACTGCCGTTCCGATGGGGCCAGGGCGGAGGCCTGCGCTTCCGGCGCCGCGCAGCACTTTCCGTTCAGCCGGCTCCCGGACTAGGACCGTGTTCGTTTTGCGGGCCGCTTCCCGCCCCTGCAGCGATCCGCTAAGATCGAAGTATGGCGAGCGAGATCATTTTCCTCGTCGCGGAATCCCCCGAAGGCGGGTACGCGGCCCGCGCGTTGGGACACCCGATCTTCACCGAAGCCGACGATTTCGAGCAGCTCAAACGGATGGTGTTGGACGCGGTCCGGTGCCACTTCGACGCCTCGGAGCTGCCTTCTGTGATACGGCTCCACGTGACCAGGGACGAGGTGATCGCGGTGTGAGACTGCCGCAATTTTCTCGCGCCGAGATATTTCCCCCGCCAATTGACTGGAAACTCGGCGACAACAGCTCCGCCGCTCACCTCAGAACCTCTCCGGGTCCAGACCGCTGATCTCCAGGCTGGGCGCCCCGTCGAGGATGCACTCGGCGATGAGCTTGCCGGTGACCGGGCTGAGCGTCAGGCCGAGCATGGCGTGGCCGGTGGCGACGTACAGGCCGGGAAAGCGCCGCACCGGCCCTATGGCGGGCAGCCCGTCCGGCAGGCAGGGGCGCAGTCCGCACCATTCCGAAAGCGATTCGTCCTCGCCCATCGCCTCGAAGTACTGCTTCGCGGCGTTGGTGAGCTGCTCGAGCCGCGGGCGCAGGATCCGGTCGTTGACGCCGGAAAACTCGAGTGTCCCGGCGAAGCGGACGAACCCGTCCATCGGCGTGCAGAAGACCGATTTCTCTCCCAGGATGCACGGGTAGCGCAGGTCCGGCGTCTTGCCGGGCGTGGGGCGGCGGTCGCGGTGATAGCCCTTGGCCGGCTGGAGCGGCAGCCGCAGGCCCAGTTTCCGCACCAGCGGGACCGTGTAGGCCCCGGTGGCCAGTACGACGGCGTCGGCTTCGACCGCGCCGCTGTCCGCCAGCGCCAACCCCCGCGCCCGGCCGCCCTCGACCGCCACCGCCGCTACTTCCACTCCGCTCCGAAACTCGACCCCCAGCCGCCTGGCCCGCTCGGCCATCTCCAGGACAAAGCGGTAGGGATTCACCGAAGCGGCCTCCGGGTAGTAGATCGCCCCCAAGATCCTCCGGCTGAACGACGGGTCCCGCTCTCGCAGCTCCTCCCCGGTGAGCGCCTCCGGATGAAACCCGTAGCGCCGCACCAGCTCGGCTTCGTGGCGCCCGGCGGCGAGCCCGGCCTCGGTCGCGTAGACTTCGAAGTAGCCGTTGCGGCGGTAGTCGCAGTCGAGCTTCTCTTCGGCCACCAGCTCGTCGAAGAGCCTGCGGGTGGCGTGGCCCAGGGGGGCGAGCACGCCCATCGAGTACTCCAGATGCTCCCGGGTGCACCTGCGGGCGAACTTCCAGAACCAGGCGAACAGTTCCGGATCAAGGCGCGGCGCCACGTAGAGCGGGCTCAAGGGGTCGAAGAGCGACTTCAGCGCCTGCTTCACCCGGCCGGGCTTGTTGATGGGCGGATGGCCGGGAGAGATCGACCCGGCGTTGCCGTACGAGGCCCCCCTGGCCAGCTCGCCGCGCTCCAGCACGACGACCCGGGCGCCCCGCCGGGCCAGGTAGTAGGCGCAGCAGACGCCGATCACCCCGCCGCCGGCGATCACCACCCGCGGAGCGGCCGAAGCCTTGCTCCCGGCATCAGAAGCGCTTCCCATCGCAGTTCCCTTCTTTCATCATGAGCCGATCCATGCAACTCGAGGAGACAGCCGCGCGCCCGTCGGCTCCCGCCAGGACACCATTATCCGAAACACGGCGCCCGGCGGCTACGGTTGTGCCACGCGGCGGCGCCCGGCGGCGGTCAAACGTCCCGTTTCTTGAACACCAGGACGCCCAGCGGGGGCAGGGTCAGGCAGACGCTGTACGCCCGCCCGTGCCAGGGCGTCTCCTCGCTTACCACGAGGCCCCCGTTGCCCACGTTCGAACCGCCGAAGTACTCCGAATCACTGTTCAGGATCTCTTCATAGAAGCCCGGCTCGGGGACGCCGACGCGGTAGTCCTGCCGCGGCACGGGCGTGAAGTTGCACACGAACAGCAGCCACTCGGCCGGGTCTTCGGCCCGCCGCAGGAAGCTGATGACGCTGCCCTCGACGTCATGGAAGTCGATCCACTCGAAGCCCGAGTGGTGGAAGTCCACCTGATAGAGCGCCGGCTCGGAGCGGTAGAGCCGGTTCAGCTCCTTGACGAAGGCCTGCAGCTTGCGGTGGTAGTCGTAGCTGAGCAGGTCCCACCGCGTACTCACCTCGTAGTTCCACTCCTCGTACTGGCCGATCTCCTGGCCTTGGAAGAGCAGCTTCTTGCCCGGGTGCCCGTACATGTAGGCGAGGAAGGCCCGGACATTGGCGAAGCGCTGCCACTCGTCGCCGGGCATCTTGCTGATGAGCGAGCGCTTGCCGTGGACCACTTCGTCGTGGGAGATGGGCAGCACGAAGTTCTCGCTGAAGGCGTAGAGCAGGCTGAAGGTGATGTTGTTGTGGTGGAACTTGCGGAAGATGGGGTCGCGCGAGAAGTAGTCCAGCATGTCGTGCATCCACCCCATGTTCCACTTCATGGTGAAGCCCAGCCCGCCCAGGTAGACCGGCCGGGTGACGCCGGGAAAGGCGGTGGACTCTTCGGCGACGGTCACCGCCCCGGGGACCTTGTGGGCCAGCTCGTTGAAGCGCTTCAGAAAGTCGATGGCCTCCAGGTTCTCGTTGCCGCCGTGGATGTTCGGTACCCACTCGCCGTCCTGGCGCGAGTAGTCCAGGTAGAGCATCGAGGCCACGGCGTCCACCCGCAGCCCGTCGATGTGATAGTGCTTCAGCCAGAACAGGGCGTTCGAGAGCAGGAAGTTGCGGACCTCGTTGCGCCCGTAGTTGAAGATCAGCGTGCCCCAGTCGCGGTGCTCGCCCTTGCGCGGGTCTTCGTGCTCGTAGAGGGCGGTGCCGTCGAACCAGGCCAGCCCGTGGGCGTCCTTGGGGAAGTGGCCCGGCACCCAATCGACGATCACCCCGATGCCCGCCTGGTGGCACCGGTCGATGAAGTACATGAAGTCGTCCGGGGTGCCGAAGCGGGCGGTGGGGGCGAAGTAGCCGATCACCTGGTAGCCCCAGCTCCCGCTGAAGGGGTGCTCCATGACAGGCAGCAGCTCGATGTGGGTGTAGCCCATCTTGGTGACGTAGGCCACCAGCGAATCAGCCAGTTCCCGGTAGTTGAGCCACCGGTTGTTCGGCCCGCGCATCCAGGAGCCAAGATGCACCTCGTAGACCGAAACCGGCTCCCTCAGCCAGTCCCTCTCCGCCCGGCGGGCCAGCCAATCGGCGTCATTCCACTGATGTTTGTCGATATCCCAGACCACCGAGGCCGATTTCGGCGGCATCTCAGCGGCGAAGGCGTACGGGTCGGCCTTCATCTGCTCGTAGCCCCGGAACCGCGAGCGGACGTGGTACTTGTACGGCATCCCCTCGCCGATCTCCGGGATGAAGATCTCCCAGACGCCGCCGTTGCGCTGGCGCATCGGGTGGCGCCGGGCGTCCCAGTGATTGAAGTCGCCGACCACGCTCACCGTGGCTGCGTTCGGCGCCCAGACGCCGAAGCGGACGCCCCGGACGCCCTCGACCTCCACGAGGTGCGCCCCGAGGGTCTTGTAGGCCTCGTACAGCGTGCCTTCCCCATGAAGGTGAAGCTCGAAATCCGTGAGCAGCGGCCCGAAGCGGTAAGGGTCTTCCTGCTCGACGGCCGTTCCTTCGTGGCCTGTGACGCGCAGCCGGTAAGCGCCCGGGTGGCGGTCGAGGCGGGCGGTGAAGACGCCCTGCGGGTGACGCCGCTTCATGGGGAAGCGGCCCCAAGAGGTGACGACTTCCACCGCAGCAGCCTGGGGCAGGAAGGCCCGCACCTCCCACCGGGAGTCCTCCCGGCCGCCGTTTACTGCGTGCGGGCCGAGAATGCGGAACGGATCGCCGTGGTAGCCGCCGACGAGGGCCTCGATCTCCTGGCTGGTCATCGCATCGCGTCTTCGCAGCCGGCGGCGCGCGCCGGATGCAAACCGCTATTATCGCAGGGATGGAGCGCTTGATCGCGGAACTTCCCAAGGCGGAGCTTCACTTGCACCTGGAAGGGTCGCTCGAGCCGCAGACCCTCTGCGAACTCGACCCGGCTCTCACCGTGGAAGAAATCCGCGAGCGCTACCGCCACGTCCACAGCTTTCCGGCGTTCATCGAAGTCTTCCGCTGGATCCTCGAACGGCTCCGCGGCCCGGCCGAATACGCCCTGGCGCTGCGGCGGCTGCTGGAACGGCTCGAAACCGAAAACGTCGCCTATGCCGAGATCACCGTCTCGGCGGGCACGATCCTGTGGCAGGACAAGCCGTTCGCTTCGGTCTTCGAAGCCTTGACTCGCGAGGCCGCCCGCTCCCGCATCGAGGTCCGCTGGATCCTCGACGCGGTGCGGCACTTCGGTCCGGAGCACGTCCGGCGGGTGGCCGAGCTGGCCGTCGAGCGGGCCGGCGACGGCGTCGTCGCTTTCGGCATCGGGGGCGACGAAAGCCGCGGACCGGCCCGCAGGTTCTATGACACGTTCCGGTTCGTTCGCGAACGCGGTCTGCATCTCACCATCCATGCCGGCGAGACGGCGGGACCCGAATCGGTCCGCCAGGCGCTCGAAGCCGGCGCCGGACGCATCGGCCACGGCGTGGCCGCCGCCCGCGATCCGGAGCTACTAGAGGAGCTGGCCCGCCGCCGCGTCGCCCTCGAAGTTTGCCTCACGAGCAACGCGGCCATCGGCGTCGTGCCGCGGCTCGAAGACCACCCCCTGCCCCGCTTTCTCGCCGCCGGCGTCCCGGTGACGCTCAACACCGACGATCCGGCAATTTTCTCCACCACGCTCAACCGCGAATACGAAAAGGCCGCGGTGGCCTTCCGGCTCTCCGCGGCCCAACTGAGACAGATCGCCGCCGCCGGCTTCGTCCACCGTTTCCACGCCGGGGCGCGTTGAGGCCCGCTTCAGACGCCCCGCCGCGGGCGGTTCCGCCGGACGTAGAGCATGTCCTGGGTCGGCTCGGCGTCGCATTCGAAGTCGAGCGTGGTGACCGGGTCGTCCGGGGCCGCCGGCGGCAGCCCGAAGCAGCGTACTCGGAACTCGTCCTGTTCGAACTTCACCGGCTGGCCCGTGGCGTGCATCTTCACCGAAAGCACTTTGCACCGGAGGCCCGCTATCGCAAGCGTCTCGCCCGGCCAGAAGTGCGACTGCACATAAAGCGTCTTGCCCTTGCGCGTAAAGCTGCAACACTTCGCCTGCCACACCTGGCACGGATCGGCCCCGTAGATCGTGTCGCCGTTCCGCGCCATCCAGCGCCCCACCGATCCCAGGATCTTCACCGATTCCTCGGGCACCGAGCCGTCGGCCCGGGGGCCGATGTTCAGCAGGTAGTTGCCGCCCTGGCGGGCGCAGGTGATCAGGTTCCGCACGATCGTCTTCGGCGACTTCCAAGCGTCGTCGGCGGCGTGGTATCCCCAACTGTCGTTCATCGTCATGCACGCCTCCCAGGCCTTGCCCTTGGCGGCCTGGATGCGCTGCTCGGGGGTGGAGAAATCCCCCTCCAGCCGGTTGCGGTTGTTGACGATGATGTCCGGTTGCAACTCGAAGACCATTTTGTTCATCCGCTCGGACTCCCAGCCTTTGGCGTCCAGCGGCCAGGCGACGTCGTACCAGAGGATGTCGATCTTGCCGTAGTTGGTCATCAGCTCGCGGATCTGCCCGTGGATGTAGGCGACGAAGCGCTTGCGGGCCGCCTCGTCCTCGGCGCAGCGCGCCCCGTCGGGGTGGTGCCAGTCCATCAGCGAGTAGTAGAAGCCCACCCGCAGGCCCTCGGCCCGCGCCGCCTCGACGTACTCCTTCACCAGGTCGCGGCCGCAGGCGCGCTTCGGCGCGCAGTAGTCGGTGTACTGGGAGTGGAACAGGCAGAAGCCCTCGTGGTGCTTGGTGGTCATCACCATGTATTTCTGGCCCGCCTGCCTGGCCAGCTTCGCCCAGTAGCGGGCGGCGTTGGGTTTGGGATTGAACTGGTCGGCCAGCTTCTCGTACTCGGCCACGGGGATACCTTCGATCTCCATCACCCACTCGTGCCGGCCGAGCACGCTGTAGAGGCCCCAATGGATGAACATGCCGAACTTGGCCTGGTGCCACCATCGCATGCGGCGTTCGCGGTCAGCCGCCCCTCCGGCGGCCGTGGCCGGGCCGGCAGCCATGAATCCGGGCGCAGCAGCCATCAACCCGAGGTAGTCTCTGCGGGACAAATGAAGTGCCATAATCCAGTCCTCCTAGCCTCCTGCGTAATCTCGGGGCAAGTCTAGCACGCCTCGCCGGACCGGGGGTGACTTTTCTGTTACTTAATCGATAAATCCATCCCGGCGGGTCTGCCGCCGCAGCGGTGTTACAATCGGCGCAGGCCCTGCGATGACCGGACGCCACCGGACCTCTTTCCTCGCGTTCGTCGCCGCCGAGATGCTTGCGGTGGCCACGGCGGCGTGTTCCACCGAACCGGGAACGTTGCCGGCCTACGCCCGCTGGTCGAAGATAGAACTCACTTTCCACGGCCCCCTGATGCACGGCCTGGGGAATCCCAATCCGTTTGCTGTCGCCTTCGATGTGATGTTCACCGCCCCCGACGGCCGGGCGTTCCTTGTCCCCGGCTTCTATGACGGCGATGGGCGGGGCGGCATGGACGGTGACGTCTGGAAAGTCCGCTTCTCGGCCGACCAGAACGGCACCTGGTCCTGGTACACCCAGAGTCCGGAGCCGAAGCTGAACGGATTGGGCGGCAAGATCCTGGTCGTGGATCCGCCCGTGGACGCTCCGGATCTGTACCGGTTAGGGCGCCTCGAGTATGTTGGGGAGCGGTACCTGAAGTTCCGTGAGGGCGGCTACTGGATCAAAGCCGGGGCGGATGAACCCGAGAACTGGCTCGGAGACGCTTTCGGCCGCGACAACTGGGAAGCCAAGAAGCGGCAGATCGACTACCTGGCTTCGGTAGGCGTGAACTCCGTTTACGTGATGACGCACAACCTCGGTGGGGACGGAAACGACGTCTGGCCATGGGTGGGCGCCACCGCCGAGGAGGCCAAGCGCGGGGCGGACCGTTTCGACATCGTCAGGCTGGCGAAGTGGCGTGACTTCTTCGAGTACATCGAGCAAAAGGGATTGGTCATCCACCTGGTGCTCGAAGACGATTCCGCTTGGACCGGCTACGATCATGCGCGTTACTATCGGGAAATCATCGCCCGCTTCGGCGACCTCCCGGCTGTCTATTTCAACTTCTGCGAAGAATACAACGAGTCGTATACGCTGCCCGAGGCTTTGGCCTACCTGGACCTGCTGGGCAGTCTCGACCCCTACGGCCACCCCCGGGCGATTCACAACGTGAACACGCCGTGGCCCGAGTACGTGGACGCCCAATCCGTCCAGATGAGCAGTATCCAGACCTTGCCGCTCAAGCCGGTGACGTTGAACCGGTTGGCCGAGTTCTGGGTGGCGGCGCCCTTGACGCGCAGCCGTCATCCCCTGGTCGTCAGTTTCGACGAGGCCCGGCCGCCCGGCAGCCGCCGGAGCTGGTGGGCGGTGTTCCTCGGCGGCGGCATTTGGGAAAGCATCTTGCCGGTGCGCGGCGGCTACAGCGAATACGGCCCCCAGTGGCGCCAACTGGCCCTGGCGCGGCAGTTCATGGAGTCGATCCCCGCCCACCGCATGTTCCCGGCCAACCATCTGGTGGTTAAAGGCGAAGCCTTTTGCCTGGCGCGGCCCGGGGAGTTCTACGCCCTGTATTTGCCGGACGGGGGTGAGATCGAGCTGAACCTGCCTGCTGGCAATCGCTACCGGCTCGAGTGGTTCGACCCGCGCGCCGTCGCTGTGCCGCCATGGACCGAGGCGGTGGAGATCGGCGGAGGGCTCCGCCGGCTGGCGGCGCCTGGACCCGGCGATTGGGCCGCACGGATCGAAAAGATCACGGGCGAGGCCGCCGCCCCGCCTTTGGCTCTCGACGCCGTCACCTTCGCTTCCGGCGGAGAACCGGTGACGGTCCATTTGCCGCTTGCGCCTCCGGAGGCCGTCGCGGGCGCCGAGTACGCTGTGCTTACCGCCCCGCGCTACGGGCGCCTCTCCGGCAACCCCCCTGAGGTGACCTACACCCCCCGGCCGGGATTCAGCGGGCGGGACCGGTTCACCTGGCGGGCCCGTACGCCGACCGGTGAGTCCAACACCGCCGAAGTGACTGTCTTCTGCAACCCCTCCGGAACGAATCGTCCGCCCCGAGCCTACGATCAAACCGTGCGGGTGCGCCGCGGCGGGATCGTCCGGTTCACGCTTCGCTATGCCGACCGCGACGGGCCGGGGCCTTACGGGGTGGCGATCGCCAAACCACCCGAGCATGGCGCCGTGGAGACGCTGGACAACGAGGCCCGCTACACTCCACAGCAAGGGTTCACCGGAGCGGACTCCTTCGAGTGGCGTATCAGCGACGGCGTGAGCCGCTCAGGGCCCGCGCGGGTGCGGATCCGCGTCTACTGAGCCTCCGATGAACACCACCCTTCCCTCGGAACACGGCGGCGCTTCGGCGAGGAATGCCAAAGTCGTGCTCAGGGGCAGCTTTCCCGGGCTCTTGCGACAAATGTTGGCCTCTGTCGCCCCGGTGGCCGCGGCGATGTGCCTGTTCCTGTTCGGCGTACCTGGCTGGAGGATCTTCGCCGCCTCCGTTGTATTCGCTCCGGTGATCGTCGCCATAGCCTGGTTGGTGGCGCGGCTCGACCGGCTCGAATTCGACGACCAGCGCCAGGCTATCCAGCGCCCCCTCCGGCGAGCCCTCGCCTACGAAGATGTGAAGGCCCTGCTGGCGGTGGAGACCCTGGGCTGCTTCCAGTTGGTGGCCCGCACCCACCGGGCGGGAACCCAGATTCTGCTCATCGCCTTTCCCGAAGAAGAGCGTGACCGGCTCGAACGAATCGTCGGCGGGCGTCTACCGCAGGCCGGATGGCGCTGGAGCCGTTACCGGAGCTGGCGACTCGTCGCGCTGCTCGTTACGCTCCTGGGAGCGCTTTACGCCGGGGGAGCCTGGTATTTCTTGAGAAAGACACCTGCCGCCCGCGTCATTTGCGAGCCGGTCGCGCCGGCCGCCGGCCGAACCGCCTCCTTCCGCTACCAAGCGAAGGGACTGATCTTGACGCTGCCTGAGGAGCTCGAAGGAGTACGGCTCACGGTGATCCCCACCGGCGGCTTCCGGAGCGTCGGGCAGACCGGCCGCACGTTTCTGTGGCTGGCGGGAATCCACACGGAACACGACCTCTTCCGCTACGCCACCTGTTCCCGGTTTGGTTTCGTACCCCTGCTCTTTCGGGCCGTCCTGCTCGACCGGTGGGAATCGGCGCGCATCTTGGCCTCCGACCGCCCGCCCCACCGGGCGCTGGCGATTCGGGGCAAACGGGAAGGCCCCGGCGAGATCCGCTTGCTGGTGCAGAATGCCGAAGAGGGTGTCGAGGCCGTGGTTGCCTTCCCCGAGCCGGAGGGCTTCGACAGCGAAGCGCTGCGCCGGCTCGTCACTACGGCGTCGGTCCACAAGGGCGGCGAAAGGAATTCGGGATCCCCGGGAACTCGCCGCCGCCCGCCTCCGTATCCATAATCAAGTGAGAGGGAGCAGGCCAATGTATTGCGACAAGTGTGGCAAGCAAGTTTCCGAGACCGACAGCTTCTGCCCCGCCTGTGGACACGCGCTGCGGCCCGGAACAACCGCGGCCCCCGGCAGTTCGTGCTGCTCGCCGCGCCCGGTGGCCTCGCACGTGAAGATCCTCGCCATACTCTGGATCGTGTGGGCCGTCCTGCACGTGCTCCCGATGGGCGGGATGCTGTTCACCGGAACCTGGCTGGCGCGCCACGGCGACTGGCTCGGCTGGCACCACATGGACTTCCCCGGCTTCATCGCCGCCCCGTTCATGATGGCCTTCGCCGGACTCGCCCTGCTCGGGGCGCTGGCGGGCGTCATCGGCGGCATCGGCCTGCTGAGCTACGCCTCCTGGGCCCGCATGATCCTCATCATCATGGGGATCATCAGTCTGCTGAGCTTCCCCTTCGGCACCCTGCTGGGGGCTTACACGCTTTGGGTGCTGCTGCCGGAGCGGAACAGGATGGAGTACGAGCGCCTGGCCGGCCGCGGCTGACCCTGTCCGGCAGCGGCCCGGCTCGAAGACCGTTTGGACCAGCGTCCCGTGGCCGAAGCCCCGGTCAGCCGTTCCCCCGCCCCGCTTCGCGTACAATAACCATGGGCGGCGGGCGCGATGATCATCACCCTTACCGGCGGCACGGGCTTCATCGGACGAAAGCTCCTTGACCACCTGCGCGCCGCCGGACACGAAGTGCGCGTCCTGTGCCGGTCACCGAAGACGGGCATTCCCCCGGAAGTGGCGCTGTTCCTTTGGGACGCGATGGAGGCCGATCCCCCGCTCGAAAGCCTCGAGGGCGCCGGCGCCGTCGTCCATCTGGCCGGCGAGAGCGTGGCCCAGCGCTGGTCGCCGGAGATCAAGAGGCGCATCCGGACCAGCCGGGTGGAGGGCACGCGGCGCCTGGTAAAGGCGCTGACAGGCCTGGATAGCAAGCCGGCCGTCCTCGTGTCGGCCTCCGCCACCGGCTACTATGGCGACCGCGGCGACGAAGAACTCACCGAGGACGCCGCTCCCGGCTCGGGCTTCCTTGCCGATGTCTGCCGCGAGTGGGAAGCGGAAGCCCGGAAAGCGGCGGAACTGGGCATCCGCGTCGTCACGCCGCGCATCGGGATGGTTCTGGGGCCGGATGGCGGCGCCCTGGCGCAGATGGTCCCCCCGTTCAAGATGTTCCTCGGCGGCCAGCTCGGCAGCGGCCGGCAGTGGATGTCCTGGATCCACATCGAAGATATGGTCCGGGCGCTCGCCTTCGCTATCGAGAACACCGCGCTCGAAGGCCCGGTCAACGCCGTCGCGCCGAACCCGGTGCGCAACTCGCAGTTCACCCGCACGCTGGCCCGCACCTTGCGCCGGCCGGCGCTGTTCACCGTTCCCGAGCGCGCCCTGCGCCTGCTCTACGGCGAAATGGCCGGCATCCTGCTGGCCAGCCAGCGCGCCCTGCCGCGGGCCCTGGAGAAGGCCGGCTTCACCTTCCGCTTCCCGGAGCTCGGCCCTGCCCTGAAGCACCTGCTCGGCTAGCGCCGCGCTTGACCTTGCCCGCCGAACGCGGGTAGCATTCCAGTCACCATGACCGATTCCAACCGGCGCGAATGGCTCCAGGGCGCAGCCGCCGCTTTACTGCTCTCACCAAGCGGCGCCTTCGCGACGCCCTCCTCCGGCGGCGAATACACGCTGTTTTGGGGAGACCTGCACAATCACAATGCAGTGGGCTATGCCCTGGGATCGCTCGAGAGGACCTACGATGTGGCCCGGGAGCACCTCGATTTCCTCGCCTTCACCCCTCATGCCCAGTGGCACGACATGCCCAAGATGCCCAACAACGCCCACATGAAGTGGGTGAACGGCTTCCGCGTTACCCGCGAGCGCTGGCCCGACGTCCAGAAGATGGCCGCGGCGAACAACAAGCCGGGCGAGTTCGTCTCCTTCCTGGCCTACGAGTGGCATTCGAGCGAGTTCGGCGACTATTGCGTCTACTACGCCGGAGACGGCAAGCCCCTGAAGTACTTCGATCACGTGCGCGAACTGCAGGACTACGCCCGGCGGACCGGGACCCTCATCATCCCGCACCACCTCGCCTACAAACAGGGCTGGCGCGGCGCCAACTGGAAATACCTGGACCCGAAGCTCAGCCCGGTGCTGGAGATCTACTCCGAGCACGGCCTCTCGGAATGGGATCGCGGACCGCACGACTACATCCGCCACAGCATCGGCGGCCGCTGGACCCGCAATACATTGCGCGAGGCCCTGCGGCGCGGCTTCCGGACCGGCGTGATCGCCAGCTCCGACGACCACCTCGGCTACCCCGGGGCTTACGGTGAAGGTCTCGTAGGGGTCTACGCCAAAGACCTCAGCCGCGAGGCGATCCTCGAAGCGATCCGCGCCCGCCGCACCATCGCCGTCACGGGGGACCGCATCCAGCTCCGCGCTACGCTGAACGGAAAGCCGATGGGCTCGGAGCTCCCCTACGCCCGCGAACGGGAGATCGAGGTCGCCGTCCAGGGCGCCGATGAGATCGAGCGCATCGACGTCGTCAAGAACGGCCGCGTCATCGCCCGCCACTTCCCGGAAGACCACCTGCCCGAGAACGCCGAATGGCCTGGGGAGTTCCTCTGCCGCCTCGAGTTCGGCTGGGGGCCGTGGGCGGCGCTCAACATGGAACGCGTCGCCGACTGGGACGCCACCGCCACCATCGACGGCGGCAGGCTCCTCGGCCTGCTCCCCTGCTTCCAGTCCGGCCCCTACGACGAGAACCGCCGCAACCGCGTGCTCACCCGCTCGAAGAGCTCCTGCCGCTTCCAGCTCTACACATCCCGCAAGCAGGCCTTCGAGGAGCGCGCCACCAACTCGGTGATCCTGCACCTGGCCGGCGGGCCGGACGCCGCGCTCGAGGTCAAGCTCGCCAAGCCGGCCCGGCTGACCCTCCGCAAGAGCTTGCTGGACCTGGCCGAGTACAACGAGATCGAGTTCACCGGCCCCTTCACCAGCGAGTCCTTCGTCGTCCACCGCCTGGTGCCGCCGCAACTGTTCCGGGCCTCGTTCAAAGCTACGGACCGCGGCGAGCGCGGGCACACGGATTGGTATTACGTCCGCGTCGTCCAGACCAACGGCCACCAGGCCTGGTCTTCGCCGTTCTGGGTGCAAGGCTGAAGGGCCCGGCCGCCCTCAGGCCAGCTCGTTCACGGCCTGAATCACCGCCTTGATGTAGCCGTAGCAGAAGGCGAAGGCCTGGTAGTGTCCGGGATCGTCCGGGTGGTGCGGCACGTGGTCCGGCATCAGCATGTACGGGTAGCCGACCTCCTTGTAGACCACCGCCGCCCGGATCATGTCCACGTCGCCGTTGTCCGGGAAGGTCTCGACGAAGTCGTCACGGCGGCCCCGGATGTTGCGGAAGTGCACGTTGAAGATCTTGCCGCGGCTGCCGAAGTAGCGGATGACGTCGTAGATCTGCTCGCCGGGCCGCTCCAGCATCTCGGCCACCGTGCCCTGGCAGAAGTTCAGCCCGTGGTAAGGGCTTTCCTGGATCGAGACGAACTTCTTCAGCCCCTCGACGGTGCCCAGCACCCGGACCACTCCTTGATAGCCCTCCGGCGGCACGCCCGGATCGTGGGGGTGGCAGGCCATGCGGACCTTGTACTCCTCGGCCACCGGGATCACCCGCTCCAGGAAGTACTCGATCCGCTCCCAGAAAATGTCCGCCGTCACCTCCCCGGCGCGGGTCTTCGGCTTGGGCGGTTTGGCCTCGGCCAGTCTCCAGGTGGAGAGACTGATGCCGCCGCGGCCCTTCGTCCGCCCGGTCCGCAGCACCCCGAGGATACTCATGTTGTACTTCATGGCCGGCACGCCCGCCTTGGCGCAGGCTTCGATCGACTTCTGGATGTCCTCGATGTCGCGGTCGCGTTCCGGGCTTTCGCCCAGCATGATCGCCGGCCGCTTCTCCCGGTCGATATGGCTCGAGCTCAGGAACGGCGCGCCCACCATGTCGAGGCTCACCCCGTGCTTCTCGCATCGCTCCCGAAGCTTCTCGAGATCTTCCACCGTGTAGCGCTTCAGGTTCCGCCAGTTGTCGGGCCAACCGCAGATGTGCTCGACACCGTGGCGCTTGAAGAACGCCAGGCGGCGGTCGTCCGTGGGCGCGCTCTGGCAGCCGAGGACGAACTTCACCGGCGCGCCGCGCCCGCCGCTTCTTGGCTCCGTCTCCGCGCCGGGCCGCGCGCAGGCCGCGCCGGCGCCGGCCGTCAACGAAAGAAATGTCCGCCGTCTCATGCCGGCCGAGTCTACCATAGCGCCCCGGCCGCGGCGTATAATCGTGCGTGCAACCAGGAGGTCATTCATGAAAGTAACCCGCCGGAAATTCTTGCAAGCTACCGCAATCGCGGGCGCCGCCCGGGCCGGCGCCGCCTACGCTGCGAACGATCAGATCCAGATCGGCGTCATCGGCGCCGGGGCCCGCTCTCAAGAGTTGATGCAGGCGCTGCTGGCGCTGCCGGGCAACAAGATCGTCGGCGTGGTGGATGCCTACAAGGGACGCATCACCCGGACCAAGGAACGGGTCGGCAGTCATGTCCGCGTTTACCCGTCTTACAAGGAACTCCTGGCGGACTCCTCCATCGATGCCGTGCTCGTGGCCACGCCAGACCACTGGCACGCCCCGATCGTGCTCGACGCCATCGCCGCCGGCAAGGACGTCTACTGCGAGAAGCCCCTTACCTACCGCTCCTCCGAGGGCGTCAAGATCGCCCGGGCGGCTGAGAAAGCCGGGCGCATCGTCCAGGTCGGCAGCCAGGGAATGAGCGGGCCGATACAGCGCAAGGCCAAGGCGATGATCAAGGAAGGCAAGCTTGGCCAGGTGACCATGGTCCGCGCCGCCTACAACCGGAACACCGCCTCCGGCGCCTGGATCTATCCCATTCCGCCCGACGCCTCGCCGGACACCGTCGATTGGGAGATGTTCCTCGGCCCGGCGCCCAAGCGTCCGTTCGACCTGGAGCGCTTCTTCCGCTGGCGCTGTTACTGGGACTACTCCGGGGGCATCGCCACCGACCTGTTCGTCCACCTGTGCACGACGATCCACTTCCTGCTCGACGCCAAGGCCCCGGCCAAAGTGGTCGCCATGGGGGAACTGTACCGCTGGAAGTCGAGCCGCGAAGTGCCGGATACGCTGAACGCCATCCTCGAGTACCCGGATGGGTTCGTGGTCAATTTGAGCGCCACGTTCAACAACCAGGTCACTTCCGAAGGCAGCTTCCAGTTCCTCGGCACGGAAGGGACTATCAACCTGGCGCGGGAAATGACTTTCACGCCCGAGCACCCCATCGAGGACAATCGCTGGATCGTCGAAAGCTGGCCGAAGGCGCTGGAAGAAGCTTATTACAAGGACCCGAGGACCCTCAAGGCCGAGGTGCCTTCCACCTGGCCGGCGAAAGCGATCGACGGCGCGCAGCAGTTCCATCACCAAGGCCGGAACACCACCGTCCTCCACCTGGGCCACTTCCTCGACTCGATCCGGACGCGTAAACCTTACTGGGAGGATGCCCTGGCCGGACATCGGGCCGCCGCTTGCGCTCACATGATCAACCTCTCCGCCAAGGAACACCGCGTGGTCGAGTGGGATTTCCACAAGGACGACATCAAGGCCTGAGGACCTGACCCGCGTGCCGGAATGCCGGCCGAACACTCCTCCTCACCCAGCGGCCTCCTCTCCTCGAGGAGGCCGCTTCTCTAGGTGGGCCTCTCTCCGGTGAAGGATCTTCACTGCGCGCCGGCGCGCGTGTTTCAATGAAGAACGTGGCGAAACGACCTTCCACCCGCATCGCCCGCATCGCCGGCCGCCTTACCGTCCACCGCGACGGCTACGGTTTCGTCATCCCGGACCGTGAACTGCCCGGCGTCGCCGGTGATATCTTCATCCCCCCGGACGCCATGGCCAACGCCATGCACGGCGACCGGGTCATGGTGAAGCTGGCAAACCTCACCCGCGACGGCCGCGCCGAGGGCGCTATCGTCAAGGTCACCGAGCGCGCCCATCAGACCGTCGTCGGCGCCTTCCGCAAGATGCGCCGCCATAACTACGTCGAGCCCCACGACAGCCGGATCCAGCACTGGATCGAGATACCGCCGGGGATGGAGAAGCCGCCGTCGAACCTCGAAGAGGACCGCGTCGGCCCGGCCCCCATCGCCGTCGCCGGGCCGGATGAGCTCGACGGCATGATCGTCAACGCCGAGATCATCGAGTTCCCCAAGCGCGACGAGAACCCCGTCGGCCGCGTCATCGAGATCCTGGGCCGGCCCGGCGACTTCGGCGTGGACGTCGAGATCATCATCCGCAAGCACCACATTCCCCACCGCTTCCCGCCCGAAGTGCTCGAACAGGCCCAGAACATCCCCTCGGTGATCCGCCAGGAGGACCTGAAAGGCCGCCGCGACTTCCGCAGCTTCGACGTCGTGACCATCGACGGCGAGACGGCCCGCGACTTCGACGACGCCGTCTGGGTGGACCGCCTCGACAACGGCCGCTTCGCCCTCCACGTTCACATCGCCGACGTCAGCCACTACGTCGAGCCGAACACCCCCATCGACCGCGAAGCCGCCCTCCGCGGCAACAGCGTCTACTTCCCGGACCGGGCCATCCCGATGCTGCCGCTCGAGCTCTCCACCGACATCTGCTCGCTCAACCCCAAGGTGGACCGGCTCACCATGTCCGTGTTGCTCGAGATCGACCGCCAGGGCCGGGTGGTCAAACAGGAATTCTGCCGCGGCGTCATCCGCAGCGCCGAGCGGATGACCTACACGAGCGTCCACCTGCTGCTCGAGGGCGACGCCGGGCTGCGCGAGCGTTACGCTCCGCTGGTGGAGCGCTTCGAGCTGATGCGCGAGCTGGCCATCATCCTGAACCGCAAGCGCACCCGCCGCGGCGCCATCGACTTCGACCTGCCCGAGCCGCTCATCGAGTTCGACGAGTTCGGCGAGATGGTGGGCATCGGCCGCAGCCCCCGCAACATCGCCCACCGCATCATCGAGGAGTTTATGCTGGCGGCCAACGAGGCCGTCGCCTCACACCTGGAGGAGGCCGGCCGGGAGCTGCTCTACCGCATCCACGAGCCGCCGGACCCGCAGAAGGTGATCGAGTTCGAGCAGATCGCCCGGCACTTCGGCGTCTCGCTCGGTATCCGCGGACTGGACTGGAAACGATTTCCCCAGGTGCACCGCCGCCGCGGCGGCCCCAAGGTCCGCAAGGACGTCCTCGTTCCCGCCGCCGACTTCAAGATCGCCCCGAAACACTACCAGCGGCTCATCAAGAAGATCGAAGGCAAGCCCGAAGAGCGCATCCTCACCTACCTCATGCTCCGTTCTCTGAAACAGGCTCGCTATTCGGAGGCCAACCACGGCCACTTCGCCCTGGCCTCTCCCGTCTACACCCACTTCACCTCGCCCATCCGGCGCTATCCGGACCTCATCGTCCACCGCGCCCTGGGCGCCCTGCTCGACGGCCGCCCCTCGGAGTTCGTCCCGGCCAAACTGCAGAAGCTCGCCGTCCACTGCTCGGACACCGAGCGCCGCGCCGACGAGGCCGAACGCGAACTGGTGGAGTGGAAGAAGCTCGACTTCATGACGGACCGCCTTGGCGACCACTTCCCCGCCCTGATCACCAACACCTCGCCCCACGGCTTCTTCGTCGAGCTCGAAGATCTCTTCGTGGAAGGGATGGTGCCGCTGGACGTGCTGCCCGGCGAGCGGTGGGGCTACAACGAATCCACCCGCCAGATCGTCGGCTCTCGCACCGGAAAGAAGTACTCGATCGGCGACCGGCTCACCGTCCAGCTCATCCGGATCGACGCCCGGGAGCGCCGGCTCTACTTCTCGGTCGTAGAACCCGAGTCCCGGTCCCGGCGGCGCAGGCGGCGGTCTTAGGCAGAGCGGCAGGACTCAGCGCCGGCGCCGCCGGTAGAAGACTTCGGGGTCCTTCACCCAGGTCTTCAGCAGAATCAGGAACAGCGCCAGCAGGCTCGTCAGCGTGGCGGCGGTGCCGATCACCAGGTAGTCGAGGGCGCCGTGCGGCCCCGGCAGCGCCTTGTAGAGAATCAGAACCACCGCCGCGAACACACTCGCGATGCCGGCTGCGAGCGTAAGGACACGGGTGGGGTTCCACATCTCTATCCCTAACTATCGGCGGCCGCCGGGAGGGCCGTTAGGCGTCAGTCGTACTTCTCGTAGACGATCTGCTTCTTGTCGAAGCCGTGATCGAGCAGTAGCCGCCGCACCGCGTTCACCATTTCTTTCAGCCCGCACACGTAGACGTCGATCTCCCGCCGGCCGCCCACCGCCTCCAGCACGTGGTCTTGAACGTACCCGGTGCGGCCCTTCCAGGCGGCGTCCGGGCGGCTCACCACCGGCCAGAAGCGGAAGTTCGGGTGTTCCTTCTCCAGAGCCTCGAACTCTTCCCGGTATAGGATGCCGTCCGCGTACCGCACGCCCAGGATCAGCGTGTAGTCCTTGCCCGCCTCCCAGAGCCGCTCGTCGAGAAGCATCGAGCGGAACGGCGCCACCCCGGTACCCGTGGCCACGAAGACCGCGTCGCGGACCGGCTCCCGCAGCGTGAAGCTGCCGTACGGCCCCTTCATCGGCACCGTCCCGCCTGGCCTCAGAGAAAATAGGTGCGGCGAGAAGGCCCCCAGCTTCACCCGGTTCAGGCACAGCTCGAAGCGGTTCCCGTTCGGCGGCGAGGCCAGCGAGTAGGCGCGGGTCACCTTCCGCCCGCCGATTTCATCGGTCAGCGAGACGAACTGCCCCGGACGGAAATCGAACTCGCCGGCGCCCTCCACTTCGAAGACGAAGTGCCGGACTTCCGGTGCAATGTCTTTGAAATTCAGAAGCTTAGCTTGCAGTGCCACGTTCTTCGGAAAGCCCCTCGTCGAGTGAGCGCGCGCAGTCGAGGAGCGCCTCGACCAGCGCCGGGTGCCCCTCCAGCCCCGGCGCGATCTCCACCCGTACACCCTTATGGATGCGCGAGGCCTCGGCGGCGATGCGCGGCAGATCCTCGGCCGCGTGCCGGCCGAGCGTAAGGAAATAAGGAAGCACGACGATCCGCTCCGCGCCCCGCTCGGCCAGCTTGCCCACCGCCTCCATCAGGTCCGGCGGCGTGCAATCGAGAAACGCCGTCTCTACCAGATCGAAGCCCCCGGCCCGGGACAGCTCCGCCGCCACCTGCCGCACGGCCTCGTTCGCCTCTTCCAAGCGTGAGCCATGGGCGAAGACGATATAGCCGGTCCTCACAGACCCCATTCCTCCGAGCCCCGCCCCTCAGGGCCGGATGATCGTCGGGCGCGTGGCCCGGGTCTCGGACTGCGGCGCCCGGCCGAAAGCCCCGCGCAGCTTCGCCAGGAAGGCCCGGCCCCGTTTCCGCCCGTTCTGGTACAGGTCGCCCAGGCGCCGGAGGAAGATGAGCGCCCCCATGACGTCCCGGTCGCGGAAGCTGTGCATCCCCGTCTCTTCGAACCACTTCTTCCGGAACTCTTCGATGCCGGCCCGCACCCTCTCGTAGACGTTCGCCGCGTAGGGGTTCGCCGGCCTCGTCTCGTAGATCACGCCCGATTCGAGCGTCTTCAGGGTGCGGATCATGGCGTCGAGCGCTTCCAGGACGTCCTTGTCCGCCGTCCCCGGCATGCCGAGGCCGGCCTCCGCCACCAGGCGGCCCGCCTCGCTCACCAACGGTCCGTTTTGCGCCAGAAACTCCTCGGTGATCTCGACGTCCCGGTACGGCAACTGCTCCGGATCCAGCTCGTTCGGCTTCTCGCGCGCGTGCGCTTCCCGCAAGTATTGGCATTCCAGCGGGCAGTCGATCGTCTGCTCCCGCTCCTCGCCGCAACAGAGTGGGCAAATCTCCGCCCGCAGGGCCAAGCAATAGCGCTTGGGGCGCCGCTTCTCACAGATTTCACAACCAGCCATGCTCGCTCATCCATCCCAGGCGTCCGCCTTGCGGTAGGCCCGGAAGCATTTCTCCAACCTCTTCATGCCCGGCTCCGAGTAGCCGTGCTCCATGCCGACCACGCCCCGGCGCCCCTTGGCGTGGATGGCCCGGCCAGCCGGCCCGCAGGGCCCAGCGGAGGTGACAGGCACGGTAATCGGGGGGACCGCCAACGGCATCGACGCCGAAACCTCAGCTCCCAGAAACGATCGCCGGTCCATCGAAGTTCCTATCGTATCATTTACGTTAGATGGCCCAGACCGACCTGTATTTCAAAGTGGAAGTCGAACACGGCGAGGACGAACGGCTCGAGCGGATCGTCGCCGAGATCGAGCGGCAGATCCGCAAGGTATACATCGTGCGTTCCGTCGAGTTCTCGCACGCCATCAGCCGCCAGGAGAAGTGAATCCTCAACCGAAGACCGTTCTGTATGTCCGTTTGAAGAACGGGTCCGTCATCCCGGCGATGTAGTCGCAGGCCACCCGCTGCGGCGGCTGGCGGGCGGCCTGGCTGCGGTACGGCTCGGGCAAACGGTTCGTGTCGTGCAAGTAATAGTCGAACAGGCGGCGGATCATCTGCTGGGAGCGCTGCCGTTCGGCGATCAGCTCGGGCGAATCGTAGACCCGCTCCTTGAGGAAGGCTTTCAGGGCCCGGATGGCCTCCCGGCCTTCCTCAGTGAAGCTTGCCAGCCGGCGCGGGTGCCGCCGCACCTCTTCGTGGTCTGCCGCACCCGCCTCCTCGGCTCGCGCCCGCGTCCCCTCGATCAGGCTCGAAACCAGCCAATCGAACAGGGCCCGCAGCGCTTCATGGAAGACGACACGCTCGTCCGCCTCCGGGTAGCGCGCGCGAGCCGGCCTCAAGAAGCGGGCGAAGCAATCCACGGCGCCGGCGATCTCGCCGGTTTCGATGAGGCCCGCGCCGCAGGCATCGTCGAGGTCGGCGGTGTTGTAGGCGATCTCGTCGGCCGGGTCGATGAGCTGCGCCTCCAGCGGCGGTCTCAACCCAGGCAGATACTCCGCCAACTCTGCGGCGCCGCCCGGCTCCAGGTCCCGGGAGTGCTTCACGATGCCTTCCCGCACTTCGAAGGTCAAGTTCAGCCCCGGAAAGGCCGCGTAGCGGCGCTCGAAACTCTCGACGATCCGCAGCGCGTGGAGATTGTGGTCGAACCGCTCGCCGAAGCTCCGCATGCAACGGTCCAGCGCCTCCTCGCCGGCGTGCGCGAACGGGGGGTGGCCGATGTCGTGGGCCAAGGCCAACGACTCGGTGAGATCTTCGTCGAGCCCGAGCACGCCGGCCACAGTGCGCGCGATCTGGGCCACTTCGATGGTGTGCGTCAGCCGGTTCCGGAAATGGTCCGAGAGACCCGGCGTGAAGACCTGGGTCTTGTTCTCCAGCCGCCGGAAGGCCCGCGTATGGATGATCCGGTCGCGGTCTCGCTGGAAGGCGTTGCGGTAGGGGTGGTCCGGCTCAGGATATCGGCGGCCGCGGGATGCGGAAAGAGGAAATCGCAGATGCCGGAGGTCGGCGGCCATCTGACAGCCGAAGGTCAGCTCATGGGGTCGCACCCTGCTGGAGCTCGCCCAGCGCGGTGAGAGCGGCCCGGCTTACAGGCCCGCGCCCGGCCCGCAGAGGCTCCAGCAACTTCCGTGCTTCTTCCGGGTTCTGCTTGCCGATGCTCCGGGCCAGGGCGATCGTCGCCTGCTCCTTGGAAACCAGGACCGTGGGGTGCTTCATCAAATCCCGGTAGATCTTCTGCGCCTGCTCGGTCTTGCCCTGGCGGTCATAGAGTTGGGCCAGCGAATACGCCGCCTGGGAACTGTACGGCTGACGGTCTGCTTCGGCCGCTTCCCGAAAGCGCTTCTCGGCTTCGGCCGTGTCGCCCCGGTTCAAGGCCTCCACGCCCAAGTAATAAGTCGCAATCACCGCCTCGTCACTGCCCGGGTATCTCTCGATGATTTCCGTGAATGCTTTCTGGACCGCCCGGCGCTTCTCTTCCTCGGTCTTGAAACTGGGCAGGTAGGGGTTCGGCACGTCGCCCACGGTAGCCTGAAAAACGGTAAGCGCCTCGCGCAGCGCCGCTTGCCGGATGGAATGCTGCCGCTTCGTGTAGTAGTAGCCCCCCACCGCGGCCACCAGCAGCGCTACAATCGCGATGCCGGCGATCGTCGCTTGCCGGCGGTGCTCTTCGAGAAAGTCGAGCACCTCGCCGACTTCGGCGGCGAACTTGTCGGTTTTCAGTTCCTTGCGAGTCAGCCTGTCCACGGAAAACCTCGGGAATCCACCGGCGCCCGCACCCGCGCCCTTCCGGTCAAAGGCGCACCAGGACGGGGTCCTTGTCTTGTTTCATGCTACCACACGGGACCGCCCGCGCCCCCTCAGATCGCCGCGATCAGCTTCCGCCGGATCGCGTACTTCACCAGTCCCGCCACGTCGTGGATGTCCAGCTTGCGCATGAGGCTGGCCCGGTAAGTATCCACCGTCTTGGGACTCAGCTCCAGCCGGGCGGCGATCTCCTTGGCCCGCACCCCCTCGATCAGCAGCGTGAAGACTTGGTACTCTCTCGCCGACAGCGCCTCCAGAGGATCCCTGTCTTCCTTGTCGTGCGAGGCCAGGAACACCTGCTCGAGATCCACCAACGGCGATACGTAAACACCCCCTTTGAGGATCTCTTCGAAGGCCTCCAGCAAGTGGCGGCCGGGGCCGTTTTTCAGCACGTAGCCGCTCGCTCCGCTCCGGAGCACTTCGACGGTGGTCTTGCGGTCCGTGCGGGTCCCGACTACCACGCTCCGGGTGGGCAGATTCTTCAGCCGCACCTTCCGCACCACCTCCAGCACGAACAGGCGCGGGATCTCGAAATCGAGCACAGCCAGGTCCGGCCGCGACTCCTCGATCGCCGCCAGGGCCGCCTCGCCATCCTCGTGGTGGCTGACGACGCTGTACTCGCCGGTGCTTTCGCACAGCGCGGAAATGCCCTCCCGGACGAGGGCGAGCGGCTCCGCCACGACGACCGTGGGCAGCCTTCCGGCACGTTCTTGTCCTGGATCTTGCATGCCCGGCACTCACCGCCTGCCCGAGCCGGCCGGACCTGGCAGCCCCCACGCTTCACGGGTGCGCCCGGCCGCTCATCCGATGATCCGGCTGCCCCGGCAGGCTCCGCCGCCGTGCGAATCAGCCGAAGCTGCGCACCGCCGCCGACTCGTCGTCGTAGACCTCGAACACGGTGTACAGCTTCGTGATTTGCAGCAGATCCTGGATCCGCTTGGTGAGGTTCAGCAGTTTCAACTGCCCGCCCTGGTTGGTCACCGTAGTGAAGGCGGAAACGAGCTCACCGATTCCGGAGCTGTCGATGTAGGTCACATTTCCAAGGTTCAGCACAAGCTTCTTCTCACCCTTCGAGACGAGGTCCCGGATCGTATCCCGGAACGAACTGGCGCCTTCCCCGAGGGTGATCCTGCCCACAGCATCGATCACGGTTACATCACCGACTTTTCGGACATTCAGTTTTACACTCACAGGTCTTCTCCTTGCTTGTTCGCACCTCGCCGGGAACCGCAGCGCCGGCGAAGCAGCTCAGGCCTTCCGGTTCAAGTACTTCACCAAGACGAACTCAGTGCCAGTGGGCTCCACCGGACGGACATCGAACTCGTCCATGAAAGTTTTCATGAGAAAGATCCCCCGTCCAGATTGGTTCAACAGATTCTCCTGGGCCAGCGGGTCTGGAATCGAATCGAGGTTGAAGCCTTGTCCCTCGTCCGCGACCAGAATGGTCAGCCGGTCGGGTTCCTTGATCACCGAGAGCCGCACCTTCTTGCGCTCACTATACCGGTTGCCATGGACCACTGCATTGACGACGGACTCCCGAACCGCCATTCCGATCTGATACCGGGAATCTTCATCGAACCCCATCTCTTCAGCGGCCTTCAGCACAATCTCCTCAGCGGCATCAACGCTTTCGAGGGTGGAGTCGAGCATCGTCACCACGCTGGTGGTCCCGCCGCTTGCATTCTCAGGCATATCCAGTCTGCGGCCGCCGCGTGGCCAATCCGAACCGTTACCTTAAAATACCCGAAGAACCAAAGTCAACTTAGCCGGCCCGGGTGTCATAGCAACAGGAGAAGCGCCCGTATGGGCAAGGGAGAAAGTTCCTGTTGACAGCCGCCAGGCTGCGAAAATGAAACGAGTAGCGGTGAGCCGACAGGAAAGGGGCCGCGCTGGCCTGAAGCCGCTGTGCGCAGGGGTGATGACGCAGCGGGAAGCGGCCGAGGGGATGGGGGGTGAGAGGGAACGCCGGGTCTGGAAGCTGGGGCGGCGGTACCGGGAGCACGGCGGCGAGGTGAAGCCCGGGTTGCGGGCGCGGTCCGCACCGCATCACTGCGGTCTGCCACGGCCCTCACACCGCCCTGGCCGGAACGGACGGTTTCGAGTTTGCCGGAAACCGGGAGTTTCTACTCTCTTGCCTCGACACCGCTCGTATCCACCACTATTCGTTCCCCGACGGATCATCCGGCGGATCGGCGGAGGCGGGCGCCGAAGAACTCAGCGCCGTCTGGGTCTCTGCCTCCCATTACACCTGCAATGGTGCATGGCCTGCCCGGCTAACGCTCCATTTGCTTTTCCGCCATGGCCTTGAGCTGGACGTAATCGGGCTTGCCGGTGGCGAGCAGCGGCAGGCGGTCGAGGTGGACGATGCGCCGGGGCAGGGCCAGCTCCGGCAGCCCGAGACGCTTGGCCGCGCCGGCGAGCACGGAACGGTCCACCTCAGGGTCGCAGGTGAACAGCACGATCACGTCACCCCGGCCGGGCCGGGCCACCGCCGTCGCCGCCGACCGATACCGGGGCGAGACCTCCGCGGCGATTCGCTCCGTCACCTCGAGCGGGATCATCTCACCGGCCACCTTGGCGAAGCGCCGTAACCGGTCCCGAATGAACAGGTAGCCGTCCTCGTCCACGGTGACGACGTCGCCCGTCGCATACCAGCCGGGACCGAGGCTCGAAGACGGCGGCTCCAGCTTCCGCGGGGCCGTGTGCCGCCAGTAGCCGAGCATCACGTTGTCGCCGCGGACGTGCAACTCCCCGCCCTCTTCGATGCCGGGCGCCGGAACAACCTTCCACTCGATGCCGGGCAGGAACTTGCCCACCGAGCCCGGCCGGTGCGCGAACGGCGTGTTCACGCTGATTACCGGCGAGCACTCGGTGGCGCCGTAGCCTTCCAGGATCCGGATGCCGAACTTGTCCTGCCACAGCCGCCGGGTCTCTTCACTGAGCTTCTCCGCTCCGCCCACTACGTAGCGCACCTTGTAGAAGTCGTAGGGATGGGCCGCGCGGCCGTAGCGGTCCAGAAACGTCGGCGTGCCGAGCAGGGCCGTGCAGTTGCGGTCGTAGACCAGCTCCGGGATGATCCGGAAGTGCAGGGGCGAGGGATACAGGAACACCCGGGCGCCGCTCAGCAGCGGCAGCAGGACGCCCGCCGTCAGCCCGAAGGAGTGGAACACCGGCAGGGCGTTCATCATCTTGTCGCGGTTGGTGAAGTCGATCACCGCCTTGATCTGAGCCAGATTGGCCAGGATCGAGTCGTGGCTGAGCACCACCCCCTTGGGCAGGCCCTCGGAACCCGAGGTGAACAGCACCACCGCCGGATCCTCCGGCCGCAGCCGCCGGACCGCCCGCTTCAGCCATCCCTTGCCCCGGAAGACGAGCCACAACCGGTCCGCCAGGCCGAACGACGCGCGCAGATCCTCCAGATAGACCAACCGCACCCCGGTGAGCTGCTCCGCCAGGCCGGCCAGGCGCGGGTGCTCGAGGAACGCCCGGGAGCTGATGACGGTCTTCACCTCCGCCGCCGTGCACGCCGCCCGCAGCCCCTCGGCGCCCACCGAGTAGTTCAGCATGGCCGGAACGCGCCGGGCCGCCATCAGCCCCAGAAGCAGCGCCACCGTAGGGCCGGAGTTGGGCAGCAGCACGCCCACCACCTCGCCCTCGGGCGCCAGCCGCGCCGTGAGCCGCCCCAGCGCCATCATGCCCTTCAGCAGCCGCCCGTAGGTCTGGCCCTCCTGCCTCAGATCGTCGACCACGGCGCTTCCTTTGCCGTAGATACGCACGGCTTCGAGCAAGGCTTCCGGAATCGTCCGCCGCACCCGCGAGCGGTAGAGCGCCTCTTCCATCATCCGCCGCATCCGGTCGCCGGCCCGCCGCCGGCGTTCCCGCCCGGAACGGCCCGCCGGCATCTCCAACTTCTCCAGCGGCCTCATCGTGATGCGGATCCGTGGAAACCAGCGCCGGGGGAACGGCGGCTGCATCCGGCCCACCGGCGTATGCAGGGCGCCGTCGATCACCACCGGCAGGATCGACGCTCCCGTTCGCGCCGCCAGGAAAGCCGGCCCGTCATAGATCTTCATCAAGCCGCCGGTGACCGTGATCCGCCCCTCGGGAAAGACGACCACCGCCCGGCCCTGCTCGATTTCCCGCATCAGGCCCCGGATGCCCCGGGCGCGCCCGGCATCCACCACCACGTGGCGGGTCAGGTCGACGAACCAGCGGAAGTACCAGCGGTCGTAGATCTGCTGATGGACCACCCAGGTGACATCCGGCGAGACGAAGGCCCCGATCAGGATGGGATCGAGAAACGACTGGTGGTTGGAGATGATGAGCAGGCGCTCTGGGACCGGTTCGGGAAAGCGCCCCTCGACGCGTATCCGGAACAGAACTCGGAGGACAAAGCGGACAAGAGCACGGATCATAACGGCGGCCGGACCTATTCCAGCCTACCGGAACCTCGTCGCCGCCGGCAGCGCCGCCGGCCTCAGCCTTTGGAGGATCCGGCCACCGGCTCCGGCTCCTCGATCGTCCGCTTGTAGCCGCAGTCCTTGTTCGGGCACTGCAACTGCGGCCCGGACTTCAGCCATTTCTCCACCAGGTAAGAAGACCCGCACTCGGGGCACGTTTCGGCCACCGGCTTCGACCAGGTGACGAAGTCGCAGTCCGGATAGCGGTTGCAGCCGTAGAAGGTCCGCCCTCGTTTGGATCGCCGTTCGATCAGCTCGCCCTCTGAGCAAGCCGGGCACGGGACCCCGGTCGTCTTCTGCTTCACGTAACGGCACTTTGGATAATTCGAGCAGGCAGTGAATTCGCCGAAGCGGCCCTGCTTGATCACCAGCGTGGCCCCGCATTGCGGGCATTTCTCATCGAGCGGCACATCCGGCTTCCGCTGCTGCTTGCCCAGCGGCTTCGTGGTCTTGCACTCGGGATATCCGGTGCAGGCGTAGAACTGCCCGAACCGGCCCTTTTTGAGCACCATCGGCCGGCCGCAATTCACGCAGTATTCTTCGCTCTGGTCGCCGAGCGCCTCCTTCTCTTCCTCGGCGAGTTCCGTCTTGATCTCCCGGGTGTTGGTGCATTCCGGATAGCCCGAACACGCCAGGAAGCGCCCGTGCCGCCCCCAGCGGATCACCATCGGCCGCCCGCACTTTTCGCATTTCTCGTCGGTGGGCTCCTCCATGCGCTTGATGTTCGTCATCTCGGTCTCGGCGCGCATGAGATCCACCTGGAACTTGTCGTAGAACTCGGCCAGCGCGCTGCGCCAGTCGCGCTTGCCCTCCTCGATCTCGTCGAGCTCTTCCTCCATCCGGGCGGTGTACTTGATGTCGAAGATGTCGTCGAAACTCTGCACCAGAAGGTCCGTGACCACCTCTCCGAGCTCCGTCGGGTAGAACTTGCCGCCCTTCTTGACCACGTACTCCCGGTCCTGGATGGTGGAGAGGATCGAAGCGTAGGTCGAGGGCCGGCCGACGCCATCCGCCTCCAACTCTTTCACCAGAGTCGCCTCGGTGTAGCGCGGCGGGGGTTCGGTGAAGTGCTGCTCGGGGTGAATCGACCGGAACTTCAGCACTTCCCCCTGCTCCACCGGAGGGATCTTGTGCTTGAGCTCCTCGTCGTCCTCGTCCTTCTTGTCCTTGCCCTCCTGATAGACCTTCAGGAAGCCGTCGAACTTCGGCACCGACCCGGTGACGCGGAACAGGTAAGCAGCCCCGTCCTTCCCCCGGGCGCTGATCTCGACGGTGGTCTGGTCGAAGAGGGCCGGCGCCATCTGGGAAGCGACGAACCGTTGCCAGATGAGCCGGTAGAGCTTGTATTCGTCCTCGGCCAGGTAAGGCTTCACGTCCTCGGGCGTGCGCGCCACTGAAGTGGGCCGGATCGCCTCGTGGGCGTCCTGGGCCCCTTTCTTGCTCCGGTACTGGTTCGGCTTCTCCGGCAGGTACTCGGGGCCGAAGCGCTTACCGATGAAGCCGCGGACCTCTCCGATGGCGTCCTCAGCGACGCGCGTCGAGTCGGTGCGCATGTAGGTGATCAGGCCGACGGAACCCTCCTTGCCAAGCTCGACGCCTTCGTAAAGGCGCTGGGCCAGGGCCATCGTGCGCTTGACGCTGAAGCGCAGTTTGCGCGAGGCCTCCTGCTGCAAGGTCGAAGTGATGAACGGGGGCACCGGCCGGCGCCGCTTCTCCCGCTGGGTGACCGACTTCACGGCATACGTCGCGCCCTCCAGCGCGGAAACAATGCCCTGGGCGGTCTTCTCGTCGGGAATCTCCACCGCCTCGTCGTCCCGCTTGACAAGCCGGGCGGCGAAGACCGGGGGCTTGTGAGCCCGCAGCCTGACGTCGATCGTCCAGTATTCGCGCGGCTTGAAAGCCCGGATCTCGCGCTCGCGATCCACGATCAGCCGCAGCGCCACCGTCTGCACCCGCCCTGCCGAGAGCCCACGGCGCACCTTGTCCCAAAGCAGTGGCGAAATCTTGTAGCCGACGAGCCGGTCCAGCACCCGGCGGGCCTGCTGGGCGTCCACCAGGTTCGTGTTCACCAGGCCAGGCTTCCGAAACGCCTCCCGGATCGCCCGGGCGGTGATCTCGTTGAAGGTCACCCGGTAGATTCGGGTCCCGGCCTTCTTCTTGCGCTTGTTGTCTTGAAGTTCCTCCGCGAGGTGATAGCAGATGGCTTCACCCTCACGATCGGGATCGGCGGCGAGGTAGATCGCGTCGGCCTTGCCAGCCGCTTTCTTGAGCTCCTGGAGCAGCTTCTTCTTGCCCTCGATGACCTCGTAGTGAGGCTCGAAGCCGCGCTCGACGTCGACGGCGAGATCGCGCTTCGGCAGATCCTTGATATGGCCGAGCGAAGCTTTGACCGTATAGTCCTTGCCGAGGTACCTGCCGATGGTTTTCGCCTTCGCCGGCGACTCGACGATGACGAGAGATTTTGCCATAACCGATAACCAAATCTTCCTGAATCCGGCGTCGGGCCGGCGACGGCCGGACCGCTGCCACTACTAGTTCGACGCAAGGGTTGGGTTGGGCGTCTCCCGCAATCCTCGCGCGGGGAACAAAGGACCCACCCGCTGGGCGGGCCGGCGCGGCACTTCCCAGCAGCGCCGCATCAGGTGGATCAGGCGGCCTCAACCGGGTAATCGGCCGGAGGTCGGGCCCCTCACCACACTTTAACAAAGTTCCGGCCCGGCAGTTGGCGGATCAGCCCGGCCACTTCCAGTTCCATCAAGGCAGCCAGCGTCTCCGACGACGAGTAATTCTCCATCTTTTCGAGGATCTCGTCAACGTGCAGCGCGTGGTCTGGCCTCAACAGCTTGAGCAGGTGTTCCTGGATTTCAGCCGCCGGGCCGAGGGGAAGAGAGCCCTGATTCCCGCCGCCCTCCTCCATGCCGGCCGCCTCGCCCGCCCGGCGCCGTTCCGCCAGCCGCCGCCGCGTCTCCTTGGGCAGGCCCTCGATGACGTCGGCGGCCTCCTGAACCAGAGTAGCGCCCTGCTTGATCAACAGGTTCGGCCCCCAACTCATTTTCGAGGTCACGTTGCCGGGCACGGCGAAGACTTCCCGCTGCTGTTCCAGCCCCATCTTCGCGGTGATCGCCGAGCCGCTGTACTGGGCGCCTTCCACCACCAGCACGCCCTCGCTCAGCCCGCTGATAATCCGGTTGCGGATCGGGAAGTTCTGCGGGTGGGCCGGGGTACCCATCGGAAACTCGGAAACGAGCAGCCCTTGGGCGGCAATCTGGTCGGCGAGCTTGCGGTTCTCGGCTGGGTAAATATGGTCGAGCCCGGCTCCGAACACAGCGACGGTCGTTCCCCCGGCCTTCAGGGCCCCCTGATGTGCACAAGTGTCCACGCCGCGGGCCATGCCGCTGACGATCGTGAGTCCAGCTCGGGCGAGGTCGAACGCGAAGCGCTCGGCGACGTTGCGGCCGTACGGGGTCGGCCGCCGGGTACCGACGATCGCCAGCATCGGCGAATTCAGCGTCTCCAGACGGCCCTTGGCGAACAACAGGACCGGAGGATCGGCGATCGCCCGCAACAGTTCGGGGTAGGCGGGATCCCGCAATCCGATCAGCGCTACTCCTTCGGCCTTCACCCGCTCATGCTGCCAAAGGGCGTCCTCGAAAGTGCAGCCGCCGGCGATGCTTCGCGCGGGCCCCGGCGGCACTCCGGCGGCCTCGAGCTCCGACGGCGAGGCGCGGAACACCGCCTCGGGCGCCCCGTACGACTTCAAGAGCGCGCGGATCCGCTGGGGTCCGAGCCCGGGCACCAGGCATAAGGCAAGCCAATGCAAAGCCCGTTCGGGACCCATGACGCCGGCAACGGACGAGGTGACACTCATATCTAAATAAGGTGGCCCTGCCCGGCGGATTCTCACGGCTAACCGCCGCTGCCCGCTGCGTCACTCCCCCGGCCGCGGCACGACGAGATCAGAGCTGAGGGTGAATACCATCAGGCTGGACGGCGGCACCGGAGGTGCGCTGGCGGCTGGAACCCCCTGCGCCTCGCTTCCGGCCCCCCCACCCCCGGTCTCGGCCAGGCGAGCGATCTTGTCTTCCAGCCCGGACAGAGCGTTGATGTTGGCGCTGACGGCAGCCGGGCCGCGGGCGAACCGCGTAACCGGGTCGGTGTGAAGCTCCAGGGAACGGTTCTCATCCAGGTAGAGGCGCACGAGGCGTAGGGTCAGCCCACGCCTTCCGTCCTCGCCGGCCGGAGTGGCTTCGACGATCCCGTCCACACGCGCTCCAGCGGGTACGAAGATCACCGCCCCTTGCTCCAGCGGCGCATCCAGGGTTGCCGAAAAGCCACTGCCCGCGGGATGGGAGTCCGGACTCAATGCTTCCGTGATCCGCACCGACAGAGTCGCTCCCCGGGGAATCCGCAAGGCGCCGGCGTCGGGGACCGGAGCCCGGCCGCACGAAATCGCGGCCAAAGCCGCCGCTACACCCCAGGCAGCGAGACGGCTCCACCACGGCCTTGGTTTGCCTCCACCCATTCGCCTTGTCATTATAGGCAAGCCTGCCGGCCGGGCTCGGCTTCGCAGGCCGTACGCTCCCTATGATGGAACTGACACTCATGCCGCCTTTCAGACCGCGCCCGCCCCGCCGCGGAAGATCGTGTTGCGCCGGGGTCTCGCTTCTTCTCCTGCTCTCGCCCGCCCTCCGAGCCCACATGGTGAGCATCAGCGCCGGATTGCTGGAAGTGGAAGGCAACCGGATCCGCTACGAGCTCCGGATGCCACTCTATGAAGTGGAAGCGCTCGAGGATCCGGCGGCCACTCTGGCGCGCAACTTCCACCTTTCGGCCGACGGCGCCCCGGTCCAGGGCTCCGGTTTCACCTGCCGGGAAGATCCGGGCCAGGGGTGGCTCGTGTGCACGGCGGACTATACCGCTCCAGCCCCGCCGAAAACCCTCACCGTCGCCTGCACCTACTACGCCGTCACCATCCCGAATCACGTCCACGTGCTGCGGGCCCGCCGGGGGGACGTCGAGGTCCAGCGGGTGTTCGACTTCGCCGCCCGCGAGGAGGAGATCCGCTTCGTCCCGCCCACCGGGTGGGAACTCTTCGCGGAGCAGGCGGCCGGAGGGGCGAAACGGGTGCTTGGCGGGCTCGCCCCGCTACTCTTCCTGATAGCCCTGATCCTCGCCGCGCGCACCCGGCGGGAGATGTGGATCCTGGCCGGAGCGTTCGCCGGCGGCCAGGCGGTCGCGGCCCTGGGACTGCCGGCCACCGGCTGGAGCCCGCCGCCCCGGTTCGTCGAAGCGGCGGCCGCGCTCACTATTGGTTACCTGGCCGCCGAGATCCTGTTGCTGCCCCACGCCGGACGCCGGGATGCGGTGGTCGGCGTCCTCGGACTCTTCCACGGGCTCGCCCTGGGGCTCTTTGTCGAGAGTACGGCTTTCTCGAGCTGGCGCGTCCTGGGAGGCGCCCTGGCCGCCGACTTCGGCCTGATCGCCCTGCTCGGAACCGCCTGGTGGCGCGCCCCCGCCAGCCTGCGCTCCCGCCCCGTCGTCGCTACCCTCGCCGCCGCCATGCTGGCCTTCGGCATCGGCTGGTTCGCCTGGCGGCTCAGGTGAACCGGCCAGGCCTGCCGCAGGCGCCCCTTACGTACAATTGAGTTGTTATGGAACTCGATGGGAAACGTGTCGCCGTTCTCGTGGACAGGCTTTACCAGGAACTCGAAGTCTGGTACCCGTACTACCGCTTCAAAGAAGCCGGGGCCGAGGTGCATCTCGTAGGTCCGAAGGCCGGCGAGACCTGCAACAGCAAGCTGGGCTATCCGGCCAAGGCGGACAAGGGCTACGACGACGTCCGGGCCGACGATTACGACGGCGTGGTGATCCCCGGCGGCTACGCGCCGGATTACATGCGGCGCCACCCGGCCCCGGCGCGGTTCGTCGCCGACTTGGACGCCCAGGGCAAGCTCGTCGCCGCCATCTGCCACGGCGGCTGGCTGCTGTGCTCGGCCCACGGCATGCTGAAGGGCCGCAAGACCACATCGTTCTTCGCCATCAAGGACGACATGGCCAACGCCGGCGCCGAGTGGGTGGACGAAGAGGTCGTGGTGGACGGCAATCTCGTCACCTCCCGCAAGCCCGACGACCTGCCGGCCTTCCTCAAGGCCGCCATGAGCGTCCTGGCGAAGTGAACCCGCCGGAAGGTCGACACTGGGGCGCCGCACGCCTAGAAGTCGATCGAAGCCAGCAGTTCCGAGGGGCGGATGCCGAAGGCGCGGCTGATGGCGAGCAACGACTCCATGCTCGGCAGGTGCGCGCCCCGCTCGATCGAAGAGATCTGCGAGACCGACAGGCCGGTCCGGCCGGCGACGTCTTTCAATGACCAGCCCCGCTCGGCCCGGAGCAGCCGGATCCGGTGGCCCAGGCTCTCCCGCAGGCGGTCCTGGTCCGTCCGGCCCAGGCCGTAGGCGTCGATCGCATTCTTGAGCGTCGTGCGAAGCTGCGCCAAAGAGAACGGTTTGGCCAGGTAGTCGAAGACCCGCATCTTGAAAGTGGTCCGCATGTCCTCGAGAGACGGATAGCCGGTGACCACGACGACGCACAGCGACGGCCACTCGGCGAGCAACTGCTCGAGCACCCTGTCGCCGCGGTACTCGCCCATCTTCATGTCGAGCAGGACGATGTCCGGCAGCCGCTCGCGGCAGCCCTCGAACAGTTCCTGAGGGGTCGAGAAGCCGCGGACCGTGTAGCGGCCTTCCTCATTCAAGAAGTCTTCTATGTAGTGGCGGAAATCCTCGTCGTCGTCCAGCAAGACCACGTCGATTCGGCTGACGGGTTTCGTCTCCTGTATCGCACTCATTGCCGGCGGACCTGTTTCCTTTCCCCTTCCGCACTCCCCGAAGCCCCGTCCCCGATGCCGGGTTCTCCCTCCGCCCCCCTCGCCGCCGGCAGCCGCACCTCCAGACAGGCGCCGCCTTGCGGCCGGTTCGAGGCGACGATGATGCCCCCGTGCTGATGGGCGATCCCCTCGGCCACGGTCAGCCCCAGTCCGGTTCCCTTCGAGTCGAGACGCGTGGTGACGAACGCCTCGAAGATGCTCGGCAGCACGTCGGCCGGGATGCCCGGGCCGTCGTCTTCGATCCGCACCGCCACCATCGGCTTCTCGCCGGCCTGGATCCTCCGGGCGCGAACCCAGACGTGGCCCCCGGGCGGGGCGGCGTTCAACGCATTCCGTAACACGTTGACAAATAGCTGGCTGATGCGGTCCGGATTGCCCGATATCGTCAAATCGGCCGGCACGTCCATCTCGAAGCTCACCCGGCCGGCGCGCTCGTCGATCGCCACCAGTTCCCAGGCTTCCCGGACCACCTCGGCGACGCCCACCCGCTCCACGTCTTCGCCCCGAAGCCGCACAAACCCGAGCATCGTCTCGCTCATCCTCTGCAGCCGCCCGGTCACTCTGAGCATGCGCTCCAGCCGGCGCCGGACCGCTTCCCCACGCGCCCCTTCGAGCATCTGCTCGATCGAACCCCGCAGCACCGCCAGCGGGGTGTTGATCTCATGCGCGAGACTGGCCGCCAGCAGGCCCAGGCTCGCCAGCCGGTCCTGCTCGGCGATGCTCTGCTTGGCTGTCTCGAGCATATAGTTCTTACGCCTCAAATCGGCCAGCGCCTCCTCTAATCGGGCCAGGGTGCGCTCGAGCTCCTCCTCATGCCGCCTGAGCTTCTCCAGCGTCGCATTGCGGGAACGCATCAGCCGCCCCAGCTCGTCGTCGGTGATCCAGGCCTCCTCTACCAGTTCGTGATCCCGGTCGCCGCGCCGCGAGGCCTCGTCGGCCTGGAGCAGCACCCGCAGCGGCCGGTAAATGTAAAAGGGCATGACGAAGCCCTCCAGGATGAGGACCGCCAGCCAATACGTGACGCCCAGCACCACTAGGATCGTCACCTTGGCCCGGTAGACCACCCACTCGTAGAAGTCCGCTTCCGGCTCCGGCAGGGGGTGCCCCGTGGCCACGCTGAGCTGCTGCCGCAGTGCCGCCTCCCGCGCGCGGGCCTCCCCGGCCCATTCCTCGATGGCCGGTACCAGGGAGAAGTATACGCCGCACGACAACACCAGATAGAACAAGTTGTGAAGAAGCATCAACTTGTAGCGGACCTTCAGATTTCCGAAGGCCCGGGCGAGTTTTGTTGCGACTTGGATCACGGGCGGCGCATCTGGAACTATGATCGCGCAGTGGTTACTGTTTGGCAAGAATATTTGCTCCAAGACTGGAACACGCGCCCCTTCTTGTGTATCATGGATAGTTCAGATCGCCTCCCTGCGAGAACCATCGCCGGACGCCGGCGGGCTGGGTCCCCGCCGCCCGCGCACCGCAGGAAGCGACCTGGTTGAGGGGCTGAACGACGGGAGATCCGATGCCTGCGCCATTCTCCAAGTCTGCTGACCGCCGTCTCCGTATCGTGGCCCTTGCTGTGGGAACCGGCGGCCTCGCCGCTTTGGCCTTGGCAACCTATCTCGGCAGTCCCGAGGTCCGCGAAACGGGCTACGCGCCGCGCCAGCCGGTCGAGTACAGTCACAAGCTTCACGCCGGGGATCTGGGGATCGACTGCCGCTACTGCCACTACACGGTGGAGAAGTCGGCCTTCGCTGCCCTCCCACCCACCGAAGTCTGCATGAACTGCCACGTGCGGGTGAAGAAGGACAGCCCGCTGCTCGAACCGGTTCGTGAAAGCCACGCCAGCGGCCGGCCCATTCCGTGGGTGCGGGTCCACCGCCTGCCGGACTACGTCTACTTCAATCACCGGGCCCACGTCACCGCCGGAGTGAGCTGCGTGAGCTGCCACGGCCGGGTGGACCAGATGATCGTCGTCCGCCAGGTGAAACCCCTGAGCATGACGTGGTGCCTGGACTGCCACCGGAATCCGGCGCCGAACCTCCGGCCCGTCGAGGAAGTTACCAATCTAGGGTGGCAGCCGGACCGGGATCCGGCCGAGATCGGCCGGGAGATCCTCGAGGCCAACCAGATCCAGCCGCCGACGAACTGCTCTGGGTGTCACCGCTAAGGGGGGAATCGTCTGACGATGGCTAACGAGTTGACAGGAAAGCATTACTGGCGAAGCCTCGACGAGCTGACCGGGACGCCCGAGTTTCGCGAATGGCTCCACCGGGAGTTCCCCGAAGGAGCCTCGGAGCTCACCAGCCCCCATTCGCGGCGCCGCCTGCTGAAGCTCATGGCCGCTTCCTTCGGCCTGGCGGGCCTCATTTCCTGCCGGCGCCCCGAAGAACGGATCTTGCCGCTGGCCGAGCGCCCGGAGGACTACATCCCCGGCAACCCTCTCTATTACGCCACGGCTATGACCGTGGGCGGCCTCGCCACCGGCCTTATCGTCGAAGCCCACGACGGCCACCCCACCAAGATCGAGGGCAACCCGAAGCACCCGGCCAGCCTCGGGGCGGCGTCGGCCTTGGCCCAGGCTTCGATCCTCAATCTGTACGATCCGGACCGTTCCCAGCGGGTGCTCGAGAATGGCCGGCCGTCAAGTTGGGAGCGGTTTTCCCAAGCCGTCCCGAACCTCTTCCCTGCCCCCGGCGAGGGGGTGTGGGTGCTGAGCGAGCCCGCCTCGTCCCCCTCCCTCGGGGCCGTCCGCAGACACTTCCTCGACAGGTTCCCGCGTGCCCAGTGGGTGGATTACGACCCGCTCAGCCGTTCCGCCGAGCTCCAGGGCGCCCGCATCGCCTTCGGCCGCCGCTTGCAGCCGCAATACGACTTCAGCAAGGCCGAGGTGATCTTCGCCCTGGATTGCGACTTCCTGGGCGTGGACGTCCCCTCGCTCCGCGCCGTCAAGCAGTTCGCCAAGGGCCGCCACGTAGAGAACGAGCACGATTCGATGAACCGGCTCTACGTGGCCGAGAGCGCTTTCTCGATCACCGGCGCGATGGCCGACCACCGCTTCCGCATCAAGCCGAGCGGGGCGGCGGCCCTGGCGCTCGCGCTGGCCGGCAAGGGCAACGGCGCCCCGTATTGGCTGGACATTCTCCGGCGCGACCTCGAGGCCCACCGCGGCCGCTCGCTCGTCGTCGCCGGACCCCGCCAGCCCGCCGCCGTGCACGCCCTGGTCTGGCTGATCAACGCCGAACTCGGCAACCTCGGCGAGACCGTCTGGTTCACCGAGCCGCCGCTGCCGCCTTCGCCGCAGTCCGTGGGAGACCTGGCCGCGGCGCTCGAGGCGGGGGAGGTCAAAACGCTGCTGATCCTCGGGGGCAATCCCGCCTTCGACGCCCCGGCCGACGCCGAACTGGCCGCCCGCTTGGAGAAAGCCGGCACGGTGATCCACCTGGGCGCCGAAGTGAACGAAACCGCCCGCGCCGCCCATTGGCATCTGCCCGAGGCCCACTACCTGGAGGCCTGGGGCGACGCCCGCGCCCTGGACGGCACGGCGAGCGTCCAGCAGCCGCTGATCCGGCCCCTCTACGAGGGCAAGACCGCCGCCGAGACGCTGGCTCTGGTCTCCGGCTACCCCCAGCAGCGCGGCTACGACATCGTCCGCACCTACTGGATGGAGCGCTTCTCCGGCGACAAGGAACGGGCCTGGCGCCGGGCGCTGCACGACGGCGTCATCGAGGGCACGGCCTTCGCCCCGGTCGAGGTGGCCCTGCGCCGCGACGCTGTCGATGCTGAGGCGGCGAAGCTGGCGGCCTCGCTCGAAGGCCAATCCGGCCTGGAGGTCGCCTTCTACCCGAGCGCCTCGGTCTGGGACGGGCGCTTCGCCAACAACGGCTGGCTCCAGGAGATGCCCGATCCGATGACGAAGCTCGTCTGGGACAACGCCGCCCTGCTGAGCCCGGCGACGGCCCGCGAGCTCGGCGTCGAGACCGGCGACGTACTCCGGCTCGAGCGCGAAGGCCGCTCGATCGAGGTTCCGGTCTACGTGATGCCCGGCCAGGCCGACGGCGCGATCGCCCTCGAGGTCGGCTACGGCCGCCGGAACGTGGGCCGGGTCGGAAACGGTGTGGGTCACGACGTCTACCCGCTCCGCACCGCCGCCACTATGGGCTATGCCGCCGGCGTCTCCGCCTCGCCGGCCGGCCGGCGCTACAAACTGGTCACCACCCAGGAGCACCACGTCATGGAAGGCCGGCCCCTGGTGCTGGAGGCCACCATCGAGCACTACCGCACCGAGCCCGATTTCGTCGACCAGGCCGTCCACGTCCCCGAACCCGAGTCCCTTTACGAGCACCCCGATCTCACCGGCGAATACCAGTGGGGCATGGCGATCGACCTGAACGCCTGCACCGGCTGCAACGCCTGCCTGGTGGCCTGCCAGGTCGAGAACAACATCGCCATCGTCGGCAAGAAGGAAGTAGCCCGGGGCCGCGAGATGCACTGGATCCGGCTGGACCGTTACTTCACCGGGGATATCGCGGATCCTCGGGCCGTCTTCCAACCGGTCGCCTGCCAGCAGTGCGAGCATGCCCCGTGCGAGAACGTCTGCCCGGTAGCGGCTACCTCCCACAGCCCCGAAGGGCTCAATGACATGGTCTACAACCGCTGTGTCGGCACGCGGTATTGCTCGAACAACTGCCCCTACAAAGTCCGGCGCTTCAACTTCCTCGACTGGCACGGCGACGTGCCCGGCGTCAAGAAGCTGGTCTTCAACCCCGACGTGACCGTGCGCATGCGCGGCGTCATGGAGAAGTGCACCTACTGCGTGCAACGCATCCAGGAGAAGAAGATCCAGGCCAAGACCGAGGGCCGCCGGCAGATCGAAGACGGCGAGATCGTCACCGCCTGCCAGCAGACCTGCCCCGCGGACGCCATCGTCTTCGGCAACATCGCCGATCCGAACAGCCGTGTCTCGCAGGTCAAGAAACGCAACCGGGACTACGTCATGCTGGCCGAACTGAACGTGAAGCCCCGCACCAGCTACCTGGCGAAACTGCGCAACCCGAATCCGGAGCTCGCCCTGGCCGAAACCAACGGCGGCGGCCATGCCTCCATGCACGGCCCCGCGCCGCCCGGCGCTTCGCCGTTCCGAATCCTGAACTCAGCGGAGGGGGTCTGAGCCATGGCGGATGTCGTGATGGACCGGCCGCTGCCACTGGATCCACCACTGGTGGAGGGCAACCCGACCTACTCGCAGATCACCGACGACGTCGCCGGCATCGTCGAGCGCAAGCCGCCGCGGGAATGGTACGCCGCTATCAGTGTCACCGGACTGCTCACCCTGGCGCTCGGCATCTCCATCGCCTGGCTGCTCTACAAGGGCGTCGGCATCTGGGGCAACAACCAGCCGGTCGCCTGGGCCTGGCCGATCACCGACTTCGTCTTCTGGATCGGCATCGGCCACGCCGGCACCCTGATCTCGGCCATCCTCTATCTGTTCCGCCAGAGGTGGCGCACCTCGATCAACCGCGCCGCCGAGGCGATGACCATCTTCGCCGTGATGACCGCCGGCCTCTTCCCGCTCTTCCACACCGGCCGTCCCTGGCGCGCCTACTGGCTGTTCCCGATCCCCAACCTCGACCTGAGCCTCTGGCAGAACTTCCGCAGCCCGCTCATGTGGGACGTCTTCGCCGTCTCCACCTACGCCACCGTCTCCATCCTGTTCTGGTACGTCGGCATGATCCCGGACCTCGGCACCCTCCGGGACCGCGCCGCCGGCCTGCGCCAGAAGATCTACGGCTTCTTCGCCCTGGGCTGGCGCGGCTCGGCCTGGCACTGGAACCACTACGAGAAGGCATACCTGATCCTGGCCGGCCTTTCGACGCCGCTGGTGCTTTCGGTCCACTCCATCGTCAGCCTCGATTTCGCCGTCTCCATCGTTCCCGGCTGGCACACGACGATCTTCCCGCCCTACTTCGTCGCCGGGGCGATCTTTTCCGGCTTCGCCATGGTGATCACCCTGATGGTGCTCGCCCGCAAGGCCTACCGGCTGGAGCACCTGATCACCATCAACCATCTGGAGAACATGAACAAGATCCTGCTGGCCACCGGCTCCATCGTCGGTTACAGCTACGCGGTCGAGTTCTTCACCGCCGCCTTCAGCGGCAATCCCTACGAGCAGTTCGTCTTCATGAACCGCGTCGTCGGCCCCTACGCCTGGGCGGTCTGGACCATGTTCTTCTGCAACGTCTTCGCGCCGCAACTGTTCTGGTTCCGCAAGGTGAGGCGCAGCATCCCGGCGATGTTCGTCGTCTCCATCATCGTCAACGTCGGGATGTGGTTCGAGCGGTTCAACATCATCGTCACGTCACTGCATCGCGACTACCTGCCGTCGAGCTGGGGCATGTTCACCCCGACGGTGTTCGACTTTCTCACCTTCTTCGGGAGCCTGGGCTTCTTCCTGACCATGTTTCTGCTGTTCCTGCGGTTCTTGCCGGCCATCGCCCTCTCGGAAGTCAAAGCGGTGATTCCGGCGCCGCAGCCCGAAAAGGAGGGCGAGTAATGGCGCAAAAGAAACTCTATGGTGCGGTAGCCGAGTTCCCCAGTCCGGCCGCCCTGCTCGAAGCCGCCCGCCGGATGCGCGAGCACGGCTACACCCGCATGGACGCCTGCACGCCGTTCCCGGTGCACGGCCTCGACCAGGTCCTCGGCATCCCTCACTCCCCGCTCGGCTACATCGCCTTCCTCGGCGGCGCCGCCGGCTTCGTGGCCGCGATCCTGCTGCAGTGGTGGACCGGGGCCGTCGATTATCCGCTCATCATCGGCGCGAAGCCCCTGTTCGCCTTCGAGCCGTCGATCCCGATCATCTTCGAGCTCACGGTGCTCTTCTCGGCTTTTGCCACCGTAGGCGGCATGCTGACCCTGAACCGCCTGCCGCGCCTGCACCACCCACTCTTCGAGCTGGATGCCTTCCGGCGGGTCACCAACGACCGCTTCTTCCTCGCGGTCGAAGCTGAAGACCCCAAGTTCCGGTCCGACGAGACCAAGGCCCTGCTCGAAAGCCTCGGCGCCAAGGGCGCCGCCCTGGTGGAGGAAGAAGGCTGATGCGGAAAGCGGCGCTGATCCTGTTGGGTTCCGTGCTGGCGGCCGGCTGCGCCCGCCTCAGTACAGAGAACCCGCCCATCGAGATCTTCCCCGACATGAAGCGGCAGCCCAAGTTCAAACCCCAGAGCGCCAACGAGTGGCTGGCCGAGCGGGGCATCACCTTGCGGCCTGTGCCCGGCACCGTCGCCGTGGGGCATCTCGACCAAGACGAGGCCTTCTACACCGGCGCCAAGAATGGCCTCTACGTGGGGCGCAACCCGCTGCCGATCGACATGGAGACCCTGAAGCGCGGCCAGGAGCGCTTCAACATCTATTGCGCGCCCTGCCACGACCGCACCGGCTCCGGCCGCGGCATCGTCGGCTCGCGCAGCATGTGGCTCGCCAACAACCTTCATGATCAACGGATCAAAGACATGGTCGACGGCGAGATCTTCCAGGTGATCACTTACGGCCGCCGCACCATGCCCAGCTACCGCTTCCAGATACCGCCCCGCGACCGCTGGGCCATCGTCGCCTACGTCCGCGCTCTGCAGCGCACCACCAGCGGGACCATCGAGGACGTGCCGGCCGACCTGAGAAGGGAGTTGCGGTGATGGAAACCAGCCTCCAACAGAACCGGGAATCCTATTACCTCGACGAAGCGCTGTGGAACAAGATCCGGAATGTGCTGCTCCTGGTGGCCGTCGTCGGCTGGGCCGCCTCCGCCTACGGGTGGGCCGCCGACGGCTACAACTTCTACGGCTCCTACCTGGTGAACTTCATGTTCTGGCTCACCATCGGCTGGGGCGCCGCCTTCTTCGTCGCCGTGCAGCACATCACCACCGCCGCCTGGAGCGTCACCGTGCGCCGGATCATGGAGAACGTCATGATCACCCTGCCGGTGATGGCCTTCCTCTTCATCCCGGTGGCCGTCGGCATCCCGACGCTCTATGAGTGGGCGCAGCCCGGCTATTTCGATATCGAGCACAACCCCAACTTGCAGTTCAAAGCGCTCTTCTTCAGCGCTCCGCTCTACGTCGCCCGGGTGGTGACTTACTTCTTCGTCTGGAGCGCCCTGGCCGTCGTGCTCTATCAGAACTCCGTCGCCCAGGACCAGGGGCCCAGCGAGGAGGCCCGCCGCAACCTGCGGTGGTGGAGCGCTCCCGGCGTCCTCGTGCTCACCGCGACGGTCACCATGGCTTCGGTGGACTGGATCATGTCGCTCGATCCGCATTGGTACTCGACGATCTTCGGCATCTACGTATTCTCCGGCGGCGCGCTGGCCTTCATCGCCCTGGTGACCCTCGTCGCCCTCGCCTTACGCAAGGCGGGCTACCTGCGCGAGACCATCACCATCGAGCACTACCACGACCTCGGCAAGTGGATGTTCGCCCTCACCGTCTGGTGGGCCTACATCGCCTTCTCCCAATACTTGCTCATCTGGTACGCCGACCTGCCCGAGGAGACCGTCTTCTTCAAGCACCGCATGGAAGGCACCTGGATCTACCTGAGCGCCCTGCTCCTGGTGGGCCATTTCATCGTCCCCTTCCTGGCGCTGCTGTCGCGTGCAGCGAAGCGGAACTTGGCGGTGCTCGGCCTGACGGCCTTCTGGATCCTCGTCATTCACGGCATGGATCTGCACTGGCTGATCCTGCCGTCGGTGCACCCTCATAACTTCCACATCCAGTGGCTCGACGTGACGACGTTCCTGGCCACCGGCGGGGTCTTCGGCCTGGCCTTCTGGCGCCGGTTCCGCCGCCGGGCGATGGTGCCCGCCGGAGATGTGCGCCTGCCGGAGTCGCTCGCGCATCACAACATCTAGAGGAGGGGACACGCAAGTCGAATGATGACGGAACACGCCCAACCCGCTGCGGCGCCGGAACCGAAACCGGGCTATGAGCGCTCGGACATCAACCCCCGGCTGATCGGCGCCTTGTTCGCCATCATCGTGGTGGCCATCGTGGTGGCCGTGCTCGCCGTAGAGCGCTACTTCGCCGTCGTCTACGAACAGCAGTTGTACATCAAGGTGCTCTCGCCGGTGGCGAGCGACCTCAAGCAGTTGCGCGCCCGCGAGGACGCCCGGCTCCACTCCTACGCCTATATCGACCGCAAGAAGGGCCTGGTTCGCTTGCCCATCGAACGGGCCATGGAGCTGCTGGCCGCTGAGTACGCCGCCGGCAACCTGAAGTATCCGGCCAAGCCCTACCCCGTCAAGCCCGTCGAGCCGGCGGGGCAGGCCCCGGCCGAGGAGGGTGCCAATGCAGCGCAATAGAAAGAGGTCCTGGCCGGTTGCGGTCCGTTTGATTGCGGCCTGCGCCTCCCTGTGGCTGGCGGCGGCTTCGGCTGCGCCCCCCGCTTCCACAGAAGTCCCTGAAGGTCTCCAGGGCGTGGGCGTCGAAGAAAAACTCGGCGCGAAGATCGATCTGGACCTCACCTTCATCGCCGAGAATGGCTACCCCGTTTCCCTGCGGGAATACTTCGGCAAGGGCCGCCCGGTGATCCTCAACCTCGTCTATTACAACTGCCCGATGCTCTGTAATCTGATCCTCAACGGGCAGACGAAGACGCTCCGCAACATCCCCTGGACACCGGGCAAGGAGTACGAGGTCGTCACCATCTCCATCGATCCCACCGAGACCTTCGCCCTGGCCCGGAAGAAGAAAGCCGTCTACCTGGCCGGCTACGGCCGCCCGGCCCCCGGCTGGCACTTCCTGGTCGATCACCAGGGCAACGTCAAGAAGCTCGCCGAGCAGGTCGGCTTTCGCTACAAATACGACGAGGACCGCGGCCAATACGCCCACACCGCCGTCATCATGGTGCTCACCGAGGACGGCGTCATCTCGCGGTATCTCTATGGAATTCGGTTCAAGACCCGCGACGTGCGGCTCGCCCTTACCGAAGCCTCCAACGGCAAGATCGGAACCATCTCGGATCGGGTGCTGCTCTACTGCTTTCATTACGACCCCGAAGCCAAGGGTTACGTCCCGTTCGCCATCAACCTGATGCGGGCCGGCGGCGTGGCCGTGATGCTCGTCCTCGGCGGCGTGCTGGCCGTCTTCTGGAGGCGGGAGAGGCGCCGGGCCGCCCGCCGCAACTGGGTGGTGACGCAATGAACTGGCTGAAATCGATCCTGTTGCCGGCCCAAGGAACGGCTTACGCGGCCGAGCATGACACCTTCTTCATGTTCATCGTGGCGCTCACGGCCTTCTTCTTTCTGTTGATTACGGCCCTGGTCGTCTTCTTCGTCTGGCGTTACCGCCGCCGGGGAGACAGCCCCGCCGAGTCCCAGGTGACTCACAACACCAGGCTCGAGATCGTCTGGAGCGTCATCCCCCTCATTCTTGTCATGATCATCTTCGCCTGGGGCTTCCATGACTACATGAACGCCTATACCGCCCCGGGAGACGCTCTGGAGATTCAGGTAACGGCGAAGCAGTGGATTTGGCAGTTCGAATACCCGGACGGCATGCGGACCGTCAACGAGATCCACGTGCCCATCGGCCGTCCCGTGCGGCTTGTCATGTCCTCGGAGGACGTCATCCACAGCTTCTTCGTCCCCAGCTTCCGGATCAAGAAGGACGTCGTACCCGGCATGTACACCGACCTCTGGTTCTTGCCCGAGGCCGAGGGCGAGCACACCCTGTTCTGCGCCGAGTACTGCGGCCGGGGCCATTCCGACATGCTGGGCAAGATCTACGTGGACAGCGAGGAGAAGTTCCGCGAGTGGCAGGAGCTCGGCGACGAGCGCACCCGCACGATGCCGCTGGCCGAGCTCGGCGCCCTGCTCTACGAGAGCCGCGGCTGTTCCACTTGCCACTCGCTCGACGGCTCCCGCCGCGACGGCCCGAGCTTCAAGGGCGTCTTCGGCCACGAGGTGAAGCTCTCCGACGGCACTACCGTGCTCGCCGACGAGAACTATATCCGCGAGTCCATCCTCGAGCCGCAGGCCAAGATCGTCTCCAGTTTCGAAGGCATCATGCCCACCTTCCAGGGCCTGCTCCGGGAGCGTGAGGTCAAGGCCCTGATCGAGTTCGTCAAGGAGCAACAGTAGCCGCGTAGAGGGAAACCCATGGCAGACGTCGCATCCACTTCTCATCCGATGGCCGCCGGCGAGCCCGCGGCCACCAACTACCTGAAAGCGGAGCGGGGCTTCAAGAGCTGGATCTTCACGCTGGACCACAAACGGATCGGCGTGATGTACCTCTGGAGCGTCCTGCTCATGTTCCTGCTCGGCGGCATCTTCGCCATGCTCGTCCGCCTGGAGCTGCTTACCCCGGGCAAGACCATCATGGAGGCGGACACCTACAACCGGATGTTCACCCTCCACGGGGCGGTGATGATCTTCCTGTTCATCATCCCGGCCATCCCCGCCTCGCTCGGCAACTTCGTCTTACCGCTGATGCTCGGCGCCAAGGATGTCGCCTTCCCCCGGCTGAACCTCGCCAGCTACTGGATCTATGTCATCGGCGCAGTCTTCGGCGTAGTCGCCATGGTCACCGGCGGGGTGGACACCGGCTGGACCTTCTACACGCCGTACTCGACGACGAGCAGTACGTCGGTGACGACGATGACCTTCGCCGCCTTCGTCCTCGGCTTTTCCTCCATCTTCACCGGCGTGAACTTCATCGCCACCATCCACCGGCTCCGCGCGCCCGGCATGACCTGGTTCAAGACCCCCCTGTTCGTCTGGGGTATCTACGCCACCGCCATCATCCAGGTGCTGGCCACGCCGATCCTCGGCATCACCCTCGTGCTGCTGATGATGGAGCGTGTTTTCTCGGTCGGCATCTTCGATCCGCGCCTCGGCGGCGATCCCGTCCTCTTCCAGCACTTCTTCTGGTTCTATTCTCACCCGGCCGTCTACATCATGATCCTGCCGGGCATGGCCATCATTTCCGAGATCATCCCCACCTTCTCGCGGAAAAACATCTTCGGCTACCGGGCCATTGCGTACTCGAGTGTGGCCATCGCCTTCATCAGCTTCCTGGTCTGGGGCCACCACATGTTCGTCAGCGGGCAGAGTGAACTGGCCTCGGCCGTCTTCTCCTTTCTGACCTTCCTGGTAGCGATTCCCTCCGGCGTGAAAGTTTTCAACTGGCTGGCGACGATGTACAAGGGCTCCATCGACCTCAAGGCCCCGATGCTCTACGCCATCATGTTCCTGATGCTGTTCGCCATCGGCGGCCTCACGGGACTCTTCCTCGGCGCCCTGGCCACCGACATCCACCTGCACGACACCTACTTCGTCGTCGCCCACTTCCACTTCGTCATGGTGGGCGGCACCGTGATCGCCTTCATCGGCGGCTTGCACTACTGGTGGCCGAAGATGTTCGGCCGGATGTATTCCGAGAAGTGGGCGCGCATCGCCGCCGTGCTCATCTTCATCGGTTTCAACGTCACCTTCCTTCCCCAGTTCGTTCTCGGCACCCGCGGCATGCCGCGCCGCTACTACAACTACCTGGACCAGTTCCAGCCCTTGCACGCCTTCTCCACTGTCGGGAGCTGGATCCTCGGCCTGGGCCTGTTCATCGTCCTCGGCTACCTGCTGGCGTCGCTGCGCAAGCGCTACGACGCTCCGCCGAACCCCTGGGGAGGCACTACGCTCGAGTGGACCACCTCCTCGCCCCCCATCGCCCACAACTTCGAACACGTCCCGGTGGTAACCCGCGAGCCGTATGATCATTCCCCCGCGCCGGCCCCGGCGCCGGCCGGAGACTGACCGGAGTGCATTCTGAGGAGACCATGAGCGACAGCGCAATCTCGACTACGGAACACGCGCCCGAACACCCGCCCGGCCTGCAGCACCATTTCGCCGAAATGGAACAGCAGGCCGATTCGGCCAAGATCGGCATGTGGGCGTTCCTGGTGACCGAGGTGCTCCTGTTCGGGGGCCTCTTCGTCGGCTACGGCATCATGCACGCCCGCTTTACGGAAGCCTTCGCCTCGGCCCATCACCACCTCGACCGTGTCATGGGCACGCTGAACACCGTAATCCTGCTCACCAGCAGTTGGACCATGGTGATGGCCGTCTCCAGCGCCAGGGCGGGCAAGCAGAAGAACCTCGTCCGTTACCTGACCGTCACTCTTCTGCTGGCCGGGGCCTTTCTGGTCGTCAAATACCTCGAGTACTCCCACAAGTTCCACGAAGGCCTTCTGCCGGGCAGGTTCTATACCTACGCCGGGCCGCATTTGCCCGAGGAATTTCTCTTCTTCAGTTTCTATTTCATGATGACCGGCTTGCATGGGCTGCACGTTCTGGCCGGCATGATCGTCATTAGCTGGCTGCTCCGCCGGGCCATCCGCGGCGACTTCTCGCCGAGCTACTACAACCCCGTGGACATGGGCGGCCTCTACTGGCACCTGGTGGACATCATCTGGATCTACCTGTTCCCGCTCATATACCTGATCTCCTGACCGGAGGACCGAACATGGCCGCACACAGCTACGCCGAAGAAAAGAAGATCAACACCGCCGTGCTGGGCTCCTTGCTGGCGCTTACCGCCCTCACCGTCGCCGCCGCCGGCATCCACTTCGAGTCTCCCGCCGTCAATACCATCGTCGCTCTCGCCATCGCCTCGATGAAGGCGTCGCTCGTGGCGCTGTTTTTCATGCATCTCAGGTATGAAAAGCCGATCAACGCCATCATTTTCTTGACCGGCATCGCCATGCTGGCCGTCTTTCTCGGCCTGACGCTGCTCGACGTCGATTACCGCGCCACTCCCCGCCCGGCCAACCTGAAGCCCCCGCCCGGCGGCTTCACCGCCGGCGTCGAACCGGCCAAACCCGGAGGAACGGCGCCACCCGCCGCAGGCGAGGCCGCGCAGCCGGCCGAACAAGCCCCTCCTGCGCGGTAGTCCTCGCGCACAGAGCCACCGCCCGAGCCCCGCTCCTGCCCCTGAGCGCACGGGTTTTCGGCGCTCACAACCTCTTGTGGGACGGCGCAGCCCATTCCGTACCGTCGTTTCCAGATTCGATTTCCTTCCAGTTCAGCAACTTCTGGCAGATACATATTTTTTCTCTTGACTTTTCCTTGGGGGGCGTAATGTGCTGGTGTGAGCACCCGGAACAGCGCAGCCAGTCCGGCGCTGCGCATCTAATTCCGGTATTGCGTCGCCCTTGAGGCTTCTCAGGTCGGAAGCGGTGCCAGTAGTTTGCGAACAGCGCAGCTCGACTCCCCGGAGAAATGATTCAAGCTCGGCCAACGCTTCGCCCCCGATCACTTCGCCCGGGCCGCAAGCTACTCTTTTAATAGCTGACCGGAGGTAAATCCTGGAGGAACTCTCATGGGTATAAAGAATGTCATCTGTGTCGCGGGGCTCATCGGTGTCGCAGCGAACTTCGTTTCACACACTGCATTTGCTTCTCCGAAGTCCTACTCACCTCAGGAGCGGCTGGTGCGCCTCGCCTACGCCAAGCTCAGCTTCTATCAGAAGCTATATCTGTTCAAGAAATGGGCTCTTAAGGAGTTTCGCAGCCGCGATCTCCCGATCCAAGTCAACCTTGCCGAGCGATACGAAGGTGAGCGCGTCCGGGTGCAGATATCGGACGTACGCGTTGGGGACATCCAGGAGGTCCTGGAAACCCCGATGATCGATCTCGTCACCCCGGTGTCGAACTGGGAGCTGGATGCGGACGTAGTTGAATCGAAAGGTGTTGACGACAACCGTAATCCAGCAACCGCGTTCTTAATCGACTCGCGGTGGTCTTTCCGCCCGAATCCGCCGCCACCGTGGCCGCGCTCTCTCACCCTGCGTGACGTCCTGGCCGCTAAAGGGAAACTGGATAAGTGCCTGCGGTACGCCCGCTACCGGGTGGACGTGCGCTTCCAAGGCAAGCACCGCAATTACAAGGCACTTTTCCTCTTCATGAAACCCGGTACGATGCCCGGATTCGACGGCAGGATCTGGATCATCGACAACGTCATCAACATGATGGGTTTGCTTGAGTCCCTTCACACGACGCAGTGGCCGCGCTCACTGTGGAACCGGTGGTATCTGAACACCCCTACCGGCCGGGCGTTTCGGGAGGCAGAGATGTCCTCCCCGATCAAGGAAGAGAACTGTGACCCGGAGCTCCTGACCGACGGTATCTGCTGCGACCTGGAGCTGCTGGATTGCAAATTGGTCCTGCCGCCTCCCGCGAACGCTTTTCGGCCACGTGACTGATGGGACCAAGATCCGCGGGTCGCTGCCTAGGATGCTTCTGCCGGCAGCGGATTCACCCACTTCACCGGAAACCGGCTGAAATCGTGGTCGGTGGAGGCAACCGTGGCTCCGTTCTCCGAAGCCAATGCCGCCAGCACGGCGTGGGTTACCAGCGGGCCCGTAGCCTGGCGCCCGGTGGCCAGTCGGCGCAGGCGCTCCACGTGGCGCGGCCCGGGGCCGACCCACGCGACGTTGCCGCCCTTCAGCCATTCTTGGACGCATGAGCGTACACGAGTATGTTGGCGCCCAAGAGGATCATCGATGGCTCGGTCCCTCAGCGTACTCGAGAAGCTCCTCGATGTTGTCGTAACTCAGACCCAGATCCTTCACCTTCACCACGAAGCGTGTCCGGCGCTTCGGTTTTCCGGCAGCGGCAAATCCTCTCCGAACCATCTCGTTCAGCGTCTGCCGGAAGGGAACCCCTCGACGCCGGCTCTCCTCCTTGAGGCGCTCGTAGACGTCTTCGTCGAGCGTCACGGTGGTTCTGATGCTCATGATGCTTCGATCTTAGTATCACTGGCATCCACTCGCCGCCCGGCGGATGAACCAGAAACGGGAAGCAGGACGCCGGTCGGGGTTGGCGCCGCCGGCTGACAAGCCCATCCCCTGAAGGCGAAACTGGTGAGAGCTATGGCCGCCGAAACGCTGGACACCGCCGAGGCCGCGTTCCTCGAAGCCTGGCCGGATTACGGATCCACCCGGACGCTCGACGAGTTGCGCGCCGCCGAGTACGCGCGGCTGGACCGCCTCGGCCACGTCTACCTCGACTACACCGGCGGCGGGCTCTACGCCTCGAGCCAGATCCGCCGCCACGCCGAGCTGCTCGAGAACCACGTCTTCGGCAACCCGCACTCGCGCAACCCGACCTCGCTGGCCATGACCGAGCTGGTCGAGCGCGGCCGCCGCAAGGTCCTCGAGTTCTTCAACGCCCCGCCCGAGGAATACGTCGCCATCTTCACCGCCAACGCTTCGACGGCCCTCAAGCTCGTCGGCGAGGCCTACCCCTTCGGGCGCGGCGACCACTACCTGCTCACCTTCGACAACCACAACTCGGTGAACGGCATCCGCGAGTTCGCCCGCGCCCGGGGCGCCGAAATCACCTACGTCCCCATGGAGCTGCCCTCGCTGCGCGTCGATCCCGAGCGGCTCGAAGACTACCTCGATCTCGCCCGCCCCGGCGGCCACAATCTGTTCGCCTATCCCGCCCAGTCGAACTTCTCCGGCGTCCAGCACTCGCTCGAATGGATCGCCCGGGCCCAGCAGAAAGGCTGGGACGTACTGCTCGACGCCGCCGCCTTCGTCCCCACCAACCGCCTAGACCTGGCCCGCTGGAAGCCGGACTTCGTCCCGCTCTCCTTCTATAAGATGTTCGGCTACCCCACCGGCGTCGGCTGCCTCATCGCCCGCCGGCGGGCCCTGGAGAAGCTCCACCGGCCGTGGTTCAGCGGCGGCACCATCACCGTGGCCTCGGTTCAGGGCGACCGCTACTACCTGGCCGAAGGCTCCTCCGCTTTCGAGGACGGCACCGTCAACTACCTGAACATTCCCGGCGTCGAAATCGGCCTCGAGCACCTCGAGCGCATCGGCCTCGGGACGATCCACCACCGCTGCCGCTGCCTCGCCGGCTGGCTCCTCGAGCAGCTCCACGCCCTCCACCACGCCAACGGCCGCCCGGCGGTGCGCATCTACGGGCCGCTGGATACCGAAATGCGCGGCGGGACCATCACGATGAACTTCTACGGGCCAGAGGGTACGGTCATCGACCACCACGTCGTCGAAGAGCGCGCCGCGGCGGCCCGCATCTCGCTGCGCACGGGCTGCTTCTGCAACCCCGGCGGCGGCGAACTCGCCCTGGGCCTCTCGAAGACCGAACTCGTCGGCTGCTTCACCCAGCCCGGAGCGCCCACGCGCTTCACCCCCGACGATTTCCGCATGTGCATCGACGGCAAGAGCACCGGAGCGGTGCGCATCAGCTTCGGCCTGGCCAGCAATTTCGCCGACGCCTGGAAGTTTCTCGAGTTCGCCAGGAGTTTCTGTCGCTGAGCGCAGCTAGCGGGGAGTTTTCGCTACCGAATACCGGAAACTCACCCATTCCGGACCCGCCGAGTCCCGTGGTTCCGCCGCCAGTACCCGCCCGCCGCTCCCCTCGATCCACGCCTTGACCGTCTTCGGCCTGACCCCGTACATCGGCACCACCGGCCGCCCGGGATGCGCCGCCGCCCACGCCAGCCGCGCCAGCCGCGGATAGAGGTTCCCCGGCAGCCAGCGGGCGACGGCGGGGCGACGGCGGTGGCTCGGCAGATGGAACATGAGCAGCCCGTCCGGCGCCAGCAGCCGCAGGAACTCGGCCAGATACGAGCGCGTCAGCCGCGGCGGCACGTGCTGCAGGGTGATGTTCGAGTAGATGAAGTCGAACGAGGCGTTCGGAAACTGCCGCAGGTCCGCCGTTTCCACCAGCACGTAGCGGCACCGTCCCCCGTGCCGGTTGTGCCGCCGCGCCAGCTCGAGCATCGCCGGCGAGACGTCCACCCCGGTGACCACGTCGAAGTATTCGGCCAGCGCCTGGGTGAGCCGGCCCGCTCCGCAGCCGAAATCGAGCGCCGCCCGCCGCCTCGCCGGCAATCCCAGTTCCCCGGCCCGCTCCATCGCCTCCTTGATCTCCCACATGCCGGAAGCGAACAGCTCGCCGGCATCCGTCGGCCCGGTCTCACCGGGACGCCCGAGAATCGCCCGCCACGGATCGGCCGCCGATAGTGCGTCCCAGGTCTTGCGCAGGCGGGCCGGATTCATCGTTCGCTCCTCCCTCAGCTTACATCCCGCGCGCCTTCCGGCCACCGCCGGGGAAGGGCGAACCAGTCGTCGAATAGCCGGTGTCTCGGCTTGCTATACAATGCTTTACATGCGCTTTGCCGAGGGGGAAAGACCCCGGTCCTTGCCCGGAGATCCCCGCCGAGCGTGCCGGACGTCCAGCATAGGGAACCCTGACAGGAACGCGAGATGCAGCTAACGGCTCTCGATTGGACCATCGTAGTCGGGTATCTGGCGCTGGCGCTCATCGTGGCGGGGTTCTTCGTGCGGCGGGCCAGCCGCGGCGCCGACGAGTTTTTTGCCTCGGGCCGGTCGATGCCCTGGTGGCTGCTGGGTACCTCGATGGTGGCCACCACCTTCAGCACCGACACGCCGAACCTGGTCACTAACATCGTCCGGACCAACGGCGTGGCCGGCAACTGGGTCTGGTGGGCGTTTCTGATCACCGGGATGATGACCGTGTTCTTTTACGCCCGCCTGTGGCGGCGCTCCGGCACCCTTACCGATCTGGAGTTCTACGAGATACGCTACTCCGGGCGGCCGGCGGCCGTGGTGCGCGGGTTCCGCGCCATCTACCTTGGACTCTTCTTCAATTGCGTGATCATGGCGACGGTGTCGCTGGCGGCGGTGAAGATTTCGAGCGTCCTGTTCGGGCTCGAACGGACGCCGACGTTGATTGCCTGTACGATCCTGGCCATTGCGTTCTCGGTCCTCTCCGGTTTGTGGGGCGTCGTGGTCACCGACTTGATGCTGTTCGCTTTCGCCATGGTCGGCTCGATCGCCGCCGCGGTGGCCGCTCTGAACCATCCGGCCGTCGGCGGGCTTTCGGGCATGGTGTCGAAGATCGATCCCGAAAAGCTCAGCATTTTGCCGGACTTCAACAACTGGGAGTTGACCCTCTCGGTTCTCATCATCCCGATTGCGGTGCAATGGTGGTCCGTCTGGTACCCGGGGGCCGAGCCCGGCGGCGGCAGCTATATCGCCCAGCGGATCCTCGCCGCCAAGGACGAACGTCATGCTTTCGGCGCGGTCTTCTGGTTCAACCTGGCCCACTACGCTTTACGGCCATGGCCCTGGCTGATCGTCGCGCTCTGTTCGTTGATCGTCTACCCGAATCTCAGCGACATCCGCAGCGCCTTTCCCGGCATCCAGCCCGAGCTGATCGGCCACGACATCGCGTACCCGGCCATGCTCAAGTTCCTGCCCCCGGGACTGATGGGCGTAATGGTGGGCTCTCTGGCCGCCGCTTACATGTCCACTATGGACACTCACCTGAACTGGGGAGCCTCCTATCTGGTGCATGACTTCTATCGCCGGTTCATCCGGCCGGATGCGAGCGAGCGGCACTACGTCTTCGCCGGGCGCATCGCTACGGTCGGCCTCATGCTGCTCGCCACCGCCACCGTCTACGTGCTCGAGACGGCAAAGGACAGCTTCGACTTGCTGCTCTCCATTGGAGCCGGAACGGGATTGATCTACATCCTCCGCTGGTTCTGGTGGCGCATCAACGCCTGGAGCGAAATCGCCGCCATGATCAGCTCCTGGGTGATTTCGGTGACCATCTTTTCCCTCAACCGCTGGGTCTTACCGCACAAGCTGCCGGCCCATTTGACGCTGGTGGCGAGCGTAGGCTTCACCACGTTCGTCTGGGTCACCGTCACCTTCCTGACCCGGCCGGCCGACGAACGGACGCTGGTGCGTTTCTATGAGTTGGTGCGCCCGTTTGGCCCGGGCTGGAAGCGCGTGCGCGAACACTCCGCGCTGCCCCCGTCGCCCGATAGCCCGGCCCATGCGTTCCTGGGATGGGCACTCGGCTGCATGCTCGTCTACTCGGCGCTGGCCGGCACCGGCGACGTGCTCTACGGCAGAACGGGGCTCGCGGTCGCTTGCCTGGTTCCTTTCCTGGCGAGCGTCGCAGGCCTCATCTGGCTGGTGCCGAAGTTGCTGCAGCGGCCGATGGCTGAGCGCTAAAAAGGCAAAGGCGCGGCGGGCTAGCTCAGCCCACTGCCGGAACCACAGGGACCATCAGAGATGCAAACCGGAGCGGAAACAAGGTATCCCGGAACACTGACCGACCGGCGGCAACTGGAGGCGTGGCTGCGGGACCAGGGAGCGGCCGGCGCTTTTGCGGAAGCCAAAGCCGCTTTGCTCGCCCAGTGCGCGGCGATTCTGCCGGGCGCGGGACAGCCCGCCGCTTACTACGTCCCCGGCCGCATCGAGGTGCTCGGCAAGCACACCGACTAC
>Ga0256841_1000212_pt1 | contig 64154 bp, 60 predicted proteins | sample 356308metaG_FD_185971 | JGI IMG/M metagenome (GOLD analysis project Ga0256841, IMG submission 185971) | Hydrothermal vent microbial communities from Mid Atlantic Ridge, Atlantic Ocean - 356-308 | ecosystem: Environmental > Aquatic > Marine > Hydrothermal vents | place: Atlantic Ocean: Mid... | reverse complement strand
ACCGCCGCGCATCTGCGGCAGGACAGGCGCATGACGCTGATGTGGTGCTCGTTCGGCAAACGCCCGATGATCATGCGCGCCTATGGCTCCGCCCGCACCCTGCATCCACGTGATGCTGACTGGGCCGATCTGGCCGCGCATTTCCCTGCCGATTTTGCCGCCCGGCAACTGTTTGATATGCATGTGGAAATGCTGCAGACCTCATGTGGTTACGGTGTGCCCTTTTTTGAGTTCACCGGTGAACGTGACACCCTGCAACGCTGGGCGCAGGATCGCGGACCGGAGGGGGTGAAAACCTATTGGGCCGAGCGCAACCAGACCAGCATTGACGGCGCGCCAACGGGTATTCTGGAAGACGGGAAATGACGCCAGAGGCCGCCATTGCCGCGCTCAAATCCCACGCGGTGCCCGGCAAGGCGCTGCAAATGGCCGCCTATCACAAATCAACCCGCCCGTTTCTGGGTGTGGCCAACCCGGCGATTGATGAAGAGGTGCGAAAATGGCGCGCCGGTCTGGATATAACAGGCCGCGTGCAACTGGCCGATGGCCTGTGGCAAAGCGACATATTTGAGGCCCGAATTGCCGCCAGCAAACTGCTGACCCAGGCCCGAATCCGCCCTGATGATGCCGTCTGGAGCCTGATCAAATCATGGGTGCCCGATTTTGACGGCTGGGCGCTGGCTGATCACGCCTGCATGGCCGGGCGCAAACGGCTTCAGGCCGCCCCCGCACGCCTTGACCAAGTGGAACTCTGGACCAAATCTCCCCACATGTGGACCCGCCGCGCCGCCTTGGTGATCACCCTGCCCTGGAGCCGCCAGAACCACCCGAAACCGGCAGATCTGGATGCCCGCGAGCGGATACTGGGCTGGGCCGCCGGGTATATCGGGGACAAGGACTGGTTCATCCAAAAGGCCGTGGCCTGGTGGGTGCGCGATCTGTCAAAACACGACCCGGACCGGGCCCGCCTTTTCCTCGAAAAACATGGCGCGTCCATGAAGCCATTTGCCCGACGTGAAGCCTCCAAGTACCTGACTTAAATATCTGCGAGGTGACCGGGGATGCGCCATGGCCGGGTCGCAATCAGGATTCCGGTATTTCCGGTAAGCTACTGGCTGCCATACTTTTCCCTTAGCTTCCGTCGCAGGATCTTGCCGGTTGCCGTCATTGGCAGGCGGGTAACCGAAAGAATACGTCGGGGCGCCACATGGGGGGAAACCCGACGCCTGACCCGATCTATCAATTCCTGTTCAAGCGCAGCAGTCCACTGCACTCCGCCACGCAGAACCACATGGGCCTGCACAGCTTCGCTGCGCAAGGGATCCGGCACACCGATCACGGCGGCCATGCTTACAGAATCATGACCACACAGGCAGTTTTCTATTTCACTTGGGCCGATACGGTATCCGGCCGAAGTGATCACATCGTCGTCGCGGCTGACAAACCGGAAGTAGCCTTGTTCATCCACCACCCCAAGGTCGCCTGTTTTCAACCAGCCCTTCATGAATTTATCACGCGTTGCATCGGGTTTGTTCCAATACCCGAGAAACATCACGGGATCTGGCGATTTCACTGCAATTTCCCCAATGGTACCCGGTGCAACCGGATGTCCGCTTTGTCCTATGATGGCAACCTTATGGCCCGGAACGGCCTTGCCCATGGCGCCCGGGCGCGGCTCAAACAGGGCCGAGCAGGACGAAATCACCAGATTGCATTCCGTCTGGCCATAGATTTCATTCAGGCTTGCCCCCAGTTGCTCGCGCGCCCATTGCAACAGATCGCCTCCCAGGCTTTCGCCACCGGAACTGATCGTACGGACACGCAAACCGGATGGGACCTTTGCTGACCGCATCATCCGCAGCGCCGTTGGCGGTAAAAACAGGTTTCCAAGGCCATATTTCGATATGAGGTGAAAGGCTTCTTCCGGATCAAACTTGCGCATTCTGCGGCTGACCTGCGGCACCCCGAAATAGAGGCAGGGGATGGCCATATCCATCAGCCCGCCGATCCAGGCCCAATCCGCAGGAGTCCATCCGCAGTCGTGTTTCTGCGGGAAAAATTCGTGGTGCAACTCGATTGCAGGCAAATGGCCCAACAAGACACGATGCCCGTGTAAAACACCTTTTGGCGGCCCCGTGGTTCCCGAAGTATAAATCAGAAGCGCCGGGTCATCCGGCCCGGTATCAACTGGCACACAATTGGCATCCGCATATTTGATAGCATCCCAAAAACCCTGCACACCGGGCGAGGAAGAATCGGTGCAATAGACCTTTTGCAAATCCGGAAGTTCCGGACGCAACGCCATCAGTTTTTCGAGATTGGCCGCATCAGTTGCAACAATCTTCGCACCCGAGTCAGCCAATCGAAAGCGCAAAGCCTCTTCGCCGAACAAAGTGAACAAAGGCAGCGAAACTGCCCCGAGCTTCCAGGCGGCCAGATGCGTGAGCAGAACTTCGGGACTCTGCTGCAGCAGAACGGCTATGCGATCCCCCCGTTTCAGCCCATGTGCCGCAAGCGCATTCGCCAGTTTGCTGGACAGTCTGTCCAGCATCCCGAAGGTCCAACGCGTACCGCCCCCTTGCCCGTCAAGATGCGTCAGGGCCAGCCGCTGTGGGTCGGTTCTGGCCCAGTAGGTACTGCACAAATCTGCGATATTCAGCCGCGCTGGGATATGCCATCGAAAGGCTGTGCGGATTTGCGCCCAGTTGCCAGAGCGCGAGACCAAGGTGCGGTCGGTTCTATTATCTGGCATAAACGACCAACTCTGGCAGCCCGGTCAAGGGGGTCCCCAATGCGCGAATTGCTGCAAGCGAAATCCGACTACCGCCGGTTTTTGGTCCGTCAATCGGAATCAGATCAACCTGAACAGATCTGCCGTTCGCAGAAATTTTAATGTGCCCGACAACAGGTTTGTCAACGAGGGGCGTTTTCAACCAGAATCCTCCCTCTGTCGGATCCCCCAAGGAAGCGATGGTTTTGCCAAGCAGCCTTTCCCGGATTCCTCCCGTTGCCTTGCCCAAGGCGACAGCCCGTTCTTCTGCTGTTGTGGTATCAAACTGCTCGGCGGTATGCGCGCTTTCGGGAATAGCGCCCAGTAACGGGCGTATAGCTGGCCCGTCAGAAGGGCGCGCGCGGGGCCGAGCGACCATATTGGATGCGGACCTGTCCGGTACGTCGGCTGCGACTGATTGCTGCGGCCTGACGGAAAGCTGCGAACACCCAGAGATAAACAGCCCCAGAACCACAATAAAACCTGATAAAACGGTGCGTTTCATGGGGCAAGCTTAGGCGGTAATCACAATCGTATCAACGCCAAGAAGCAACTTGCCGACAAAACGAGTCAGGTATACGCTGCGGCAATGGAACAGAATCCCAGACTCATCGACCCGTTTCAGCGCGCCATTACCTATCTGCGCGTTTCGGTGACGGACCGTTGCGATTTTCGCTGCGTCTATTGCATGTCCGAAAACATGACATTCCTGCCGAAAAAACAGTTGCTGACACTTGAGGAACTAGACCGGCTTTGCTCGGCCTTCATAGACTTGGGCGTTCAGAAACTGCGCATCACGGGGGGGGAACCACTGGTGCGACGCGGCATCATGACTTTCTTCGAGGGCATGAAGCGGCATCTGGATGCTGGCACGCTAAAGGAGCTGACTCTGACAACCAACGGTTCACAGTTGGAGAAATATGCGACTGATCTGGTAAATAGCGGTGTCAAACGGGTGAACATTTCACTTGATACACTGGATGAGAAAAAATTCGCCGAGATTACCCGCTGGGGGCGGCTGGCGCAGGTTTTACGTGGCATTGATGCGGCACTTGCTGCCGGTTTGCGCGTGAAAATCAATACCGTTGCCCTGAAGGGATTCAACGAAGACGAACTGTTCGCCTTGCAGGAATGGTGTGCCAACCGCAACATGGATCTGACATTCATTGAAGTCATGCCCATGGGCGACATTGGCAACGAGGACAGACTGGGCCAGTATTGGTCACTGAAAGACCTGCGCGCACGTCTGGCGGAAAAGTTCAGCCTGGTCGATCTGGCGGAACGTTCAGGCGGTCCGGCCAACTATGTGCGGCTGAATGAAACCGGGCAGAAGATCGGCTTCATCACCCCGCTCAGCCACAATTTCTGCGAAAGCTGCAACCGGGTACGCATAACCTGTACCGGTGAAATCTATACCTGTCTGGGCCAGGAAGGCAAAGCCGACCTGCGTGCGCCGTTACGTGAAAGCCCGCAGGATGACGCGCCGCTGATTGCCGCAATTCATGCCGCGATCGGCACCAAACCCAAAGGCCATGATTTTGATTACTCACGCGGCGATGTGGCGGGCCAGATGACGCGCCACATGAGCCACACGGGCGGTTAAGCTCAGAACCTGTAGCGACCGCTACCCCAACTCAGCATGATCTCGGCTTTTTCCGAGGGACCTTCACGCCGGTTGATGCGCAATCCGCCGGAGTAGTTTTCAACAGCTTGTCCGATTTCGCACGCGAGAAAAACCACATGTCTTTCAGGCTCGTCTTTCCGTTGAGCATCAGTTCGGTTTTACGCATCACATCATTGTTTTGAGTAACCGAATAGGCGTCCTCATAATGCCCTACGCCACAAATTCCGATAATGCCTTTCACAGCGCGCACATCCCACATGAACTTGTAGCCGCCGATACCTGCGGCCCAAGTCAGTTCGCTTTCAACAAACCGTTTATCAACCGGAACCTGCCGAACAACTTTTGGGGGTTTGGCATTTGCAGATGTCGGACCAAACGAAACGCTGGCAGCAATCAAGGCAGCATTCACAATACTCTTTAACTAACTTCCTCCAGCTTATAGTTGTGATCTTTCTGTATGACTACATTATAAGCCTGTCAGAATCTACACAACTCCAAGGCCTAATCTGCGCGGTAACGGCGCACAAAGTTTTTCAATATTTTCTCTGGCGCGTGCACGTCTGCATTGCGGCACATGTCCACCAGCTTGTCGGCCTCTTCCGGTGCAAAATATCCACGGTTCCGGTATACCCGGATGCGCAATTCAAAAACCGCGCTGTCCGCTTCGGGATGGAACTGCGTTGCATAGACATTCTGGCCATAGCGCACCATCTGATAGGGACAGGGACCGGATTGCACAAGATGCACACAACCTGCGGGCAATTCCTGCAACGCTTCCTTGTGGCCGACAAAGGCCTGAAATTCATGCGGCAGCCCATTCAGCAGCGGATCCGCCCTGGCTGTTTCTGTCACAATGCATCCGGTCGGGCCGACCGGTTCGCCATAACGCGCCTTGCTGACCTCCGCCCCCAGATGTTCACCCAGAATCCCGATGCCGTAACAGCACCCCAGAAACGGGATATCCTGCGCCGTTACCTGCGGCATCAGCCCCAGAATTTCTGCCTCTATTCTGGCCTCGATGGCTGATTTTCTGGCTGGCGGGTCCGAAACACAACCCGGCCCGCCACCGACGATCACACCGCTGAACGGTGACAAATCAAGCTGTTCAGGCAGGCATTCCTGATCAAGCCTGACGCGGCGCACCTCGTCCGTGCTCAGCCCGCCCTTGTCCAGAAAAGCCTGAAACTCGTCTTCCGCCGCCTCATCCTCCGGGCGTAATTGCAGGATCAGAAAGGGTTTCACAGATGTGCCTCAGTTGGCCGGCATGCGGGTTTCAACAATTTCGGCCCACCAACTGCAACCGGCCGGAATAGCCTCGTCGTTGAAATTGTACTGCGGGTGATGCACCATGGCCGTATCACCATTGCCCACCAGTATATAGGCGCCGGGCCGGCTTTCCAGCATATAGGCAAAATCCTCGCCGCCCATCACCAGCGGCGCGTCTTTGCATTCTCCGGCAACCTTGGCTGCAACTTCTGCTGCAAACTCGGTTTGTGCTGGCGCATTCACCATGGCCGGGTAGCCGCGCATATAGTTGACTTTTGCCGTAGCGCCATAGGCCGCCGCCGTGTTTTCAGCCAGTGCTTTCAGGCGAACCTCGGCCAAATCACGTATTTCGTCTTTCAGAGTGCGCACGGTTCCCTTCAGCCTGACATGCTGCGGAATGACATTGAATGCCTTGCTTTCCGTCTCAAAGCTTGTAACCGAAACCACGGCCTGTTCAACCGGGTCCACATTGCGGCTGACAATGCTTTGCAAGGCGATGACAATGTGGCTGGCCACAACCGTCGTATCAATTGTCGCGTTGGGCTTGGCGGCGTGCCCCCCCTTGCCTTCCACCTCGATCTCAAACTGGTCGGTTGCCGCAAAAAATGCTCCGGGACGGATGGCAAACGTGCCGACATCCTCACCTGGCCAGTTGTGCATGCCATAGACTTCCTGAATGTTCCAACGGTCCATCATGCCGTCATCGACCATTTCCTTGCCGCCACCGCCGCCCTCCTCGGCCGGTTGAAAAATAAGGACGGCAGTGCCGTCAAAATTCCGGGTTTCCGCAAGGTATTTGGCCGCGCCCAGCAGCATCGCAGTATGGCCGTCATGACCACAGGCATGCATGACGCCAGGCGTTTTGCTGGCATAATCCAGGCCCGTTGCCTCCAGAATAGGCAAAGCGTCAAAATCCGCCCGCAAACCGATCACCTTGCCCGAAGTATCCGTTTTGCCCTTGATCACGGCGACAACACCGGTGCGTCCGATGCCGCTGACAACCTCATCAACACCGATTTCCTTCAGTTTCTGTTCGATAAAGGCCGAGGTTTTCGGCGTATCGAACAACAGTTCGGGATTTTCGTGCAAATGGCGGCGCCATGCGGTGATTTCCGGCTGCAATTCGGCAAAACGGTTCTTGACGGGCATTCGAGTTACTCCTTGCAAAGATTTTCGATCAGACGGTGCATGAAAACACCACCTGCGTTGAATTGCTCCAACGTCAGAAACTCATTGGGCTGATGCGCCTGGGCAATGTCTCCGGGGCCACAAATGACGGCGCTGTATCCCGCCTGCTGAAACTGTCCGGCCTCGGTTCCATAGGAAACGACATGTTGGCCATTGTCACCGGTCAGGCGGCGCACGATGGATTCGGCAACCCCATCGGTTTCCGGGCGCAAACCGGGAACATCAAAAACATCCCTGACATCAATGCCGGTTTCCGGACGGATCGCCTGCATGTCGGCCTCAACCCGGGCCACTTCCCGAAGGAACGCTGCCTTGTAGCTCTCCGGATCCTCATCAGGGACGACCCGCATCGCCAGCACGAAATCACATTCCTTTGCCGTGATGTTGTGCGCGGTGCCCCCAGAAACCATCCCCACATGCAAAGTTGTAAAGGGTGGGTCGAAAATCGCAGCCATCTCGCTGGGTTTGCGAGCTTGTATTTCGCGGTTCATCCGGTTTGCCCAGTCAATCAACCGTGCGCCCTGCATGACGGCTGATACCCCCTGGGGCAACATCGAAGAATGAACCTCAAAGCCGCGCAGGTGCACACCATAACCACGCCCCCCCTTGTGGCCGGTCACAGCCTGCATCATGGACGGCTCTCCAATGATCGCGGCGGCGGCACGGGGCAGATGGCTGGACAAATGGTCGATCAGAGCCGGGGCGCCAAGGCAGCCGACTTCCTCGTCATAGGAAAGCGCGATTTGCAGCGGGCGCTTCAGGTCGCTTTGCCCGGCCAGATCAAGTGCGGCCAGGGACAGCGCATCAAACCCTTTCATGTCACAAGTTCCGCGGCCGAAAAGCTTGCCGTCCTTTTCAACCACTGTGAACGGATCTGTATCCCAGGCCTGCCCTTCGACCGGCACGACATCCGTATGCCCGGAAAGAATGACACCGCCTTCGACATCCGGGCCGACCTGGGCATAGAGGCTCGCCTTGTCACCGGACGTATTGTAAACGCGTGTGGTTTTGATTCCGCGATCCTGCAACCAGCTTTCGACCCAGTCGACAAGATCAAGATTCGAATTTTTACTGACGGTTTGGAAGGAGACCAGTTTTTCGAGCAACTCGCGGGCCGTCGCATTGATTGTCATGTAGTGCTTCTCCAGCCGGGTACCGGCCGCAGGTTGCTCTCCAAAACTGTGAAGGTCAACCCGAATTGAGCCCGAATTGAGAGAGACAAACCGGCCGGGGAACCGTCTTATTGACGCAAAGTCGCGCATCACTTCGCCAGATTAGCGGTTGAAGCTGGAATTTTTCCTGCTAACGTCACGGGATAGCAAGCGCAGCCATTACGAACTGCGTGTCATACAACTGGGGGAATGCCATGCCCGATGGGGCGCTGCCCGTCCTTGATGTCAGGGACCTTAAAACTGTTTTCAAAACACGGACCGGCGAAGTTCATGCGGTGAACTCGGTCAGTTTTGACTTGCGGCCTGGTGAACTCCTGGGGGTCGTGGGCGAATCCGGTTCGGGAAAATCGGTAACGATGATGTCTCTGATCGGGTTGCTGCCGTCCCCCCCGGCCGAAGTCCGCGCCGGGCAGGTTCTTTTTGACGGGCGCGACCTGTTGCTTGTCGATGCTGATGAGTTGCGCGCCATTCGCGGTGCCCGGGTCGGATTTATTTTTCAGGATCCGATGACATCTCTCAACCCGGTATTCACCGTTGGTTTTCAGTTGATGGAACCCTTGCGCACGCATATGGGCATGAAAAAGAAACAGGCGGCAAAACGCGCTGCAGAACTGCTGGAACTGGTCGGTATTCCTGATGCCGCCGGCCGGCTTGACGATTTTCCGCACCAGTTTTCCGGTGGCATGCGTCAGCGGGTGATGATCGCAATGGCTCTGGCCTGTGATCCCGAGGTTCTGATCGCGGATGAACCGACAACGGCGCTGGATGTGACCATTCAGGCGCAGATACTGGAATTGGTCAAAGACCTGCGCCAGAAACTGGGCATGGCCATTGTCTGGATCACCCATGATCTGGGTGTCATTGCCGGTATCGCTGACCGGGTCATGGTGATGTATGCCGGTCAGGTCGTTGAGCAGGCCCCGGTCAAGGAACTGTTTGGCAATCCGCAGCACCCCTATACACGCGCCCTCCTGAAAACCGTCCCCAGCGTAAGGGGCAAACGCGCAGAAAACCTGCATGTGATTGAAGGACAGCCACCCGTGCTGGGGGCTGCCCCGACGGCCTGTCCGTTCCGGGACCGCTGCCCGCATGTTTTTGAACGTTGCGAGCGCGAGAATCCGCTACGCCGCCCCGTTGGCAAAGGCCATGACGTCGCCTGTTTCTGGGACGCTGCGATCGGGGGGCCGGCACATGTTTGATACCTCTGCACCCGCAAGAAAGCTGGTCGAAGTGCGTGACCTGAAAATGCATTTTCCGATCTACGCGGGGGTGTTTCGCAAACAGGTTGGCGAGGTGAAAGCGGTTGATGGCGTATCGTTCGATATATTCGAAGGGGAAACGCTCGGGCTGGTTGGCGAATCCGGCTGTGGAAAATCCACATGTGGCCGCGCCATTTTACGCCTTTATGATATTACCGATGGGTCCGTGGTGATTGACGGGGTCGAGATCGGCCATACCCCACAATCGGCTTTGCGAAAGATAAGGCCGACGATGCAGATGGTTTTCCAGGATCCGCAGGCGTCACTTGACCCGCGGATGACGGTGGCATCCATCATTGGCGAACCGTTGATGGAGCACGGAAACCTCAGCAAGGCCGCCCGACTTGATCGCATATACGAACTGATGGATGCCGTTGGATTGAACCGGAACTTTGCCAACCGATATCCGCATGAATTCTCCGGCGGGCAACGTCAGCGCATCGGCATTGCCCGCGCCCTTGCCCTGAACCCCAAATTCATCGTCTGTGACGAACCCATCGCCGCACTGGATGTCTCTATTCAGGCGCAGGTTGTAAACCTGTTGGAGGGGTTGCAGAAAAAGCTTGGACTGACCTACCTGTTTATCAGTCATGACCTGTCGATGGTGCGTCATATCGCGGATCGCGTCGCTGTCATGTATCTGGGCAAAGTCGTGGAACTTGCACCGAGAGACGACATTTACGCCACCCCCAAACACCCCTATACGGTTGCGCTTTTGTCCGCTGTGCCGGACCCGGATCCGAATTCCGAGGAAGTTGTGGAACGGATCATTCTGCAAGGCGATGTTCCCTCGCCTTCAAACCCACCGGAAGGCTGCAACTTCTGTACGCGCTGCCCGAACGTTTTACCCATATGCCATCACGAAGAACCGAAATTTGAAGAGGTGGAGCCAGGCCGTTTCGTCGCCTGCCACCTTTTCGGAGACAGAAAAAGAGAAGCTTCGGAGGAACCGGAGACGCAATGAGGCCACAGAGCTATTCCAATAAGGAGAAAACAAACATGAAACTCAAACACATTCTACTTGGCGCGGCGGCTGCTTTCGCCATGGCCCCTGCGGCCATGGCCGGGCGCGGCGACGATGGCCACGTAAACATCATCTATTGGCAGGCCCCATCGATGATGAACCCCTACTTGTCTGGCGGCACAAAAGAACTGGAGGCGGCGAGTTTGGTAATCGAGCCTCTTGCCCGCTACGACCAAGATGGCAACATGGTACCCTGGCTGGCTGAATCAGTTCCCACGGTTGAAAACGGTGGCGTTTCTGCTGATCTAAAATCCATTACATGGAAGCTAAAATCAGGCCTGAAGTGGTCAGACGGTTCCCCGGTAACATCGGAAGATGTAAAGTTTAGCTGGGAATACTGCACAGCAGAAGGTGGCGGGTGTTCGCAGTCGGAGAAATACAACAATGTCGCCAGTGTTGAAACGCCGGATGAATTAACCGTTATTGTACATTTCGATGTGGCCAAACCATTCCCATATGGCCCGTTTGTCGGCGCTCAGGCTCCGATCATACAGAAAGCCCAATTCGCAAACTGTATGGGGCCAAAAGCACCGGAGTGCTCCGAGCAGAACTTTGCCCCGATAGGGACTGGCCCCTTTGTCGTCACCGAGTTTCGCCCGAATGATGTTATTTCACTTAAGGCAAATGATAACTATCGCGACCCCAACAAGCCGGCTTTTGCGACCGTAACTTTCAAAGGTGGCGGTGACGCGACAGCCGCAGGTCGTGCCGTTCTGGAAACCGGCGAATTCGATTATGCCTGGAATCTGCAACTGGCACCAGATGTCCTGGCCAATATGTCTGCAAAAGGCAAAGGCACGGTTGTGTCGTCATTTGGCACACTGGTTGAGCGGATCATGATTAACTTGACCGATCCGGATCCGAAGTGGGGCGACGAGCGCGCCACCCGCAAGCACCCGCATCCGTTCCTTACTGACAAGGCCGTTCGCCAAGCCCTCAGCATGGCGATCGATCGTGAACTGTTGGTGGAGATCGGATATGGCGCAGCAGGTCGCCCGACTTGCAACGTGCTTCCGGCACCGGAAATCTACAAATCGACCGCAAACGACGGCTGCCTGGTTCAGGACATTGAGGGAGCAAAAGCGCTGCTCGATAACGCCGGCTGGAAGGTTGGCGCTGACGGCATTCGTGCCAAGGACGGCGTACGCCTGTCGATTCTGTATCAGACATCGACGAATGCTGTGCGCCAGGACTTCCAGGCGCTGATCAAGGAGTGGTGGAAACAGATTGGCGTTGAAACCGAATTGCGCAACATTGATGCGTCTGTGTTCTTTGGTTCTGATCCCGGTTCACCGGACACCTTTCAAAAGTTCTTTGCAGACGTCGAGATGTACGCAAACAACTTTGATGGCACCGATCCTGAAAGCTATATGGCCTACTGGGAGTGCAAGCAGGCCCCAAGCCCGGAAAACCAATGGCAGGGCAACAATATGCCGCGCTACTGCTCAGAAGATTATGACAAGCTTGTGGCTGAGATGGCAACAACTGGCGACCTGAACGAGCGCGCCCGTCTTGCCAAAGCAATGAACGACATGCTGATGCAGGACTATATCATTCTGCCGCTGGTCGATCGTGGCCGGGTATCAGCACACGCCAATAGCCTTGGTGGTGTGGTTCTCAACACATGGGATTCTGAACTGTGGAATGCCGCTGACTGGTTCCGCATCAAGTGATCATCTGATCCGACATCCCTGCTGCATCCCGTCAATGACGGGGTGCAGCGCTTCTCTCAGCAAGATAGATAAACCGAGGCGTCCATGCTCAATTTCACCATCCGACGATTGCTAATGGCGATTCCGACGCTTCTGTTCATCTCTCTGGTCATTTTCCTGTTGCTGGAACTGGCCCCGGGGGATCCCATGGCGAATGTCCCACTGACGGTTCCGCCAGATGTAAAGGAGAAAATGCGCGAAGCACTGGGCCTTGATCAGCCAACCTACGTCAGATTTCTAAAATGGATACAGCAGTTTTTCTGGGTCGAGCCCATACACCTGATAGACAGCTTGTTCGGCACCCATTGGGGCGAGGGCATGCAGCGCGTCATCAGTTGGCAAACCCGCAGCCCGGTCATGGATATCGTTGCCCAGCGGATACCGCAAACCCTGTGGGTTGTCGGGCTTTCTTATGTATTGGGCGCGTTGATTGCCGTGCCGATCGGGGTCATCTCTGCCTACAAGCAATACTCGATCTTCGACCAACTCGGCACGTTCATTTCGATGATCGGCTTTTCTGTACCGACCTTCTTTACCGGTGTTCTGCTGATCGTCATCTTTTCGGTCTATCTGGGCTGGTTCCCGTCAATTTACGACACCACCCTGAAAGTCCACGATTGGCACACGTTTACGCTGCAGGTCAAACAGATGATCATGCCGGTTTTTGTGCTTGCGCTTTACAACGCGGCACAGATCAGCCGGTTCATGCGCGCCAGCATGCTGGACAACCTCAACCAGGATTATGTGCGCACCGCCCGGGCAAAAGGGCTGAGCGAGAAAGTCGTTGTGGTCGTGCATGTGCTGCGCAACTCGATGATCCCGGTAGTGACGGTAATCGCGCTGGGGGTACCGCAGGTTTTCGGCGGTGCCATCATCACCGAACAGGTGTTCAAAGTGAATGGTCTTGGCCAGCTTCTGATCACCGCAATCAATGCCAATGATCTGCCGATGGTGCAGACCCTGACCTTTATTTTCGCGATCCTGATCGTGCTCTTCAACCTGATCGCCGATATCCTGTATGGCGTACTTGACCCGAGGATCCGCTATGACTGAGGTTGCCAAAAAATCCAGCGTGGAACAGGCCATCCGTCCGCCCCGCAGCCAATGGTGGGATGTATGGGACCAGTTCAAAACCCACAAAGGAGCCCTGGTTGGGGCCGCATTCTTCCTTTTCATCGTGCTGGCCGTGATCATAGGCCCTTATATCTGGCACATCGGTTATGAGACCATTGATATTCGTGCCCGCAATCAGGCGCCGAGTTTCGCGCATCCGTTTGGCACCGATCAGTTGGGCCGGGATACTTTTGCGCGGATGCTGAAGGGAGGCCAGACCTCGGTCGCCGTTGGTGTCACGGCAATGGCGCTATCGCTGGTTTTCGGCACATTCATTGGCGTGGTCGCCGGCTACTTCAAAAAGCTGGACGGCCCGCTGATGCGGTTCACCGATTTGTTTCTCGCCCTGCCATTGCTGCCGCTTCTGCTTGTGATCATCATGCTGTTTCGCGACCCCTTGCGCGCGGCGTTTGGCCCCGAGAGCGGTATTTTCATTCTGATCGTTTTCGTCATCGGAATCACGAGCTGGATGCAGACTGCCCGGATTGTGCGCGGTGACGTACTGGCCCTGAAAGAACGTGAGTTCATTTTGGCGGCGCGCTCCATCGGCACCCCCAACCGGCGGATGATCACCCGCCACCTGCTGCCCAATGTGCTGTCGCCGATCATGGTTTCCGCCACACTGGGAATTGCCAACGCGATCATCACCGAAAGTGCGCTCTCATTCCTCGGGCTGGGCTTTCCCAGCGACTTCCCGACATGGGGGCGGCTGCTGTTTGACGCCACCGACTATCTGCAACAGTATCCTGAACGGGTGATCTGGCCGGGCCTGGCCATCTCGCTCACCGTGCTGGCAGTAAACTACATTGGCGATGGGTTGCGCGACGCGCTGGACCCGCGGATCAGGGGACGCTGACAAAGGGCCTGAACAGGTTTTCCCCATATTCGAAAGGCTTCAGTGGGCCTTTCGGATTTTTCTGACCAACAGCCAAACCAGAAACACCACCACCGGCGTAGCAAAGGCTGACAGGTGCGGTTTGTCCACGCCGGCCTGCTTGGCCAAAGGGTAGAGCGCATAGGTCAGCAGGTTGACCGCATAATAGCTGATGGCAACGACGCTCAGCCCCTCGACCGTTTTCTGCAACCTGAGTTGCAGATCGGCGCGCCGATCCATACTGGCCAACAGTTGCTGATTCTGGGCACTTCTTTCAACCTCGACACGTGTGCGCAGCAGATCACCGGCACGCTTGGTGCGTTCGGCCAGGGCGTCCAGTTGTCGTGCCACAGCCTTTACTGTGCGCATGGCCGGATCAAACCGGCGCAGCATGAACTCGGAAAAGGTCTGCCGGTCGGCAAAACGTTCTTCACGCATCACGGCAATGCGTTGTTCCACGATTGCCGCATAGGCTTTGGTAGCCGAAAACCTGAAACTGCTCTGGGCAACAAGGTTTTCCAGTTCCGTTGAAATGCCCAAAAGCTCATCCAGTACTTCGGATTCCGGACGTTTTGTTCCCTTGATATGGCGGACCAGTTCCGCAACCTGCGCGTCCTGTACGGCCAGTTGCTTTGCGAGCGTTCGTGCCTTTGGCAAGGCAAGTAGGGCCATTGTCTTGTAGGTTTCCACTTCGCAAAGACGCTGGACGATACGGCCTATCCTTCGCTGACTTATACCCTTGCGGGTAAAAACCGCAAAGCGCAGATGCCCGGCACCATCAATTCTGTAGTCCCCGGCAATCACGGCACTTCGTTCGGCAACAAACGAGGCCGCCAGGCTTTCCGGCACAAACCATTTCCGGAACCGATGATAGAGCTGTTGCTGCACCTTGGCATCATCCACATTGCCGGTGGGCATTTCCTCGACCCGGATCAGGGCCGAGGTCAGGCGCAGCCCCGGTGCCTGTGCCAGCCAGTCAGCCGGAAATACATCAAACATCGCCGGGTCAAACGGCCGCCCCGCAACACCCTCGCCAAACAGGGTATAGGTGACAAATTCGGTATGTTGCTCCCACTTCAGTTTATGGCGGCCAATATCCCCGAAATAATGCGTTGCATCGGGCGGCGGATGTGGCGCACCGAACCGATCCAGCAAAGCAATCAGATGCGCCCGGTCTGCTGCAAGGTTCCGGCTGGCAGCATCTTTCCCGGCCTTGATCGCCAGAAAAACCGCATGGCAGGGCGCGGTCAGAGACGGAAACGGGCGGGCATGCAACTCATTGGCCAACTGGTAACGCAACGGGTGATCGGAAAGCCCGCCACCGGCGCGTTCTTCATCGACCGCAAGGGAGATACCCGCCTTTTCCTCACCGCTCATGCTGCAAGCCCCATGCCATGGCCCCATATATATATATCCCGCCACCGCCGGGGGCAGCGAGATTGGCGATCAGTCAATCCGCTTCAGCACCTCGTCCATGCTGTGCTTGGCGTCTCCATAAAACATGCGTGTGTTATCCTTGTAAAACAGCGGGTTTTCGATGCCGGAATAACCGGTTCCCTGCCCCCGCTTGCTGACAAACACCTGTTTGGCTTTCCAGACTTCCAGAACCGGCATTCCGGCAATCGGGCTGTTCGGGTCATCCTGCGCAGCCGGATTTACAATATCATTGGCCCCGATCACAATGACAACGTCCGTATCCGGGAAATCATCGTTGATCTCGTCCATCTCCAGCACAATATCATAGGGTACCTTGGCTTCGGCCAGGAGCACATTCATGTGCCCCGGCAAGCGGCCGGCGACCGGATGGATGGCAAAACGCACATTCTTGCCCTTGGCACGCAGTCTTTTCACAAGCTCGCTGACAGATTGCTGCGCCTGTGCCACAGCCATACCATAACCAGGGACAATGATGACACTGTCTGCATCCTCCAGGGCTGCCGCCACCGCATCGGCCTCGATCGGAACCATTTCGCCCTCGACCTCAAGCGCCGGGCCAGTGGTGCCACCAAAGCCGCCCAGAATGACACTGATAAACTTGCGGTTCATCGCCTTGCACATGATATAGGAAAGGATTGCACCGCTTGAGCCGACCAGGGCACCGGTTACAATCAGCAGATCATTGCCCAGGGTAAAGCCGATCGCCGCAGCCGCCCAGCCGGAATAGCTGTTCAGCATCGACACAACCACCGGCATGTCCGCCCCACCGATCCCCATGATCAGATGATAGCCGATAAACCCGGCGATCAATGTCATAAGCAACAATGCCCATACACCTGACCCACTGAAATACATCAGCCCCAGAATGACCGAAAGCGCCAGCGCGCCCGCATTCAGCAAATGCCCGCCCGGCAGTTTTTTCGGCTTGCCGTCTATTTTTCCCGCCAGTTTGCCAAAGGCCACCACGGAACCGGTAAAGGTCACGGCGCCGATAAAGACGCCCAGAAAAACTTCGACATGCAGAATGGCTATTTCAACTGCATCCTTGTGCGCCAGCTTTTCGGCGAACCCGGTCAGGCCTGCCTCTTTCAGAAAGACTGCAGCGCCGGCTTCATTCAGACTGGCCGGGATATTGGCCTTGAGTGCCAAAACGCTGCCCAACTCAAAATCAGCATTCAAGCCGATAAAGACGGCGGCCAGGCCAACAAAACTGTGCAAGGCAGCCACCAGTTGCGGCATTTCGGTCATTTCAACCTTTTTCGCCACATATTGTCCGGCATAGGCCCCGATCGCGACCATCAGCAGCACGAGCAGCAAATGCCCGGTTCCCGGTCCGAATACCGTCGCAACAACCGCGAGGGCCATGCCAACAATGCCATACCAGACAGCGCGCTTTGCGCTTTCCTGATTGCTCAGCCCGCCCAGCGCAAGGATGAACAAAACAGCAGCAGCAATATAGGCCGCAGATACAAGTCCGTAACTCATGTCGCTCTCCTCAGGACCGTTGGAACATTGCGAGCATCCGGCGCGTCACCAGAAAGCCCCCGACAATATTGATGGTTGCAATCAGGATCGACACAGAGGCCAGGATCACGACCAACCAGTTTCCCGAACCAACCTGAAGCAATGCCCCCAGGATAATGATCCCGGAAATGGCATTGGTTATGGCCATGAGTGGCGTATGCAACGCATGGGATACGTTCCAGATCACCTGAAAGCCAATGAAACAGGAAAGCGCGAAAACGATGAAATGCTGCATGAAGCTGACCGGGGCATAGGCGCCGATCAGCAACATCAGCAACCCGCCACCCGCCAGCAATCCGACCTGCTGACGCGTCGCTTTCTTGAATGCCGCCACCTCTTGCGCACGTTTTTCTTCGACCGTCAGTTCTTGCGAGGCCGGTTTTGGTTTTGCCGCCGCAATCGCCTGAACCTTCAGCGGCGGCGGCGGGAATGTAATTTTCCCCGCATGGGTAACCGTGGCGCTGCGGATCACGTCATCGTCCATATCTATGACAATTCTACCGTCGTTTTCCGGTGTCAGATCATCAACCATGTGACGAATATTATTGGCGTAAAGCATCGAGCTTTGCGTCGCCATACGACTGGGAAAATCGGTATAGCCGACAATCTTCACGTCATTTTTTGTTGTTATGATTTCGTCGGCAACGGTCAGTTCGCAGTTGCCGCCGCGTTCGGCCGCCAGATCCACGATCACACTGCCGGGTTTCATTGCCGCGACCATATCCTTTGTCCACAATACCGGCGCATCACGCCCCGGTATCAATGCCGTGGTGATGACGATATCCATATCCGGGGCCAGTTCCCGGAATTTTGCCAACTGCTTTTCGCGGAACTCCGGGCTGGAGGGGGCCGCGTATCCTCCGGTTTGTGCACCGTCCTGTGTTTCTTCGAATTCCAGGAAAACAAACTCCGCCCCCATGCTCTCGATCTGTTCGGCAACTTCGGGACGCACGTCAAAAGCATAGACAATCGCCCCCAGAGAAACGGCCGTGCCGATTGCCGCCAGACCGGCGACACCAGCACCGACAACCAACACTTTCGCCGGTGGCACCTTGCCCGCTGCGGTGACTTGCCCGGTAAAGAAACGCCCGAAATTTTCGGCCGCCTCAATGACCGCACGGTAACCGGCGATATTTGCCATGGATGAAAGCGCATCCATTTTTTGCGCCCGGGAAATGCGCGGAACCATGTCCATGGCAATCACCGTGGCATCTTTTTTGGCGCAGATTTCCAGCAGCTTTTCGTTTTGCGCCGGATAGAAGAAACTGATCAGGGTCTGACCTTTCCGAAGCCTTTTTGCCTCGGTTTCAGTCGGCGGGCGTACCTTTGCCACAACATCGGCGGCCTTCCAGAGATTGGTTGCCCCCCGCACCACTTCCACGCCAGCTTCCTTATATGCTGCGTCCGTAAACCCTGCCGCCTTGCCTGCACCGGCTTCGATCACGCAGTCATGTCCCAGCTTTTGCAAAAGGCGCGCGCTATCAGGGGTCATGGCCACCCGAGCTTCGCCTTCAAATACTTCTTTGGGGGTTCCGATTTTCACGCGACATCCCTCCTTTTTTATCAACCCTGGTTCTCACTATGCCTGCGACATTCGCACGCGGATTTTATCTCGTCTTTCTCTGTATATTGCCACCAGCCTTTGGTAAACGATTCAGTATAAGGTTTTACAGCTTGTCGATCCTATACTTTCTCCGACTTTTCAATGAGGAGTAACCTACATGCGACCACACGTCATCAACCGTTTTTGCGCCGCAGGACGTTCGGCCTCCCGCCGTCGCTTTCTGACCGCGCTGCTTGCCGTTTCGCTGGTGACCATTGTTGCACCCGATATCGCCTTGGCAGCCCCCAGGGTGATGTCTGCCCCGGAAGCCTATAAAGCCGCAAAATCCGGAGAGCTGATCCTGGTCGATATCAGAACGCCGGAAGAATGGCAGGAAACCGGCATTGGCGACGGTGCAATCGCGCTGGATATGCGTGCTGCGGATTTTGTGCAGAAACTGGTCGAAATTCGCAAAACCTATCCGGCCAAGCCGATTGCCATGATCTGCCGCACCGGGAACAGGTCAACCTATGTCACGACAACGCTGGACAAGCAGGGGTTTCCGGATCTTGTTAACGTTGCCGAGGGCATGGTTGGTGGACCTAACGGCAAGGGCTGGATCAAGCAGAACCTGCCAACTTACCCCGGCAAAAAGTCAGAAATCGAAGCCCGGCTGAACGAAGTTCTCAATCCGCAGAAATAGCATCCCGGCTTGCCCGGCACGAGGGGCATACAGCCTTTTGTGCAGAAGGCGCGGTTTCAATACTCAGAACCAGCGCCGGACACGGCGCTCGTACGCTGCAAACTGCGCATGATACATGCGCCGAAGCGTCTTTTCTTCGCCTTCAATGAATCGCTTCTCGATGATCCAGATGAAAATCGGGATCAAAACAAGCGACAGAACCGCATCCCAATATAAAATCATCCCGGTCAGCACCAGAACATCCCCCAAATAGATCGGATTTCGGCTGCGCTTGTATATTCCTGACTGAATAAAGGATGTTGGTGTACTGCGCGGCACAAATGTCGTTTGATGCCGCCGGAATTCGATGACGGCCAAAAACATCAACAACAGCCCTGCACCAACCAGCAAACCGCCGACAAGAGGCTCCCATGCTCCGTTCAGGCTAAGCCCCAACCTGAAATTCTTCGCCTGCCACCAGGCAATCGCAAGAAAGGCGGCAAGCCAGACGGGCGGATAATCTATCAGTTTCTGCAGAGTTTTCATGTTTCAGGCTTATAATCAGCATTCTCGCGCCAGCCAATAATTCCCGTTTGCAAAATCAGCACATTTTCGTGACCCATCAGCCGGGCGGCAAATGCGGCCTGCGCCGAGAGCGACCCGGTATTGCAGAACAGGATGACCATCCGGTTTTCCGGAAGTTCATCAACCCGCGCCGGTATTTCGCGCCAGTCAATGTTAACGGCCCCCGGAATGGTACCTTCCGCGAATTGTTCCGCATCACGGGTATCTACCAGATATGCGCTCTCAAAGACTTCTTTGCTCATCTGTTCCGGTACGATGATGCCAGATTCATAAGTGGCAAAATCCATATAGTCGATGATGGCTTCGTTCAGCTCTTCTTCACCGGCCCAGACGGGCGACGACAGCATCAGTGCAAGGGTTGTTGCCATCGAAACAAGTGTTTTTCCTATAATTCCCATTGGGTTTCCCTCCTGTAGCCTACTCCATATTCACGAATTACAATATTTTTGCAATTCTTTTCGCCTTGCACTTTGGAGGCAGCACGGTAGCCTGACCGACATGCAGAGGATCCTGATCAGTGCATGCCTGATAGATCACCCCGTCCGATATGACGGGAATTGCAAACCAACGTCTTTGACCGCGCGAAAATACATTATGCGCTGGAAAGAAGAAAACCGTCTGGTCCCATTCTGCCCCGAGGTGGCAGGCGGCCTGCCAACACCCCGTGACCCGGCTGAAATCACCCATGGTGCAGATGCCAGCGATGTACTGGACGGTCAGGCAAACATACTGACCTGTGCCGGTGAGAACGTGACACCGGCATTTCTGCAAGGTGCGCGCCTGGCTGTGGAGAAAGCCCGACATGAGGGTTGTTGCCATGCAATCCTGACAGACCGAAGCCCCTCCTGTGGCAGTTTACAGATATACGACGGGTTGTTTCGCGGCCAGACAAAGCAAGGCGCCGGAGTAACAGCCACACTGCTTGCAAGGGCCGGGTTGACGATCTGGAACGAAAACCAGATTGACGCCCTGGCATCAGAGTTGACACGACTGGAAAAGGAAATGGCCAGATGAGCCTGAAAGGAAGACACGCCCTTGTCACCGGCGGCGGCACAGGAATAGGCGCGGCCATTGCCCTGGCTTTGGCGAATGAAGGCGCCGATGTCACAATCACCGGCCGGCGCGAAGACGCATTGGCAACACACGCAAAATCCAGCCCGAAACTGCATCCGCGTGTTATGGACGTGAACGATGAGGACAGCATCAACAAAGCAACAGCCGCAGCCGCAGCGCTGCATGGCCCGATCACGATCTGTGTTGCCAATGCCGGTATTGCCGAAGGAATGCCGTTTCTGAAAACCACATTGACGGATTGGCAAAAAATCATGCGTACCAATCTGGATGGTGCTTTCCTGACAATCCGGTCCTGCCTTGCGCAAATGCAGGGCGAGGCTTGGGGCCGCATTATCGGAATTTCGTCAATTGCAGGGCTGAAAGGCCTGAAAGGTGCCGCGGCCTATACGGCATCAAAACATGGATTGTTAGGGCTGATCCGGGCTTTGTCCGAGGAATATTTGGGCACAGGGCTGACGTTCAACGCACTTTGCCCCGGATATGTGAACACCGCAATTATTGACCAGAACGCCGAGCGCATCAGCACCCGCATGGGCAAAAGCACCGAAGAGGCGCGGGCACTCATGGCGGCGGGCAACCGGCATGGGCGGTTGATTGAGCCGGAAGAGGTGGCCGCTGCTGCAATATGGTTGTGCAGCCCACGGTCCGGCAGCGTCAACGGACAAGCCATTGAAATTGCCGGCGGGCAGTTCTAGCCGGTCCAACATGTAACTGACAAGCCATGCAACCCACGATACGCCCATATGAAATGAACGACGCAGAAATGTGCCATCGGGTGTTTTTCAATGCAGTACGCATGGGGGCAGCCAGCCACTATTCAGAAATTGAACGTGCAGCATGGGCGCCTTGCCCAACAATGCCTGCCACTTGGCCTGACAAGCTGGGGAGCCACATAACTTATGTCGCGCAAGTTTCTGATATTATTGGATTTATCACCTTGGGTGTTGATGGGTATCTTGATCTTGCCTTTGTGGCCCCGGGCTATATGGGCCAGGGGATCGGCAAAACGCTTTACCACGCGGTTCTGCAAGATGAGCGCGCAATCGGGCTGACAGAACTGACCACAGAGGCCAGTCATTTGGCCCGGCCCTTTTTTGAATCCCTGGGGTGGAAAGTAAAAAGCGAACAACAGGTGGAAAGGCGTGGTGTATTGCTCACCAATTTCTGCATGTACAAGAATTTGTGAACCCTTTTCCGCCGGACCTGTGGATTTGTCGGGCTCTCCCTGTGACAAAACCGTGTAACTGTGGCAAAGTGAAACAAACAGTTCAGACTCGCCATCCACCCGCCGACTCAACCCAGGGGTTTCACCCATGCCCACAACTCTGACAATCAACGGACAACGCCACAGTACCGACTTGCCACCGGAAGTTCCCCTGCTTTGGGTGCTCCGCGACGAATTGGGGATGACGGGTACAAAATACGGCTGTGGCGTCGGCAGTTGTGGTGCATGTACAGTGCATTTATCCGGGGTTGCGGTGCGCTCTTGTCAGCTTGCACTGGGTGATGTGGACGGGCCTGTCACGACCATCGAAGGGCTGGGGTCACCGGAAAACCTTGCGGTCCTGCAACAGGCCTGGATCGACCATCAGGTGGCGCAGTGCGGTTACTGCCAATCCGGCCAGATCATGCAGGCGGCCAGCCTGCTCGCCGAGACCCCTGCCCCGACAGATGCCCAAATAGATGAGGCCATGGCCGGAAACCTCTGTCGATGCGGAACCTATTCGCGTATCCGCACCGCCATTCATTCCGCCGCAGCCAGATTGCAGGAGGGCTAGGCGCATGGGACGACTGTTGAAATATACCCGCCGGGCATTTTTGGTTGGAACCGCCGCAATAACCGGCGGCGTGGCCTTTGGCATCTACGAAACACGGAAAAAATTGCCCAACCCGCTAAAAGCTGCGCCTGGTCAGGCGGTTCTCAACCCCTATATCCTGATAGACGGGCAAGGCATTACCATCATCACGCCGCGCGCGGAAATGGGCCAAGGCATTCACACCACACTGGCCGCTCTTGTGGCAGAGGAACTGGATGTGCCCTGGCAAAGCATTCGCACGATGCACGGTCCGGCAGCCCAGGCCTATTATAACGGGGTCCTGATCGGGCTGGGACTGCCTTTCAAGGATTACGCATTGAAAAACTGGCAAGAACAGGTGCAATCCGCCACCGACTTCCTGCCCAAAATGCTGGCCCTGCAGGTCACGGGTGGATCGACCTCTGTCAAAGACGGTTTTGAAAAAATGCGCATGGCGGGCGCCACCGCGCGCGAAACTCTGAAACAGGCCGCAAGTGCCCGCATGGGCGTGCCAGCGGATACTCTGAAAACCGAAAACGGCCAAGTCATCACACCGGCCGGTGCTGCCCTGAAATATACGGAACTGGCAGAAGAAGCCGCAAAGATCGAGCCGCCTGAAAAGGTTGCGCTTCGCCCGGCTTCCGAATGGAAATACCTTGGCCACGACATGCCACGCGTAGACATGTTGGCAAAATGTACAGGTACCGCAGAATATGGGGCCGATATCCGGTTGCCCGGAATGAAATTTGCAACCGTGCGGATGAATCCGCGCCGCACAGGAATGAAGAGCTTTGACGCCAAAACGGCCCGCGCCATGCCAGGTGTTGAAAAAATCATTGATCTTGGTGATGGTATCGCGGTTGTTGCAAGCAATACATGGTTGGCCTTTCAGGCCGCTCAGGCCGTCGAAATAGACTGGGAGCCCAGTAACTACCCTGAAACAACGACCGCTCTGCTGGGGGCGATTGCCGCCGCCTTTGAGCGTGATGCAAATTCACATCTTCGCAATGACGGTGATGTAAGGGCGATTTTCAGCGATCCACCAGAAGGCAGCACACAGATCACGGCCGAGTACAGCGTACCTTACCTGGCACATGCCACCATGGAACCGATGAATGCCACAGCCCTGTTCCAGGACGACAGCCTCACAATATGGGCAGGCAATCAGGCCCCCCTTGTGGCGCGCGACAAAGCAGCTGAGGCAACCGGCTTGAAACCGGAACAGGTCACCGTCAACACCCCCTTTCTGGGCGGGGGCTTTGGCCGCCGGGCAGAGTTCGACTTCAGCGTTATTGCTGCCAAGGTTGCCCGGGCCATGCCTGATATACCGGTCAAGGTGATGTGGTCGCGCGAAGAGGACATGACCCATGATTTCTATCGCCCGGCAGCGGTCGCGCGGTTTCGTGGCGTCGTCACGGGTGGCACGGCAACAGCTTTCGAAGCAAAAATATCTGCCCCGTCGGTTACCCGGCAATCCGGGCTGCGCATGGCAGGTTTTGCCGCACCCGGCCCAGACAAGGGCCACGTTGAAGGTGCCTTTGATCAGCCTTACGCGATTCCCAACTATTCGGTTCGTGGCTATCTTGCCGAGGTGGACCTTCCTGTTGGTTTCTGGCGATCCGTCGGCAATTCCTTCAACGGCTTCTTCCATGAAAGCTTTATAGATGAGCTTGCCCATGCCGCCGGCTATGACCCGCTGGACTTCAGGCTTAATCTGGTCCGTCAGGCGCACCCACCCTCGGCAGTTTTGCTGGAAACCGTGCGTGACATGGCCGGCTGGACAGGGCTGACCGGAGATGACAAGGGGCGCGGAGTCGCCTTGACATATTCATTTGGAACACCGGTTGCAGAAATAGTCGAGGTGCAAAACGGCCCTGATGGCATTCGTATAACCGAGGCCTGGATTGCCGTTGATCCCGGCACGGCCCTTGATCCGCGCAACATCCGGGCTCAGATGGAAAGCGGACTGATCTATGGTCTATCCGCGGCCGTTTTTGGTGAGATTACCTTTGCTGACAGCATGGCAGAACAGGAAAATTTTCCGGATTACGACGTTCTGCGCATGCACACGACACCACGTATTTCCGTCAAGGTTCTGGAAAACAACAAAGGCAATTCTGGCAACCATATCGGAGGGATCGGAGAGCCCGGAACGCCACCTTCGATGCCTGCGCTTGCCAATGCATTGTATGACCTGACGAAAATCCGGGCCCGTGATCTGCCACTTAACAGGACCTTTGATTTTGCTGTTTAAGATCGTTTGCAGCCTTTCGATTCAAGGTAAAACCGAAACGCTTCAGGTCACATTCCCATAAACCACATGCCACCAGTTTGGCAGATGTCCGTTCCCGATCAGGCACAAGGTCGCAGGAATAGTTGTTCTATTTCAATGCCTTGCAATATCTTCAGGGCAAAAACCGCCAACCCCGAAGGGCGTGAAAAGCAATTCATCTCAGCGGCTTGTGGCGTTTGCAAAGGGCGCAGCCCAAATCACTGATATTTCGTCTTTTCTGCGCTGGTGGCATGTGGTTCATGGGTCTGTGGCCTATAGCAAGCTTTCATAGTCCGAAACCAATAGATGCAGGGGGGGCTCGTCTTCTTCTATATCAGAGAACCGGCCTATGGGTTCGCAGAATATATTATCGGTCAGATCGTCGTTTACCGTTGAAACCTCTCCGATCAGCACATCCCCCCCGTCACCCCAGAACGCATGCCAATCTCCGGGCATCAGGGTTACGCTCTGACCGGGCTTCAGACGCAGGATTTCCCCGGCCTCAAACGGGGTTTCAAGGCCATCACACAGCACGGTTCCCGCAACGTTTTCTCCAAAAGACCCATCAGGATTGGACCCGTGCAACTGAATTGCAAGCGTCGCGCCACCACGGTTGATGATATCTTCCGCCTTGATCATGTGCCGGTGCATCGGGCTGATCTGATCCTTGCGCGATATCAGCAACTTTTCCGCATAGCACATCCCCTGCCCTGATTGCAGATCGGCCAGCTTACCATTTCGCAAGGTGAACAAAAACAACCCGAACGTATCGAACCGGCCCTGACCGTAATCGGTTATATCCCATCCCATGCGGCGCTCGATCACACGCCTTGCAGCCGACCTGTTGGCCCGCATCTCGTCCGGGCTCCAATAGGCGAAAGGCGGCAGGATGAATCCGAAACGACGGATCATTTCATCCGCCTCAGCCATGATTTGATTAACGCGTGAACGTTTCATTGTTGCTCTCCCGAATGCCTCCTGCCATCAAGACAGGCAACAGCCCCGACAACAAGAAAAAACACCACGCAAGTCAGTAAATTCCGTTTTCCTTTTGCAAGGCGCGAACATAGGCAACGATGGTTTTTATCTCGGCCTCCGTAATGCCCTTGACGGGCGGCATATCGCCAAACCGCCAATGGTGTGAACGCACGCCATTACGCGCCGCCATGAAAAAGGCCGCATCACCATGATGCCCTGGCCGATAATACTTGTGCACAAGCGGTGGTGCGACGCCTTGTTGGCCGGCAGCATTTTTACCGTGGCAACTGGCGCATTTTGCATTGAAAGCACGTTCCCCCATCAAAGCGGCCCCTTCAAGGGCGGGAACTTTCACCTCAGCCATCGCCTCACCAGCAACAGCTTGTTGTGTCGGCGCCGCCACATCTTGCCGGCCAGAGCCCGCGCTATCGCTGTTTGATCTTGTAAAAACATAGAGTCCGGCGCCCGCCAAAACCGCCAAACCAATAATCAAACCCGTTTTCATGTTCATTGCTTCTGCACTCCATTTACAGTTCAAGCAACGAACTACGGGTTCCTGCAGGTGGAAGGTCAAGCAGATAGAGATGCGTGCCCGTATTCTTTCGGGTCTTTTTATCCGAAGTTGATACTGATTTCTCAGGCTATTCGGCGCAGTTGATCCGATCCGGCAGAAGCCCAGTCCCGGGCGGCAGCGCCAAGGGCCCGAAACAACGCGCGTGAAACCGGATCATGCGCCGCATTATATTCGGGATGCCATTGCACCGACAGCGCAAACCCGGGCGCATCTTTTATGTAAATCGCCTCGGCCGTGCCATCAGGGGCCGTGCCATCGATCACGATACGGGCGCCTGCGGTTTTGATACCCTGCCCGTGCAGGCTATTTGTCAGAACCTCGGTTGCGCCGAAAAGTTTGTGAAACGGCCCGCCCTCGGTTAATTTTACGGTATGGCGGGGTGCAAATTTTTCATCCAGCGTTCCATCCGGCGGCATTCGGTGATTATCACGCCCCGGCAAATCACGAATTTCCGGATGCAGCGTCCCGCCCATGGCCACATTGACCTCCTGAAACCCACGGCAAACGCCCAGGAACGGCTGCCCACGCTCAACGCAGGCCCGCACCAGAGGCAAGGTGATCTTGTCCCGGCAACGGTCAAAATCTCCGTGCGCCGGGGTTTCGGATTCGCCATATTCTTCGGGGTGAACGTTAGGGCGCCCCCCCGTCAGTAAAAACCCATCACATGCATTCAGCAACTCTTCGACAGTCACAAACCGTGGATCTGCCGGAATAAGAAGCGGCATTGCCTGCGCAACCTCGCTGATCGCTGCAGAGTTCATCGTGCCCGCAGCATGGGCCGGATAATCGTCGCCAAGCAGGGCACTATTAGAGATTATACCGATAATTGGCCGGAACATTTGATACCTGTGTGATTCAATTTGTCGACTATGCATACCTATAGCGCTTCTGGGCGGATGTGAACAATCCGCATTGCCGCACCCGTCTTGGTGCGAATACGCACAGCGCGGACATCACAACGACACTCATCCTTCAGGATCCCAAGGCAGAAACCCGCTTGTTCATCAGCAACATCCGTTCCGCTCCAAGCAACAAAAGTCAGCCTTCAAGCCCTTTTTCCTTCAACTCCAGACGCCGGGCATGCAGCACCGGCTCCGTATAGCCCGAAGGCTGATTGCGGCCTTTGAATACCAGATCGCACGCAGCCTGAAACGCCACGCCATCAAACCCGGGCGCCATGGGGTGATAGGCCGGATCATCCGCATTCTGACGGTCAACAACCATTGCCATTTTCCGCATCGCAGCCATGACCTGATCATGACTGACAATTCCATGCTGCAACCAGTTTGCCAGTGCCTGGCTGCTGATCCGGCAGGTCGCCCGATCCTCCATCAGGCCGATATCGTGAATGTCAGGAACCTTTGAACACCCAACGCCCTGATCGATCCAGCGCACGACATAGCCCAGGATTCCTTGCGCATTATTCTCGATTTCATCGCGAATCTCTGCTTCTGAAAGGTTCTCACCGGCCAATAATGGCAACGTCAAAAGCTCGGCAATGGTTGTGCGTTGCCCCAGAGTGACAATCTCGCGCTGACGGGCAAAAACATCGACCTTATGATAATGCGTGGCGTGTAGGGTAGCCGCTGTCGGGCTCGGGACCCAAGCGCAGTTCGCACCGGCTTGCGGATGGCTGATTTTTTGCTGCAACATATCGTGCATCCGATCCGGCATCGCCCACATACCCTTGCCAATCTGCGCATGCCCGGACAACCCGCAGGCCAGCCCCACATCGACATTGCCATCCTCATAGGCCGTGATCCAGGGCATATGTTTCATCTCGCCCTTGCGCACCATTGGCCCGGCCTCCATTGAGGTATGGATTTCATCACCTGTGCGATCCAGAAAACCGGTATTGATAAAGGCAACCCGATGCCGGGCGGCGCGGATACATTCCTTCAGATTGACGCTGGTGCGGCGTTCTTCATCCATGATACCCAGTTTCACGGTGTATTGCGGCAGGCCCAGAACATCCTCGACCCGGCTGAAAACCGCGTCTGCAAACGCTACCTCGTCCGGCCCGTGCATTTTGGGTTTCACGACATAGACCGATCCAGCTTCGGAATTCCGCAGCCCACCCCTCTTTTGCAGATCGTGCATGGCAATCAACGTGGTGATCATGGCATCCATCAGGCCCTCGGGCACCTCACTGCCGTCACGGTCAAGGATCGCCGGGTTGGTCATCAGATGCCCGACATTGCGCACCAGCATCAGGGCACGCCCCTTCAAGACCATGGGTTGCCCGTCAGGCGCCGTAAACTCAAGATCCGGCGCAAGGCTGCGTTGAAAGGTCTTGCCGCCCTTGGTGACGTCTTCGGTCAAATCCCCCTTCATCAGGCCCAGCCAGTTGCGGTAGACTTTAACCTTGTCCTCTGCATCCACTGCCGCCACGCTGTCTTCGCAATCCATTATGCTGGACAGCGCAGATTCCAAACGGATATCCGAAACTCCGGCACGATCCTGCGCGCCGATCAGACTGTCGCGATCAATGTCGATGATGACATGAAGTCCGTGGTTTTTCAGGACAATTGCTGTCGGAGCGTCCGGCGCACCGCCATAGCCTGCAAATTGCGAAGGGTCTGCCAGCGCGGGTTCAAGCACCCCATCAGCCACCCGATAGCCTGTTACTGCGCCATGGCTGCCGCTCGCCAGCGGCACAACCTCATCCAGAAAGGCCCTGCCCCAGTCAATCACCCTCTGACCGCGCGTGGCATCATAACCCTTGCCCTCGGGCAAATCACCCAGCGCATCCGTGCCATAAAGTGCATCATACAAAGACCCCCAGCGTGCATTCGCGGCATTCAGCGCAAAGCGTGCATTGTTTATGGGCACCACGAGTTGTGGCCCTGCAACTGATGATATCTCCGGGTCAACCCCACTTGTCTCGATGGTAAAATCCGCGCCTTCCGGCACGATATAGCCAATCTCATTCAGGAATTCGCGATAGGCGATTGGATCATGCGGTAATTGGCGCCGGTCGCTGTGCCATTTGTCAATCCGGTTCTGAAGATCTTCGCGCCTGGCAAGAAGCTCCCGGTTTGTTGTGCGCATGGCATGCACGAGATCCGAAAACCCTGCCCAAAACGCATCAGGCTCTATACCGGTCCCCGGCAAGGCGAATTCTTCCAGAAATTCTGCCAACCCGGCGTCTACTTTCAGTTCGCTGCGTTCTAGCGTTTTTCCCATCATGCGCCCTTCCGAAACCAATTCGCTCTTTGGCGAATATATGGGCTTAGGCATCTGCGGGCAATCATTTTGGTAAAAATACTTTACCAGTTTTTTGGAAACAGTTTCAAGCAAGTCAAATCAATAGTGCCCCTTGTACCTTCCAGCAGTTGGGCTAATGCTGTCTGAAACGTTGACAGGAGTCCGGAATGTCAGGCAATCACTCAGCTCAAAAAATTTTCCTGTCGGATTACACCCCTCCCGCCTATCTGGTGGACAGGGTGCATCTGACCTTCAAACTGTCGCCCAAAGCCACGCGTGTGATCTCGAAAATCCGCTTTCGCCCCAATCCGGCCAGCGACAGCCGCGACTTTTTCCTGCATGGCGAACATCTGACCCTGATCCGCGCCGCGATCGACGGGCAGGACTGGAAACCGCATGTCACCGACAAGGGGCTGACCGCGCAAGTGCCCGATGCCCCCTTTACATGGGAGGCCGAGGTCGAGATCAACCCGCAGGACAACACCGCGCTTGAAGGGCTGTATATGTCGAACGGCATGTATTGCACCCAATGCGAGGCCGAGGGCTTTCGCCGCATCACCTATTACCCCGACCGCCCCGATGTGATGGCCACGTTTGGCGTGCGGATCGAGGGCAATCTGCCGGTGCTGCTGTCCAACGGCAACCCGACCGCCCGCGGGGAAGGCTGGGCCGAATGGCATGATCCCTGGCCCAAGCCATCCTATCTGTTTGCGCTGGTCGCCGGAGATTTGCGTAACCATCCCGATACATTCACCACCCGGTCGGGCCGCAAGGTAGACCTGAACATCTGGGTGCGCCCGGATGACATCGACAAATGCGCCTTTGGCATGGAAGCGCTGAAAAAGTCGATGAAATGGGACGAGGATGTCTACGGGCGCGAATATGATCTGGACCTGTTCAACATCGTTGCGGTGGATGATTTCAACATGGGGGCGATGGAAAACAAGGGGCTGAATATTTTCAATTCGTCCTGCGTGCTGGCCAGCCCCGAAACCGCCACGGATGCCAGTTTCGAGCGGATCGAGGCGATCATCGCGCATGAGTATTTCCACAACTGGACCGGCAACCGCATCACCTGCCGTGACTGGTTCCAATTGTGCCTGAAGGAAGGGCTGACCGTATATCGCGACAGCCAGTTCACCAGCGATGTGCGCTCGCCTGCGGTCAAGCGCATTTCTGATGTAATCGACCTGCGCGCGCGTCAGTTTCGCGAGGATAGCGGCCCGCTGGCCCATCCCGTGCGTCCGGACAGCTTTGTCGAGATCAACAATTTCTACACCGCTACGGTTTACGAAAAAGGCGCCGAGGTGGTGGGGATGCTGAAACGGCTGGTGGGCGATGATGCCTACCGCCGGGCCCTCGATCTTTATTTTCAGCGCCACGACGGGCAGGCGGTGACGATCGAGGACTGGCTTAAGGTATTCGAGGATACAACCGGCCGCGATCTTGGCCAGTTCAAGCGCTGGTATTCACAGGCCGGCACACCGCGCCTTGAGGTCAAGGATGACTTCAGGGACGGCACCTATACCCTTCATTTCAAACAACATACGCCGCCCACGCCAGGGCAGGACGTAAAACAGCCGCAAGTTATCCCGATTGCCGTCGGCCTGCTGAACCCCAACGGGGACGAGGTGCAGGAAACCGTTGTGCTGGAAATGACAAAGCCCGAGCAGAGTTTCGAGTTCAAAGGATTGTCGTCGCGTCCTGTGCCCTCGGTCCTGCGGGGGTTTTCGGCGCCGGTGATCCTGCAACAGGACGTTGACAACGAAACCCGCGCCTTTCTTATGGCCCATGACACCGACCCGTTCAATCGCTGGGAGGCTGGAACCGCATTGGCGCGGGATGTGTTGCGCCGGATGATCACGGATGGGGCAAACCCTGATCCGCTCTATCTGGAGGCAAAGGCGAAAATCCTGACCGACGAGGGGCTAGATCCGGCCTTTCGGGCGCTGGCCATGACCCTGCCCACGCAAGAGGAAATCGCCCAGATGCTGGCCGATCTGGGGCAGACACCCGACCCGGATGCCATTTACACCGCCACAACCATGCTTTCCGCAGCTCTTTCACAGCAGCTAAAGGCAGATTTGCCGGGGATTTACACCGCCCATCAGGTGAAAGGCCCCTATTCCCCCGACGCCGGACCGGCAGGCCACAGGGCGCTGGCCAACACGGCACTTTGGCTGATGTCGTGGCTCGATGACTGTGCCCAGGCGCAGGTGCAATATGAGTCTGCTGACAACATGACCCAGCAGATCAGCGCCCTTGGCTGCCTGCAATATTTCGGCCATGGCGCGGATGCGACACAGGCATTTTACGATCAGTGGAGAAACGACCGGCTGGTGATCGACAAATGGTTTGCGATGCAGATCAGCAATGCCCGCCCCGAACAGGTGGTTGCGACAGCGCAAGCCCTGACCGGGCATTCTGATTTTGACATGAAAAATCCCAACCGCTTTCGTGCGATTTTCGGCGCTTTAGCGGGGCACCATGCCGGGTTTCACAGGGCCGATGGCGCAGGCTATCATCTGCTGGCCGACTGGCTGATCCGGCTGGATCCGGTCAATCCGCAAACCGCAGCCCGCATGATCAGCGCCTATTCGACATGGCAGCGATATGACGAGGCGCGGCAGGCGCTGATACGGGCCGAACTGGAGCGGATCAGGGATACGCCCGATCTGTCCGGGGATACAGAGGAAATGGTGCTGCGGATACTGGAGGGCTGAGATGACAGGTCGCAAGGTTGTCATGATCATCGATGACTGCATGGATATCATAGGCACCAAAACCCAAGCCAAGAACGGCGAACTTGGGCGCGGCAAATAGTTGAAAGGCTGGATTCCGATGAAACGTATTGGCGCCCTAAAGGAGTAGCTGAAGCCGCCCTGTGGCTGATGTCAGGCCGGCGATAGGGCCGGCGCGGGTATGGCCACAGCCCTGTCGCCATACCCAAGGGAAACCCTGCGCAGGAACGTAATATCGACCGACAATACAGTTTCACGCCCTTTCTGTTTGCGGCGCAATATCCCGCCCTGACCCATGAACCGCAGGTGGTGCGACAGGGTCGAGGCCTGCAGCCCGCTTTGGCGTTGCAGTTCCCCGAATGTCAGCCCCTTTGTGCCGGTTTTTAGTAATATATCACAGATCATCTGGCGACGCCTGTGGGACAGGGCCTGAAAAAAGGCGGCGTATTCTTCCTGGGTTTTATTTGGTTTCATATGCGGCTCCTATTCTGGTCGTTTGGCAGCAGTTGAATCTTGGCACGTTGCAGGAAATCAGCGGGCCGGCGCATTCAGCCAAGTTTTTCTACTAAACCGGTTTAATAAAAATATTCTGACAAAACGTTAACAATACAATTTTCAATATTAACAACGGAATAAACTATATATGCCTTCCTTGACCTGTGCCGAGAAACCCGGAAAATCAGCCTGTCGGAGCCTGTCCAATTTATTCGAAAACACGGCTGACAGAACGTCAAGGTCAGCCCGGCGGCAAATCGGGATAAGCCACTCCCCAAGCATAAAGCGCCTTCAGGACCGGGGCCAGCGCCTGTCCTTTTTCTGTCAGATAGTATTCGGCCCGCGGCGGGTGGCTGGAATACATCCGCCGCTCAATCACCCCAGCCTGTTCCAATTTCTTCAGGCGTGCCGAGAGTGTGTTGGGGCTGACCTGCAATATTTCCTCCAGTTCGGCAAATCGTTGAGGTTGTTTGAAATATAGCTCACGCAGAATAAGGGGCGACCATTGATCCCCGACAATCCTGGCAGCCCGCATGATCGGACAGTTCTTGCGATCGGTAAGTTTCATGACAGGACAATAGCAAACTCATTACCAAATGTGAATTGACTCCTGTAATAGTAGTTACTACACATTATGTAGTATAGATGTAAGGTAGCCGAAATGTTTGAACTGTTCCTGACCTTCTTTATGCCCGCCACCGCCATGATGATTCCGGCGATGGCACTGGCGATCTTTGCCATAGGCGGCAAAACTGCCGGTTTCACCTACGCCGAGATGCTGCGTCTGCTGATCCCGCTGGGGGTGCTGTTCGGGCTGTGGTACGGGGGTGTTACAGTTGCGGCCCAATCCGGGCTGCTGGCCACGCCGCTCACAACCGGCACCCTGCCCTATATCCTGCTTTTTCTGTTAGGCGGGAGTCTGATGTTCTGGGGGTATGTGCAGATAGTCCCTTTAGCGCGCAAAGCCATCTATGCGACCGATCAGGCCTTGCTGACCGCACTGCAAATTCCGCGCATGGCAGGCGGGATATTCCTGATCGGCTGGTCTGCAGGCCTGTTGCCGTGGCAGTTCGCTTTTCCGGCCGCAATTGGGGACATGATCGTCGGCCTGCTGGCGGTTCAGGCAACAGTTGCAGTGGTGCAAAACGCTGATAATGCCGACCGGCTGATAATGCGCACCAACCTGCTGGGCATCCTGGATTTCATCATCGCCGTTGGAACCGGTGTCGCCAGTAGCGCAGGAATGCTGCAACTGTTCGCCAAAGGGCAGACAAATATCATCTCGCAATACCCGCTGGTGCTGATCCCCGCCTTTCTGATCCCGATCTTTCTGGGCTTCCACCTTTTCTCACTGCAAAACCTGCGCCAGTCGCGGCACTTGGCAAGTGCCGCGTCCGCTCAATAAAAAGAAAGCCCGAAACACCTGCCATTCGCGAGCAGTCAACCGCCACCGCTAGTTGCCGCGCCACCACAGGCTGCTCAGGTGCATTTCATGCAGAGACGACCTTATCCGTAATACCACCCCGAAATCATCAATGATAGGAGCTTCAAATGCTACTGCAATTTCTGGAATTCTACGTGCGCAGCTTTGCGGTGATCATTCCCGCGCTGGCAATCACCGTGTTTGCAATAAACGGTAAAATGGCTGGGCTGGGATTTGACCGAATGCAATGGTTGATTATCCCCATGATTCTGTTCTTCGGGTTTTGGTATGCCATCGCGGCCGCAGCTTCCGAGGTCGGCCTGCTGGCGCCACCCCTGACAATCACCTCCCCGCCCTATGTGCTGATGTTCATGTTCGGCGGGGCCGGGCTGTTTTGGGCATTCGTCAGGTTCAATGCGCTTTCACGAACCATATTGCAGGAAACCGGGCAGATCTTTCTGATCGGCATGCAAATCCCGCGCGTCATGGGAGGGGTATTTCTGATCGGCTGGGCGGCCGGGGCGATCCCGTGGCAATTCGCCCTACCGGCAGGGGTGGGCGATATCTGGGCCGGCTTGGCCGCTATTCAGGCAACACGCGCCCTCCGCCGGGACAGCGCGAATGCCAATCAATTGGTCATGCGGGCAAATATCATCGGCCTGCTGGATTTCGTCGTCGCCGTCAGCACCGGGGTATTGTCCAGCGAAGGTTTTGCGCGCCTGTTTGCCCATGGGCAGCCCAATATCATCACCGATTATCCCCTATCCATGTTCCCTGGGTTCTTTGTGCCGATCTTCATTGGCTTTCACCTGTTTTCCCTGGAAAAATTGCGTCAGTCGCCCCCGTTGGCCCATGCTGACTAGGGCGCAGACCTAAGGGCTTATCGGCAGAAATCCTGCTCTGCGGTCCAATTCATCATATCGGCGCGCTTCGCCGCCACCTTGAACGGGGCCCAATCCGCGGCCACGCCACGGCCACCCGCTGCGACAACCCCATCACGAGGGACGGTCACAGCCATGATCCGGACAGCACATTGCAGGTTGTTTACACCATTTTTCAAACGACCGCCCGTGCTGGCAGCGCATCCGTAATGCCTGGCCGTCGCCGGCGAGATCTGCACCAGGCCAAACCATTTCCCGCCGCCACCAACTGCCCGTTCATTATAAGTGCTTTCGTGTTTTGCCAGCGCCGAAAGCAAACCCGTCCAGAACGCGGCTCGTTCCCTGTCACCGTTCGCTGCATAGGCCGGGCACCATTCAGCGATATCTGCGGGAACCAGATCAATCAACGGGCCTCCATCTCCCGCAAGCAAGGCCTGCATCGTGCTGCGCGTCCAAAGCTTTCCCGACGGTTGAAGGCCCCAGCGCATGGCCGGCAAGTTCGTATTGGCCATTGCGAACCATGCGGGTTCGGGTTGCTGAGCCTGATCCCTGTCCTTACAGGCCGCCAGAAGAGCCAGCGGCATGAACAAAGCGGTCGCAAAAAGGGCTGTTCGTATCATTTCCTGTCTCCATCAACCATTTCATCCAGTGATGGAGCATCCCCCGCCCAAGTGCAAATCCCTCTGGCCCGTTTCAGCAGCACCCCGCCCATTCTGCCCCCTTGCCCCCCGCGCGGCCCTGTTTTAGAAGGCGGAATACAACACCGGATGGAGCAACATGCTAGACCTGACCTATACTGCCCCCGCAGCAAAAATGATCGCCGGCGCCAAGCATGACTGGGAAATGGTCATCGGTATGGAAATACATGCTCAGGTGTCCAGCAATGCCAAACTGTTTTCCGGCGCCTCGACCAAATTCGGGGCCGAGCCAAATTCGAACGTGTCCTTTGTGGATGCCGCCATGCCCGGCATGCTGCCGGTAATCAACGAATATTGCGTCGAACAAGCGGTGCGTACGGGCCTGGGGCTCAAGGCAGAAATCAACCTCTGGTCCGCCTTTGACCGCAAGAATTACTTCTACCCTGATCTGCCACAGGGCTACCAGATTTCCCAACTTTATCACCCGATCGTCGGAGAGGGCGAAGTTCTGGTCGATATGGGGGAAGGTGTTGCACGTCTGGTCCGAATCGAGCGCATCCACCTGGAACAGGATGCGGGGAAATCCATCCACGACATGGATCCGAACATGTCGTTTGTTGATCTGAACCGCACAGGCGTTGCCCTGATGGAAATCGTCAGCCGCCCCGACATTCGCAGCCCCGAAGAGGCCGCTGCATATGTCGTCAAGATGCGTCAGTTGCTGCGGTATCTGGGCACCTGTGATGGCAACATGCAAAATGGCAATCTACGTGCCGATGTGAACGTATCGGTCTGTCGCCCCGGCCAATACGAAAAATACATGGAGACCCAGGATTTCAACCATCTGGGCACCCGCTGTGAGTTGAAGAACATGAACTCCATGCGCTTTATCCAACAGGCGATCGACTATGAAGCCCGGCGCCAGATTGCCATTCTGGAGGACGGCGGTACGATTGACCAGGAAACCCGGTTGTTTGATCCTGACAAAGGCGAAACCCGCAGCATGCGCAGCAAGGAAGAGGCCCACGATTATCGCTATTTCCCTTGCCCGGACTTGCTGCCCCTGACAATCGAACAGTCGTTCGTCGACCGGATCAAAGACAGCCTTCCTGAACTTCCTGACGAGAAGAAAGCGCGCTTTATCAATGAGTTTGGCCTTTCCGACTACGATGCCAGCGTGCTTTGCGCCGATTCCGTCACGGCCACCTATTTTGAGGAGGTGGCTGCCGGAGGCGACGGAAAACTGGCCGCGAACTGGGTTATCAACGAATTGTTTGGCCGGCTGAAAAAAGAAGACAAACCAATTGCTGACAGTCCGGTTTCAGCCACCCAACTAAGCGGAATGATTGCGTTGATCACAAAAGGTGACATCAGCGGTAAAATTGCCAAAGACGTATTTGAAATCATGTGGGTCGAAGGCGGGAATGCTGCTGAAATCGTGGAAGAACGCGGTATGCGGCAGGTCACTGATCTTGGTGCTCTCGAAGAGGCCGTCGACCAGATCATTGCAGCCAATCCAGCCCAAGTCGAGAAAGCCAAGGTAAACCCGAAACTTGCCGGCTGGTTTGTGGGGCAGGTGATGAAAGCCACCGGCGGCAAGGCCAACCCGAAAGCGGTGAACGAGATCGTTGCAAAAAAACTGAACGGTTAAGGAAATCAACCTGCCGGTTCTGGACAGCCCTTGCGAGGAGAGTTTCGCAGGGGCACAGGCCTTGTGTCCTCCGACCTATCACCACACATTCACGGAGATCGTTGCAATTGCGCCTTTCCCGTCAACAATAGCATGGTTTCCCCTTTTTTTAACCAACACCGCGCGATTTCCGCCCCAAAGATGTCATTTTTGCGGGTCCGGACATCATTTTAACGACATATTTTCTTTTTATTCAAAAGCTCGAAAAAACGATTCTTTCTGTTACGGAGTTTGCAAAATGCTACGCACCCTGTTGGGTTCAGTTCTGTTTATGGCCGCGGCGTCCGGTGCTTCTGCAGCCGTTATGACTTTCGATGATATCTGGGCAAATTACGGGGCTTTTGACAGTTCGTTGGGTGATATCGCACATCTGGATGTTTCCAACCGCACCCGAAATGGTTTTGGCAACAGTTCGGTCTATGAACAGCATATCGAACATTGGCGCCGCGGATACAGTGAACTGCGGGACGTTGCCTATGCTTCTCGTGACGGGCGCATAGGCGAACTGCAGTTTGTGCCGGATTCAGCCTATGAGGTTACGATCGAATCATTTGACGTGGGCACCTGGTGGAACGGACGCCGCCGTATGGCTTCGTTTTATATCTTTGACTCGGACTGGAACCAGATCTGGAGCCTGGAAGATGCGGTTTTCTCTGGCCACTCAACCACAGTTTTTGCCAATGTGACCGGGGCCGCCTATTTCCAGTGGGGAAGCGACTGGAATGTCGGCATTGATAACCTCAACTATTCGGTTGACTCCAATCTTACTGCGGTTCCCTTGCCGGCAAGCCTGCCGTTGCTCGGTCTTGGTTTACTGGGCCTTGGTTTGGCAGGGCGCCGCAGATCACAGCGCGGCTGACCCCTGAAAATCTGCTGGCGGAGCGGGCCATTTGGCCACACTCCGCCGACCTTTGCCTTCGTGCCTTGGACATTGGGGATGCGAATCAGATAGTGTGAGCACTCGTATCACCGACGCAAAAGGGCGCAGGAATGTCTCAGTATGAATACAAGGTCGTACCGGCCCCGACAAAAGGGACCCGAGCCAAGGGTGCGAAATCTGTCGAGGCACGTTTTGCCGTCGCATTGGCGGACGTAATGAATGAACTGGGGGCCGATGGCTGGGAGTATCAGCGCTCTGATACCCTTCCTTGCGAAGTACGCTCGGGATTTCGCGGAAAGAATACGGTTTTTCAGAATATGTTGGTTTTTCGTCGAAAAATCGCCGCGGAGGAAACCACCGATGCAGCCCAACCCGTGGTCGCAAAGGCAGTTGCCCCAAAGCCGAAGTCAGAACCGGCACGCGAAATTGCCGTAAAGGCCCCTTCTGCGCATGCGGCGGCGGACATTGGCGAGGCACCGAAGCTCGGGCCGGCCAATGCCGACGCTGAAACTTCGGCCAGCGCACCCAAGATCGACAGCAGTGACGTGGCTGCACAATAACCACGCAGCAAAGCCTCTGCCTCTATGCGTCAATGTCCAACGCCAGAGCATGGATGCGTTCGACAATCTCCTTGCCGAGCGCATCATGCACAGCCCGATGTCGGGCCAGACGTGATTGACCGGCAAAGTCAGGAGCACGGATAATGATGCGGAAATGGCTTTCACCGGATTCATTATACCCGGCATGACCAATGTGTTTTTGACTTTCATCCAAAACTTCCAGATGAGTCGGCTGAAATCTGTGCTGTAATTTCTGCGCAATTTCATCACGAATGCTCATTTTTTGCCATTGCCCCCTTCTATATGCTGTCGGGAACTGTAAACTCCCGTGGCCGAGTCGCAAAGCACCCATGGCCTGCATGCGCAGACAAGAGTGATGGCGGCACTACATATATGGAGCGGGTATGGCAAAGAACGATCCTTTCGGTTTTGACATTTCAGTGTCTGCGGCCAAAAAGAAAAAACCGCGTGGTCGGCGCGGCATGTCGGGCGCATTTGAAACATCAACCCGGATATGCGAACACCCCGGCTGCGAAGAAGGCGGGAAATACCGCGCGCCCAAATCACCCGACGATCTGGAAAACTACGTCTGGTTCTGTCAGAAACATGTGCGCGAATACAATCTCAAATGGAACTTTTTCAACGCCCATTCCGAGGAGGAACTGGCCGAGCAAATGGACAAGGACCGCGTCTGGGAACGCGAAACAAAGCCTTTTGGCCGCAAGAGTGATGAACAGCGTGCCTGGGCACGCCTGGGCGTGGATGACCCGCACCAGGTATTGGGTGACAATGCCACACGCAACCCGGGAAAATCCATCACCGGCACCCGCAGGCTGCCCCCGAAAGAACGCCGCGCTGTCGAAATTCTGGAAGCCAAGGACCATTGGCGCAAAGCCGAAATCCGCAAGCAATACAAAAAGCTGATCAAGATACTTCATCCTGACCTGAACGGCGGAGACCGCTCAGACGAGGAACGCTTGCAGGAGGTCGTATGGGCCTGGGACCAGATCAAGGAAAGCCGCAGTTTTCACGATTGACGGGTCAAGCCTAATGGGTCAAGCTCGAACCTGGACTTCCCCGCCAGACAATCAGCCCTTCAACTCTGCTGCATTGGCGAAGAGCCTGCAAAAAAGCGGCGCAGGATTTTACGCCGCTCAAGCCAATACTTCAGGAAATCTGTCAGGCCGGGATGAACTTCATCGCCACACCGTTCATGCAATACCGCAGGCCGGTCGGTTTGGGTCCGTCTTTGAAAACATGTCCCAAATGCCCCCCGCAGCGGCGGCAGTGAACTTCGGTGCGGCGGGAAAACAGGGTGTTATCCTGCTTGGTGCCAATGGCATTGGGCAGAGGTTTCCAGAATGATGGCCAGCCAGTGCCGCTATCATATTTTGTTTCTGAAGAATACAGCGGCAAATCACAGCCGGCACAGACAAATACACCTTTCCGGTGTTCATCATTCAACGGGCTGGAAAAGGCCCGCTCGGTATCCTCATGACGCAAGACACGATAGGCTTTTGGGCTGAGCAACTGGCGCCATTCTGCGTCCGTTCGCATGATTTCAAACTGTTTGGCCGCAGCTGGCAGGCGCGCACCTGTCAAGGCCAGAACGGCGCTTGCTGCCAATCCGGATTTCAATAGGTCACGACGATTCATTCAGTTCTCCTTTTGCCTGAACCATATCACAACAGCCTGAATACATGGCAAGACACGGCAGATCACAGTTTGGTGTGATATTTCAATCTGGCGAAAACGAGAAATATGTTCAGTGTATTGTTTCCGGGCAATACCAGATAAGCGGCCCCATGAGTTCTGCCAAACCGCGACCAAACCCGCAAACCGGCGGGACAGGACCGAACAGGGTAAAAGAACCACAACCCGGAGGCCAACAAGCGAGTCTCTGGCAATACCGCAACAATGCCGAAAATCAGGGTATTCGGGATACGCCCAGCCGGATGTGAACAGCGCAACATAAATATGATTCATGTGAAAAGGACTCCCTGATCTTCAATCTGCTTACATGTTCGATCATGAGTGTTGGCAATTCACCGCTGCGCAGATAGTCTGTATGCCTCGCGTAAAAGAAGCATGGAAATTGCCGCGTGCTTCCTCTTGCCCTTGCGACGGAATTAGAGGACAACAGCAATGATGAAAACGCGTCCGGCGGGGTGCGTCAGACGAAGGAAACAGACATGGCGGACGGCACATTGGAGCACAAGGCGAAACCCACCGAGGAAATCTCTGTCCGCGAGGTGTTCGGTATCGATTCAGATATGGTGGTCAAAGGATTTGAAGAGCGCGGCGAACGCGTGCCTGACATTGACACGACCTACAAGTTCGACCCCGATACCACATTGGCCATCCTCGCCGGTTTCAGCCACAACCGGCGGGTAATGATCCAGGGCTATCATGGCACCGGCAAATCCACCCATATCGAACAGGTCGCCGCGCGGCTGAACTGGCCTGCCGTACGTGTGAACCTTGACAGCCACATCAGCCGGATCGACCTGATCGGCAAGGATGCGATCAAGCTGCGCGATGGCAAACAGGTGACCGAATTTCACGAGGGCATCCTGCCTTGGGCGCTGCGCAACCCCGTGGCAATCGTATTTGACGAATATGATGCCGGACGCGCGGATGTGATGTTTGTGATTCAGCGAGTGCTGGAACATGACGGCAAACTGACGCTGATGGACCAGAACGAGATTATCACGCCCCATCCGTATTTCCGGCTGTTTTCTACTGCGAATACTGTCGGGCTGGGTGATACGACCGGGCTTTACCACGGCACCCAGCAGATCAATCAGGCCCAGATGGACCGTTGGTCGCTTGTAGCAACGCTGAACTATCTCAGTCATGACGCCGAGGTGGCAATCGTTCTGGCAAAGAACCCTTTGTACAACACCGAAAACGGCCGCAAGACGATCAGCCAGATGGTAACTGTGGCCGATCTGACGCGCACCGCCTTCATGAACGGCGACCTGAGTACGGTCATGAGCCCCCGCACGGTGATCAACTGGGCTCAGAACGCCAGCATCTTCCGCAATGTGGGCTATGCCTTCCGGGTCAGCTTTCTCAACAAATGCGATGAACTGGAACGCCAGACCGTGGCGGAATTCTATCAGCGCTGCTTTGATGAGGAATTGCCGGAAAGTGCGGCGAGCATGAGTTTGGGATAGCGCCGCAATGAAAGGGCGCAAAAGTGCATAGAAAATCGGATAACCCCGCCGATCCTTTCAAAAAGGCGCTGGCGGAAACCACCAAGGTGATGGCCGATGATCCTGACCTCACCGTCAGCTATACGGTGGATCCTGCCGGCATAAGCGGTGAAAACGTGCGGCTACCGCAGATCAGCCGCAAGATGACACGCGATGAGGTGCTGCAGGCGCGCGGAACAGCCGACGCATTGGCGCTGCACCACAAGTTCCATAATGATGCGGTTGGCGCACGTTATACCCCGGAAGGCGAAATGGCCCGGGCGATATACAATGCCATGGAGACAGCGCGCTGTGAGGCCGTCGGCGCGCGCAACATGCCCGGCACGCTGGGCAATATCGACGCCACCATTGCTGAAGAGGCACGTCGCAAGGGGTATGCGGATATCAAGGTGCAGGCCGAGGCCCCACTTGCCGCCGCCGCAGGTTATCTGACACGTTACCTGGCCACCGGGCGCGAACTGCCGGAAGGCGCCGACAATGTCATGGCCCTGTGGCGCGATTTCATTGAGGGAAAGGCCGGCGACACGCTGAATAATCTGGATGAGGTGCTTTTGGACCAGGCGGCATTTGCCCGTTTTGCCCGTCAGGTCATTGCCGATCTGGGCTATGGTGATCAGCTTGGGGAGGATCCGGACTCCGAAGACGACCAGTCAGATGATCAGGCCGAAGCGGAGGAGGAGGACGATAATCCCGACAGCCAGGGGCAGGATGACAGCGAAGACGAACAGGCCGAGGCCAGCCCCGAGCAGTCGCAGGAGGACAGCCAGGACCAGTCGCAAGCCCAGATCAGCATGGACGACATGGCCGATCTGGAACAGGGCGACGAGGAGGAACTGCCCGAGGGCGAAGCCCCGATGGAGCCACCTGCCCCGGCCCCCGTCAGCGAGGCCGATCCGAACTACAAGGTATTCACCACGGATTTTGACGAAGAGATACGCGCCGAGGATCTGGCAGAAGTGGCCGAGCTTGAACGCCTGCGGGCCTATCTCGACCAGCAACTCGAACCGCTGAAAGGTGCGGTTTCCCGGCTTGCCAACAAGCTGATGCGCCGGCTTCAGGCACAGCAAAACCGCAGTTGGGAATTTGATCGCGAAGAGGGAATTCTTGATGCCGGGCGCCTGGCGCGGGTTGTGGCCAACCCGACAACACCGCTCAGCTTCAAGGTTGAGAAAGATACCGAATTCAAGGATACCGTGGTAACCCTGTTGATTGACAATTCGGGGTCAATGCGCGGGCGCCCTATCTCGATTGCCGCGATTTGCGCCGATGTGCTGGCCCGCACGCTGGAGCGCTGCAGCGTCAAGGTTGAAATCCTGGGCTTCACCACCCGGGCCTGGAAAGGCGGGCAATCGCGCGAACGCTGGCTGGCCGAAGGGCGGCCGCAACAGCCCGGCCGGCTGAACGATTTGCGCCATATCGTCTATAAATCCGCCGATGCCCCCTGGCGGCGAACCCGGCCGAATCTGGGGCTGATGATGAAAGAGGGCCTGCTGAAGGAAAACATCGACGGCGAGGCGCTGGAATGGGCCCACCGGCGGATGACGATGCGCACCGAAGCCCGCAAGATCCTGATGGTCATCTCTGACGGTGCACCCGTCGATGACAGCACACTTTCCGTGAACCCCGCAAATTACCTTGAAAAGCATCTGCGCGATGTCATCGAGATGGTCGAAAAACGAAAGATGGTAGAATTGCTTGCCATTGGAATTGGCCACGACGTGACACGCTACTATCAGCGGGCAGTCACAATCACGGATGTGGAACAATTGGCTGGGGCCATGACTGAACAACTGGCCGCACTGTTTGACAAGGATCCGCGCGCACGGGCGCGGGTGATCGGCATCCGTCGGGCAATGACGGGCTGACCAGATGACCTGCCCTGCCCTTGGCGGGGATGTTTCGAAAACAAAGACGAGGCGCGCGGCATGTTTCAGAGTTTCGAGGATAAAAGTCAGAAGGAAAAGGGCCCTGAGCGGTTGCTCGCCCTGCGCAACGAAATGGCCACCGAGGGGCTGGACGGATTTCTCGTGCCGCGTGCCGACCGGTTTCAGGGGGAATATGTGGCGCCATGCGATGAGCGTCTGGCCTGGTTGACCGGCTTTACCGGCTCTGCCGGGTTTTGCGCGGTGACGCAGGAACAGGCCGGCGTTTTCGTTGACGGTCGCTACAGGGTGCAGGCCCGCCAACAGATCGCCGAGGTCTTTTCCCAGATCGACTGGCCTGATGTGAAACTGGCAGATTGGTTGCGCGAGACGCTGCCACATGGTGGCAAGGTCGGCTATGATGCCTGGCTGCATACCCCGCATGAAATCGAACAGCACATGCATGCACTTGAGGGCAGCGGCATTCACCTGCGCCCGGCACCCAACCTGGTTGATCGCATCTGGCTGGATCGACCAAACCGACCGGACGCGCCGATCATTGACTACCCGGCCAATCTCGCGGGAAAACCATCTTGCGAAAAACGGGCGGATATCGCCGGGCAGTTGCGCGCGGCGGGGCAGAAAGCCGTCGTGCTGACCCTACCCGACAGTATCTGCTGGCTGCTGAATATCCGGGGCCACGACATAGCCCGCATCCCCGTGGCGCAGTGTTTTGCCATTGTGGACCAGCAGGGCCGGGTCAGCCTGTTTACTGATACGGACAAAGCCGCATCAATTGGCCCGGATCCGGATATTGATATTGCTGATTGGGATCAGTTCCTTCCTGCTCTTTCATCTCTGACGGGGCCGGTCAGGGTTGATAAAACCTCGGCCCCGATCCTGGTTGTTCAAACGCTTGAGGCCGCGGGAATTGAAACCGTTTTCGCACAGGATCCCTGCGTGCTGCCAAAAGCGCGCAAGAACAGTGTCGAGATAGCCAACACGCGCGCAGCCCACCTGCGCGATGGGGCGGCGCTGGCCGAATTTCTGACCTGGTTCGAGGAAACAGCGCCAAAAGGGGCGCTTAGCGAAATCGATGTGGTGGAAAAGCTGGAAGCCTGTCGGCGCGCAACCGGCCAACTGAAGGATATCAGCTTTGACACGATTGCAGGGGCCGGGCCGCATGCAGCGATCGTGCATTATCGGGTGACGCATGCGAGCAACCGCCAACTGCGCCCCGGCGAACTGCTTTTGCTTGACAGCGGCGGACAGTATCTTGACGGCACAACCGATATCACACGCACGCTGCCGGTTGGGTCAGCTCCCACCGAAGAAAGCATTCGGCGCGCCTACACGCGCGTGCTGCAGGGGATGATCGCCATCAGTCGGGCGCGATGGCCGCGCGGGTTGGCGGGGCGTGATCTCGATACGCTGGCCCGTACGCCTCTATGGCGCGATGGCTTGGACTATGATCATGGCACCGGCCACGGTGTAGGAATGTATCTCAGCGTGCATGAAGGGCCGCAACGGCTGTCCCGCACCGCCGAAGCCCCGCTGGAGCCGGGCATGATCATTTCCAACGAGCCGGGATACTATCGTGAGGACGCCTTTGGAATCCGCATTGAAAACCTGCTGATCGTGCAACAGGCCCAGAAACCCGACGGTGGCGATGAGCGCGAGATGTTGCAGTTTGAAACCCTGACATGGGTGCCGATCGACAAGCGCCTGATCCTGAAGGAACTGCTTTCTGCGGATGAAAGCGGCTGGCTGAATACCTATCACGCAGGTGTCTATCAAAAAATTGCGCCCCTGGTCGGGGACAAGGCAAAGAACTGGCTGAAAGTAACATGTGCCCCTCTGTAAACAGATGACATGTACCGGTAGGGCCTGCTATGGTCTGTGCTCAACCACAACAAAACAGTCGGGAGGGCTGCCATGCCTGCAGTGCAGATCAGGATCCGGGAAACAGGTGGAAAATGGGTTGTACGCGCCGGCGGCGCCATTCTGGGAGAATCCGGCAAGACCGTTGAACTGAACGAAGGTGACCGTCCCGCCGTAATCTATTTTCCACGTGAAGATGTGGCAATGGCCTTTCTGGAGCCGAGCAACCAGACGACAACCTGCCCATACAAAGGGGTGGCAAGCTATTATTCGATCCACACCAAAAGCGCGGTATTGCAAAACGCCGTATGGTCCTATGAAAATCCGATCGAAACGGCTGACCGGATCAAGGGCTACCTAGCCTTTGATCCGTTGCAGGTGACTGTGGAAGAGTTGTAACTCTGTTACGAACACAGGGTCTTTATCTCTACTCAATCGCCGCACTTTGTCAGTCATTATCTTGGGTTGCACCACCGCGATGGCAGGCGAGGCAATTGGACATGGTTCCGATCTTCGGATCAGCTTTTGCCCGCTTGAACATTCGCCCATGCTCTCCGCGAAACCAGCGCAACTCGGTAATGCGCAGTGGCGGCGGGTTTGGGACTGAGCGGAATCTTCCGGCATTTGCATCCAGATATTGCCTGATGTCACTGACAACAGAGGCATCCAGGCTGGCATCCTCGCCAAAATGATTGTCAAGCGTGGCAAGAATTTGATCCCAGCTCTGCTTTGGCAAAAGATTGGGCGGGAAAGCCATATGGCAGGCTGAACATTCGCTCTGAAACGCTTTGGCACCAGTGCTGGCAGCCTGTGCACCGCCTGCGGCAAAGGCCATTAATGCGATAGCAATGGCCGGTTTGAATATCTGTTTCATTGTTTCTCCTTTTTGGGGTTGCTGGCCGGTTCTGCCTTATTGCGTGGCCAGCCAGGTCAGAACATCGCCCTTTTCCTGGGCTGTGCATTCGCGCCCAAGGACTGTCTTGCAATTGCGGCGAAACCATTTCGCCACTTTCTTTGGGTCTGTGAACCGTTCCGGATTGGCGGACACCGCCATCGGCTTGATCGCCTTGCCGGCGCGGGTCTTTCCCATGCCGCGCAGGTTGCTGGTATGGCATGTCAGGCATGTGGGGGTTTCCGGCTTGCCCCCCGTATGCTTGCCCGTGAAAAACGCCTTGCCGCGCGCCGCCGATAACGGCTTGCCCGCCTTGGCAGCAAACCCGGCGATAATGCTGCTGCGCGCACCCGCCGCCGCAACCGATGGCGTGACGAGCGCAAACGCCAGTGTCAAAACCACGGCGGTTCGCACCAGGGCCAATCTTCCTTTCATGTATTCTACTCCTCTACTATGGCGGATGGGACCGAAACCAGAGATGTGTTTCCGTGAATGGTGATAGGTGGTTTCGGAATTGATATATTGGATGGAAAGAACCAACCTGTCGCCGCATCAGCATGGCAGGCCGCGCAATTGAACGCACCATAGATGGGGGGCTGGCTGAATGTCTTCTTTGGAATGGCCGCATGGGTTTTTTGCCAGAACGGGGTAAGGCTGATCGCATCGGGGTGTGCCGGAGAAACTTTCCGGAACACGTGTGCGGGTTTGCTGTCAACCTGATCCGCCGATACCGTTACCAACCAGTCGCTGATTTCCTGTGCTGTTTGCGCCTCAAGGCTGGCGTCCTCACCAAAATGGTCGTCAAGATGAGCCATCAACTGTTGCCAACTGCTCCCAGGCAAGAGCGACGGGTGATAGGCGGCATGGCAATCACTACATTCGCTGGCGTAATCGACATTGAAGGCAGACGGCGATACCGGGGCATGCGGCAACGGCGGATGCCCGCTGCCACCGGGCAACCCGGCCCAACCGGCCAGCCCCGAAAACAGAACCATTGCCGCAATGACCGTCAGGACAGGGCGAATGCGTACAGAATGATTTGACGGAAAATCTGCATCTTCATTCCGCAGGGCCTTGCGGCCGGTAATCATGGCAACAGGCAGGTTTTCCTTTGTCCGCAGGCTCTCGAACAGGGCCCCCAACACGTGCAATGCTATCAGCCCTCCCAGCCCCCAGGCCAAAAGCTTATGCACATAATGCGCAAACTGACCCTGATCATAGCTCAATGTGGCCAAAGGCGGCGTTTTGAACTCTCCTCCCAGTGTCATCACCCCGGTAATGGCCAGAGACAGAACGACGGCAAGCAGCATCAGAACCATCAGGGCACCAAGCGGATTGTGCCCGATATGGCGTGGCGCAACGCCCGCGCGCAACTCTCGCAGATGTGCCAAAACCTCATGAGGGGCACGAACAAAAGAACTGAATCTGGCGTGGTGTGATCCGGTCAGGCCCCAGATCAGGCGTAAAAGTACCAACGAAGCCGCAAGCAGACCCGCAACCACATGCAGCCTGATCCAGGTGGCGCCCAGCCAGAACCCGCTGAGCGCAGCCAGCGTGACAGCAACCAGCAACCCCCAGTGGAACAGCCGTACAAACCGGTCCCAAACGTAAATCTGCTGCACCGCTTTCGCCGATGTCGGGTGACTATGATGTATGTCGGATGCAGAGAACAATATGCTGAACCATGATATATGGGGCGCCAAAGGCTGGATGCCGCCTGTGGTTCACAGTTTGATCACCGGAAATCGTACAGACAATTCAACAAAAGAGCCAAAACAGCCGATTTACACCTTATGTTTAAGGCTGTTTCCAGCTTTGCTGCATCAGCTGTGTTCTTCAGATGCCGTGTCGGCCAGGGCGCGATTATAGGCGCGCAGGGCATCCACCTGATACAATACACCCCACAGTTCGGGGGCCTCGCCTTCGCCCCCAAGTGTGACAACGGGAATGTAGGAAAGATTGGATTTCTCGAATATCGGCATGGCGGCTTCCAAGGTTGCATTGCCGTCCACATAAATGCCGTCCTCGATCTTCTCCCAGCATTCTTCTTCTGATGGCACCCCCTCTTCATCTTTGCCCCTCATGATCTGTGCAACGGAAAACATCGCCAATAGATAGGCTTGCGGGCCTGCGGCCAGATGAACATTGCGCCGTTCCAGCAAGGTAAGGAAGAAAGACCCGTCAACCATCCGGCTGGCCAGCGCAGAGGACAGGGAGACCGCAACCATGACAGCAAGCCCCGTGCGCCAGTCGCCGGTCAGTTCAAACACGATCAATGTGGTTGATATTGGCGCGCCCAGCACCGCTGCGGCGACCGCCCCCATTCCCGCCAGCGCATACATGGTTTGCGAACCTGACAAATCGGGGAAAATACCCGTGGCGACATAGCCAAAGGCCAGCCCGCTCAGGGCGCCAACCATAAGTGAGGGTGAAAAGATACCGCCCCCCATAAGGCCTGCCATGGTGATGGCAACCGCGATTATTTTCACGATCGTGAAAACCACAGCTTGGCCAAACTCCAATTGCCCGGTCAGGGCCAGAGACGTGGTTTCATAGCCGACCCCGATGATATGCGGATACTTCAGGGCGATAATGCCCAGAACAAGACCCGAAACCGCCGGGCGCAGCCAGCCCGGCAGATTGACCCGCTTCTGTATGGCGTCGCCCATGTCGTCGGCCCAGAAAATCGTGCGCATCAACACAACAGCAACAATACCGCTGAACAACCCAAGCAGTAAAAAGGCCGGTAATTCCGCGTAAAAAGTGACCAGCCGTTCGACGGGAAGTGCGAATTCGGTGATGTCGCCAAAGGTTGCACGGCTGACCACAGCGCCTGCGACCGAGGCTATGACGATTGGGGCAAAGGCATGCACGGCAAAATGGCGTAACACAACTTCGAGCGCAAAAAGTGTGCCGGCAATAGGGGCATTGAAACTGGCAGAAACGGCCGCCGCAACCGCACAACCCAACAAGTCCCGCCCATTGATCGGGCTTGCGTTAATGCGGTTCGAAACCCAGGTGGCGATCATTCCGGCGATATGTACAACCGGGCCTTCGCGCCCACTGGAGCCGCCGGTGGACAGCGTGATCAATGACGCCAGAGCCGAAGCGCCGCCAGCGCGCTGTTCCACCCGACCATTGTTAAGTGCAGCGCCCTCGATGACATCCGCCACACTGCGCACCCGCCCGTCAGGCGTGAACCAGTGGAGCAGCAACCCGACGGCAACCCCGCCCATTACAGGAATGCCCACCACCCAATACCAGGGCAGTACTTGCAGCAGTGAATGCAGCTTGTGCACATCATCCGTTCCGTACAGATGTCTTTGCAAGAACAGGATGCCTTCGCGGAAAAGCACAGTTGCCGCCCCGGATGCAATGCCGATCATCAGTGCAATGAACCAGAACTGTATTTGACTCGGGCCAGCGTGCCGCAGCACCCGCCAGGCCTGGCGCAACTCGCTCAGCCCTCTGCTGATCTGCTGGCCAATCAGTGAGTCTCGCACATCTGCCAAATGGCCCTCCATTTTCCTTTGCGGCATGCTGGTTTGGCTTTCCCAGACTGGCCGCTTGGCCTAGGGTGCCTGCAAATTCGAAACATGAGGCCAAGCAATGACCATCCAGAACGCAATTGCAGATCTTTCTTCACTCCTAGGCGATCGGCTGCAATGTTCCAAGGCTGAACTGGAAGCGCATGCCACGAGCGAGGCGCACTTTCCAACAACCCCGCCAGATGCGGTTGCCTACCCGCTGACCACGGCCGAAGTGTCGCAGATCCTGCAAATCTGCGCGCGGCATGCCTGTCCGGTGGTCCCCTGGGGTACGGGCACATCGCTGGAAGGCCATGCCCTGGCCATCAAAGGCGGAATATCTCTGGATATGGGGCGCATGAACAAACTGTTGGAAGTCCATGCCGAAGACATGGACTGTGTGGTGCAACCGGGCCTGACCCGCGAGGAACTGAACCAGGCGTTACGGACGACCGGCCTGTTCTTTCCTGTTGATCCGGGGGCGAATGCCAGCCTCGGGGGCATGGCGGCAACACGGGCCAGCGGCACAACGGCTGTACGCTATGGCACCTTGCGCGAAAACGTCATGGCGCTTGAAGTGGTTTTGGCCGACGGGCGCATTATCCGCACAGGCAGCCGGGCGCGAAAATCCAGCGCTGGTTATGATCTGACCAGTCTTTTTGTCGGCAGCGAAGGGACTTTGGGCGTGATCACGGAACTGACGTTGCGCCTGCATGGTCAACCAGAAGCCATCTCTTCGGCGGTTTGCGCATTCAATTCAATCGAGGATGCGGTGAACACGGTTATCACGACGATCCAGATGGGTATTCCCATGGCGCGCATCGAATTTCTCGACAGGGCCAGTGTTCGGGCTGTCAATCTGTATTCCGCTGCCGGATTGCCCGAACAGCCGCATTTGCTTGTTGAGTTCCATGGCTCTCCGGCGGGTGTGGCGGAACAGGCGGAACGCTTTGGCGAAATCGTTGCAGATATGGGGGGCTCGGGGTTCAAGTGGTCTTCAAAAACCGAAGAACGCAACGCTCTTTGGGACATGCGGCACAAAGCATATTATGCTTGCCTTGCCTTGCGCAAAGGCTCTACCGCTCTGGTGACAGACGTTTGTGTTCCTATCTCCCGCCTGGCAGAAGCTGTGCGTGAAACGCGGGCGGATATTGACGCCAGCCCACTTCCTGGCCCAATTCTCGGCCACGTGGGCGACGGTAATTTTCACGCCATTCTTTTGGTCGACCCCCAGAAACCGGATGAGCTGGCCCAGGCCCGGCTTCTGGCTGGCCGCATGGCGGAACGCGCATTGCGATTGGGCGGAACCGTAACCGGCGAACATGGTGTCGGAATGGGAAAACTGGACTATATGCGGTCTGAACATGGTCTGGCATGGGACGTGATGGCTGCGATCAAGAACACGCTGGACGGTGGCGGTATACTCAACCCTGGCAAGGTCGTCGAAAATGAAGGGGACAACAGGACAGTGGCCACGAAATGACCCAAATTCATTTCTGGATCAATCTTTCAAACCATTCTAATATTGTGTAACTTTATTAATCACTTCAGAGAGTTTCCTTTTCCAACCATTCTTTTTGCCAACTGGCGCAAATCCTTCTGCCTTGGAAAATGTGGAGGGGAAGAAAGGTTTTGGCTGATATTTGAGTGGAAAAGGGACGAAAAAGGATGCGCGCTGACCATGCCCGAGGCACAAGACAACAACGGATCAGGACCGTCCGCAGATAAAGCAGCCAAACAGGCAGAACTGCGTGACGAAGTCATCGATCGTTTGTATGAGGTGGCTATTGATCCGATGCGCTATGAGGATCTTTTGGACAGGTGGGAAAGCCTGATCGGCCCGATCCGGCGCGGTGCCAACGGGAAATTATTGAATGATGACATCAGCCCGGAATTTGCAAGCCATTTCAAACGCGCCGGAAAGTTTCTGGAGCACCTGAGTGAAGAAAAAATCGAAGCTCCGGACGACAACCCATTAAAAACAATAGAAAAAACAGCCGCATTTTTGGTTGATCGCAACCTGATCCTGAAGGATGTCAACAAGGCCGGCATCTCGGTTCTGAAAATTGCAAAAGGCGATCACCTTGGCAACTTGCCGGTTGAAAAAGAAGATCTGGATGTTTTTTGCACGAAAATAAAACAAATGCTTTCGCGCAATTCCGACATGGCCAGTATTTTCCGGGCCCGCATGACAAAAAACCATCGCCTGATCATTTTTCAACTGCGCAGTTTACACCCGAAAGACTCGGAACCGGTTGTCATTGCCGTGACTTCGGAACTGTCCTGGCCCGACGGATTTGACGGCCTCCTCAAATCCGCCTTTTCACTTACGGCTGCCGAAGCTGGTGTGGTTCGCGGCTTGACCGAATGCCTGAGCCTGAAGGAAATTGCCGAATCGCGCCATCGCTCGATTGAAACAGTGCGCGCGCAAATGCGGTCTATTCTTGGCAAAACAGAGACACGTTCACAAACCGAACTGGTGCGCCTCACACTTTCGATGATGGACATCACGACCTATACGGAAAACCATGCAGCCAAGGCCCGCCCACTCTCCGAAGGGTTTGAAACCCTCTCGCCCCGTCCCTTTTATGAACTTACCTTGCCTGATGGACGAAAATTGGAGTACCTGCGTCTGGGATGCCAGACCGGGCGACCACTTATATACATGCCGCTGGATTATGGTCTTACCCGATGGCCGGCAAGTGCGGAGGCCGAAGCCGAAGCGCGCAAGATAAAGGTGATTGTGCCCATTCGCGCGGGCTACGGAAATTCAACCCCCCTGCCGAGAAAAACCGATCTGGGTATCACCATTGCCCGCGATATCGCCACGCTGATGGATCATCTGCAGATCGAACGCGCACCAGTTCTTAGCCTCGGTTCGGATGTATTTTACACGGCCCATCTCCACCGGCAGTATCCTGGCCGGGTTTCTGCTGTGATTGCCTGCGCCGGAACATTACCACTGTCGCGATCCGAACAATACGACCGTATGGACAAATGGCATCGCTTCATTCTGGCCAGCGCCCGCTATACACCGCATCTGCTTCCCTTCATGGTGAAAGCAGGGTTTTTGCTTGCAAAACGTCTCGGGAAACACGGGTTCGTCAATGCCGTCTATGGGGATTCCCCGGCTGACGTAAAAACCTTCGAGAATCCGGAAGTGTTTGAAGCCATGGTATGCGGGTCAGAAGTCTGCCTGTCAGAAACACACAGCGCACACCGCGCATTTTCCAATGAGGTCATCGCACAAGAATCGACTGACTGGGGGCCACTCATACAGAACATGAAGAATTCGGTCCCGGTTCACTATATCAATGGTTTGCATGACCCCCAGGTGCCCGCCGAAACGCTGCGGGAATTTGAGCAGGATTACCCCTGGATAGACTTCCGCCTGTACGAGGACGCCGGGCAGTTGATTTTCTTTCGCCATTGGCGCGAAATTCTGCCCCTGGTCGAAAAATATCTCTGAGCAGGCACCGTTTTACCCCATCTGGAGTATGACAGACTGCGGCAGAATCACGCATGATGGGTAACAGGAAACGTTACGAACAAACACAGACCCCACACTCTTGTTTCCGTGAGTGAATCTGCAGGAGCACCTTTCGGTGTTTCCGGATTCCGAAAGTAATTTCACCGGCTCAGCCGGATAGCGGGGCATTTTGCACGGTGGCAATAGCGCACGGTATTCAGCGTTACACACCACAGCGGATGCTTCGGATTTGGAAGACAAAGATATATTTTGGGGAAGGGGGGGCGATTTTCGCCCCCTTTTCTATTTGACCGGTTGTTATTTGGCTGGCAGCAACACGCGGGCGGCTGCGCGGGCTGCATCCGTAACAGTATCGCCAGAGAGCATTCTGGCAATTTCATCTATGCGTTCCTGGGCGCCCAACGGAACAACACGCGAAAGCGTCTGCCCGTTCGTCACGGATTTTTCGACCCGCCAGTGATGTGCCCCGCGTGCTGCAACCTGTGGCGAATGGGTAACCACCAGCACCTGAGATTCTTTTGCCAGATCTGCCAGACGGCGTCCGACGGCATCGGCTGTTGCACCGCCGACCCCGCGGTCGATCTCGTCAAATATCAGTGTCAGGCCAGATACACCGGCTGTCAGACAAACTTTCAATGCCAACAGAAAACGCGACAGCTCTCCGCCCGATGCGATCTTGTTCAGCGGCCCGGATGGCGCGCCGGGGTTCGTCGCAACAGTAAACAAAACCTCGTCCACCCCTTCCGGGCCAGCCTCGCATTTGCTGATCTCGGTTTTGAAAACGGCGCGTTCCATTTTCAAAGGCGCCAATTCCGCAGCCATGGCCTTGTCAAGCCGGAGGGCCGCTTTCCTGCGAGCCGTGCTTAGCAAACCTGCAGCCTTATCATAACTTGCGCGGGCTTTGCGCAACTGGCTTTCCAGATGTTCTATCTGGTCTTCACTCTGATCCAGCGTTGCAAGCTTCCTGCGCAGCCCTCTGGCAAACTCGCCCAGATCATCGGCCAGGACATCATGTTTCCTTGCCAGGGCCCGAATGGCAAACAGCCGCTCTTCTACCCGCTCCAGCTCGTTCGGATCAAATGCCAGCGCAAGAAGGCATTCCTCCACCCCCTGTTGCGCCTCGCTCAACTCAACCAGCGTGCGCGAGATCGCCTCCAGTGGTTTGTCCAGCCGCCCTTCAACATCTGCGGTTGCCCCTTCCAGCCAGCGGGCAGCATCCGAAATCAGCCCCTCAGCGCCCTGCAAGCCAAGTGCCGCTTGGGCCTTGCCAATATCTTCGCCGATGCGGGCTCCCGCTTTCATGAGACGCCGGCGGCTGTCGAGTTCGGCTTCTTCCCCCGGCTCGGGCGCCAAAGCTTCCAGTTCGGCCACCGCATGGCGCAGATAATCTTCTTCGGATTTCATGGCCGCCAGCGCCAGTTCTGCGGTGTCCAGCGCCTTTTTCGCCTTTCTTTGCACGCGCCAGGCGGACCTTGCTGCCTCGCAGAGTTCATCAAGCCTGGCAAACTGGTCCAGCAATGTCCGGTGGCGACGCTGGTTCAAAAGCCCCCGGTCATCCTGTTGGCCATGCAGTTCGACCAGTGTTTCCGAAAGCGCCCGAAGCACTTCTCCGGATGCACGGCGATCATTCACCCAAGCCGTTTTTCGCCCGTCAAGCGCATTGACCCTACGCAGGATCAATTCGTCGTTCACCGGCAGTCCGGCCTGGGCCAGCACCTCGCGTGCGCGGTGACCTTCGGGCAGATCGAACCAGGCGGTCACTTCACCTTGCCTGGCTCCGGACCGGACCAGATCAGCGCGGCCCCGCCATCCCAGAACAAACCCGAGAGAATCGAGCAGTATCGATTTCCCCGCCCCCGTTTCTCCGGTAAGCACGTTGAGACCGGGCTGAAAGCCAAGCTCCAACCGGTCGATAATCAACATGTCGCGGATGTCGAGCCCCCGGAGCACAGGTCCTCCTAACCAGATTTCGTCAGAGCCATTCGCCCTTGATCATCTGCCGGTAAATCTTTGCAAGCCAACTGTCGCCGCGCGCCGTTGGTTTCAAGCCCTTCTCAGCCAGCAGACGATAGCTGTCCTGATACCATTCCGAAGACCGGAAATTATAGCCCAGAATAGCTGCAGCCGTTTGCGCTTCGGCATCCAGCCCCAAGGACAGATACGACTCAACAAGTCGATGCAATGCCTCGGCAGTATGGCTGGTTGTCTGGAACTGCTCGACCACGACGCGGAAGCGGTTAATCGCTGCCGCAAAATTGCGATGTTTCAGATAATACCGGCCAATTTCCATTTCCTTGGCGGCCAGGTGATCAAAAGCGAGGTCAAATTTCAAAATCGCCGAACGGGCGTAATCACTGTCGGGATAGCGTTCGATGACCGTCCGCAAGGCCTGAAGCGCCTGGAAAGTCAGGCCCTGGTCCCGACCGACAAGATCAATCTGATCGTAATAGCTGAGCGCCAGAAGATACTGCGCATAAGCAGCATCCTCATCCGCCGGGTAGAAATCGATGAACCGCTGTGCCGCGGCGCGGCTGTTTTCATAGTCTTTGGCCTTGTGGTAGGAAAACGCCTGCATGATCAGGGCGCGCTTGGCCCATTCGGAATAGGGGTAGAGGCGTTCAACCTCGGCAAACAGTTCGGCGGCTTTCTTTGCTTTTTTTGGGGGTAGCGTCGCCAGTTTCAATTCGGCTTGCTTGTAAATCTCTTCGGCCGAAAAACTTTCCAGAGGTTGCTCACGTGAACCTCCGCCACCAGCACAGGCTGCCACCAGAACCAGTGCCACCAACATGCCGACCAGTTTCGACCGAGACCTGCCGCGTGTCATTTACCGCTCACCCTATCTATTGGACTTGGCAGGCCAATTCAGCGGCCTCCCACCTAATCTTCGCTTCTTCCAGAGTTGTCCTAGCACAGAAAAATCCGGTGCAAAACGCCTTTACGCGGGTTTTTGAAATATGAGGCCGTATCAGGCCGGAACGGGCAGGTCGGCAGGGTTAACACCAACACCCGGCAGACGCCCGGCCATCGTGTCGGAACATTCGACCATTTGAAAGGCCGAAGGTGTTGCAAAAAGTTTGCGGAGCAGTTTGTTGGTCAGCGCATGCCCTGCCCGTTTTCCGGTATAACGACCGACAATCGGTGCGCCGGCCAATGCCAGATCGCCCATAGCATCCAGCATTTTATGGCGTACAGCTTCGTCATGGTAACGTAACCCGCCCGGCGTGAGAACCTGATCTCCTTCGACCACAACGGCATTTTCCAGTGATCCGCCCAATGCCAGACCGTTGGCATGCATCGCATCTACATCACGCTGCCGGCAGAACGTCCGGCTGTTGCACAATTCGCGCACGAATGTCCCATTGGCCATATTCAGCACTTTCGACTGCTGCCCGATTGCCGCATCATCGAATTCGATATGAAAGGCAATACTCAGATTGTCAGCAGGTTCCAGACGGGCGACCGCTTCGCCATTTCTCACTTCTACCGGCTCCAGAATGCGAATCGCCCGCACCGGTGCGTCCAGTTTCTGCAAGCCCGCAGCCAAAATCGCCTCGACGAACTGCGCGGAACTTCCGTCCAGCACCGGAACCTCGGGGCCATCCAGCTCAATGAGCGCATTATGCACCCCGCAACCTGCAAGGGCAGCCATGATATGCTCAACCGTTTTCACCTCGACACCGGCATCGTTGACAAGACGGGTACACAGAGTTGCATCTTCGACGGCGTGCCAGCGCGCCGGAATCAGCGCATCTTCATCCAGATCTGTCCGGCGAAACCAGATACCATAATGGGCCGATGCCGGGTGCACTGCCATATGGACGGGCACGCCGGAATGAAGGCCGACGCCGCTAAACCTGACAGAAGTCTTGATCGTTGTTTGCAAACTCTACCTCACGGCTCAGAACACGTATTGACACACAAAATCTGCGTCAATTTCGCTAAACCCGAGGTAAGTGCAGGATTGCCAGAATACAATTCAAACTTTGTAACGAACTGAAACATGGCCCGGTCGGGTGCGCAGGAACCTGCCTAAAACTCTAGCAATCTACTTTAACCCACTGAAAAACAACAAAAGGGCCAGAAATAAATCTGGCCCCTTTCCTGAAAAACGTGAGGTGTATCAGTTTGCCTGACGGCGCAAAAACGCTGGAATTTCGATGCGTTCCTGTTCGGGATCCAGCTCTGCCTCCACCTCCGGAGCCGGTGCCTGAGGGGTATGCGTCGCTTGAACCGGGGGTTGTTCACGGTGTGGCACCTCGCCAGTTTCGGCTGCATGGCCTGTCATCCGGTTGATCAACGAATTGATGCCACCAAACCTTGGCTTGTCTGCCGCCGGTTCGGATGCCGCCGGCTCGGATTCTGCACGGCCGGGAATAGGCGCGGCACGACCAACGGCTGCACGCAGCCGGGCAATCGCTTCGGGTGTTGGTGTCCCGGGTGCGGGTGCCTTGGGCGCCACAAACCCTTCATGGGCGTTGTCATCTGCAATGGCTGTCTGTGCTTCCGGCTCGGGTGCCGGCTGGTAGGCGGGCGGCGGCAAGTCGTCAGCCGCCGCCGTTGCAGCCGCCGGCGTTTCCTCCATTGAACTGAACAGCGAACCCGGCTCGGCATTCGTTCTTTCGGCAGCGGCGGCTGTCGCAACTCCCATTTCCAGGTCAGCAACCGGCTCGGCATGGGTACGCGGTGTCAGAGGTTCGGCCATACCCCGGCGCGGAACGGGTGTTTCAAGCGTGGATTCCACTGCGTCGATCCCTGTGGCCACGACGGAAACCCGCATCAGGCCTTCCATTTCGGTATCCAGGGTCGAGCCGACAATTATGTTGGCTTCCGCATCCACCTCTTCGCGAATCCGGTTTGCAGCCTCGTCCAGTTCAAACAGCGTCAGGTCATAGCCGCCGGTGATGTTGATCAGCACACCCTTGGCGCCTTTCAGGCTGATTTCGTCCAGCAGCGGGTTGGCAATGGCCTTTTCGGCGGCCTGAACTGCACGATCCTCGCCATCTGCCTCGCCGGTTCCCATCATCGCCTTGCCCATTTCGTCCATCACGGCGCGAACATCAGCGAAATCGAGATTGATCAGACCGGGGCGAACCATCAGATCAGTCACTCCCTTCACACCCTGATACAACACGTCATCGGCCATCGAGAAAGCCTCGGTGAACGTGGTTTTTTCATTGGCCAGACGGAACAGGTTCTGGTTCGGGATAATGATCAGCGTATCGACAACCTTTTGCAGCGCATCAACGCCATCCTCGGCCTGCTTCATCCGCTTGGCGCCCTCAAACTGGAATGGCTTGGTCACGACCCCTACGGTCAGAACTCCCAGTTCCCGCGCCGCCTGTGCAATGATCGGTGCCGCGCCGGTGCCGGTGCCCCCACCCATGCCCGCGGTGATAAAACACATGTGGGCCCCGGCCAGATGATCAACGATCTGCTCGATACTTTCTTCGGCAGCGGCAGAGCCAACACTGGGCCGTGCGCCCGCGCCCAGCCCTTCGGTCACTTTCACGCCCATCTGGATCTTGGCGGTTGACTGACATTGCTGAAGCGCCTGTGCGTCTGTGTTGGCAACCACAAATTCCACACCATCAAGTCGCTTCTCGATCATGTTATTGACCGCGTTGCCCCCCGCCCCGCCGACACCGAATACCGTGATGCGAGGTTTAAGGTCGTGCTGTTCTTTTGCTTCCGTAAAATGCAATGCCATTGATCGTACCGCCTGTCCGTTTTGCTGGCCGTTATGGGCCGTTTTTCAGTTAATCCGACGTAATCTTAGCCTCGAAAGGCGCAAACGTCACCAAAAAAACACAATCTGACCGCAAAATGTGGTAGTAGACAGGTTGTGTTTCGGCGGGATTTCGCCGGTTGGGCCATATATTGCGGTTTACCAGTTGTCCTTGAACCATTTTACCGCCCTTTTCAGGGATCGTGCCGGATATCTTTCAGCGGGAATCTCAAAATCCCACCACTCGTCTTGCGGGTGCGCTGCAAAGAGACTCAACCCCACAGCGGCCGAAAAAGCTGCTCCTGTGGCCGCCTGAGGCAGTCCTTGCACGCGTAACGGGCGACCGAGTCGCACCGAATTTCCGAGGATTCGCGAAGCCAGGCCATCAAGCCCCGGAATCTGGCTGCCACCGCCTGTCAGGACAATCTGCTGACAGGGCAGATGTTCGAAACCGGCGGCATCCAGCCGCAGCCGCACTTCCTCCAGGATCTCTTCGACACGGGGGCGCATTATGCCGATCAGTTCGGCCCGGCTGACAGTGCGCCTGTCGTGCTCCCAATCGCCGGTATCACCACCGATTTCGATCATGTCGCGGTCATCAACCCCTGTCGCGAACACCCCGCCGTGAAATGTCTTGATACGTTCCGCCACCGCCATCGGGACCTGCAGTCCTTTTGAAATATCCGCCGTCACATGCTCGCCGCCCAGACGAACACTGTCGGCATAAATCATGTGTTTTTTCATGAAGATCGAAAGCCCTGTGGTGCCGCCCCCGAGGTCAATGCAGGCAGCCCCCAGTTCCTGCTCGTCTTCAACCAGCGTCGACACGCCGGCGGTGTATGCAGAACTGGCCAGCCCGGCGACCTCCAGATCACAGCGTTTGATACAACGCAAAAGATTGTGAATGGCCGAATCCTCGACGGTCAGCAGGTGCATATCGACCGACAACCGGTTGCCGATCTGGCCGCGCGGATCAGAAAGCCCCGAGCGATGGTCCAGCGCGAAATTCACCGGTTGCGCATGAAGTACCCCGCGGCCATCGCCGTAATCCGGCACGTCACAGGCGGCCAATACCCTGGCCACATCCTGTTCTCTGACCACAGAGTCCTGCAAATCAATGCTACCGGCCAGCCCATATGAGCGTATGCGTGCGCCCGAAAACCCGACGATCACGTGGTCAACCCTCTGGTTAGCCATTTTCTGTGCTGCCTGGACTGCGGTCCGGATCGCGCGCTCGGTTTCATTCATCGCGTCGATTTCACCAAACCGCACGCCGCGTGATCGGGTCGTGGCCGCACCGATCACCCGAAATGACGATTGCCCCGCCAGGGAACCAACCCCGTCTTCACCCGTAAATTTTTCCGGCCCGTCAAAGCGCAAGACAAGGCAGGCCGTTTTTGAGGTGCCGACGTCAAGAATGGCGATCACGCCGCGCTGCATCGCGGCTTTGCGCATGTTCCGCATGGCACGTTGCGTGGCATAAAGATCAGTCATTGATTATCGATCCTCTCTTCCCTTGTCCTGATTTCACGCAGGTCCTGCATGGCTGTCTTTGCCAGACGCAGCGTTGGACGCATCTGGTTACGCATATCGACAACCACCAAATCCCTGGAGAGCATGTCCTGCGTCTTGTCCAGCGTCAGCACCCTTTCCAGGGCCGCAACCGGGTTTTCCTCCGGCAGCAGAATACGTTGATTGCGGTCCAGAACCAGATCCCAGCGCCGTTCTCCCATCCGGACAAGCCCGCGAATCCGGTTGTTGATCGGCTTTGCCGCCGCCAGGATATTCAAGGCTTCGGGGACTGCGGTCTCGGCACCATCACCCGTTATCAACGGCAAATCCGGCCGGATCGCCCGGGCAATAACCGAGGCAACCCGATGCCCGGTTTCATCCAGCAGTTCAATATCCTCACGCCCGCGCCAGACGACAGCCGGAATACGTTCCACAACCGAAACCTGCAAAACGCCGCCAGAGCGGATGCGCACAGTGGCAGAAGCAACCGCATCCAGGGCGGAAACGGTTTTCTGAATTGCCTCCAGATCCATGTCAAAAGAGCTGAGGGGAAAATCGAGCGGTACAACTTCGCGGATGTCTGTCGCCAACTCTGTCGAGGCGCCATCAATCGCCATCAGCTTTACCATGAATTCAGGGCGCGCTTCGAATGCCTGACGTTGCTCGACCAGCCAGGCCTGAATGGCTTCGCGCCGCGTTTCATCCGACAGATAATACCCCGCCGAAACGCCGACCAGCAGAATCGGCAAACCAATGCGCAGCATTCGGCGAATGAGCGGGGTCAGCCAAAGCCGATGCAGCCGATAGGACAGACGGCTCGGGGCCGGATCACGGCGCAGACGGCGCGCGGGGCGTTTTGCTCTCAGCGGTCGCATGAGGCGTCCTCCACCATCCAGCGGCACAAACCAGCGAAGGAATAGCCGCAATATGCGGCCTGTTCCGGCGCAAGCGACGTCGGGGTCATCCCCGGCTGTGTGTTGGTTTCCAGCAGGATCAGCCCATCCAGCCCGCGCACCTCATCCCAACGAAAATCGGTGCGCGAAACGCCACGGCACCCCAGCACATTATGGGCGCGCAGGGCGTACTCCAGACAGGCATCGGTGATCTCTTGCGGCAGGTCTGCGGGCAGGATATGTTTTGATCCCCCCTCGACATATTTCGCGTCATAATCATACCAGCCATCAGTCAGGATATCCGTCACCGCCAGTGCGCGATCTCCCATCACGGTCACGGTCAGTTCCCGGCCGGCGGCAAAGGCCTCGACCATCACGGTGTCGGGCATATCTTCGGACAGTTTAGGGGGTGAATTGGCATCCTCGTTCACCAGATAGATGCCAACGCTTGATCCTTCGTTGTTCGGTTTGACCACATAGGGCGGCGCCATCACATGCCGCGCCTGCACCTCTGCCGTGGTTGCAATCACGCTGTCCACCACCGGCAAGCCAACGGATTGATAGGCCGCTTTCGCCCGCGCCTTGTCCATCGCCAGGGCCGAGGCCAGCACGCCGGAATGGGTATATGGAATTTGCAGCCACTCGAGCAGCCCCTGCACGCAGCCGTCTTCGCCCCAGCGGCCATGCAGGGCGTTAAAGACAACGTCGGGATTGATTTCGGACAGGCATGCGGCAAGGTCCGGACCTGCGTCCACCTCGACCACTTCAAAACCTGTTTCCCGCAGTGCGGCCGCGCATTCGCGCCCGGACGACAATGACACTTCACGTTCACGCGAAGGCCCGCCCATTAATACCGCCACTTTCGGGGTTGTCCTGCTCGACATACCCGCCTCGTGTCCAAAATACAGGCGCTTTGTCACGCCCTTTTCTTGTATATTATCTCAGTGCCTCAATCCGGGGTCGTTTCGCCAACCCTCATGATTTCCCATTCTAACTGTATTCCACTGGTTTGATAAACCTTTTTTCGCACCAATTCGCCCAATTCTTCCAATTCACGCGCGCTGGCCCCACCGGTGTTGATCAGAAAGTTCGGATGTTTTTCACTCATCCGCGCTTTTCCCAGTGAAAAGCCGCGCATTCCGGCATTTTCTATCACTTTCCATGCTTTCAACTCATGCGTGTCATCATCCCGCCCGGTCGAGCTGAACCCCGCCGGATTGCGGAAAGTAGAGCCTGCGCTGCGCTCGTGCGTTGGCTGGGTGGCATCGCGTTTGGCGATTTGTTCCTCCATGAGGCTGGTCAGCGCATCCGGCGCGCCACGCGGCGCTTCAAACGTGGCCTCGACCAGAACCCAGCCCGCGGGCAGGTCGGTTTGCCGGTAGCGGAAATTCAGATCGTCCGCCGTCAATGTCACCACGTCGCCACGCCGCGTCACCGCCTTGGCGCTGACGAACACATCCGCAATGTAGGAACCATAACACCCCGCATTCATCCGCACCGCCCCGCCAATCGCGCCGGGAATGGTGCGCAGGAATGTCAAATCCAACCCTTCGGTCGCTGCCTTGCGCGCCACATGCGCATCCAGCGCGGCCACGCCGGCGGTCACGCGGGTGCCGTCGATTTCAATGTGGTTAAAGCCGCGCCCCATGCGGACCACCACCGCCCGAATGCCGCCGTCACGCACAATCAGATTGCTGCCAACACCCATCGGGAACACCGCGACGGAGGGGGCCAAGGCCCGCAGCAAAGACGCCAGATCCTCGACATCGGCCGGCTGAAACAATGCATCCGCCGGCCCGCCGACCCGCAGCCATGTCAGATCGCTCAAAAGGCGGTTTTCGGTCAGGGTGCCGCGCACGGGGGGGTACGAATGTGTCATGGCGCAGGGTTTAGCGAATGGGGGCAGGTTAGAAAACCCCGCCGCTGCGCAAAAATGGCAGCGCCCGACCTGGAGGGCGCCTTTCGCAACGGGTTACACATATGAAACAGTTATGCGGTAACTGCCGCGTTAAATCCGGTTGCCACGTTGCAAAGCGCCCTCCGTGGGGAGGTCGGGCGCTGTCATTTTTGCAAAATGACGGATGCTTTTAGACATTACCGTTATGGCCACCTTAGGGAAGATATGCCCCAACATAATCCAATATACGTTCGGCCACTGACTGGATTTCCGGC
>Ga0256841_1000211_pt1 | contig 64575 bp, 42 predicted proteins | sample 356308metaG_FD_185971 | JGI IMG/M metagenome (GOLD analysis project Ga0256841, IMG submission 185971) | Hydrothermal vent microbial communities from Mid Atlantic Ridge, Atlantic Ocean - 356-308 | ecosystem: Environmental > Aquatic > Marine > Hydrothermal vents | place: Atlantic Ocean: Mid... | reverse complement strand
AATCGCCTTTTTTCCCACTCTTGCCGGGGAGGACTCCAATGACATTTCGGATCGTCCTCTGCTCGAGGATATTCTCAACCTTCATCTTCACAAAGGCCGCGCTTGGTCCCATGTGATAAGTCAGCTCCAAAGCCCCACGCCAGCCTTTGGGGGCGGTTGGGCCTCCCAGGTTTGCGAGGATTGGTTTGGCTGCTTCCCACGAGAGGGGCAGCCCGGGGATCTTCGGGAGACTCAGGGCTGCATCTGGGTTCATCCTCTGTGTCCCTTCGATCGAAGGTTCCCCAGGGGTCAGGGGGTCTCCGGGATACTCAAAAATATAAAGAGGGCTCCCCCGTTGGACGCCGTCCTTGGGGCGAAACTTGCCCTTTGGGTATGGATCCCCCTTGGTGAAACCATCATCTGCGGGGTCGGAGTAAATCAGGATGGCCTTTGCTCCATGTTCCTCTGCGAGCTGCACTTTGACGCCTCGAAAGGAGTGCCCATAGCGCACCAGCACGATGCGCCCCCTGACATCGACACCAAGGCTTTTTAGGGTTTTGTAGTCCTCCGGTAGTCCATAGTTGGCATAAACAACTCTTCCCTTGAGATCACAGGAAGGGGTATAGGCAAGGTGCGGGATGACTTCTTTGGTCTGAAAAGAAGCACTGTCCCATTCGAAACCTTTCTCACCCATGGGGAGTTTTTGAGGTTTGGCTGTAAGGAGGCTGAGGTTCGCGGTTTTTGGGCGGGAAAGATAGACACGATAGTTGTGCTCTTCGATCTTGAGTCCTGCCGCAAGGAAAACTTCTTTCACTTGGTCTGCGGATTCAAGGTCCCCCTTGGTTCCGGCAAGTCGGACCCGCGAGGTGATCATTCGGTGGAAGCGTTCAAGCCGCGTTCGGTTTGGATGGAACCTGGGGAATGTCTGTACTGCTCCCTTGTTTTGTGCCTGCAGAGGAAGAGGAGCGATGAAGGACAGGCAAAGAATGAGTGCAATTGAAGACATCGTTTCTCCCAAACTCCAAAAAACAAAGGAATCACCAAGCCGGTTCCCAGCTTGGTGCTCAAACGAAAATTCAGGGGGAACCGATCCTCCCAAAAACGGGAGGAACCGAACCTTTATGTTGCGCTGAGGTTTGCGGTGCTGACCTTGGCGGCCAAAGCCTGGGCCACTTCAATGAAACTCTTGGCAACGGGGCTGTCGGGATGATCGAGCGTCACCGGGCTGCCCTTGTCCCCTCCTGCCCGGAGGGCCGGATCCAAAGGGATCCTCCCCAAGATCGGGAGATCATAGGCCTTGGCGATGCGATCCCCGCCCCCGGTCCCAAACAGATCCAAGTGCAGCTCAAACTTTCCATCCGACAACTGGGCCTCAACCTTACCTTCAGGTCCGTCCGCAACCAGTTTGGAAAGATTCCCCTCGTATTCTCCGCGAACAATCAGGCCCGCCATATTTTCGACAATCCCGAGGACTGGGACGCTGACTTGCTGAAACATTCCAATCGCTTTGCGTACATCCAAAACGCTCACGGCCTGCGGGGTTGTCACAATGACCGCCCCCATGAGGTGAGTCTGCTGGGCCAGGGACAGTTGGGCGTCTCCGGTTCCCGGGGGGAGGTCGACAATCAGATAATCGAGGTCACCCCAGAGGACGTCATGGAGGAACTGTCGCATGGCACTGTGGAGCATCGGTCCCCGCCAGATGACAGGCTGGTCCTCAGCAACGAGGAAACCCATGGACATGACCTGAATGCCGCGGACGCTCAGGGGGATGATCTTTTTTTCGACCATCTTGGGGTTTCCTTGGAGCCCCATCATCAGGGGGACGTTGGGGCCGTAGACATCGGCATCCAGGATGCCGACCATGGCGCCGAGCTGGTGTAGGGCACAAGCGAGATTGACCGCGACGGTAGACTTGCCCACTCCCCCCTTGCCGGAGGAGACCGCGATGATGTTTTTTACGCCTGGGACCGCGTTTTGATTGTCGAAGGGGTTGGCGGCAGCAACGCTCGAGGTCATTTCTACCGAAACACTCTCCACCCCTTCAATGGTCGAGACAAGAGAATTGGCCTGTTCCTTAAAGCTTTCTTTCACCGGGCAGGCGGGTGTTGTCAGCTCTATTGTGAAGGAGACTTTACCTCCATCAAGGACCAGGTTTTTTACAAAGCCTAGGCTGACGATGTCTTTGCCCAGGTCGGGATCCTGGATTTGGCTGAGGGCCTTTAGGACAGATTCTTTTGAAACGGAGGAGGAGCTGGACATCTGAGTTCCTTGTGCTTTGTAGCTTGTATGCGACCGGAAGCCGGTGGGAGAAAAAGAAAAGGAAGGAAGGGGATAGATCCCTGGCGGGGAACTGTCAAGATCCTGCTTGTTTTGCCGCAGGATGGCATGGAAAAACAGAGGTCAAGGGTTGGGCCGTTGGTATGAAAGAAAGGGTTTTGGTTGTAGGAGCGGGTCTGGCCGGAACGGAGGCTGCCATGGCGATTGCGCGCATGGGGGTCCCGGTTTTGCTCTTGGAGATGCGGCCGGAGAAGATGACACCTGCCCACCGGAGCGGGAAGGCCGCCGAGTTGGTCTGCTCTAACTCTTTGGGGGGCACTGCCGAAACGAATGCAAAGGCTTTGCTCCAGGCCGAAATGCGCGAGGTTTCGTCCTTGATCCTTAGGGCTGCGGACAAGGCAGCCGTGGCTGCAGGGGGAGCCTTGGCAGTGGATCGGGAGCTTTTTTCCGAGTTGGTGGAGGAGGCCTTGGACGCCGAACCCATGATCGAACGCCGGATACAGGAGTGCGAGGAGCTTCCCGAAGAGGGTCCGCTTGTATTGGCTACCGGTCCTTTGACATCTGAGGCCTTGGCGGAACAGATCCAGGACCACTTGGGGGAAGCTTTTTTGGCTTTTTATGACGCTGCCGCTCCGGTGGTTCTGGGGGAGAGTTTGAATCATGATCTGGTCTTTGCGCAGGGCCGTTACGATCAGGATCCGGACTATCTCAACTGTCCCTTGAATGAATCGGAGTATCGGCGGCTCATCGAGGCCATGGCTCTGGCTCGAAAGCATGTTCCTCATGATTGGGAGAAGCTGGAATTTTTTGAAGGTTGCATGCCCATTGAGGAGATCGCAAGGCGAGGCTACCTCACTCCGGCACATGGGCCGATGAAGCCGAAGGGCCTTGTGAATCCTCGAACCGGGGAGAGCCCCTTTGCAGTGGTGCAGCTACGCAGGGAGGACCGAGAAGGTCGGATGTGGAGCCTCGTAGGCTTTCAGACAGGGTTGAAGTGGCCGGATCAGAAAGAGATCATTGCTTTGATCCCTGGCTTGGAGAAGGCTGAGATCGTCCGCTATGGGGTGATGCACAGAAATACCTTTTTGAATGCTCCGGCTCTTCTTGCCCCAAACCTGGAGGCCCGAAAGAGGGCGGGTTTGTTCGTGGCGGGAGTCCTTTGTGGAGTGGAAGGCTATCTGGAATCGGCAGCCACGGGCTGGTTGGCGGGGACCAATGCCGCACGGAGGGTTTTTGGCTTGGATTCATTTCTCCCCCCGAAGGAGAGCATGTTGGGGGGATTGGCCCGTTACCTGGCGAGTGCCAATCCCGAGAACTTTCAACCGATGAATGCAAATTGGGGCTTACTCCCCGATGTGCGCATCCGAGGTCCCAAAAGAGTCCGTCGCCAAAAAAAATTCGAGCGGGGTATCCAAGCTTTTCGTTCCGCCATCCTCCAAGAAGGTCTTTAAAGGCCGCTGGGGTGGGTGAGCCACTCTTTCACCCGCCCAAGGCGGCCAAGTTCCGGGCGCCAGGCGAACCTGGTCCCGCCTTTTGCGCTGCACGGGCAAAGGCTTCCCTGGCTTCTTGCCCTTTTCCCTGTTGGTACATGGCGATCCCCAGATTGTTCCAAAGATCGGCATCTTCCCTCTGTTGAAAGGGCAAGAGGATGTTCTCCGCTTCGCGAAACCGTCCTTCTTCAATGGCCCAAACCGCTCTCAGGTTCAGGGCGGGGATAAAGTCAGGGCAGATCTCGAGCGCGAAACCCAGATAATCCGCCGCTTCGTCCCCCGCTTCCTTACGAAGGAGGTTTGCAACTTGAGTCAGGACACTGGCCGCGAAAATAGGCCCAAACCAGCATTCCTCGAGAGCATGGCTCAGAGTCAGGCGAGCTTCTTGGGTCCTTCCCAGTTGAAACAGGAGCAGGGCTTCTTTGGAGCGGGCTTCGGTATTTTTGGAACAGAGGGCGAGGAATTCCCGCCATGCCCATAGGGCCTTTGCAGGCAATCCCACCCCTTCATAGGCCTTGGCCTGGAGGCGACGGAGCCAAGGAGTGCAGGTCGAAGGGAGCCTGGCTTCTTCCACAATCGGAAGAAACTCTTGAGGGGAAAGGTTAAGAGATTGGCCTTCCAGAATGAAGAGTTCATCTCCGTTCCACTTGTCGAAGAAAAGGTTTTGTTTTTCCTTCAGATTTTTTTCGTAGTCCATCCCCAGAGCCATAAAGGTTCGGTTGCCGAGATGATGGACATAGGCATCCCGAGCAATCAGGAGGCGTCCGCCCTGGCGTCTTGCCTTGAAGCAGAGGTCATCATCTTCGTAATTCCCCAATCCATACCGTTCGTCAAAACCTCCCAAAGTGAGATAGCTCTGCCTGCGAAGAACTAAACAAAGACCCGACAACTCGAGGACATCTTCGATGATTCCTTCTGCGGCTTCTGTCAGGCGTTTTTCGATGAGCTCCACGCTCTGTTCGTCTTCGCCTTCGAGGAGAGGGATGAGTTGCTGACCTTTGACATAGTTGGAAACAGGAGCGCAAATTATGTGATTCCCTGAGGCATTTTCCTTTGTTGCCGCGCGAAGGAGCTTCTCTGCGAAATGGGGGGCCGGGATGGTGTCATTGTTGAGAATGAGGACCCATTCACTCGTAGCTTGTTCGACTCCCCTGTTACAGGCGAAGGCAAATCCGTGGTTTTTCTCGAGAGGGACGCAGGAGAGGCGAGGGTTGTTTTTCGCTTGGATCCATTCGACGGTTCCATCCTCACTTCCATTGTCTACGATGATGATGGCGTCGGGCAGGCCGGTTTTCTGGTAGGCTTTCTCCAGGGCGTCCAAACATGTTTCGAGGAGCTTCCGGCCATTCCAAGAGGGGATGATGACCGTGAGATGGGGGAGGGGGCTTTCTGGACGCAAAGTTCCCATATGAATAGGTTTATCGGGCCAAGGAGGCATGGATCTTGATTCCTGGGCAAAGAGGATTGCTTTGCATGGACTTTCAAGGGCCGGGTGGGGGCAAATACCACCTGGCAGTCGGCCCTCTGGGGATTCTCGCCCTGGGGCTGCCGGGGACAAGTAAGAAGATCTTCGAGGGGGTGGTGGACAAACTCCTTCAACTCCCTCCCGCCAGCAAGGATCCGGATCCCAGGCTCGCCGAGGGTCCCTCCCGCCTTTTGGAGCAGGCCGTCTCTTTTGTGGAGGATTGGGACCTTGAGGTCGCTTCCCACGTTTTTTCACTTCCCCTTCCCTTGGATTTACGCGGGACAGCCTTTCGTCTTCGAGTTTGGAAGGCCCTCCAGGCAGTCCTTCCTGGGCAGGTTGTGACCTATGGGGAGCTTGCCAAACGAGCGGGAGCGCCAAGGGCTGCGCGGGCGGTGGGGACTGCGATGCGAAACAACCCCATCCCCCTTTTTGTTCCCTGCCATCGGGTTGTCGCTGCAAACGGGCCGGGGCGTTTTGGAAGGGCTGGTGTTGGCTTAAAACTGGAATTGTTGCGCCGCGAAGGCCGTGAAGGTGTCTCCCCAGACCCTTGCAGTGTTGAGTTTCAGGATTTGAGCAAGCGAGAGAGTCCTTCCTGCACTTTTTGAAAGGGGAATCCAAGCTTGGAGGCGTAAGCTTCGAGTCCGGAAAAGATGGGGTCCGAAGGCAGGGGGGTCGACTCCTCCTCGGAGAAGGGACCTTGAGCTTTGTGGAAGGAAAGATCTGCGAGTTCGAAGAAAAGGCCCATGGTTTCGGTCTTCCTTTGGTGCTCTCCCTGCCCAGCTTGGTTGTTGGTAGATGAGGTCTGATCCAGGATGGACCCGAATTCCTGGAGTTGACGACGAAAACGCCCCGCTTGTTCCAATGTGGCTTGGGCTCTTTCGGCCGCGGGCTTCTGGGAGGATTGGATCAAAGGGATGATCCCTTCGAGGACGCGGGCGGGGAGAGTCAGGTCTTCGATCAAGGATCGGGGTGCAATAGGGGGGGAGGACGCTTCAGAAGAGGCCGGGGGAGGAGGGGATGCGAAACCCCGTCCCAAGGTCCCATGAGCGCGAATGAGACCTAGATTGTGAATGAGTCCTGCAAGGCGGAGTGCGTCGAGATCAACCGGTTCCAAGTCCAGATCCCGCATCAGAAGGGCAGCCGCCTTACTCAGGAAATTGGAGAGTGCCTGAGAATGTCCCGCCCACCCCACTTCTTGGCGTTCGAGTTGGTCCACCAAGAAGAAAAAAACATCCAGGGGAGAGACCGCACGCAGGTCGGCCTCATCCCCCGGATGAGGTGCCGGGTTCGATGGTTCCCGGGGTGCCTTTTTCTCAGGACCGGATTGGAGGGAACCGCTCTCCCTTGCGGTCATTGCACGGTTTTCGCCCATTCCGTGCTCGGGAGAATCATCCAAGGATCCTCCCTTTCTTCCCTTCTGCCCTTCTCGTTCATTTCCGGTCTTGAGAACCCCGGGATCCAGTGGAGAATCCGGACTTTTCACGATTTCCTCTTCATTTTGAAGGCTGGGTTTCGGCTCGGGATTCTCATGGGTCCCTTCTCCAGACCCATGAGAGAGAGAGTCAACCGGTTTTTTGTCTCCCGGTATCGAGGTAGCCTGATTCCATGCAGAGGAAAACTCTTCTGGGACTTGGGGGACGAATGCCGTCCCCCATTTGAGTCCCTTGTTCTTTTGGCCATCTTCCCTTCCGGTTATGGCCTTTCTCCGCCCTTGAGCAGTGGCAAGTCTTGCTTTGAGATCCCAGATTTTGATGGGTTTGCTGAGATAATCGTCTGCTCCGTGACGAAGGCAGAGAACCGCTTTGTTCAAGTCGCCAAGGCCTGAGATCATCAAGATGGTAGATTGTTGGTCGATCAGCCGGATCAGTTTGAGCAATTCGATCCCGGAGATCCCCTTCATTCGAATATCCAAAATGAGAGTTTGGAAGGGTGTTCCCCTTGCGATGCGATCGATAAAGCTGGCGAGACCAAGTTCTCCCGAGGGGGCTGCCATCGAATCCAATCCTTCGATGCGGAGCCGCTCTTGAAGAATCCCCCGGATTTCATGATCGTCGTCAATAATCAGGACGCTTGCTTCTTGGGTCGGCGGGGGCTGTGGGTCAGTTCGGTTCATTTTGAGAATGGAGGATTTGAGCAAACTTTATGCCAACTTTGTAATGGAGAAGAAATGAATCCATCTTTTGGTTAATATTCATGAATGTTGGGAAAAAGGGGAATGTTTTTGCATGGAAAGGTTGATGGAATACAATCCTTTCTCCGAGGAAATGTGTGGGGTTGTCCCAAAAATGAGAAAACCCCCTTGTCTTAGTCGAGATTGTCTCCTCATTGGGATGCATGATTGATTCAAAAAAAAGAAACGGTCCTTCCCCCTTCTGGATCCTTGACCTTGGGATGGGCTCTCGCATGATTCCTTTCTATGGATGCGCCCATTCTTACTGCGACCTCCCTCTCTTGGGCTCCGCAGGACTCTCCTGAGCGTCTCGTTCTCGCGGAGGTCTCCCTCTCCTTGGAGCCAGGGGAATTTGTGACTGTAATGGGTCCCTCAGGATCCGGAAAGACGACACTGCTCCATTTGCTGGGTGGATTGGAAGAGCCTACTCAGGGGACTGTCCTTCTCGGAGGGGAGGACCTTTTTGCCAAAGGAACTCGGAGGAGGACTTTGCTTCGAAGGCGGTTTTTGGGATATGTCTTCCAATTCTTCCAGCTCCTTCCCGATCTGACCGTTCGAGAGAACATTGTTCTACCCCTCCTCATTGCTGGGAAGGATCCTGGTCTATACCTTCAGGAAATCAAAGAGGTGGTGGATGTCCTTGATCTGGCGCATCTCCTGGATCGCCAGCCCCATGGTCTTTCGGGGGGAGAGATGCAGCGGGTGGGGATTGCACGGGCCCTCGCCCAAAGGCCTCCTGTCCTACTCTGCGATGAGCCGACCGGAAACCTCTCTACCAAGGCTGGGGAGGAAACCATGCAGTTCTTTTCGCGGGTGCGGGACCGCTATGGGCTCTCCATCCTTCTTGTGACTCATAACCCACGGGACGCTGCCTTTGGGGATCGCGTTCTCTTCCTGAGAGATGGTCGGCTTGACCCTTCTCATTCTTTGACCGGGCCAGGACTCAATGCGGCTGCTGTTTTTTCTCGTTTGGAAGAGCTTTCGATCTGAGCCTTTGCGGCAGGTCCTGACCGTCCTTGGGGTCCTCCTCGGGGTTGCGGTCGTGACCTCCATCCATGTGTTGGACCACAACACCATTTTGAGTCAGTTGGTTTTGAAACGGGGGGATTTCGGCAGAGTCGATCTCGAACTTCGTCCAAAGGATGGATTGAAACGTCTTTCTGAGCATCAGGAGTATTTGGCTCGGCAGGATGGTGTGGGAAAGCTGGGCCTTATTGGACAGGTCACCGTGATTGCCGAGAAGGGCAAAGATGCGGAAAACACGAATCCAGAGAAAGAGGTCTGCATTCTCTTTGGACTCATGCCAGAAGGACGGAATCCCTTTGGGCATTACATGGTGGACCAGGGTAAGGATCTGAATGAGTTGGATCCTCCCAATATGGTTCTCGTTGGGCCAACTCTTGCAGAACATTTTAGCTTGGTTCCAGGCTCCAGGTTTCGGGTTCGCTCTTTGCCAACGGTTTCTCCTGTGGATTGTAAAAATGGGAAGTGGTTGGCCCCTAAACAGAGACCGGATCTGAAGGGAAAGGAGGAGACTTTGGTGGTGAAAGGGATCCTCCAACCTTTCCGTTTGGCGAGGCGTCAAGGCGGTCTCGTCATTCTGGGGGCTTTTGGATTGGCGCGGAAGGTTTCGCCGACCTTGAATCCGGTCTTTCAGGTCAGTCGAGCTAAGGGCTTTCCCGTAGATGGCTTGAAGAAGAGCTTGGAGGGACGGTTTTTAATTGACGACCGGCGGAGCGCGATGATCGGAGAGGACGCGGATGAGCGGGCTTTTCGCAATGGGGTTAAGGTGCTGGGAAGCTTGGCTCTGGCTTTGGGGATGTTTGTGATCTTCCACACATTGTCCCATGCGCTGGCTGAGCGGATGCAACGAGTGGGGATTCTTCGCTGCTTGGGGGCGACAAAAGGGCAGGTGGCCATGGCCTTTTTTATAGAGGCTTGTTTGCTCGCTTTTCTTGGGTCTGTTTTGGGCTTGGGCCTGGGCTTACTGCTTGCGAAGACCTTTGCCAGTGCTGGGATCACGACCCTTGGCCTTGGGAAAACAATTGTGACCTTCGAGATCCCATGGGAACCTTTACTTTGGATTATGGGCCTTGGGTGTTTCTTTACCTTGGTGGGAGCGTCTTTTCCCTTGCTCAAGGTGAGGAAGCTCTCACCGATGCGCATTCTTTTTGCGCGGGACCTAGCCCCTCCGGCCGATTTGCTTCGGGGGGTCAACCTTTTTCTGTTTGCCACTTTGGTCCTAGCTTTGCCGATGGCTTACCTCGCAATGACCCCCCTTTTGCGGGAAGAGGGAAATGGGGCAGGGTTGGTTCTGCTAGAGCTTGGACTGGTGGTGGGAGTCTTTTTCGGGGTCCTGTTGCTTGCTCCCGGATTGGTGCGAAGGGTGGGGAGTGTACCTCTGCGCTTGTTGAAGAGGAGATTCCCGTTGGCGACTTTTTTGGTGCGCAAAAACCTATTGCGGGCGCCGGCCCGGGTTGCCTCGGCTGTGGCTGGATTGACTCTGGTAGCCTTGGCTATGGTTGGGCTGAAGGGTTTAACGGGATCTCTGAAGGAGGAGGTTCGAGCCTTTTCGCGGATGGGAATGCGGGGAAACCTATTCCTTCGGACTGAATCTTTGCCAAAAGAACGTTGGGCGGAAATGCGGAAGATTCCTGGAGTGCGGGCTGTTTTACCCTTGAGCGCAAGGGCGGAGCTGCCCTTTTTGACACGGGGAACGGAGACCCGTGAGTTGGCGAAACTGGGAGCCCCCTTTGATGCCAGCCTGATCGAGCGGATGCAAAACGAAAGAGGCATGATCCTGAGCACCCGCCTTGCAAGACTGCGTGGTCTCTCTAAAGGGAGCGAAGTCCCCGTTTCCGTGGGGGGTGGAAAGATTGTCCCTTACCGGGTTCTTGCTCTCTGTGACAGGGCCGGCTTTTTCCCGGACGAACGCGCTTTCGCCCTCGTTGATTCCCGCTGGTTCAAAAAAGATTTCTGTTTGGATCTATCCCGCTCAGGTGATTTCCAGATCGTTCTCGATTCCGGCAGTTCTCCGGATCAAATCCGACCCAAGCTAGAGGATTTCCTTAAAGGAAAAGCCAAGATTGCTTGGATCCGCAGCGGGACAGAAGTCGAGCTTTTCCATCTCCGCGATGTAGACAGGGACTTTATCTTTTTCGACATTCTTCTCCTTCTCCTCCTGGTTCTTGCCGGGACGGGGCAAATCAACCTGATGACTCTTTCTGCGATTTCCCGAGCACGCGAGAATTGGGTTCTTGGGGCCTTGGGCGTGACCCGAATGGGTTTTTTCGCCATCCTTGCTGTGGAATCCGTTGTGGTCGGTTTTTTGACCGGTCTCCTGACGATCCTTGCGGGCTTACCTCTTTCCTGGATTTTGGTCCGGGGATTGCGCGGGGTCAGCGGCCTGGATATCCCCTTCGCTCTCCCATGGAAGGCTTGTTTGTTGGTTGCTGGACTTGCGTTTACCGTGTCTCTGCTTTGTGCGATTCCTCCCGCGTGGAGGCAATCCCGTTGTAATTTTTCTCTTTAGTGGTTCTGGATTTGTCGTCCTTTACCAACATTGTTTTTTGGTTCTTTGATCCATGTTCATGCCTTTCACCGATTCACTGGGGCACGGAGCCAATGGAGCATCTCCCGGAGCTTGGGGGGTTTTCCGGTCATCAGGATGCCGATGCGGAAGATTTTGGCAGCACCCCGGAAGGTGAGCCAGACGGTGAAGAGAAGGAGGACAGAAGTTAAGGCGTATTCCCAGGTTGCGGGCGGACCTCCGGCTCGGTTCATCATCACAAAGGGTGTAAAAGGCGGGATAAAGGAGAGGACTCTGGCAAGAGTCCCATTAGGGTCGGAGGCGATGGGCATCATTGCGAGGAGGGGGATGATCAGGATGAGAATGACCGGCTGTTGCAGGTTCTGAGCTTCTTTCAGGCTGTTACAAACAGAGCCGATCCCTCCGAGAACGGAAGCGTAGAGCAGGAACCCCAGGACAAAGTAAATGATGAACGAAGCCAGGTAGGCTGGGTTGGACAGGATGGAGCCGAGACCAAGGGAGGAGATGATCCCACTGGATTGTGGGAAAAATGTGGGTAACAAGTAGATGCCCAGAGCAAAGAAGAGTGCCCAAGATCCAACGACCATGAGGCCGGTGATGGCAATCCCGATGATCTTGCCCGTCATGAGTTCAAGGGGTGAAATGGAGGAGAGAAGAACCTCGATGATTCGGTTGGATTTTTCTTCGATGGTATTGGTCAACATCATTTGGGCCATCATGAAGACCGAGATCCAGAGGAGATAAACAAAGGCGACGGGTGCCCATTTGAGGGCGATGTCCTTGCTTGCGACTTCGGCTTCGTTTCCCGCCTCGTCCAATTTCTTGGGAGCAAACTTAACAGGAGTTTGAAGCCATGCAGCCTTTTCAGGGGAGATGCCCAGTTTTTGGATCCGCTTGGCTGCGACGATGCCATTGGCAAGATTGCTGAACCAACGTCTCAGTCCTTGGTCCGTAAGGTTGTTGGAGATGTACTTGTTCCCCTCGTCTCCCTTGACGGGGTCTTTGCCGATGACGAAGTAGGCGAAGATTTTTTCCTTCTTGAGCTGTTCTTTGAGCTGTTCTTCCGGCCCTTTGGTAACGAGTTGGAATTTGCTCGTGTTGTGGGGATTCTTGAGTTTTGCAGCCTCTTCTTCGGGAAGGGTCTTGATCCAGTCGTTAAACTTTGCGATGTCATTTCGCATATTGCGCAGGAAGAGTTTCAAGCCCTCCTTTGCTTTGCCCTTGGGGATGGGGAGGGCAATGGGGATATGCGAGAGGAGGGATCCGATGTCGGTGGATTCCAAGGTATCGAGGAGATTCAGAAGAAGTGTGTTGAGGTTTTGTTTTTCTACAGCGTTTTCATTGCTTCCATTCGTACCCTTGGCAGCTTTCGCAGACATTTGGGTGAAGGCTGTCAGGAATTTGCCCAGGGTGCTTTCTCGGAGATCCTTGGGGATGGAGACTTTTGGGGGCTCTGGGAGATTCTCCTTTGAAAGGTCTTGTGGATCTTCGGAAGGGCTTTTTGCTTGGAGGAGTTTTGCGAGGGCTTCGAAGTTGGGCATCTCGAGCCGTTTTTCAATGGCGGAGAGAAGCCAGCCGGAGTGGTCCTCTACTCCGAAAGTCCGGATATCGACCTTCTTCTGAAACCAGGTAGGGATCAGGATGGAGGCAACCAGGATGACAGGAAAAGAGAGAATCCCGATCCAAAAGGTTTTTGTGCGGACATTTTCGAGGATCTCGCGTTGGGCGACCAGCTTCGCCTTTCCTTTGCGCTTAGACATGGCCGAACTCCTTTGCAGCTTCGGGGCCGATCGTGCGGACATAAATTTCGTGGAGCGATGGGTCTCGCATGTCGAAACGCCGGATTTTGAGTTTGTTGACGATTTGTTTTAGGAATTCCTGAGGGTCTGCTTCGGGTTTTAAAAAGACTTCTGCGCTGTTGGGAGTTTGGTTCAGGTGGTCGACAAGGGGGTCTTTGGCGAGGAAGGACCCGTCCCCTTCAAACTCCAGGCGGATAGCCCGATGGCCGCTTCCACGGATTTGAGAAAGGGGCCCGTCAATCTTTGCCTGTCCTTTGTAGATGAGAAGGATGGAGTCGCAGATTTCTTCGGCCTGGGCCATGACGTGTGTGGAAAAGAGGACGGTTTTCCCCTGTTTTTTGAGAGCCAAGATTGTGTCTCGCATCAACTCCATGTTGATGGGGTCGAGACCGCTGAAGGGTTCATCGAGGATGACGAGGTCGGGATCGTGGACAAGGGTTCCGAGGAGCTGGACCTTCTGTCCCATTCCTTTGGACATGGCTTCACATCGGGTGTCCAGCCAATCTCCCAGGCCGTATTCGGTGAGGAGTTGGGTTGCCCTCTCGAAAGCCTGTTTTTTGGGGAGCCCCTTGAGTCGTCCAAAATAGGCGACGATCTCTCGGACCTTCATTTTTTTGTAGAGTCCCTTTTCTTCCGGGAGGTACCCAAGGCGGTCTTTGACCTCCGCCGCGTCGCTATGTCCTAGGACGCGGATCTCTCCCTCGTCGGGATAGAAGATCGACATGATCATCCGCATGGTGGTTGTTTTTCCAGAGCCGTTTGGACCGAGGAAGCCATAGATGCTCCCCTTGGGAACTTTCATGGACAGATCGGAGACTGCCGTAAATCCTCCAAAACGCTTTGTAACATGGCGGACCTCGAGTGCATACGAAGGTTCTCCTTGCGGAAAACCCTCGGAGAGAGCTGGCTCAGAAAGGTTTATTCCCATTCGATGGTTCCCGGGGGTTTACTGGTGATGTCGAGTGTTACGCGGTTGACTTGGGGTACTTCGTTAATAATCCGGTTGCTGACACGTCGCAGGAGTTCCGGAGGTAAAGATGCCCAATCCGCAGTCATTGCGTCTTGGCTCTCAACAGCCCGTAAGACAACGGGGAATTCATAGGTGCGGGCGTCCCCCATGACCCCGACGCTTCTCACAGGAAGGAGGACGGCGAAATATTGCCAAAGCGATTTGTGGAGGCCTTCGGCTTCGACCTCGGTCGTGAAGATATGGTCAGCCTGGCGAAGGATTTCGCAGCGGTTTTCAGTCACTTCTCCAAGGATTCGGACTGCCAGGCCTGGTCCCGGGAAGGGCTGTCGATCGATGACTTCCGGAGGAAGCCCCATGCTGTGGCCGATTGCCCGGACCTCGTCCTTAAAGAGGTTGCGGAGAGGTTCCACAAGTTCCATCTCCATTTCTTCGGGCAGGCCGCCAACGTTGTGATGGGATTTGATGACAGATGTAGCCCCTCCGTGGGCTGCTACCGACTCAATCACATCAGGATAAAGGGTCCCCTGGCCCAGAAAATGGGCACGGGGAAACTCCCGCTTGGCCTCCTCGAAGACTTCGACGAAGACGCGCCCAATGATCTTGCGCTTTCGTTCAGGATCGGTGACCCCCTTGAGTGCGTTCAGAAAACGAGCCTGCGCGTCGACCACGTGGAGGTCCATATCAAAATTGCGCGCGAACAGGGTTTCTACAGCTTCTCGCTCTCCTGCCCTCAATAAGCCGTTATCGACAAAGATGCAATGTAAGCGCTTACCAATGGCCCTCTGGATCAGAACGGAGGCAACAGAAGAGTCGACTCCGCCGGAAAGACCCAGGATGACCTCTCCTGCCTCCCCAATTTGGGCGCGCAGTTCGGAAACAGTCTCTTCCACGATGGAGCCGGGAGTCCAATCTGCGTGCAAGCCCGCTGCCTGGAAAAGAAAATTACGAAGGATGGTCTGTCCTTCGATGCTGTGGCTTACTTCCGGGTGGAACTGGAGAAGATAGATCCTTTGGGTTTCGTTGTAGGCCGCTGCAATGGCGCAAGTTTCAGTGGAGCCACTTACCGAAAAACCTTCGGGGAGAATCTCGACTTGGTCTCCATGGCTCATCCAAACTCTCGTAGGGTTTTCCACTCCCTCGAAGAGGGGTCCGGGTGCATCGCTTATGCTCAGTTCGGCATGTCCATATTCGCGCGCGGCTTTGAGGGCGGCGGGGGCGACCTTGCCGGAGAGAGCTTGCACCGTCCATTGCATCCCATAACAGATGCCGAGAATGGGGATGCCTTTGTTCAAGATTTCTGAATCAAGGCTTGGAGCCCCTTCTTCATAAACCGATTGGGGTCCCCCAGAGAGAATGATGGCGCCGAAGTTGCCGTCCGAAAGAGCTTCGGTCGCTCGGCTTGGCACGGTAATCCTCGAGAAGATCCCCTGCTCTCGAATGCGGCGGGCGATCAGTTGGCAGTACTGGGTCCCAAAATCGACAATCAGCACTCCTTTGTGGTTTTTGGTCTCCATCTGCTTCCTGAAGTCTAAAGCCCTTTGCCGAAGTAGTTCGGAGCTTCTTTGGTGATTTGAATATCGTGGGGATGGGATTCTTGAAGGCCTGCCGAGGAGACCCGGACGAACTTGGCCTCTTTTTGGAGATCTTCGATGTTCTTTGTTCCTGTATAGCCCATGGCGCTCCGGATGCCCCCAACGAATTGATAGACGTAGCCCGAAAGCCGTCCCTTGTAGGGCACCATCCCCTCGACCCCCTCCGGAACAAGCTTGTCCCTTTCTGTGACGTCCTCTTGGGCGTAGCGATCTTTGCTGCCCTGGACCATGGCGCCGAGGCTTCCCATCCCTCTGACTGCCTTGAAGGTCCTCCCCTGGTAGTGGATGAGTTCACCTGGAGATTCTTCCAGGCCTGCAAACAGGCTCCCGATCATGACGCAGGAAGCGCCTCCGACGATCGCCTTGACTGCGTCTCCGCTCTGCCGTATCCCCCCATCCGCGATGACCGGGACTCCGTATTGTTCGGCCACTTTAGAACATTCATACACAGCGGTGAGCTGAGGGACGCCAATGCCCGCAATAATTCGTGTCGTGCAGATGGAGCCCGGACCGATCCCAACCTTGATTCCATCCACCCCGGCTTCGATCAGATCGCGGGCCGCATCCGCAGTGGCGATGTTGCCGGCAACAACTTGGAGGTTGTGCCGTTTTTTGATTTCCCGGACCGTATCGAGAACATTCTTGCTGTGGCCATGGGCCGTATCGACGACAACAAGATCCACCCCGGCCTCAATCAGACGCTCAATTCGTTCATAGTCGTGGACGCCCACTGCTGCCCCCACCCGGAGCCGTCCCCGCCCGTCCCGGCAAGCGTTCGGGAAGGTCTCGGTCAGGTTGATATCTTTAATGGTGATGAGCCCCGCCAAGTGCCCCCCTTGATCCACGAGGACCAATTTCTCGACTTTATGGTCGTGCAGAATTTCTTTTGCTTCCTCAAGAGTCGTTGTGGGGGGGGCTGTGATGACCTTGCGGGTCATCAGGTCGGCGACTTTGGTGTCGCTCCCGGTTTGGAAGCGGAGGTCTCGGGCTGTAAGGATTCCAAGGACCAGATTGTTTTCATCGACCACGGGGAGGCCGGAGATCTTGTGTTGGCGAAGGGATGCCTTGGCTTCCTTCGCTGTGGCATCCGGTGAGAGGGTAACAGGATCGCGGATCACCCCATTCGCGGATCGTTTGACGCGGTCCACTTCGAGGATTTGTCCCTCAAGGCTCAAGTTTTTATGGATGATGCCGATTCCTCCTTCCTGAGCCAGGGCAATCGCGAGTCGAGATTCGGTTACCGTGTCCATTGCGGCGGAAACAAGGGGAATTTCGATACGGATCTCTCTCGTTATTTTGGTGCTCGTATCGACGTCGCGAGGCAGGATTTCTGTCTTTCGCGGGACGACCAGGACGTCGTCAAAGGTGAGGCCTTCACCCAAAATTTTATGTTCCATGCTTTCTCCTCGCGAGAGGGAAAAGCGAAGGATTGTAACCCGGAAACGGCCTTCGGCCTACATTTTTCATAGCAGGTCCCCTTGATTCCTGGGCGCAAGGTCATGAATCATGCTGGTTAAAGAAGGGTTTAGGCTTAAATCCAAAGGGAAGGGCAAGCAGAACACTGGGAAAGCCCTGGCAGAGGTCATTCCACTCCTTTGTGACCTTGTTGTAGAGCCTTCGGCTGGTGGCAAGTTTCTCCTCAAGGCCCACAAGCTTTTCATGAAGCGCTTGGAACTGTTCATTTGCCTGTAGGTTTGGATATGCCTCCTTCAAGGCCAAGAGGCTCTGACTCAACCGGGAGGCGGCTTGATCGCCCTGGATCTTTTCCTGGATGGTTTTTCCCGCCCGGATGCGACTCAATTCCTCGAGAGTCCGCCTCTCATGCTTCTGATAACCCTTAACGACCGACACGAGTTGGGGGATTAAATCAAACCGCACTCCCAAATCAACGTCGATCTGGCTCCAAGCAGCCTCCACCTGCTGCCGCCTCTGGATAAATCGGTTATAGGTTGACCAGAACCAAAAAGGAGTAAGAAGCGCAGCACCCGCAGTGATTGCGAGTACCCAGTCCACTCTTCCACTTTGAGCCTTCGTAAGCAGAGCACCCGTTCCTCCTCCCCCAAGGAAAAGGAAAAAGAATCCGATGCGGCGGTACCATTTTTCCCCTTGATCGGTCCCTCGAACAAAGGCTTCCCTCGTCTGAAACGTGATCAAGCATGGGATCTGCCCCAATTTGCCAAAGCTTTGGTCCTCGAGTTTGACTCCCAGAATCGTGACTTTCTGCCCGAGGGGGAGAAGATGCGCGCTGTGGCGACGACTTCCCCATTCGTAGTCATAGCCGGTGGAGATGGTGGATTTGATGGCGAAATCTTTGGTCCTGACTCGAATGCTTTCCTTTTCCCCTACGAGGTCAAAGGGGCAGCTGTCCTGTTCGCTGTAGATGGTGTCCCAATAGGTCTCGGTCCTGGTCTTTCCCTTGGAATCGGTGACGATCCGAGTCTTCTTTTTTTCGATTTTGTAGGAGAACCAACAGCAAGGGGTTTGGAACCAGGGGCAAGTCAAGGGTGCCTTGGACTGGATGGTCCCGTGGATCCATGCGTCATCATGCACTGCGAGAACATGGATCGGGAGGCTGGGAGCCCGCTCGTAAAGGAAGCCCTGGCGATCCCTTCGTTTGGCCAAAAAGAGGAAAAGCCAAGCGAAGAAGAGGCTGCAGACAAAAACCAAAGGGATGAGAATATTGGGAGGCATGCAGAATCATCCTGTCGGGCGCCAGTCCTAAAAAAAACCATGAAGTCGCTTTTCTCCGGAGCTTTCCCATCATGGAGCAAAAACGCCTGGTAGATGGGAGGAGGTCATGAATAATGCGAGCGAGCTTTTCCCCACATATGAAAGCCTTTGGAGGCATGGTATGAAACGATGGTCTTGGGCGCTACTCCTTGCCCTTTGTCTTGGGTCTTCCGGTTGTATGACCCAGGTTCACACAGTTGGGGCCGGTCCCACGGGGATCGAAGTGGTTCATGGGAGGAACTGGTACTGGCTCTTCGGTCTTGGCAAGTTGAATACATTGGATCCTGAGCGTCTCGCCGGGAAAGCGACCAGCTACCGAGTGACGACTCAATACACAATTTGGGACGGGTTCCTGAATCTGATCTTCTTCCCATTAACCATCAGGACCAAGAGCGTCTGGGTGGAGAAGTGAATCATCCCATCTTTCGTTTTTTCGGGGCAGTCCGCAATGTCACTGGGTCCAAGCATCTTTTGGAGTGGAGAGGGGTTCGCATCCTCTTCGACTGTGGAATGGTCCAGGGGAAGCGTGAAAAATCTCGCAAAGCCAACCTTCATCTCCCCTTTGACCCTAAGGAGATCGACTATGTTTTGCTCTCCCATGCGCATATCGATCATTCCGGGGCGCTCCCCATTTTGGTTCGAGAAGGCTATCGGGGAAAGGTTTGGTGTACTCCAGGGACCAAGGATTTGACGGCAGTCCTTTTGGAGGATTCGGCAAGGATCCAAGAGGGAGATGCGGAATTTTTAAATCGGCACAGAAAGGAAAAGGATCCTGAAATAGAACCCCTTTACACCCTGGAAGACAGTGCCAAAGCAATCCAGCGTTTACGGTCAAAGGATTACTACCAGCCTTTTGAGTTGGAGGAAGGGATCGAGGTCGAGTTTCTTGATGCCGGTCATATCATTGGATCTGCGGAAGTGGTCGTGACTCTCAAGGAGGGTGGCCGGGAATTTAAGATTGCCTTTACCGGGGACCATGGTCGAAAAAATATGCCCATCCTTAGGGATCCGGATCCTCTGCCCGATGTGGATGTCCTGGTGACGGAATCCACGTATGGCAACCGCCTCCATCCCGATGAGAAAACGATGGAAAAGGACCTGGTCCAGATCGTGCGTGAGGAGCAGGAAGACGGCGGGCGATTGGTTATTCCCGCCTTTGCTGTGGGGCGTACCCAGAACCTGATTTACCTCTTCGGTAAACTGATCCGCGAGGGCAAGATCGCTCATATTCCGATCTATGTGGACTCACCCCTTGCGCGGGCCGCCACTTCGGTGGTTGCCAATCACCTTGATGATTTGGACGCGGATATCCAGAAGATGATCAAGGGGGGGCATGATCCCTTCCATTTCCAGGATATTCATTTTACGCGTTCGGTGGAGGAGAGTAAGGCTTTGAATCGCATTGACCACCCTTGCATAATTATTGCTGCATCTGGAATGTGCGAAGGTGGACGTGTCCTGCATCATCTCCTGAGGTCTCTTCCTCGTAAGGAGGACTGCATTTTGATCGTTGGTTTCATGGCTCCCTATACCTTGGGCCGGAGAATCTTGGAGGGTGAAAAACAAGTTCACATTTTTCGTGAAGAAGTGAAGGTTCGTTGCCAGGTGCGGACAATGAATGGGCTCTCCGCTCATGCGGATTATAGGGAATTGGTCGAAAGTCTTAAGCATTTGGCAGGGAGTGCCAAGAAGTGTTTTGTGGTGCATGGGGAGAAGGACGCATCCTATTCCTTGCGCGACAAGCTCCTTAAGGTGGGTTTTTCTGAGGTTACGGTGCCTGTAGAGGGAGAACGCTACGATCTTATGAATGGGGGGAGCTGAGGATGGGAGCGTACTCCAATGATGAGGATCGGGGATCTCGGAAAGGGCGGGAGTTGCAGGAGCTGTTGCTTCCCTTCGAGAAATGGGAAGGGTTGGGGAATGACTATATCTACGTGGATCTCAGCTGCGTGGAGGATGCGGAAAGGATTCGGAGGAACGTCTCTATTCTTGCGCAACGGCTGAGTGACCGGCACTTTGGCGTGGGGGGGGATGGGCTTGTGCTGATCGGGGAAGAAGCCGGCCGCCCCAGAATGTGGATGTACAACGCGGATGGTTCACTGGGGAGCCTCTGCGGCAATGCTCTGCGTTGTGTTGGGAAATATCTTGCCCAGAGGGATCCATCGGGGCCGCCGGAACGTCTGGAGGTGGGGACGGATTCAGGGGTGAAAACCTTGCGTTTTGTGGGAAACGAAGGGCGTATTGACAAGGTTGTGGTGGAGATGGGAGTTCCTGTCTTTGACGCGGCTGCGATCCCTTTTGTTGCGGGAAAGGATCTGGAGGTTTTGGGTGGAGGTGGAGACCGTCCGATCCGGGTTGGCTTGGAAATTTCCGGGGAAAAAATAGAGGGCTCGGTTTTGTCTGTCGGCAATCCTCACCTCGTTGTTTTTTTATCCTCCGATCCGGAGACTCTGGATTTGGAACGCTGGGGACCGGGGTTGGAGTCAGGGGAGGCCTTTCCGGATCGGACCAATGTGGAATTCGTGTTTGTCCATGGGGATGGGATCGTTCAGAGAACCTATGAGCGGGGCTCGGGAGAGACACTTGCCTGTGGGTCGGGGGCAAGCGCTGTTGCGGTGGCTGCGGTGGATCGGGGCTTTTTTGAGAAGGGGAAGGCGATTTCTGTGCATTTGCGGGGAGGAACACTGGAGATCACTTGGAAGAAGGATGGTGGGGTTCTCATGGTTGGGCCGGCACACAAGGTGTTCGAGGGCAGGGTTAGGCTTCGCTTTGGTCCCGATGGATGGGCGGATTGTTGCCCGGGGTCTCGGCTTTGATCTTTCCTTTTTGGTTTTTGGGAGCCCTTCTTCTTCGGGCTCTTGCGAGTTGGGTAACCGACCCGCAAATGCCGGGAGAGGGGAAAGGGGCTCTGGCAGTTACAGCCTTGAGTGGAGCCATTATTCTCCTTCTTTTCGAGTTTCTGGTGGTGATTCGCCACTTTGGAAAGACGCCAAAATTGGAAAAGGGCCTGACCAGTGCCCTACCTTTTCTCCCCTGGGTTTTCAGCTATGTGATCTGGGGCGTTTTTCGGCTGGAGTCATTTGTGCGCTTCGATGTTGCGAGCAATTCCGAAGCTCTTTCGGAGATGCTGATCCTCCTCCCTTACCTTTGGTTTGAACTCTTGCTGCTCCTGGGAGAGTTTCGGGTTTTTGGGAGTGTGCGCAGCGGGTTTCGTGTCCGGGCCACTTGGCTTGTCCTTCCCTTCTTTTTACTCGTTCTCCTTCTCTTTGACCTCATGGGTGTTGAGCCTCATCTGCGCGCCATCCTGAATGATTTCAGCTTCGGTTTGGGTGCAGGGCTTGCACTTTCCATTTTCATCCTTGTCCTTTTGCTGCCTCTTTGGACGAGGTTGATTCTTGGTTTAAAGCCCCTAAGGGATCTTGATCTTTTATCTGGGTTTAAGCAGATTGATGAGAAGGCAAAGGCCTCTGTTGCCGGTGCCTATGTTTTGCCGACTGGGAAGCGGATGTTTAACGCTGCTGTAGTTGGCTTTTTTCGCTGGACTCGCTTGATCATGTTCACGGATCTTCTGTTGGATCTTTTGAGCCCGAGACAAGTTTTTGGGGTTTATGCTCACGAGATCGCCCACGTCCGGCAGCACCACATGCTCCGCCTCCTTGTCTTTTTCCTTCTCACTCCTTGGTTTCTATCTTTTGGGATCCCCTGGTTTTTTGCGAGCACGAGTGAGGACGTTCAGCTGGTTTTGTTTGGTATCTTCCTGATTCTGCTCCTTCCTTTTTACAGGAGCTTCAGTCGGATGTTGGAATGTGAAGCCGACTTGAGCGCCCGGAGCTTTCTGGGTGAGAGCGGACCCTTGATCGAGAGCTTGGAGGAAGGGGAGCTTTTGGTTCCCGGGAGTGGAGCCAATGCGGGTTTTCGTCATCCCAGCACCAATGCAAGGATCCAGTTTTTAGAGCGGGTGGATGAGGATCCAGGGTTCGCCAAAATCTTTCGTCTTCGGATGGAGAAGTTTCAGTTTGGGCTTGCTCTCCTTTTGGCGATAGGCCTTGGGTTATCGTTCCCTCGGCTACGAGCGGGGTGGGAGGAGGATTACCCTAAATATCTCTTGGATATCGGTTATCCCGAAGAAGCTTATTCCAAGCTCCTTGATCTCATTGCTGAACGCATGGTGGAAGTTGGAAAGGGGGCGCAGGTCAAAGGGACCAAGCTGATTGTTGGAGGATCACCGGAAATCAGGGAGCTGGATCAGGAAACCAGGGATTTCTTAGCCCTCCTCGACGAGGCCTCCAGAGCTCGCCTTCTTGTAGAGGCTCGGGGTGAAAAAGGTGTGCAGGCTCTCCCCATCCTTAGGAAGTTGGCTCATCGACGTGCAGCGAAGGCTTTGAGCCAGAACGATCTGGATGCTTCGATTGGTTGGTTGGGCCTCTATCTTCGTTGGGGTGATGGAAGTGTTTACCAAACCGTCCTTTACAGATTCCTTCGCTCTCTTCGGGAGGGGGATGAGGATGAGCAACAAATCCAACGGAAACGATTAGGGATCCTCCTTGCGCATTACAAGACAGACCGGGATCTGATCCCTCCCCAGGAACACATGCGTTAGCTTGACCACGCAAAGCTACTCCCTGGCCTCGCCACAAAAGAAGCTGCAAATTAGCTGGTCTTTTTAATAACGACTTGCTCTGGCGGACCAATCGGTCTTCCATTTCTTCAGGAGTTTGCCTGCCCGATTGTAAAGACTCACCGCATTCCCCTCGGCTACCAGGATTGTTCCGTCAGGAAGCAAATCGGCGTCGGAAGGGTTTTTTACGCGGATCTCCCAGGCAGTTTTGTGGTCTGGCCGGATCTCCATGACCTTCCCTGTGGATACCTTGGTTCCAGCTTTGTGGAGGGTGGCGAGGATGTTTCCATTGGGTAAAGGGTCGACGTCCCAAAGGAAAGGGATGTTTTTTTGCAGCCAAACAATCTTTCCTTGTGGGTTTGCTTCGATGATCCGAGATCCACCAAAGTCAGCGATCAAGGTGTTTCCATTCGCAAGCCTATCAGCATCATAAGGTTTAAATTTGGTTCCAGCTTGCTTGACTCCAAAGGACCAGACAATTTTTTTCTCCCGGTTTACTTCGATGATGCGTCGATTCTTCATGTCAGTGATGAGGACATTTCCATTGGGCAGGCCGTCTGCCTCCCGGGGGGACTCACATCCGGTGAACTCCCAAACCACATCTCCTTTTCGGGTGTATTCGCGAACTGCATTTTCATCCTGTTCGGTGATCAGGATGTTCCCATTCGGAAGGACCTCTGCATCCATGGGACTGAAAAGATCTTCCATGGACCAGACGACCTTGCCATCGGCATCCAATTCCTTGACGCTGTATTCCCCATAATCCACGATCAGAGTAAAGCCCGCGAGTGCCTGGCCGGAATTTGCGAGTTCAACCCTTCGCACCCGATCCAAACTCAAGGAGAGGGCGCCGAAGAGTGGGTGAGCCAGAAGGAATCGATCCTTTTTTATATCAGCCAAGAAAGCGATCAGGCGTTGGCCATCCTTGAGATCTACCTGTACGAACTGGGCGAGGTTTCCACGCTTGGTTTGCAATCCGAGATTGTTCCCTACCTTGAATTGAAGGGTTCCGATCTCATTCCAAGGGATGAGAGATTTCTTTTTTTTGATCCCAAAAAGGACCCCTTGGTCGTTGATCGCCAGGATTTTCCCTGTTTTTGGGCTGTGGGCTTGGGTTTTCAAGCGGATTTGATCGCCGAGTCGGCTCCCTCCGAACAGAAACTTGCGCTTTGTTTGGCTGAGGAATCCCCTGATTTCGGATTGGGGGATTTTTAGTTTGCGTCCCAGGGTTTGGACCGAAAGGACTCCCTCTTCAAAAGAAGGTTTCTTGACCGCGAGCTTCATGCCCGATTTGAGGACCAGGAAGAGAGATGGCTGAACCCGGGCTTCCTGTTTTTTCTCCGGATGCTTGTTCGGGGGGATTTCGGGGTCCTTGCTCTTCCCTTTTTCGGGAGAAGCCTTGGATCCATCGAAGTCAATGATTTCGATGGCGTCGCGGGGAAATAGGAGGGTTCCGAGAGGTGCCAGCTCTTTGGGCGGGGCAATCAAGATCATATTCCCGAGCAAAGTTTCAATGGTGGAGTCCAGAGCAATCTCCTGGTCCTCTTTGGTTCGGATGCGCGCTTTAATCAGGATTGGGGAAGGCGGAGTGGGAGGGGCATCTGCTAATACTTGGGCAATCTCTCCCATCCAGGCGGGGTTTTCCTTGCCTAGAAGGCTGGGGAGCTGGGTTCGGGATTTCTCATCCACATGGACCAGGAGGTTAAGCGCAAGGATTCTGAGGCTTGTGGCAGAGCGAGGATCCTGGAGAACCCTGAGAAGGCGGTCCCGCCCTTGGGGAAGGAGTGCGAGGGTGGTGAGGGCAGCATTTCGGAGATCGAGTTGTTCTCCTTCGAGGAGTTCCAGGCAGTGGGTACGGATTACCTCTGCAGTCCTTTCATCGGGTTGGATGGTTCGGAGTTGGCCGATGATGGAGTTGAGCGCGGCTTTGCGTACCCGGTGGTCGAGGTGGCTGAGACCCTTGGCCAAGGCAACCAGGTTGCGACTGTTGGGAGCGTAGGCCAGGGCTTCGGCGATCAGGCGAGCTCGCAGGGCCAGGCGAACAATATCTTCATTCCCCATTTGCTTGAGGGTTTTTAGGACGTAGTGGAGGCGGATCTGCACCTCGAGATCTTTGGGTTTCGGCAGTTCCCCCAGGATCGGGAGGATTCTGGGGCCCATTTGGATCATGGCTTTTTGGGCAGCTTCTCTTTTTCGGAATCTGGGGTCTCCAAGACCTTCGATCAGACGATGCACCTTGAGGCTCAAACGATTTCGGTCTCCCTCGAGGAGGGGCAAAAAGCGTGTTGCGATGGTGTCGGGATCGACTTGAAGAATCTTGGGGATGAGCTGTAACCGCTTCAGGTAGCTCAGTTCAATCCCCTTGTCCAAGAGGTCCATGACCTCATCGACTTGTTTTTTAGGGGTAACTTTTGTTTTGGAACCCTGCTTTGCATGGGGGAGTTGGGCTTCTTTTTCTTTGTTAGGTTCTTTGTCAGGCTTTTTCGCCTTGGATTTTTGGGTTTGCTTCTTTTTTGCCTGGTGCGGGATGGCCTTTTGGATCTTGATGGCTTGGATGACTTGGGCCCCGGCATTTGGAAGCCCGTTCCCCAGAAAAGGAACCCCCAGGATCAAGGATATGAGCCAGGTTTGTGGGAGAAGGGAGTGAAAGGGACACCCTCGATTGAATCTCTGTTTCATTTTCGTTTGGTTTCTGTTGGCTTTTCCGAAAGCCGGGGAAAGATTTCCTGGAGGAGCTTCGCAAGGAATGGGGTCCTATACCTTACAATAACGGACTTTTCGAGGAAGCCTTCCGGCGGGATTGGAGCTGTTGAATCTCCATCTTGGGGGGGAATCCTCAGATCCTTGAAGCTTTCTTTGAGATACTTGACTCCTTGGGATGACTCCCCTGGGGTTTCTCGGGGAGTTTCAGAGTGGAATCTTCGAGGGGATGGACCTCCTCTCCAAACTTGATGCGAAAATCTCCAACAACTTTCTGGATGGCCCTTCACTCTTTCGTTTTTTGCCGAGGGAGAATCTCTCGAATTTTGTTTTTCCTCGGTCTCTTGCTCGGTTTCCCCCTTTTTCCCCCGTTGCAGTCTTCTCCAAAGGCCCAAGGGCAGGTGATATTGGGGAAAGGAGGGAGGGTCCTGCAGCAGGGCTCGAAGAAAGAAGATGAGGGGGGAAGTCTGACCGTTCCGGAAAATAATGACCTCAACCGGGTCCTTGACAAGGCCATGGAATTCTTTGCCAAAAAGAAATGGGATGAAGGCATTGGGGATCTCCAGAAGGTAATGGAAGGAAAAGCCTTAGGGGAGGATGAACGCTTTGGCAAGAGCGATCCCTTTAAGGTGTTTTACAGCGAGGACAACCGGCTTTTTTTTCCTTTGGCTCGGTTTTGCCAGAAACTTTTGGCTTCCCTTCCCAAAGAAGGCTTAGAAGCCTTTCGTTTGCTGGTGGATCCAAAGGTGAAGGACCGCTACCTCAATGCAGCGGAATCCTTGGATGAAGGAGAACTCCAGCGGCTTTTTGAGCTCTACCTTCCGAGCAGCTATGGAGCTAGGGTCGGAATGTTGCTGGCGGATCTGTTTGAAGCCGAGGGGCGTTTGGGAGAGGCATATCTGGTTCGAGAAAGGATCCTCGAGAATTACCCGGATCCAAGCCGTAATGTTCAAATCATGATCCATGTGCGGCAGGCCCATCTTGCCGCTCTTTTGGGAAATGAAGATGGCTGGGGTCGGCACCTTAAGGCTCTCGTTCACATGGATCCTGGAGGTTCGGTAAGGGTTCATGGAGAGCTGGTCCCCCTGACGAAGCTGGGGGAGCACGAAGCCTTTGCCCTCCGGGGTCGTTTGGAGGAGAGACGAAAAGATGTGGATGCTGGGTTCTCTGCCTTCGATTTTGTTCCTCTCTGGGAGTTCCGTTGCCTGGTGCAGGATCCGTATGGCTTGGGTAAGGTCAAGGGGAATCGAAGAGGGGGGACTGTTTTTTTCTCGGGATCTGGGGGGACCAAGGTCCCTGATAACAAAAGCTTTCGGGCAGGTCTCCCTCTTAGCTTTGCAAGGGTTCATGGGCGAAACGTTTTGCTCATCAAGGATCACATGCGGCTTGTGGGCTTGGATGAAGAGACAGGAAAGCTTGTATTTGTTTGGCCCAAGGATCCGGAATCTGGGAAAAAAAGTTCGTTTTTTCGGCCTGTGAGCCGGTTGCGGCAACAGACCCTTGCATATCGAAACCCTGCAAAGGACTTTGCCCAGCAGAGGGTGACCTCGAGGGTGACTCCCCATGGATCCTTTTTCTATTTTCTGGGAAGCTACCGCGTTCCTCTGGGGCAGGGAGGGGTCGGGGGGATGCAATATCGCAATTCCCTGATTTGCTATGACGCATCAAAAGGAAAAGAACTTTGGAATCTACGACCCAAGCTGAAGGGGGGCAGGAGAGTTTTTTTCTTGGCCCCGCCGATTTCCCTTGGAGACTGGCTCTTTGCGCCGGTCCAAGTGGATCGAGAGTTTTCTGTCGCGAAAATTGATCCAAAGGACGGTGAGCTTCTTTCGATTGTTCCCGTCCATAGTGGAGGTAGTGAACTCCTCCTGCCTCCCCCAGTCCCACTGGTGGCGCAGGGCAATATTCTCTATTTTCTAACCAACAGCGGTGGGGTCGCGGCATTTCGAGCCCCTAATCTCGAACTCCTATGGTTTCGGCGTTATGAAACCTGGGATCCTGTGCAGCCCAAACCTAAGGCTACGGTTCGGGCAAGGCGGACCTTCTACGGGGTTCAAAAGATCCGTCTGCGAAAGTTTTTCCCCTCTCTTCCCTTGATCTCCGGGGACAACCTCATTGTCGCTCCCGTTGATTCGGATGTCCTCCTTTGCCTGAATCGCTTCTCCGGCAAGGTCGAGTGGCAACTCCCTCGCTATGAGAGAGGAACGAGGAGCGAAAGTTTCCACCAGGTGTTGGGGCCGGATGATGGGCGCATTTTTCTCGTTGGGACTGCAATCCAAGGAGTTGATATCCGCACAGGGAAGCGTCTTTTTGAATCCACTCTAAGTGATCCACTTTTCGGAAGAGGCCTCGCCTTGGGAGGGCAGGTGTTTTTGCCCATGGACAATGGGATTCAGGTTTTTGATGGGCGCACTGGGGTTCAACTGGGGAGCTACCAACTCCCCCCTCTGGAGAAGGGTGGAGAGGAAAGGACTGCGCCCATTAGTTTGAAAGGAAAAAATGGCCTCCTCTTTGTCTCCGACGAAGCTGGGGTCATTGTCTATGCCGTTCCCGAAGATTTCCTTGCATCATCTCCTTCTGTGATGGAGGAGATGCGCAGGCTCCTCCTCCTGGAGAAAAAAAGAGAAGCCTTCGATCTGGGAATGAAGACTTTGCTGTCGGGGCAGCTTTCCTCTGATTCCAGAGAAGCAGTCTTGGACTTTTGTCGTCGGATCGGCAGGGAGATGGCTTTGGATCTCTCCAAAAAAGGTGAAACGGAACCTGCGTTGTTACAACTGAAACGCACAGATGCTCTTTTGCATAAGTTTGGGCATAAAGGTAATCCCGATTTGCTGTTGGCTCGCATTGAAATACTGGAAAGGGCCGGGCGTTCCAATGAAGTTCGCCAGCTCTTAGAGATCCTGGGTTCCCTTCCCTCGGTTCAGTTGGAAACCCACGGGGCGGGTGGAAAGAAAAAGGAATCGAAATGAAGGCAATGGGGTGGTCCAAATTATTGCTTCCGAAGTTTGGAATCTTTTTTGCATCAACTCTTGGGCTTTCCCTTGGGTTGCGAGCGCAAGAACTTGATGGAATCAAGCTCCCAAAAAATGGGAAGCTCTACCCTAGAGGGGTCAATGCTCGGATTGAAAGCACGATTCAAAAAGGGGCCAAGTATCTTGTCCGGACACAAAACAGGGATGGATCATGGCGGGCCAATGGTTCTTCCAATGGTTATCCCATTGCGATGACTTCCCTCGCCGGCTTTGCCCTTATGGCTACCGGCTCCACCCCCATGCGGGGACCCTATGCTCCAAACATTCGGAAGGCTGCGGAATTTTTGATGCGCCATTCCCTAAAGAGCGGTCTCATCAGCATTCTTCAAGAGGAAGAGCGTCCCATGTATGGGCATGGCTTCGCCATGCTTTTTTTGGGTGAAGTCTATGGGATGGAAGTGGATCTCAAGATGCAGCGCCGGCTGAGAAGGGTTTTGGATAAAGCCATCCGCCTCACGGCCAAAAGTCAATCCTCCTATGGGGGCTGGAACTATGCTCCTGGAGATAACTATGACGAAGGTTCGGTTACTGTTACTCAGGTGCAGGGTTTGCGGGCTTGTCGGAACGCGGGGATCAATGTGCCCAAAAAGGTGATTCGAAACGCAGTCAAATACATCGCGGATTCAGCCAATGAAGACGGTGGGATTCGATATGGGGCTCGGTTTCGTGGACCCTCGCGGCCTGCGATAACGGCCGCTGCTTGTGCCGTTCTTTACAACGCAGGTAAGTACGATGACAAGATGGCCAAAAAAGCCATGCAATATGCAAAAAGTCATATCTCACCGACTCGAAGTGGAGGGTTTCATTTCTATGCCCAGCTTTATTTTGCGGAGGCCCTCTACCAAGAAGGGGGGAGGGATTGGGACCGATATTACAAGGAAATCGCGGCATATATGATGAAGCAGCAGAGTTCTAAGGGCTATTGGCAAGGAGATGGAGTGGGGCGGACCTATGGAACTGCGATTGCACTCATTATCCTCAACCTTCCTTATGCCCGCCTCCCTATTCTTCAGCGCTGACCCCGATTTCATGACTCTTTGCGAACTCTGCACCTCCAGGAGTTGCCTCGCATGATCCTTGCTTTTTCCTTATTGAACCCTTTTCTCCTCTGGGGAGCAGGTCTTGCTTCGGTCCCTTTGATCATCCACATTCTCAATAAGCGACGCTTCAAGAGGATTCGTTGGGCGGCGATCGAGTTTTTGCTCCGGGCCGAAAAAGAGACGAGGAGGAGGATGCGCTTTGAGCAATTACTTCTCCTGCTCCTTCGGATGGGAGTTGTCGCTCTTTTAGCTTTTTTGCTTGCACGTCCAATGGCCTCCTCGGAGGACCTCTTGGGCTTGGGGCAGCGTTCGGTGCACCATGTCATTATCCTCGATGATTCGGGGAGTCTTGGTGAGCGATCCGGAGTGGGGATTGTGTTTGACGCGGCTCGAAAAAAGGTCCTTGAGATCGCCGATCAGATCGGAAAGACGCGAGGAGGAGATTTTTTGACCTTGTGGAGGAGTTCTTCCAGCAAAGCTGATCTTTCGGCTCGGCCTGTGACGATAACCCTCCGGGGAGAGCTGAACGAAGCTCTCGCTGCTGCACGTCCGACTCCTGATCGCTTTGAGCCCACCCTTTTGTTTGAAGGGATTCGACGCATTGACAATGCTCTTGGGGAAAAGGCCTCTCGCCTTTCTATTTATCTCGTCTCGGATTTTAGACGAAGTGACTTGATGGGAGCCGATGGGCGTATCAAGCAACCCCTTCTTAAAGGTCTCCGTGGTCTTCGAGGAGGGACGGGGAAGTTGTTTTTCTTTCCAGCGACACATTCTGGGCAAGCGAATCTCGGGATCACCAGGATCAAGCCCTTACAAGCCCGTTCGATTCAAAAGATCCCCTCTCGTTTTGAAGTAGAAGTCTTCAATTTTTCTAAGGATGTGAGCGCCAGGTTTCCCCTTGGATTTCAGGTGGATGGCGGTGCACGCGTGACACGGAAGATGGATCCTATTCCCCCAAATAGCTCCAAGTCCTTGGTCTTCAGCGTTGATTTTGCCTCGCCGGGCTTTCATGTAATTCAGGCTGATCTTCCGCTGGATCGTCTGGCTTTGGATAACAAAAAGGCTCTGGCGGTTGAAGTCCAAGATGCTGCGCAAATTCTTCTTGTGGATGGAGATCCGGGTGAGCGAATAGAGCTTTCGGAGACCTTTTATTTGGGGTCTGCTCTGGACCCTGGAGAGGATGGTGCTTCGGGTTTTTCTGTAACGCACACGGATGAATACGATTTTCCACAGAAGAAGCTGGGTTCCTTTGATCTGATTGTCCTGGCCAATATGGGGCGACTTCCCGAAAAAGAAGTTCAAAGGTTGGAAGCTTGGGTGAGAGCGGGAGGGGGACTTTTGGTTTTCACCGGTGATCAAGTCTCGGTGAATTCATACAAGTCCCTTCTTTGGAAGGATGGCAAGGGCCTACTTCCGGCTCCCCTCGATCAAGTGGACGGAGATATGGCCAAACCCCTTTCTCCTGTCATTACCCAAGTGGAGCATCCTTTGTTCCAGGGGATGAACGAGGTTCTTTCCAAGCTCCTTTCCCTTGTGTCTGTGGGGAGATATCACGAGATTGAACGTGATTCTAAAGGTTCCGAGATTCTGGGAGAGGGAACCAAAGTCCTTCTACGTTTGGGGGATGAGAATGGCCCTCCCCTTCTCCTGGAGAAAAAATTCGGCAACGGTTCTGTGGGGATGATGACGACCACGGCCGATGCTTCTTGGACCAGTTGGCCCGGAGATTTTTCATATCCCGTTCTCCTGACCCGCCTCGCAGAGCAAATGTTGAAACCGATGGACTTGAGCCCTTACAACCTGGGTCCCCGAGGACAGTGGTCGCTCACATTGTCGGCGGCGGATTATCGTCCAGCCTTGCGCATTCTCCCTATGGAAGGAGATGAAAGCGGCCTGAGCCTTGAGCGGAGTCTTCTCGCTCAACCTGATAAGGAGAATCCAGATGATCTCAAGGCTTTAATCGGGCCTGAGGAGGGCCGGCCATGGCCGAAGGCAGGGGCCTGGGTCCTGAAACTTGACCGGGTAGGAATGGGGGAGGCAAAACGTTTTTTTTCAGTCTCTCCTTGGACAGAAGAGGGGCGTTTGGAGACGGTCCCAAAAAAGGCATTTTTAGCAGGCTTGCCTTCTGAGATGGCCGAGAGGGCGGTCTGGGTGGATGAGGCTTCTGCTGTGAAGGCTGGTTTTCTCGTGGATGAGGGAGAATTCTGGCGAGTTTTGGCCTTTGCGCTTTTGGGTTTTTTAGTTTTAGAGAGTTTTTTGGCTTGGCGTTTTGGACACCACTAAAGGGTTACTTAAGGACCACTGACAAAACAAGTCGACTGCCGTGCTTGGGCTGAATAACGACAGAAAAGGCACTGACACAAGGAAGCAAGCGATTCGATGGAACAGTTTCTGAAATGGTTGGCCGGGCTGGGTCCTGGAGAAGGACAGGCAGGGGAGAAGCTGCGCTTTGAGTTTACTTCTCTTCCTTCGGGTACGCTTGCACTCCTCTCCATTGCAGCGACAGTCGCGATCCTTCTCCTTGTCGTGTATCTCTACAAAAAGGACGCAAAGCGTCTCTCCGTTGGGAAGCGTTCTTTGTTGGCGTTCCTGCGCTTGATGGCCTTGGCATCCATTGGGCTCCTTCTTCTTGAGCCGACTTTGGTAAAGGTGCGCAAATCTGTGCGTCCCGGCGAAGTGCTCGTTCTTCTGGATGCATCGCAATCAATGGGGCACTTGGACAGTTATGCCCACTCGAAAGAAGAGGCACAGGCTTGGAAGGACTTGGGGGTTGAAGATCCATCGACCATGACCCGTTTTGGTCTCTCGGTCCGCCTCCTTAAAGACAAGGGAATTCTCCAAACCCTTGCTAAGAAAAACCTTGTCCGACTCCGTCTTTTTGGAGAAAGCTCCAGGCCTGCTCCGGAGAAAAAGCGCAAAGCAAGCGAGGAAAAAGGGAGCTCTTCTAAGGTCAAGAGGGGAGAGGCCAGCCCCCCAAGGGGAGGCCGTGAGAAAAATCCTGTGGGCTCCTCCACTTTGGGTGGGCTTCCCGGTGCTCCCGACATTGATTGGGATCGGCTGAAACCCACGGAGGGTGGAACGAACCTGACAGGGTCGTTGAGGCAAGCTCTGGATTCCGTTCGTTCGGCCAGGATTGCAGGGGTCATTCTTGTGACTGATGGCCGGGTGAATTTAGGTGGTCGGGCCGAGGAGGCCGGGGCGATTTTGGCCCGAAAGGACATCGATCGGGTCTATGTGGTGGGTGTCGGTGACCCCCGGGAAGCCTGGGTTGTTGGACTTCGGGATCTTCAGGCCCCGGACAAGGTGTTTAGGGGAGACCCCGTGAGTCTTTCCGTCCAAGTCCAGTCTCAGGGCTACCCCTTTCAGCAAATCGAAGTGCGTCTTTTGGAGCGACTCGCTGGAGGAAAAAAGACGATCGCCACAAAACGAGTGGAGCTTGGAGGAGATCAACCTTCTACTTCGGTGAACTTTCCTCCTTTCAAATTGGAGAAGGAAGGCGAGCATGTTCTGGAAGTCGAAATCACCCCCCCCGAAGGAGAGGACTTTGATGGAGAGCGCCACCGATTTACACACCGGATCCAAGTCCTCACTTCGACTCTCGATGTCCTGATGATCGTAGGTGCGCCCACCTTCGAATACCGCCTCATTAAGACCCAGCTGATGCGCGATGACACTGTCAAAGTCGGGTGCTGGCTCCAAAGTGCAGAAAAAGGTTTTCCTCAGGAAGGGAATGTGAGCCTCAAAAACCTTCCCAAAGATCCAAAGGAATTGGATGAATGGGATGTAGTCCTTTTCCTCGATCCTGATCCTCGATTCATTCCGCTTGAGTTTTCTCAGATGGTAGAACGGGCTGTGACCGAACGGGGAACAGGGCTTTGGTGGGTCATGGGAGACAAGTTTTCTCTCTCGGCGATTCAGCCTGATTCAAGCCTCAAACCTCTGGTGGATCTTTTGCCTGTGGTGCCCGATTTACCGTCGGCCGAACGCGAGATCGGCTATGGCCGATTTTTTCGAGTTGCTTGGCCATGGACTCTGACCACAGAAGGTAAACGGCACAGGAGCCTGAGACTTGTGGATTCTCCGGAAACGAATGAGCGGCTTTGGAGTCTCCTTCCAGGTTTTCACTGGTCCTTCCCCGTGTTGCGGAAGAAGCCCGCCGCCTTTGTTTTGATTGACCATCCCAACACTGCCTTCATGTCTGAAGGGCAGCGTCGTCCTATTCTTGCAACTCAATATGTGGGGGCCGGTCGGGTCAGCTACACAGGAACAGATGAGACCTATCGTTGGTTTGGTGTGATGGAATCGGCGTTCAACCGTTATTGGCTCAAAGGGCTGCGCTATTTGAGCGAAGGGAGACTGACCGCAGGAAGTGGTCGTTTCAAGTTGGGGCTTTCTTTAACGAAGGTCACCCTGGGGAAGGAGGTTGAAATCTACCTCCGGGCCCTGGACGAAAATTTTGAACCCTTGATCGCGGAGGATGTTCCGGTACGGGTGCAGGGTCCCAAAGGAATGACCTTTGATCTCCGGCTAAAACCCCTGGCTTCAGGGGAAGGGCGCTATCGCGGATCCTTCCGGCCCACCGGAACCGGAACTTGGACCGTCACGGCGATGTCGGGAGATGGAGGAGGTAAGCCGGTGCGTTTTGAAGTGCGTCGGTCGAGGCTCGAAAGCCGTGGACCGATGAATCGTTCGGGGCTTCAACGCTTGGCCAAAAAGGCCGGAGGAGAGTTGTTACCCCCGAACCTCCTTGTGGATCGTGTTGCAGCAATCCCCTCCCGGTCTCGGACATCCGTTTATGCCTTTCCTTATCCTCTTTGGGACAACTGGTTCTCGCTGGCGCTCGTAGTTTTCTTTTTGACCTTGGAATGGATCCTGAGGAAGCGTTTCGACCTTCTTTAACCATATTGATTGATGACCTTGCCTCCTTTGAAAAGCGTTTTGCCCCAAGAAGGGGATTCTTTGGCCCCGATAGAAGGTCCCAATGAACCCCCCAATGGCGATTGGCCTTTGAAATAAGAACAGAATCGATGACAGAAACAAAACTACCTTCCACGATCACCGGCGAAGTGGCCGGGATCCTTGAACGCTTTCGGCAAAGCCTGGGGGAGCTCCGTTCGAAGGTTCGAAAAGGGATCTTGATTGAGGGTTTGGGTTTCATCGGGCCGGCCTTCTTCTTTTACTATCTCGTGACCTTTGGTTTGGATCGAATGCTTCGGCTGGAAATGCCTGCCCGTGCCGTTCTCTTGGGCCTTTGGCTGATTTGGGTGATTCGGGGGCTCTATCTTAAAGTCTGGTCTCCCCTGCAATCCCGGCTCGGGGACGATGAATTGGCTCTCGCTGTCGAGAGGGCAACTCCGGGGCTTGGCCAACGTTTTATTTCCGCCCTTCAGTTCTCCCGCAGCCTTGTTCAGGGAAATGTCCGTGGAGAATCGGAAATCCTGATGGCGGAGGCTGTTTTGTTAAATGCCAAGGAGTTGGAGGCTTTGCATTTTTCCAAGGCCATACGCCGTGAGCGGCTACGTCGGGAGTTTTTGATGTTTGGGGGAGCTTTTCTTCTCCTCTTGGTTGCTGCCGGAATAAGCCCGCAGAATTTTAAAATTTGGACACAACGCAATCTTCTGTTGAGCCAAACGGTTGATTGGCCACGAAAGACTCATCTTGTCTTCTTGGATGCGAAAAAAGGGGTTTTGGTTTCCCCTCGCGGAGATGATTTGACGATTCGGGTTCGTGCCGGGGGGGTTGTTCCTGAACGTGTTTTTATTCACTGGCGTTTTGTGGGGGGAAGCTGGACGAGTGAGCCCATGGTGCAGAACACCGGTGAGGATCTTTTCACGGTGACCTTTCCATCTTTGATGGATCCGATTCAAGCCTTCGCTGATGGTGGAGATGGGTTGACGGATGACCTCCATGTGCAACTCGTTGATCGCCCCATGGTCCAAGATTTGGCGATTAAGCTGCACTTTCCTGAATATATGGGGAAAAAAGAGGCGGTCCTCAGTGACGACGCACGGGAATTGGTGATCCCGGAAGGGGCGATGCTGGAGCTGCAAGGGAAGGTGAGCAAACCGGTGAAGAAGGCTTGGGTGGTAGTCGGAGGATCCCCCCAGGGTGATCTCCAGGTAACTGGGAGTGGACTGATCTTTCAGGGACAAGTGAGTCCAAAAGCCTCGGGGTTGTTTGTGATTGCTCTAGAGGATGAGAGTGGGCTGAGAGAGGGCGTGGGGCGGCGTTTGCTTCTCCAAGTGGTCCCCGATCGGGCTCCACGACTCAAGCTTGCGGTGCGCGGAGTGGGGGCCAGGATTACTCCCATGGCGAAGATTCCCATTGAGGTGACCGCAGTGGATGACTTCGGGCTTTCTCGGTTGCGGCTCCTTTTCGCGAAGGGGAAAACAGCTTCCATTGGAGCACCTGACCGAATCAAGGCTTTTCGGGAGACAAAAGCGCAAGGCTTGGAGGATTTTGAGCCGGGGAGTCCTGTTTTTGATCGCCCCATTACTTTTGATCTCCTTCCTCTATTAAAGAAGAAAGATGCCTTGATGGACGGGGCGAATCCTATTCGACCTGGGGACTTTCTTGCGGTTCGCTTGGGTGCCCGGGACAACCGGCCTGTGGGTATGGATGGGGCGGCGGAGACGATTTCCGATGCTTATACCTTCAAAGTTGTGACCCCTGCCGAGCTGCTCACTGAACTTCTTCGTCGGCAAAATGAACAGCGGGTGGAGTTTGAGAAGCTTTTGAAACAGCATCTTGCCGATGCGGCCGAGTTTAGAGACTTACAAAATCTGTCCAAGGCTGGAGCCAATCTGGAAAAAGTTCGTCGAAGAATTCTGACACTGGGCCGCCACCAAAGACATCTGGGGCGGACGGTTTCGGGGATTGGCAGGCGTTATGAGGCCATTTTGGATGAGATGTTGAATAACAGGCTGGCGGAAGAGTCCAGGATCTTTCGACTCAAATCTCGCATTGTGGAACCTTTAGGCCTTCTTGGATCCCGCCATATGCCTTCTTTAGCCGGATCGGTGCGGGGATATGCCCGATCTGCCTTGGCGGCGGACCGCATGCTTGTTTCCAAGGGTTATGATGAAGTCGCCTCCATGATGCGGAATGTGCTCAGGTATATGACGCGTTTGGAGACCTTTACACGAATTCTGAACACCCTTCGAGAAGTGATCCGTTTCGAAGAGGGTGCAAGAGAAAAAGCCAAGGCAGCTTTGAAAAAGGAAATGAATGAGCTCTTTGGCCCAGGGAAAGAAACTCCCGGAAAAGATGGAAAGGAGAGGTGATCGGATGTTTTCAATGAAAAGACAGTTGCTATTTGGGGCGGCGCTCATTGTTTCTTTTGGCCTGACCGCCTTGAGGGTACCCGCATTTGCTCAAGGGAGAGGAGATCCTTCTTCCGCGAAGCCACCAACTGCCAAGGCAACAGGTAAATCCGGGGGGGACCAAGACAAATCTCCCAAGCATCTCCAGAGCCAAGCTTTTCTCAAGTTTCGAGAGCTGCAGTCGACCATGCGTTCCCTGAAGGCGGAACTCAAGGATAAAGAGCCTGACAAAGTAAAGCGAATCCAGGTTGGTCTCCGGTACATGGCGGAAACCAAGATGGAGGAGCGAATGAAGGAAGTTGCGGATCTTCTTGAAGGCAAGTCTTGGGATGAAGCCATCAGGGGGATGGATACGATTCGCAAAGATCTGGATCAACTGATGCAGCTCCTTCTGGACCGGGACGTTGATCTCCGCAAGCTCATGGAGCAGATTGACAAGCTTGAAAAGTTTAAAAACCAAGTTGATAAGCTGCTGCAAGAACAGCAAAAGGAAAAGGAGCAATCATCAAACGCTGAAAAGCTGCAAAAGCATATTCAAGATCTAAAGGATGCCAGGACCCGCATTCGCAATCTCATCGCCAAGGAAGAACAGGTGAAGAGCGGCACAAAGGCTCTTGGGGCCGGCGCCAAGGAAGATCCCAAGCTCACGGCAAAGCAGGGTTCTTTGGCGGAGGAGGCTGAAAAGCTCGAAGAGAACCTGAAATCTTTAGAGCAGGACGCCAAAGACCTTTCCAAAGAAGGGGGAGCGGATGAGGGGAAGCCCTCGGATTCCGAGGGGCAAGGAGGTGCAGCTTCTTCATCCGCCGGAAAGGCAGCTGAATCGATGCAACGGGCACAAGCTCGAATGGGGGCAAAGGCTCCGGAGGCGGCCCTCGATGATCAGGAGAGTTCGGTCGAGGAACTCAGGAAGGCAGAGGAAGCCTTGAAAAAAATGGAGGAAGAAGCCCAGCGAAAGCTCCTTTCTCTTCCTTTCGAGCAATTTGCCAAGAAGCAGTTGGAGACGATGAAGAAGACGGATGACCTTGCCAAGGATATGGATAAAGCTGAGGAGGCAGGGAAGGGAGAGGGCGAAGACGGGAGCGGGGAAGGCGAACCTGTTCCTGGAAAGAAAAATGTCGAATTAGCCGTTCCTAAGCAAAAAAACGCTGCTGGTTCCCTCAAGGAACAAAAGCCCAGCAAGTCGAGAAGGGATCAGAAGGACGCAGAGGATGAGCTGCAGGAAGCCAAGAAGAAGCTCGAGGATGCTTTGGCACAGCTGCGACAAGAACTTCAAGAAGAGGTTCTGAGGGCTCTGGAGGAGCGATTTACAGCAATGCTGGCCAAGCAGGTTGCTTTGACATCCCGAACCAAAGTGACACAAAAGCGGAGAAAGCGTATCGAAGCCCTGAGCCAGCAGGGAATCGTCCCGACTTCGATCAAGACAGCTTGTCGCCAGATTTCCAAGGGCGAACGCAGCTTGGAAGCCGAAGCAAACTCTGCTCTCCGGCTATTGATCGAAGAGGGGAGTACTGCTGTTTTCCCGGAAATCGTCAAGGAGCTTGCCGGCGAGTTAAGAAAGGTTGCCAAGCGTTTGGAGTTTTATGAAACAGGAGAAGCTGTAGGGGTTCGTCAAAGAGAAGTCGAGCGGCTTCTCAAGGCATTACTGGAGGCTCTACGCAAGCAGATCGAATACAAGGAAAGCGACCAAGCGGGGCAATCTTGTGATGGTAAGCAACCCCTGGTTCCTCTTTCGGCCGAGCTTCGGATGTTGCGGACTCTCCAGGAGGGTGTGAATCGCAAGACCAAGGTTGTGAATAAGCTGAAAAAAGGAAAAAACAGGAAGGATCTCGCCGATGACGCTGCGAAGCAGGAAGGAAGAGTGGGCGGTTTAACCAGAAAGCTTGCGAACAAACTTCAGAAGGAAGAAGGCAATGATGAAGGTGAGGATAAATGAGGTCATTTCCTAAAAGAGCAATCCGCCCCTGGAATCCTAAGAGGCTTTTTTTGGTGGCGACTTTTCTTGTGCTGCCCTCACTGGGTCTCTCCCAAAAGCAGGGTGGTCCTGAAGCCCAAGGAAAGCAGGCAGTTCTTCAGCGGAAGAAGTTTGACAAAAATGCCTTCTTAACATGGATGAAGGCGCATAAGGCTGACGAGACTCTTCTCAAAGAATTTGAAAAAGAATGGAAGGTTGGTCCCGATAGCAGGATTACCGATCGCGTCCTCCGCAAACTGATTCCTCCGTACCGTAAAGCCATGAATGAGGTGGACGCAGGTTCTCCGAAGGGAGTTTTGGATCTTACGAAACTCCTTTTGAAAGCCAAGGATCCATACATCAAGGCCCATTCCCGTTATTTCCTTGCTCGGGCTCTGCTGGACGAAGATGACCCCGAAGGGGCCGTTTTGGTGCTTGCAGATTTTGTTACCAAGGATAGCGGTTACAGCCTTATGGATGGGGAGGGGGCTTTCTATATCGGTTACAGCCTCGCCCTGATCCCCGATGCGGGGAAGGCTATCGTCAATCTAAAGGCTTTTTTGGATTTGTACCCGGATGCTCCGGAACGTTACCGTGCCAATGCCGCCCAACTTCTTGCCGAGCTTGAAGCTCAATGGGACAGCCCCCTTCATGCGATTGCCGACGACATGAAATACTGCGAGCGCAAGCTGAGAAAAGAGCAAACCGGTAAGCAGGTTGAGACCAAGCAACTCGATATTGTTGATAAACTTACCAAGCTGATTGAGCAGCTTGAAAAAGAAGAACAACAGCAAGGAAGTGGACCACCAAAGGGGAATCAGCAGTCCAAGGGGCCTGCGAATCAATCTTCCCTAAGTGATGGTCCCGGCCGCGTCGGTCAGCTCCATGGCTCTCGTGGGGTGAAGAGTAAGTGGGGAGAAATGAAAGATCGCGACCGAAAAAAAATTATGAACGAAGTACAAACCAAACTTCCGGAACGCTATCGCGCGGTTCTCGAGCGTTACTATCGCAAAGTGAATAGAGGGGGAAAGTGAAAGCGGTAAGTCTTTTTTTTCTTTCTCCTTTTTTCTGTTTACTTGGCCTTTCTGCAAGGCCTTCTTTTGGTACGGTTCCGGGCATAAGGGGGGATGGACGAACCGTTCGGCTCAAGAGTTTTTCCGGGAAAACTTGGACTTTTAGGGATTGGGTTTTTTCGGCCAAAGATGGCTTCAGGGGGGTGGAAGGGGGCAATCCTATCAGGCTTGCGCCCGGGAAAGCCTGGATTATGGATGGATCTGATGAGGGGGAGGATGCCCTGAGTGTATCTCCTTCGAACAAGAATCTTCCGGCAAGAGGATTCCTCAAACTTCGAAGCGGAGCCATTCTCGATGGTGTTTGTCTCGGAGGGACAAAAGGAAGCCTTGAGTTTCAAATTCATAGAGGAAATAAGATCCTGGTTCCCTTGACCTATATTCAGGGTTTTCGGGGACCGGTTGCGAAACCCAAGGTCACAGCTTCTGAGGAGGAGAACAAGGAAGCGAAGCATCGGGTTTTGGATGCAAATTTTTCGCGAGCTTTGCAGGCGCCCCCTCTTGAGTCCGACTTGTGTTTTTATACCAAGGGGAAAAGCTCTAATGGTGAACCGATCATCCGTCGTATCCCTTGCAAACTTTTAGGGGGAACCCCAATTAATGATAAAGTTGGGAAGGGCAAGCTTGGGACCCTGCTTCTCAAGGTGGGAGGAAAAGAGAGATCCCTTCCTCTTACAAAGGTCTATGGGGTTGTTTTTGCGGAAGGTTCGGGGGTTGAGCCGGTGGCGCCAGAAAATGTTCCCATGGATCGAGCGAAGCTCCAAAATGGAACCGTCCTTATTGGGCGCCTCCTTTCAGCGAATTCGGATTTATCGAAGCCTTGGGTTTTCCAAACTTTGGAAGGTTTTCGACTTCGCTTGGATCAAGAACTCATCCAGGAGATCGAGTTCGGATCCCCCCAGGTCAAATTTGTTTCAAGGATTCCGGGGTTACAGATCGCCCGCACACCCACCCTCGATCGAAAGTGGCCCGTCCTCAAAGATCACTCCCCCGCAGGAAGATCTTTGAAGTTAGAAGGGGAAAAATTCAGACATGGGTTTTGGGTGGTTCCCAATTTGAGGATGGAAATTCCTCTGACAGCAAAGCGTGGGATTCTTCTTGGCAAAGCTGGGCTTGTTTCGCGGGGCAAAGGTCTCGTAAAGCTGCGAGTTTTGGGAGATGGAAAACCTCTGATGAAGGAAGTGGAGCTAAAAGGGGGAGCTCCCGCAGTTTCTCTCCAATTGAATCTGGAAAACATCGAGAGAGTGGTTTTGGAACTTCAGGGCAGCTTTATGTTGGATTCGGGGGCTGCGGTCATTCTTGGGGATTTGAGGGTGTTGGAACAATGAAAATAGGGTCAATTCTTGCTCTCTCCCTGGTTTCAGTTTTGGGAGTTGTGGGAGAATGTTTTGCTCTCCAACAGGAAGCTGGGAATGAATCGGGAGAGGAGTCCGATGCTTTAACCTATGCCCTTCTGGCGCAAAAAGCTCGCACCGAACTTGTTGCACGATTGGCCCCCACGGTTTGCGCCGTGATGTCCTTAGAGCGAGCGGGTGGAGGCTCTGGGGTGATTATTTCACCCAAGGGGTGGATCCTGACCAATTACCATGTCGCAACAAAATCAAAGGTCATGAAGATCGGCCTTCCGGACGGCAATTTTTATATCGCCGATGTGATCGGAGTGGATCCGGGAGGGGATATCGCTTTGCTCGCCTTGCGGGGTAAAGGAACCAATCCTGATGGAACGTGGCCACACGCCCGGTTGGGGAACTCAGATCATCTCAAGTTGGGTGGTTTTGTCTACGCGATGGGAAACCCTTTTCTTTTGGCAACGGATTTCAAGCCGACGGTGACCATTGGGATTGTCTCAGGGATTCACCGATTCCAAAAGGGAACGGGGCCAAACGGGAGGATGCTGATGTATCCGGATTGCATCCAAGTAGATGCCCCGATCAACCCCGGGAATTCCGGGGGCCCTTTGTTCGACGAGAATGGCTTGTTGGTTGGGATCAATGGGCGCATCACGATTCGAGATCGCGGGAGGGTGAACACGGGAGCAGGATTTGCCGTGAGTATTCAGCAGATCAAAGGTTTTCTCCCGGATCTCCTTGCGGGGAAGCATTGTGAGCATGGGACCACCGACATGAGCGCATGGACTATGGAGGATCCCAATATGGGAGGCCGAAGAGGAGTCTTCGCGCAGGCGCTGTTCGAAGACTCTGTTGCCTGGAGGCATGGCATTCGGCTTGGTGATGAGATTGTGACGTTTAATGGCCGTAAGGTTCGGACAGCGAATCAACTCGGAAAATGGACAGGGCGACTTCCTGCCGGCTTTGTTGTGGACATTGGCTACCGCAGGTTCAGTGAAGGTCATCGAAACTATGGTCCGATTCGGCATGCCCGCTTCCCTCTGGCCGCCTTGCCTACAGGATCCCAGCGAAACCCAAGACCGAATGTTCCGGATTTTTCGAAGAAGCCGGATTTTTCAAAACTTCTCAAGGCTGCCAAGGAGCGCGAAGAGCGCGAAAAAAATAGGCGCCTTGCTTTGAGTGATTTACTCCTTCCCAAAGGGTTCAAAGTTCCGAAAGGATGGAAGAAGGCTCTTCCAAAGGGTTGGCGTGGAAAGATCCCCAGGAAGTATCGAGGTAAGGTGAAGGTCAAGAAGACTGGACCCAGCACGAAGGAGCTTGAACGGGATCGAGGTCTTTACCAATACATGGATGGGGTTGTCTCTTGGCTTCGGGGAAAGGTTGAGCCCCATCTCGTGGCGGAGAAGGGGAAGAGGATTGTGCGCGTCATGGTTCATGTTCCGTCCAGAAAGGATCGTTTTGAGCGTTCTTGGATCTTGGATGGAAAGCGAATCCAACGAAGCTTTCGGGGGAAGACTCTTGATTCGGAAGCCCTCGCCAAGCAAAAGGACAGGGGGGATGAACTTGTGACCCTCCAACGCGAACGTTTGCTCCTGCCCCTATTGGATCCGTCCAGATCAGAGGGTATTCCGGGGGATCTCTATGTAGAGGGTGGAGCCTATGTTGCTGGGGCCCCTGTTTGGGTTTTGGCCCTAAGAGGACCTGGCAAGAGGGCTCTTTATATCGACGGGAAACGCTTTATTCCCGTGGGCTGTCGGTATCGCAGCCCCGCAGATGGGGGACTTGTGGAAGTTGTTGTCAACAAGTGGGTGAGGGCAAAAGATTCCCTCCTCTATCCCGTTCGCTTGGAGAAACGGATCGATAAGGTTTTGGTTGAGACCTGGGAGGCCGTTGGGGACGATCCCGCAGCTTCAGGCTTTCCCGGGTTCAAGCTCCGTGAGGATCCTTTGCCTCGGCCCAGCACCGCGATGGAAGAGCACATGGTTCCCTTGCTCGATGCAGTGGTAAAGATTGTGGGGGCAAGCGGATTGAAAGGTATCGAGGGCTATGGTTCCGGCCTGGTGGTTTCAAAAAAGGGTTTCATCCTCACTTGGGATCACATCATGCTGCAGCCGGGACAAGTGCGCGTTGTTCTCGCGGACGGCAGCATCCACGAGGCGAGGATCTATCGTCGGGCTGAGGAATTAGGGCTCGCGATGCTCAAAATTGATCCCGGAAAATCGAATCTTCATCCGATTGCGATCCCCGGAAAAAAGCGATTCCTTCCTCCGGGAACGGTTGTTTGGTCTATGGGAAACGCCTTCAAATTGGCGGAATTTGATGAACGGGTCACCGTTGTTGAAGGTGTGATTTCGGGAAGTATCCGTTCAGACCTCAGGCTGAATCTGCGCAAATTTCCTTACAAAGGTCGCGTCTACTTGACGGACGCCCCATCTAACCCTGGGACGCAGGGGGGAGGACTTTTTACTCTCGATGGAAAACTTGTGGGAATGCTGACTCCTTTGGTGGAGTCGCGGGAGACAAATACGCAGCTTTCGCTTGTGATCCCCGCCGAGAACTTGGCCCCCTTTGTTGCTCTCTGCCTGGGAGATCGGAGTCTCGCAAAGAATCTCGCGGCCCAATCCCTCAAAGCCAAGGCTAAGGGGCCGGTCTATACAGGCATCAAGCTCTTTGACACGGGACGCCGGCGCTCTCCTCCCGCCTATGTAGACCGTGTCTTCCCCGATTCGCCCGCGCAAAGGGCGGGGATCCGACCTGATGACATGATAGTCCGGGTGAACGACTATCCCGTTCGGACTTGTGCAGAGTTTCGCCGGGCTCTCCGGGCTTTTGGGCCAGGAGAGAGCATTGATTTGACCCTTAAGCGGGGTGTGCGGGTAACTAAGGTCAGCTTGGTCTTGGAGGCGAAAAAATGAAAACCATCCAACTCCTTCGCGGCTTATCTTTCTGTGTCTTTGCCACTGGGGTTCCCGCTCAAACTCCCTCGCCCCTTTTATCCCATCCACTCAAAGAAGTCCGATCTCTTTCTAGGGTCATCCCTCGGGTTGTCGCCCAATCTTCTCCCTGGGTGGTGACGGTAGAAACCTTTGGAGGTGTGCGGCGATCAACTCTGGGAGGAAGCCAGAGGCCCGGGCGACCCAAGAAACCGAAGAAAGGCTTGGGGCCATTGAAGCTGGCAGGGTTTCTTCAGGCGCAAGGGACAAGCACTGGCATTATTGTTGGAAGGGAAGGTTGGATCCTGACGACTCGTTTCGTGCTTAATTTTCATCCAACCACGATTTTGGTGAGCCTGGCCGATGGTCGTAAGTTCACCGCGAAAAAAATGGGGGAAGACCAGGGTCGAGGAATCGCCCTTCTCAAGGTCGCAGCCAAAGATCTCCCTGTTCCGGAGATGGTCCCGAGTAACAAGATGCGTGTCGGTCAATGGGTGTTTGCCCTGGGTCGCAGCTTTGGGCCCAAGTTGCCTACTGTGCATGCAGGCATCCTCTCGGGATTAGGCCGTATTCATGGCAAAGCCATCCAATGCGATGCGAACACTTCTCCCGCGAACTATGGAGGGCCCTTGGTGGACCTCAAAGGTCGTGCCCTTGCGATTGTGGTCCCTCTTTCTCCAAACGGGGATATGGCCGGTGCGGATTGGTATGACTCCGGCATTGGTTTTGGGGTCCCCTTGCATGACCTTGCCCCGATATTGGCCGAACTCAAAAAAGGACGCATCTTTGAGCGCCCTTTTCTCGGGGTTCGAATGGACCCTATGTTTCTTGGCCCAGGGGGGCGCATCCTTTCGGTTCTAAAGGACAGCCCTGCTTGGCAAGCCGGCCTCTCCAAGGGGGACATTCTTCTTGCTGTGAATGGAATCAAGGCTCGCAATGGAATGCACGTGCAAGATCTTATTGGATACCACAGCAAGGGGGATTTCGTCCCTCTTGAATTCAAAAAGAAAGATGGGGTCAAGGGTCGCGTTCTTGTGGAATTATAAAACCTCCAGGAGTGGTTCCTTATCCCTAACTTATTCCCAAGGAATATCCTTAACTTTTGCCCTGAAATTGGCCCAACGAGCTAACACAAAAAACAAATCTGAAAGCCGATTCAAGTAAATCAAAATGCGATCGGGAATCTCCTCCTTACGTTTGGCAGCCCAAGCTAAACGCTCGGCTCGTCGCGCTACAGTTCTGGCCAGATGCAAGAGCGCAGCCTCCCGTGTTCCTCCCGGTAAAATGAAACTTTTCATTTTGGGAAGCTGTTTCATGGCCTCATCCATCCAGGACTCCATCTCCTGGGTTCTCGATTCGAGGAAACCCTCAGTGCGATTCCCCCCAGGTGTCGCCAAGTCGCTGCCCAGCTCAAAGAGGTCTTTTTGGATTTGAAGAATGCCCTGATCCGTTTTTGGTTCCAATGATTCGCAGCGAAGCAGCCCCAGAAGGCTGTTGAGTTCATCCACTGTTCCATAGGCCTCGACCCGGATGTTCTCCTTGGGTACGCGAGTCCCATCAAAAAGGCCAGTCTCACCCTGATCGCCCGTTTTTGTGTAGATCTTCATCTTCCCTACTTTCCCCTTGCCCCTTGCTTTGTTGAAATAGAGCCTCTTTTTTCCAGGTAGCCTGCGTTTTACAGCCAGGTCATCCTATCTCGCATGGGAGTTTTCATGAATCTTCGTCTTGTTCCCCTTTCTTGTGTTTTCCTCCTCGCGATTCCCCTCGTTTCTCAAAAGCCCATGAGGGTCACCCATTGTGGTGGTGGGCTTGGAAAAACATTGACTGTGGAGTTGAGGGATGGTCCCGGTCTTCGGCCTTATTTTCTCCTAACTTCGATGCAGCGGACGACGATTCCGCTCAAGTTGATCGATCCTCTCGAAACCCGTTCTCTGGGCCTTGGGCTGGAGCTGCCTCAGCTTTGGTTCCAAGGGCTTCTCGGACCCACCGGGGCCGCTAAATGGGTTCTTCCCGTTCCAAATGATTCCAGCCTTCTAGGAAAGGGTGTCCTCCAACAGGCTTTTACCTTCCCCGGAAAACCGAGCTTTTTCGGCGCCATCTCCAATGTTTCGGCAGCCATGTTTGAAAAGGTGGGAGCCTTTCGTCAGCCGAGCCAAATCATGGGGAAGCAGAGGTCCTACGCAGAGCGGATCTCCATGGGGGGCGGTTTGAGTTTGGTCGTAGGAGGTGGGAACGGGGGGTTCCTCTCTTTGGTGGCGACTCGGTCTACGGAGGTTTTCGATGAGCTGGATCGCCGGTTCAAACCAGGCCCTTCTATGAACGATGTCCGCGCTCTTGGGACCAACACCCTCCTCTTGGACGGTCGTAGCCTTTTGGCTGGGGGAGTGGATATTCAAAATGATCCGCAAAAGGCCTGCGAATTGTACGATCCCGTAAAAAAGATCTTTGTGCGGACTGGAGCGATGGCTTTTAAAAGGATGGGGCAAGCAGCTACGCGTCTTAAGGATGGAAGGGTTCTCATGACTGGGGGGCTCTCGGATCTCAATAACCAACTTAAAGCTCTGGGCTCGGCCCTCAAGGAGAGTGAGATCTACGATCCCAAGACAGGGAAATGGACCCGAGGACCGAACATGAAGATCCCCCGAGCGGGGCACCAATCCTTCCTGCTTCCCAGCGGGAAGGTTCTCATCGTGGGTGGACTCTCATGGAGCACCTTGTTCTTTGTCCGCATTCCTTACATTACCAAGAGCTGTGAGATTTATGATCCAAAGACGAACAAATTCTCCTCGACAGCTTCCATGCTGACTGCACGGGCGATTTTTCAAGCTGCCACCATTGGATCAAAAATCTATGTGGCAGGCGGGTCTTCGGGTTCCATCACAAGCGGTGGGGCGCCTACCAACAAGGCGGAAGTCTATGATGTCATAAAGGGAACATGGACCGCAATTGCCCCGATGAAGTCTGCCCGTGGCCTTGCAACTTCTTTTGTGGACCGTTTGGGCCGCTTCGTCAACTTGGGGGGGGCTCAGGGAAGTCTCCTCAATCCAAAGCCCATCAAGCTAAGCGAAGTCTTTGACCCCAAAACCGGAAAGTGGACAGCCCTTCCCAATCTGAATCTGGACCGGGCGGGAGCACTGGGTTTCGAGGGTATGGGATGTGGATGGTTGATTTTTGGGGGGGGCAGCGGGATTTCAGGGCAATCCACCCGGAGTATTGAAATCCTTTTGTCTCGCTGAAGCCGTTACCTTTGCGGATCCATCGGACTATGCAGGATAAATCCTCGGAGTTTGGGAATCCGTCCGGAAGTCTTTCAGAGACATGGACGGAAGCCCGGTGCGAGTCAAACTCCATCGATTCGGGAGGGAGCCTGCGGGCCTGAGAGAATTCGAGTAAATTGGAGTGAGTTTCCGTTATCGCCCAAATCCCTTTTTCGACACGGTCGAAGTTGGAGCACTGATGAAAATTGCTGGACAAACCCTTATTCCGATCTTCCTCCTGGGACTATCGATGCCTCTCTTGGCGCAAAGCCAAGCGATTTTTCCCTCCACAGCGAAGACCAAGGGAAACAGCCAGAATTCCCTACCCTTTGCGGGCTCCCCCATGCGTTACCAGCAGAAATATCTTGCATCGGATCTCAAAAAAATCATCAAAGGGGGAGCCGTCCGAATCGTTGGACTCAATTTCAGATCCAAGACTCAGGGCTTCTCCGGGAAATCCGTGACTCTTGAGATCACCTTGGCGAAGGCTCCGGCCCTTGTGACCTCAGCCTTTGATTCCAACTTGATCAATAAGGTCCTTGTTGTCCCCAAGACAACCATCACCTTGCCTACCTCCGGGACTCTGAGCTGGGTTTTGCCAATACCCTTCAAGGTGAATTACACCTGGGATGGAAAGAGCGACATCATGATGGATGTCCGAATCTACAAAAATGGGAACAACAATCGCCCCTTTCTTTACTTCTTTGATTCCGTTACCGGTGGGCCGACTGAGCGCCTCTATGCAACCGGGGCTTCTTCGACCTTTTCCCGCTTTCGACAGGCAGGTTCGGGCTTGGTAACGCGCTTCGATTTCCTGGGTGGGGCAGTGGTCCCCTATGGGAAGGGTTGTGTCGGAAACGGAAATGTGGTTCCCAAGGCTTCGGTCCGAGGTGCTCCGGTGCTTGGCAATGTGATCCAGATCGATCTTTCCAATGCGCGACCACAGGCACCAGCGGTGTTCCTCCTGGGGGCCAGCAACAAAAAGTGGAATTCCTTTACCCTCCCCATAGACCTCACGGTTTTGGGCGCAAAGGGCTGCTCGCTTTTGACCGGACCTCTTTTCTTTGTGCCCGCTACGACCGTGGGAGGAGCTCCTGGGTCCGGTTCTGCAACTCTCAAAGTACAAGTCCCTCCTATTGTTTCTCTCCGAGGTCTTAGCCTTTATGGACAATGGATGGTCAATGACAATGTGAGCGGCCGCACCTTTCCCTTTAGTTTTTCCAATGGCATCCAGATGCGAATCGGATAGAGAGAGCCTAAAGGGCTTTTGCGAGAACCTCGGCGATATGGAGGACTTGGTAGTCTTCGTCCAGCTTAGCTAAGCCGCTCTCCATCCAGAGATGGCATCCGGGGTTGGCTGTGATCAGAATGCGCACGCCGGTCTTTTGAATGTCTTTGACCTTACGATCCAGGATGCTGTGGGCGAGAGCCGGTTTTTGGAGGTTGTAGATCCCCGCGCTTCCACAGCAGTCCTCGGGATGTTCAAGGGGAATTAGCTTAAGTTGGGGGATTTGGGCAAGAAGTCGGCGAGGTTCTTTGCGGATCCCTTGTCCGTGGCAAAGATGGCAGGGGTCGTCCCAGGTCGCTTGCATGGGAACAGAGCGGGGAGTGAAGCCCAGGCCGAGATTGGCGAGAAACTCGGTGAAGTCTTGGACTTTGGTGGAGAATTCCGAGGCTTGCCCCATCCAGCTTGGGTACTCCTTCATTGCGGATCCGCAGCCGGCGGAAGTCACGATGATTGCGTCCAGGTCTTTGGGGAATGCGCGCAGGTTGCGTTCGACAAGAGGACGAGCGCGGTCTTGGAGTCCTGCATGGAGGTGAAGAGCGCCGCAGCAACCTTGGTTAGGAGGGACGTGTACTCTACAGCCTGCCGCCTGCAGCACTCTGAGAGCGGCACGATTGACTCTTCCGAAAAGGGTTTCCATCATGCAGCCTGTGAACAGAGCGATTTCGGCACGCTTAGGCCCAGTTGGCTCATAGATTCCGGGAGCAATGGGGCAGCGCTCACTTCCTTTGGGAATCCTGGGAAGAAGAGCCAGGCCTTCTTTCATCCAGCGGGGAAAGGGGAGGACGGTGGCGAGTTTTTGCAGGCCCAGAGCCTGTGCCATCCGCAGGGAGGACATAGAAAGGCGGTGCAATGATTTGCTTGCGATGAGGTTGTCGAGGAGGCTCCCAAGGAAGCGCGCCCTGCGGTTGCGGGAAGGGAGCCTGGCCAGCTTCTCTCGGTATGCTTCGAGGATCTTGCCATATTGGACTCCCGAAGGGCAGGCGCTTTCACAGGCTCGGCAATCGAGGCAGTTGTCCAGGGCATCGCCGAGGGAAGGTTCGGAGAGAGCAATTTCCCCTTCGGCCTCGGCGCGCATGAGGAGGATGCGCCCGCGGGGGGAGTCCTTTTCTTGCGCAAGAGTCTGATAGGTGGGGCAGGCCGGGAGGCACAGACCACAATGAACGCAGTCCAGGCTGTGCTTGTATGCCGGGTTGGACTGTTCCAGGTTCATGGGTGGATCTCCTGGGGAGCCCCTTTTCTTGAGATCCTGGTTAAAAACGAGAGCCTCTGGGGCATGAGCCCTCCAGCGAAGGTCCGCTTGAGTTCCATGGCAATGCGGCAGGCCCCCGGATCGGAGGGAGGATTGCCCTGGACTTGCTCTCCTTCTCTTTGAGTTGGGTGAACAATGGCTCCCATCGGACGCTCTCCTCCGGGGAGCCGGTCCCATTCAAAGGCCCCCTGGTAGTGGATTCGCCCATGTATGGGAGTCTGTCCTATCCAATCTGAAAGTTGGGAAGGGGGGCAGTGGCCCCGAAACAGGTTGGGGGGAGAGGACTCTTTGTTCGCAATTGCTTCCCTCCCCCTGACGCCCTTCCAGGCATCCATCCCCTCGAGCTTAACCTTAAAACCTGTGTGGCGGATTTGGCTTTCGACGTAGGCCGCACTCCCCCCCAGGAGGACTTCGATATGGCAGTGGGATCCTTCCAAGACTAAGTCGAGTGCTCGAGGTGTGGGAAGGGTATTCCTGAGTTCTCGCCATTGGATGATGCCATCGTCGAGGCCCAGGGGTTCGGATTGGAGGAGTCCTATTCGAGCAGGAAGAGCCACGAGTCGAAGCTGGAATTCGAGTCCCACAAAGTAAGCGCCACCGCTTCCGACAAAGAGCTTGCAGAGGTCGTAACCTGCTACGTTCTTGACCACTTGCCCCCCCGCATGGAAACGGCGCCCTCTCCCATCCACCCCAAGGATTCCGATCAGCTGAGAGCGCAATCTCCCCCGGTCGAAGGAGCGGGAAGCTGGAGGGGCCTCTCCTAGGATTCCTCCGATGCTCCGATGACCCAAGAAGGGGCCGGACTCAAAGGCTAAACCGTGTGGGGCCAAGGCTTCTTCCAAATCCTCAAGCAGGACTCCCGCCTGGACCCCGCAGGTGAGGTCGTTTGGGTCGAGCCTTGTGATTTTGTTCATATCGGAAAGATTCAGGATGGCCTGAGTCTTTCCCGGACTCACCCCCCGCGAGCTGGCATGACCACCGCATCGAAGAAGGATTCCTTGCTCATGAATTCCGGAGAGGAGCTCCACGACTTCCTTGTCTGTCTGTGGCCTGTGTTCAAACATCCAGCCCCTCGCTGCTTTTTGCGCTCCGCCCCTCTTTACAGCCTCCCCCTGTGGGGAAGAACTTTCCTGGGTTACAGACACCTCTTGGATCAAAACAACGGCGTAACTCTCGAAAGGCGGAAAGGTCCGCTTCATCAAACATGTATCGCATGGCCTCCCGTTTTTCATAACCGATGCCATGCTCTCCCGAAATGGAACCTCCTGACATCACGCAGAGTTCGAGGATTTCTAAACCAGCCTCCATGGCTCTCCTTGTCTCGGAGGGGTCACGGCCATCAAAACTAAGATTAGGGTGGAGGTTGCCGTCCCCTGCATGAAAGACATTGGAGAGAACGATGTTGTATTTTTTGCCAATCTCCGCAACCTTGGAAAGGACTGAGGCCAGCTTTGAAGTGGGGACAACCCCATCGAGAACGAAGATGTTGGGTTTGAGTCTTCCCATGGCTCCAAAAGCCCCCTTGCGTCCCTTCCAAAGGCTTTGCCTTTGTTCAGCATCGGTGGTCGATTCGACAGCGAGAGGATGCTCTTCTTTGAGAATCTTTACTACCTTTGGGCTGTCAGCTTCTACCTCATCCCTGGGTCCATCCAACTCGATGAGGAGAACCGCCTCGGCATCTTTGGGATAGCCCGCCGCAAAAACACTGGCTTCCACCGCCTCAATCGTCAGGTGGTCCAGGATTTCCAAGGCTGCTGGAACAATCCCTTCGCGAACAATTCGGGAAACCGTTCCGCAAGCTGCTTCCATCGAAGAAAAGGATGCAAGAAAGGTTCGCACCATCTCCGGAGATTTACTCAGTCTGACCTTGACCTCGGTCGCAACACCGAAGGTTCCCTCTGAACCAGTAAACAGTCCAACCAGATCGGGACCATCCTCTAAGTCCGCGACAACCATTTCTCCTCGGCCATCTACAAATCGAACCCCGAGGATGTGATCTGCGGTCATCCCGTATTTGAAACAATGTGGACCCCCCGCGTTCTCGGCGAGATTGCCGCCGATGGTACTGGCCTTTTGGCTACTCGGGTCGGGGGCGTAATAGAGCCCCTTTTTTCCCACGATGACGCTGAGATCCAAGTTGACCATTCCGGATTGAACAATGGCCGTCCGATCTTCCGGAGACCAGGAGAGAATCTTTTGCATGCGAGCCATTTCGATCAAAAGACATGGCGTTTTCGGAGGAGTGGCCCCTCCACTCAAGCAGGTTCCTGCTCCCCGTGGGAGGATGGGGACTCCTTCTTCGAGGCAGAGGCGAACCAAGGCTTGGACTTCTTTGTTTGTCTCCGGCATAGCAACTGCGCGTGGGGTATGCTTTTGCACTGGGTACCCGTCCAGCGAATAACATAGCTTTGTCGCTGGATCCCAGAAGGCCCGGTCCTGACCCAGAATCTTTATGACCTTCTGTTCGAAGTTAAGACTCATGCCCGAAAAGCCCGCTGCTTTGGACCCTTTGCCCACACTTGCACATTGAAGTCAAGGGAGGATTTTCCTGTGTCGAAAGGTTTAAATGGAATCATGTCGGAACGAATCATAGACAAAAGAACCCTGAAACTTCTGCGGGATGCTGTCATTAAGGCCAAGGAAGACCTTCAGCTGTATTATTCCGGGGTTCAGGAGGGAAAGCACGAAGAGCCTGTCGGTTTAGCCCGTCAATTCGGCCAGGTGCGGCGGCTTCATCGTTATTTCTCCAATCTCGCCGAGCTGGGAGCGAGGACTTTTCCCATGGATCTTGGAGAAGAGGATGAAAATTTGCTTGCTTCGTGCTTAGTTCATTTTCTTCCCGACATTGATAAAGAAATCGCTCAACCCAACCAACCTCCTTCCCATGTGAAATTCATGAAAGAGATGCAAGCAGGAATCATTACTCTTGCAAAATCTTTAATGACCCGGCCTCTTCAGCCTATTTTGGACCCCCGCCCCCTTGCCCACCAGTCGCCGAGTGTCCGCTCCCTTCTTAGTTATGTTCCAGGGCTGAAGGAAAAAACGGAAAAAATCAATTCCTTTGAGTCGCGAGACCTTGGGATGTTTACAGGCTCCCTGGGAGCTGATGAGCTCAATCCTATTAAAGGGGATGGGGTCCAGGAGGATCGAAGAATGCAGTCGACGGGTTTAACTGGTGGGGTTGTGGGCGGTCGGCGTCAAGAAGACCATCCCTCTCAAGTGGGCCAAAAAGAATCTCTGCCCCAAAATCCTTTGGATGGTGTTCTGGATCCATCGATGATCAAGGACCACCGAATGCGGGCCCTCATTAAGTTGGAGATCGCTAGTCTTGAGAGAGCTACTTTGCTTTCTGATTTTCGAATGACCCTTGTGCATTTCGGCGCCATTTTGGAAGGTATTCTCGTGGATTATGGTCTGAGGAACCGGAAGAAGCTCAATCTTGTCGAATCCCCGGATCGCTGGGATCTCATGAAACTAGCCGAAGATCTACTTGGGGATAATGCCTTCGATGAGCCCATCATCGGGATTTTGTTGGGTTGCAATCGCATCCTTCGTCCGGCTCGAATGTTGACCAATCCGATGATCATCACCAAGGAGATGCTGGGTGATGCGAAAAGAATCCTTTCTTGGGTGCTTTCCGAGATGGGGTTAAAGGGGAGTTCGGATCAAAACCGTGCTGTGGATGAGAGCGGTTGCCACGAACGCCCCGTAACTTCGGGGATTTGGCGTGCCACCCGGAGGTAGGCACTTCTCGGTTCAACCCTGCTCCCTGCGCCTTTTCAGTCGCCAAAGTTCCCTTCGCATCCTTGAATCGGGGACTTTGCCCTTAGGGTAAAGAGGGGGGTTGTGAGCCCTGCTTTTGGAGAGGGTTGTCTCATAGGGAAGACATTCCTCATCCTCCCAAAACTCTTGGGAGACCGCTTCGGGAGCGTTGGGAGATATGCCGAACAGATCCTTTAAGAGATCTTCCAAAAGCGGCTCAGTCGAGGCATCGTCTTCGTGCAAGCACTCTTCGACTCGCTCACAGAGTTCAGTTGCTTCTCTGATTTCCATCTCCTCTCTTCTCAAGAGGATGGAAAGAATCTCCGCCCCATTGGGAGCAGGAGAGCATTGGGGTGCTTCGGTGAGTAAGTCTTCTGTCAAGGTTGTCAGCGTGTCCAAGGATTCCTTGTCCATGCCCTGCAGCATACCTTCTTGGATCTCGAGAAGGGTGAGCTCATCGAGCTTCTCGCGGAGAAGGAGATAGGCTTCCAAACCAAGAGGACGGCCGGGTTTTCCGCTCCGTCCATGTTCCGCTACATAGGCAGAATAATCTCGTTGAGGCGATGAGGTCATTAGGCTTAAAAAAGGCTTAGAGACTTGGCCTGGAAACTTGGTTCAAATACTTTGCTTAAACTCATTAAGGTTTACTGGGATTATTGTGAACAAAGTGCCTGAGAATGCCAAGCCCCGAATGTGAATGGAACTTTCCGTATGGTTTTTCGTGGTTGCGCTTTCGCTTTGCTATACTCCTTGGCTCAAAAAATTGTTTGGTTGAGAGTCCCTCATCGTGAATGAAACACCTGCAATCCTTCCAAGAGAGGAAGACTCTCTTTTTCCCATACTTCGGTCTTTCTTTTTGGGAAATGCCCATCAAGAACGCCCCCGACTTCTTGGAATCGAATACGAATGCTTGCGTGTTGATAGGCAAACCCTTCGTGCAGCTCCAAGTTTGGGGGATGGTGGACCCGACACGATTCTGCGGGGAATGGTTTCACTCTTGGAAGAGCCCGGTGGCCCCGCTCCCATCCCTTTAGAAGAAAGCGGCGTCCTTTCACTCATTAAGGTAGGTAAAGGGAGTGTCTCCCTCGAGCCCGGAGGGCAAGTGGAGATCTCTTTTGCTCCCGTCCAGCGCCCGAGCGAGCTGGTTTCCCACTTGGACGCATTTGTATCAAGGGTAGAAGAGCTTCACCGGGGCAGTCCATATCGCTGTATCCATTTGGGGCACCAGCCGATATCCATGCCTACAGAGATCCCGCTTCGATCCAAGCCTCGATATCGGATTATGGATAAAAAGCTGAGATCCGCCGGAAATCTGGGGATGCATATGATGCGGGCTACTGCAGGAATGCAGGTTACGGTGGACTATCGGAGTGAACGAGAAGCTGGCGAGACCTTACGAGCAGCCCTGATTACAGCCCCCCTAGTGACGGGATTGTTCGCAAATTCCCCCTGGGTGGGAGGCAAGGACTCTGGATATGCGAGTTTTCGTGAACGGGTTTGGTGGGATACGGATTCTCGGCGCTGCGCAGTTCCCGGGAAGCTTATCCGAACTGGGAATTGCCTTGCTGCCTACATAGATTTTGCACTGGAAGCAGACCTCTGGTTTGTGAAACGGGATGGGCAGTTGGTGGAGTGTCCGGGGAGGGTGAGTTTTCGGGATGCTTTAGCCTCGGGAGAGAAACTGACCTTGGAGGATTTTGCACTCCATGCGACAACACTTTTTCCTGCAGCCCGCATCCGAAATGGAGTCGAAGTTCGTTCGGCCGATTCCGTTCCCCCTCACTTTGTCCCGGCCTTTGCTGCTTTGATGGCCGGTCTTCTTTATGACGAAGCTTCTCGTGAGGGGGCTCTTGAGCTTCATCCCTATCGTTGCGATGACAGTATCAACCGACTCCATGAGGAATCCTCCAAAAATGGCGTTCGAGGACAGCTTGACGATGGATTTTCGGTTGGCGCGGCTTGTACGCGAATGGTCTCTCTGGCGCGGGAGGGTTTGGGTCGGCTGGCATCTAAAGGCTTTTACCCCAAAGAGGAGGCTCAATATCTTGATGTCATCGAGGATCTTCTCGCAAGGAGCCTTGCTCCCGCAGATCTCGTTTTAGAGAAGGGTTTGGAGAGCTTGTAGGGTTGTCCGTAGCTCAGTCTGAAGCTCCTTGAGCCGACGGTAGTTCTTGCTTGTTTTGGTCAACCCTCGGTTTTGAGTTTTTCCAATACCTTGAGGAGGTTCTTTGGGTCCGGGACCAAAAGGGCCATGGAGAGGGGTAAGCCTTTTGGCCCGGTCTGGAAGAGGATCTTTAGTTTCTTCTCATGGATCAGTTCATCGAGACTGCCCCAAAGAACTCCCTGGTGGAAGAGGAGAATGCAGCGGCGGTTTTTAAATGTGCCAGCCTTGATGGCCTCCTTCAAAAGCGGGGCTTGATTGGGTCGGAGGGCTAAGACCGGGCAGTCCTTGGGAAGGGGAACTTGGACTACGAGGTCCATCGAGCCCGGAATGAAGAGAAAGTCTCCGTTCTTAAGCTGGGGTCGCAGGCCTTTCATAAGAACCAAGAAGGAGGATCCGTTTGAGTCCAGATCAAACCTACCAACGGCACCTGGGATCCCACCCACGAAAAGATTGTAGTAGCTGCTTTCAAATGGGTGGGTCAGGAGGCTGATGGACAGGAGGAGTATAGAAGTCCCCAGCATGCTTGCAGCCCGCCAGCGGATCATGCCCAGGAGATCCATCGCCCGATGGAGGCCCATTCCCGCAAAAAGGGCGAGGGGGACATAGGCGTCCAGGAAGTGACGGATTCCCCCATGATTGGCAATGCCGGTGAAGTGTTTTCCGATGGAAAGGAGAAGCCAGAGTCCGAGGAAGAGCTGGATCGGGCTGAAGGTTTTGCGGAGGAGCCCCAAGAGGAAAAGGGCGAGAATACTAAGAGGCGTACTGATCGTGATGAGAACAAGAGGGTAGGTCCAGGCCTGGGTTTGAATCGTACCGAAATAGAGACTCCCCTGGGTGTACCGGGATTTGTGGTGGAAAAAATCACGCAGAACTTGAATGGGTTCTGTGAGAGGAGAAAACCAAAAATCCGGCCAAAAGAGAATGAAGAAAGCCCATGCGAAGAGGGGAAGAAGGACAATTTGTTTCAGGGGAAGGAGGTTTCGGTTTCTTCCCCGGAAAAAGCGGAGAAAGATGGGGGGAAGGCAGATGGCAGCCATAAGGCCTCCATTTTGCATTCTTGTTGCCCCAAGGGCAGCTAGGGCGATGGCAAAGAAAATCGTGCGACCCAGGCTTGGCTTGTCGAACCAACGAAACATCATGACGGCGCTGAGGGCCATGAGGGAAGCGGCGGGGAGATCGCTGGGATTGGATGTGAGTTGCCCGAAGACCCGCGGAAGAGCCAGCAGAAGGAGGGTGCTTGTTAGAGCAGGTAGGCTGCGCTTGAAAACCCTAAGGGCTAAAAAGTAGCAACAGAGGACCCAAAGCAGGCCAAAGAGAGTGAGTCCTGCATGAAAGGGGAGATGGAGCTCTTGGGTTGGGTCTCCGATCCAAGGAGAAATAAACTGGCCGATCCAGACGGAGAGAGTCGCTGCAAAGGGGCCATAGAGCCTGTCCCCATGTGTGAAATCATTCGGGTCTTTGCTGGGAAGGTCCTTGGGATTCCATGTCGAAAAAAAATCGAGCATGGCCTCCCCTCGTCCCCGCTGGACGAGATCATCATAGGTTCGGCCATGGTCATGGATTTCAAAGCCCAACAGGTAGGTTGCCAGAAGGGCGAAGAGAAGAAGAGGGATGAGGAGTGTGGGTTTTTTTGGAGGGGTTGGGGCCGGAGAGTTATGGGCCTGAAGAGCATGGAGAAGGTCTCCCGCATGGGCAAAGCGCTCTAATGGGTTTTCGTGGAGGCAGTTGGAGATGATTCCATCCCAGAAGGGGGGGAGGTCTTCCCTGAGTTGTGTGGGAAGAAGGGTTGTGTCCTCATGAGATTCGGTCGTTCCTGCCCAAAAAAGGAGAGCCCCGATCCATCGGATGTCCTCACGATGAGTCCAACCCTCTCCTTTGCCGGACTTTCTGTTATCCTCCTCCGCCTTTTGATCTTCATCGTTCTCTCCTGCATGGCGGGGAACGGAGTGGGCTTGGAGCCTGACTTGGGAACCATCCCATAAGATCTCATCAGGGGTGAAGGGACCGAAAGGCAGGTCTTGCGAGTGTTGTTCCCAAGCGAGGTTTGCAAGAGCCTTGGCGAGCTTGTGGAGATCCTCTGGATCCAAAAGACCTCGCTCGAGTCGTTTCCTGAGAGTTTCCATTTCCGGTATTGTTGGAGCAAATGAAGATTTTCGCCATTAGTGATCTGCACCTATCTTTCGGAACCAATAAGCCGATGGATATTTTTGGGGACCATTGGAAGGACCATCCTAAGCGAATCGAGGAGGCCTGGACGCGTCTTGTCTCCGAAGAGGACTATGTGTTGATGGGCGGTGATCTTTCATGGGGAATGAATCTCGAAGAGGTTGCTCCTGACCTTGCATTCGTAGATCGTCTCCCTGGGCGGAAGTTGATGATCAAGGGCAACCATGCGCACTGGTGGAATACAAAGAAAAAGGTGGAAGCCATTCTTCCCGAGTCGATCTCCATTTTGCAAAACAACGCTTTTGTGCTTCCGGATGGGACCGCCATTGTTGGGACCAGGGGTTGGAACCCTCCTGGGAGATCCGAGGGCAAACCCTATAGCGATCAGGATCGAAAGGTTTATGAAAGGGAACTCCTTCGTTTTGGGCTCTCACTGCAGGACTTAAAAAAGAGGGCATACCGGAGGATTTGGAGCATGATCCATTATCCCCCTCTATACAGTTTTGGTTTGAAGACAGGCTTTGTTCCTATGATGAAGGAGGCTGGAGTGGAACTCTGTATCTATGGTCACCTCCATGGGCGCGATCATGCAGCTGGGTTTGTCGGAGAGGATGACGGAATTCGTTATGTAATGGCGTCCGTGGATTACACGAATTTCGCCCCTGTGCTCCTGGATCTGTAAAAAACCTGCTAACGAGCTTTCAATGATGGGATCCCTTATTCCTGTTTCTCGACCCTTCCATCCCTAGCAAGGAGGGTTGCGTCCTCAGCTTCGCGGGCGGGGTCTTGAACGGATAGGCGTAAGGCGCGGACTTTGTTGAGCGATCCTTTGTAGGGGATGAAGAGCTTCGTCCAGGCTGCGGTTTGGATCGGTACCTGAAGCAGGAATCGGGCTTTTCCGGAAGGGTTCTTCCAATCCTCCAAGAGGGTGATCTGGGTTTCGACGCCCTTTTGACTGCCTCCTCCCGGCTTGGGGGTGAGGCGAAGTTGTAAATGTAGCATCAGGGAGCCGTCCAGGTTTGGTGGGAGTAGCAGGCTGACCTCTTTACGCCCGAGCAACTCTCCCTTTTTCTTGGGGCTGAACCAACCCGTCCAGGGAATCGCTCGTTGGGATTCATCGGTAACCAGGATGTCGCTGAATCTTGGCCTACTTAAATGTTTCAGGGCTTCTCCATTCCATGAAGCTGAAAAAAGGGTTGGCCCGGCCCAACCTTTATCATGATCCTTGATTCCCAAAAACTTTTTTCCAGGAAAGGCCTCCAATCGATGGGTTGTAAGTCCCAACCAAGGTTTGTCGATAGGTCTTCCCCATTTGAGGATGCTTGGGAGGTTCCAGGTAAGGGAAGGGATATGCCCACCCAGATCCGAACTGGTGACCAGGATACTGGGGAATTTTTTGGCCCGGTCTTTTGCGAAGGCAATCGCTTGCGCTGGGGGGGGATTGATGCTTCGAAGTTGGTGGATGATTGGCGCCATCCATAAAACTGAAACCAGGATCCAAAGGCCACAGAGGGTCCGAAGCTTGGCCAGGTTGAAGCTTGTGCCAAGGAGGGTCTTTACAAGGGGGGGGAGGAGGAGGAAATACACAAAAAGGATGGGGAGACCATAGCGGGATGCCCAGAGAAAGTTCATTTTGAGAAGGGCAAACGCTACATAGGGGCTGATCGCAAGAAGTACGAGGAGGACTTTTTTGCGGAGAGGGCTCCGGAGCAAGGGGATGAGTCCTACGAAGAAAAGCCCTTGAATCATGATTCCGGTGAAAACCGATCCAAAGGGCCAGAAGATCCAGAATTTGAGAACTCTCGTAATCCCTTCGTTTCGGATAGATGCCAGGATGTGGTCTTTGGACCCTACCGAAGCATAGTAGGAGGAGAAGACATCCCAAAGTGAAGTGATGCCCCCAAGGTTGTCCAGCAGGATCCAAAGACCTGGGATTCCTCCCAAGAGCAGGCCGGGCAAGGCGGACCATAGGGTTCGGAGACGGCCCGCTTTTAGGCTGAGGAAAACGAAGAGAAGCCAGGGTGTGAAGAGGAAAAAGAGGGTGGCTGGGCGTAGGGAGAGAGAAAGGCCGCAGAGCAGGCCTGCAGACAATCCCTGTGCGGGATTTCGCTTTGACCAGCCCGTTGTGAGAAAGGAGATGCCCAGGTAGGCCAGGCCGTTTGAGATCCCGTCGCTCATGGGGACGGCGGAGAAGAAACACTGGGGCGGTAGGAAGCCGAATGCCAACCCCGAAATCAAAGCCATGTGGGAGTCCCCATGCAGCCAGAGGGAAAGGCGATAGATTCCAAAAAACGCCAGGGCTCCCCCCAGAAGGCTGGGGAGCCAGAGGGCTGTCAGTTCATTTCCCAAAAGGGAGAAGAGTCCCTGTCCCAGGAGGACGTAGAGAGGAAACCCTGGTGGGTGGGGATACCCTTCGGCTACATGAAAATAATGGATGGATCGAAAGAACTCCCCCTCGTCCCATTCGAGGACGCCCCTTGGGTGACAGAGAAAGGCAAAGAAAAGGATGGCAAGCAGACCCAGGAAAAAGGCGGGTCTTCTCCCCTTCCCCTCGATCCTGGACCTTCTTTGGTGCATCATTGGGACTTCCCTGAACCCTTACCCGACCGGGATGAGGCCAAATACGAACATGCGAAAGAAACTCATAGTTGTTCTCCTTTTCCTATTCCCTTTTGCTCGATTGTCCCCAGCCCAAAGCCAGATGCGGCAAATGTTTGCCTTGGGAAAGGCCTTAGCCCGAGCAAAAACCCCTGAAGCCATTGAGAAAGTTTACCGTGATGCGGAGCCTTACAAGTCCTTGGTTTTCCAACGGGTTGATAAGCTCCCCTTTGTTTTCTTTATTGAGGATCAGGGGCGGGGGAATCTCGATTTTTTAGCCAAGATGCGATACCACGCATTGATGGCGATCAAAAAGCTCTTCGACAAGGACTTTGCCCAGCCTTTGAAATTGAAGATGCGGGACCGGCCTTTGCCCTTTTGGATTTTGAAGAGCAGGGATTCCTATTTGAAAGCAGGGGGTGGCAAGTTCAGTGCGGCTCATTTCAATTTAGTTCTGCTCCACACGATGACCTATTACGACCGCAAGGAAGGAGTAAGACGTTCCTTTGAAGTGGCCATGCATGAATCTGTGCACCAAATCATGTTTGCCTATACCAATCCGAAAAATGATTGGAATCAAAATCGCATGAGTGCATGGCTGATGGAGGGGATGGCCGAGCATCTCTCTTCGCGTCCGCATGAGCCACTCATTCTCTCAAAGGACCCGGGTTTTGGGTGGATCGACAAAAGTCGCCTTCAGGAAGTCCGCCCCTACCTCAGGAAACCCTTTAAATGGAAGCACAAATCCAGACTCCCTTGGTTGCACCATCCTCTCTATGTGATGACTTTTCGGGATTTGGATGACTATATGAGGGCGACGGGAGCCAGTCCGGAGGATCCGGACAACTATGGCCAGCAGCAGCAATTCTTTTATCGCTGCGCTTACGCAGCGGTGGCGTTTCTGGATCGGGCCTACAAGGGCCGCTTCCGTAAAAACCTACTCAAACTTCTTGCCCTCGAATACAACGCCGAAGGCAAGCTCAAGAGCTACCATGGGTCTGCTGCCATCAACAAAGCCTTCAGTCCGCAAGAAAAAGCCTTACTTCCTTCCCTCTTTGCTAATTTCGTGCGCAATCCGGATCAAATCATCAAGGCGGATCCCCCAGAGGCCTTGGATGCTAAAGGGGTGATGCTGCCTTCGATGGTGGAGGCAGGGTCGCTTTTTCCGGAACCGATCAAGGTGGCTAAGGCTTTGGTCCGTCTCCCCAAGGCTGTCAAAGTGGTTCCTCAAAAAGCCCCCGATGAATTAGCCCTCGCTGCGGTACTCGCTGCTCTTCGGGATTTTGATTTTGAGGATGCAAAGAATTGGATGAAAGGGCGTAAGGGGGGTCGTTTCGAAGTCTTGGCAAGGGCTCGGAAGCAGTTGGAGGGTTTGTTGGATGACTACAAAGCCGCCACATCCAAAAAGAAAAAGCCAAGGATCTTTCTCCCCACAACAAGGAAGGGAAAAAAGGTGAAAGTCTCCTACAAGGTTCTCTCCTTCGATCCAGAGACCTTGCAATTGAGTTTGGAGAGGAAAAAGGAGACGAAGGATATGAACCTCTTGGATATTCCCCTCTACCTCTTCGCGGAATCGGCGGCAAAAGCAAAACTCTTGGGCGATCCTGACCGCAAGGATGCGCTCTCCATCCTTCTGGCCATGGAGCTTGGGGATATGGGGGCCAAGGAAAAGCGGAAGGTCACAAAAAGGCTTGCGAGAAAGAAATTCGTGATTCCGGAGTGGGTGGAGAAAGAGGTTGGTCCGGAGTTGGAGCTTCGAAACCTCCTTTACTCCACCAAGGAGAAGCTGCTATCCACTTCGGATTCAGAGCCAATTTTGGAACGCCTTTCCCAGGATTTAGGACGGTTTCAACAGCCTTGGGCCCAATTGCTTCAAAAGCAAGCGCTCCCCAAACTTCTCGATCTAGCCTTCGAGCACAGCAAGAATCGAGTTCCACCTCTGGCCGGAAAAGTTCGCCTCTTACCTCGAGGGATGGTGGAAATCTCGTATGACTGGAAGAATCGGAGGCAGCTCAGAGATTGGATTCCAGTCTTCCCGGAGAAGGTTGGGTTTGTCCCCAGGTTTTGGAGGGCTGGGACCAAGGTCGGGGCCAGGCTGAAGCTTTCCAAGGAGGGGGGAAAAGTGGAGATGCATGGAACCGGGATGTTTCGGCATGTGCTGCAATTTGAAGGGGATTGGCGTTTTACCTTCAGCGTGTTTATCCAAGAGGATATCAATGACGAGGGGCAAACCATTCTGAACTTGGTTCCTACAGGAGTCCTCCTATTCCAAGCGCAGCGCCCCGATACCTACACGCAATTCACCATGGGAGGGATCATCGGTTACGTCAACGGAAAGCGGAAAGCCTCCCGCTCTTTCCTGAAGTTGAATGACAAGATTGGTAAGGTGCTCGGAGATGGAGCTTCGTTCACGATTGCGCGGTCTGGAGATCAGATCCGTTTTTCTTCGGAGGGGGAGGCCATCACAGATCTCAGGGCTTCTCGCCTTCCGAGTTCCGGGGCCATTCTTTGGGCCCAACCTCTTCCTGTGAATGCCGAAAACAAGGATTACATGGTCGCCATGGGGCCAGTGAAAATCGTTGGAAGGCCCCATCCCAAGGCACTTGCCCCGCTTCGGTCAGCTTTTTTCTCCCGATGGATTCGGCGTTTTCCCGCGCTTAAATAAGAATTCTTTTCAGTTCTGGTCTTCAATGGACGAACATTCATCGGTATATCTGGATGAATCGATGAATGATCTTCCTGCATTAGTAGACCATCTGAAGCTTCTTGGAGACAGAACCAGGCTCCGCCTCCTTGCTTTGATCCGGGAGGAGGAGTTGAGTGTCGGAGAGCTTTCGGAAATTTTGAATCAGCGTCAATCGACGGTTTCCAGTCAGCTTTCGAGGTTGAGAGAAGCGGGGATGGTTCTTGACCGTCGCGAGGGGACGAGGTCTTTCTATCGGTTTCGAGGGAGTCAGAGAGACGAGTTCTGGGACCTGATCACCAGGAGTGTGGGGAATGATCCCGTTTTGGGTAAAGACCGCGAACGAATGGACCAGGTTCTTCTGGATCGGCGGGGTGGAAATTGGCTTGACCAAGTGGCTGGGAGCTTGGATCGGCATTGGGTGCCCGGGCGGAGCTTTGCTTCCTTGACCTTCGGGTTCTCCCTATTCTTGGATTTGGGGGTATGCCTCGACATGGGATCGGGGGATGGAGCCCTCCTCTCATTACTTGCACCCACGGCTAAGCGGCTCATTTGCCTTGACTCCCACCCCCGCATGGTGGAAATGGGTTGCAAGAAAGCTTCCGAAGAGGGACACCCAAATGTGTACTTCCTCAGGGCTGACATGCAGGACGTTCCCCTGGAGGACGGGTGCGTGGATACCGTTCTCCTTCTTCAGAGTTTGCAGTATGCACGGGCACCCGAGAGGGTCTTGGCCGAGGCCGGGCGGCTTACTCGGGCCGGGGGGAAATGTCTTCTTGTTACCCTTCAAGCCCATGAGGACCAGCGGATTTGTGAGGAATATGGGCATGTCTGGAGAGGCTTCGACAAGAAGGATCTCGAGGGCTGGATGGGAGATGCCGGATTTGTGGAGCAACGGCATTCGGAAGTTTCGGCCGACCCGAGGGCGAATCACCTTCAGGTTCTGTCATTGTTGGGGGAAAAGAAGGTATGAGCAAGGAAAGCGAAGGCAGCAAGAAGTATGGCGAACCCATGGCCTTTCTTGCCCAGGACAGGGCGGGACGCTTCCCCTTTCTTGCCGCCATGGAGGAACGGGTGCTGGTGTGGGATGGAGCGATGGGAACGATGCTCCAGGAAGTGGATCTGACTCTTGAAGACTTTGATGGCCTGGAAGGTTGCAACGAAGTCCTTGTAAGGACTCGACCTGATGTTGTGGAAGGAATCCACCGGGCTTATTTGGAAGCGGGAGCCGATGTCGTCGAAACGAATACCTTTGGGGCGACGAGCCTCGTCCTCTCCGAATATGGTCTCGAAAAAGAAGCTTCCACACTGAACCAACAAGCTGCCCGCATTGCACGAAAAGCTGCCGATGGGTTCAGCACCTCGGAT
>Ga0256841_1000210_pt1 | contig 64577 bp, 57 predicted proteins | sample 356308metaG_FD_185971 | JGI IMG/M metagenome (GOLD analysis project Ga0256841, IMG submission 185971) | Hydrothermal vent microbial communities from Mid Atlantic Ridge, Atlantic Ocean - 356-308 | ecosystem: Environmental > Aquatic > Marine > Hydrothermal vents | place: Atlantic Ocean: Mid... | reverse complement strand
CATTACCGTTCAAGGGACCTACCTTTTTGAAGGAAACTGGGTCGCAGGTGCTCGTTACTCCTGGGTCAACATCGATGATGACACTGGCGTCAACTCCACCATCTCCTTAACCACCCCCTCTTATGGCGGCACATCCTTGACCGCCAATGGTGACGCAACCGAAATCACCATCATGGGCGGCAAACTGCTCAAGGGCCATACCCACAAGATCTTGGCGGACTTCACCTTCCAAACGGTCGATCCCGACAGTGGAACTTCCTTCGACAACATCATCTTCAGGGTTCAGCATTTCATCAGACTGTAATCGAAGGATTCAAACAATGAGGCCGAGAATCAATCTGCCTCATTCCTAAAAGGATCAAAAGGGCCTATCCCGATTGATTCATAAGAAAGAAGGCGAGGAAACAGAATCTGTTTCCCCGCCTTTTTTCATTCGATCTCTTTGAATACAAACGGAATTCATAAAACCTTCACATTCTGTTCTCCACTCATTCACAAGTAGAACCTAATTTCTCCCCTCATCTTTGCCTCCCTCAAACAGGGAGAAAAAAATCAAACCAAAAGGAGTCACCGCTTTGAAACAATCCATCGGATTCAGCCTATTGATTTTCAGCCTATTCTCTGCCCCTGCCTTTGCCGGCGAGGGGGACTCTGCGATGGAACGAGTTCGGATTCCCGCTCTACAAGGGGGAACTCAGGTTCATTGGAAATTGGGAAAGGGCATTGTGTTCAAGAAGGGAGAAAACCAGGCAACCCTTTATGGGCACCTCCTCCAACGCTTTGACATGATCGCTGGGGATCTCCCTCAAAACAAAACGGACTTCGCCATCAAAGAAGCCCGCATCGGTCTCAAGGCCAAAATCGGCCATGAAACCAAGCTTAAACTCATCGTGGATGGTGCAAGCACAACTTCAGTCAAGGATGCTTGGATTGAGCAAAGACTCTGGCACAACAATCAAATGGGAATCTCCATTAGAGCGGGACAACAAAAACCCCTCTTTGGTCGCGAGCAGACCGGTTCATCCACGAAGCGGCTTTTTACCGACTCCTCCCTAGCTTCAGGAACCTTTTCAGGACAACGCTCCAGGGGAGCCAACCTGATCCTCAGTGGGATGGAGAATAGACTTCATGTCTTCGCAGGCGCCTTTAACTCAACCATCGCTAAGGGAACAAGACTCTCAGGCCAAGGTGAGGACTCCTCCAATGCCGATGTCAAACTCAACTATGGGATCGGAGCGACCTTGGACAGCGACAACAAGGGTGGTTTGAGCCGAATGGGCTTCTCTCAGGGGGATCTCAAGCGAAGTGAAGATCTTCGCTGGTCCATCGGCGCCGGAGTTTGGATCGGAAATGAAGGGACAGGCGTCGACTCCCAGAGCATCTCCTTCAATATCTCCGCTGCGGTGAAGATCAACGGGATCAGCGGAATGCTGGATTTCTTCCTTCGTTCTGCCGAGGTCGATGGTGGAACAGCCGATGCTAGTGCGACGGGATTTACTCTCCAAGGAACCTACACTACCGAGTCCATGTGGGTTTTCGGGGGCCGCTATTCTTGGGTCGACATCGATGATGACACAGGGGTAAACCCCCTGATCAGTGTGACCACCCATTCCAGCGGCGGAAGCTCGCTCTCCGCGAATGGGAACGCCAGCGAAATCACAATTATGGGGGGGAAATTTTTCAATGGGCACAAACACAAGGTTCTTGTGGACTTCACTCTGCAGAACATCGACCCCGACAGTGGAAGCTCTATTGATAACATCCTCTTCAAGGTCTCCCACCTCATCGTCCTCTAAAGATCTAACGAAACCATTTCAGCTTCCAGGAGTTTTCACCTGGCCCAAGATGGAAATGAACTGAAAAGGAAGATTGAGTTTCCTCATTCTTCTTCGGCATAGCGCCCCTGGGGGAGCTGGGGATACAATCCCCTTCTCCCCCATGAATGCCTTCGGACACAAGCTCTTCATTTTCTTCTCTCTCTTCTTCACAGGGGCGAGGATTCAAACCCAGGTTCCCTCACAAAATCTGGGCTGGACCTGGACCAAGGATGGTTGGGAGATCCACATGAAGGAGGAAGCTTCCCCTTCCTCCAAAACGAAGGCCCAAATCCCTCTTCTCCGATTCGAAGGAGTCCGCTTGCACCAAGTCCTCTCGGATGGAAGCGTCCGGGAAACATTGATCCCCCTCCGAGCCCAGAAACTGGACAAAAAAAGCCTTTTTTTCGAAGGCGAGATCCCTCGCGAACATCGATTTATCCTTCATTTCGACCGCAAAGCCCAAGGGAAAGGAAGCAAGCACCCCATCCTCTCCTTTCGCTTTCGGGACGAAATCGGGATTCAAACCAAAGCAAGCCGTATCACACTCCTCTTTCGTTGGATCCGAAGTGGCCCCCTTCCTCGGATTGAGCAAACCTTTCCCTCCACTGATGGCAACCTCTTCCCTGAAAAAGCCTTCGCCGCCCCATTCCTCCTCCTGGGGGATCAAAGGGGATCCCTGGCCCTCACTCCCAAGATAGGAAATCTTCGAGAAAAACGTCGACTTCCCTTGGTCCTCTCCTCGGAAAAAAAGAAAGGGGTTTTGCTTGAGTTTGGCTTCGGTCAAACGGGTGTCCTTTCCGGGCAGGTCATTGAAACTCCCGAAAGAACCTTTCCTCTGAGAGAAGAAGACCTCGAGGTCCAAGGCCAGCTCCACTTCTTCCCAGATTCGGCCCCGGAGGAAGCCTTCCAGCCCCTTCTTTCCACGATTTGGAAAGAAGGACAAAAAAAAACCGGCCTGGGTTTATTGGGAAAAAGCTGGAGAAGCCTCCGCACTGAAACAACCATCGGCCTCCTCCATCGGCTTGATCATCAGGTAAAAGGTTGGCAAAAAGGGACTTCGCTTATTCACGACCTGACTGCCCCCCAAGGTCCATTAATGATAGCTGCCCACCTGTTGGAGACCCTCCGCAAGAATTCCAAGGGCTCCCCCCTAAACCAAGCGCAACAAGCCCTCGCCTGGCAGCGAATAGGGGACACCCTATCTCTCCTCCGTTGGGTCCCGAAGAAGGGTGGTCTCTTTCGGACCCACTTTTCGGGGAATCCCAAAAAAAGTGAGAATTGGCTCCTTAGGGACAAGGAACCCTTCTCCACAGAGGCTTGTTCCCGGGTGGGACTGATCCTGTGGAGCATCTTACCCCTCCTTCAGGCAGAGCAGGCCAGAGAAGTAAGGGCCTTATGCGAGAGACTTGCTCGTTTTCTCATGGAGAATCAAACCCCAAGGGGCTCCATTGCCAGTTTTTTCAGGGAAGATCTAAGCCCCATTCGAAACGCCTTTATTGAGGATGCTGCCGGGACTCTCGCTTGCGGCCGTTTCCTCCTCGCCTACGGGAAAAAGGAGAACTCCAAAGCAGTTAAGGCGGCTGCATCTCTGATGAAGGCCTTCGAATCCCGGCACCGCACCCCCCCCATCCCCGACCCCAAGCTCCGCTTCCTTGCACCTCAGTCTTTTCCTTCCCCCCTCCGTTCACAAACAGCACTGGATGCTCTCGCCCTCTCTCTTGGCCTTGCAAAAACCAAAGAAGGACATTCATTTTCAGCAAACGCACGCATCTGGCTTCTCGAGCTGTCCAAGCTCCAAATCAGCGCTGCAACCCCATCCCTTTTAGATCGAAGCAGGGGAGCTTTCCTCCAATCCAACCTCGCCCTAGACATCAACAATGACTTTGGGGAAGTAGGTTCCATCCTCATTGATGCGGCGGAAACCCTTCAGCTTCCTACCGCTCTGTCTCGGGCAAGAGCCGCGATCCGCTTCCTGCTCACCCGCAAGCCGGGGCCTTCACAAATACCTGGATCTAAGGGGTTACAACTCTCACCCCAACTCCTCCGGGATCTCGAAAAAATCGAACAAACGCATGGGAGCCTCATCTTGGATCGAACCGGGCAAGCTTGGTGCGCTACCGAAAATTATGGGCTGTCCCTTTTTTCCAACCCGAAAGAGGGGGCGCGACGAGCTGTAATTCGAGCAGCCCCTTCGATCCGGGGCGACCATTCAGCGGAGCAGTGGGGAAGTTTTGTCGGGGAGGACCCTTCAAAAAGAAGCTGGCTCCTCCAAGGGGGGAAAATCCAAGAGCAGGGGGAACATGCCAAAATTCAGATTCGGCCACGCGCTCTTGAGATTCTGTCCTATGAGCCAGCCCAAGAGGTTGACCGACGTTTTGACCTTCCTGTCTCGGCCACAATTCTGGATGTAAGCGCACCCCCAAGCAAAGCCTGGCTGAGTTTTGGCCCGGCGATTGGCCCTATGGCCATGCTCCCCCTGGCCATTCAGATCCAAGGGAACAATGTCCTCTTATCAACCAGGATCCCCCAAGCTTTCCTGCCTCAAAGTAAAACCCTGCTTACACAGGTCCACGCCATCATTAACGGCCGCGAAATCACCTCCCCCGAAAACCATGGGGCACTCACCATTTTGGGAGACTCTTTTTTCTTTGATTTCAATGAAGCTGGGGCTCTCCACCGACTGGGGCTGGCCATGGATAGGGTGCCCCTTTCTCATGGGATGGGTATGGGTGTCCCCTTAGGGACTGCATCGGGGATTTCCTTTCAGCTGCCGATTCCGGCAAGTGCTCTGCGTCTGCGCCTCCAACTTCGTATCCAAGGAAACATCCAGATCAAAGCAGGTAAGCATTGGACCCGCCGGATCGCCGTTTCAGAGGGATTCCCCTATGTCGACAAAACCTTCACCCTCTTTGATCGAGAAGACTGGGGAAAAGGAGAGGGGCTTTCTCTTCAAATCCGAGGCCTCAAACCTGCTAGTGCTCTTCTGCAACTGCGATATTCTCACGAAGGTAATGGAAGCCCTATCTCCCAATTTGAGAAGAAGGTTTCCCCTCCAAAACCCGCTCCCTCTCAAGCCCAGGCGCTTATAATACCCATCTCGCTGGGTGGGGGGTTTTCACCCACAAGCGAGGAACTCTCCCTCTCTTTTTTCGGACCCGAATCCTCATCAAGCCTCCACGCTTGGATCGCGAAAATTACCCAATCCAAAATCAACCTCTCGGGCCAAGTCCTTCCATGGAGAAGTCTCCCTCCTGAAAAAAACCTGAACATACGCCAAATCGCCAGGGCCGCCCTTCGCCTTCATCGAAACAGACTCTCACAAATCCCAAGCCCCAATCTCCTTTTTCTCCCCATTCGAGCGGGAAAAAAACATGTTTTCCAATCCACTTGGCTCCCCCCAAGCGAAGTCGCTCTATTAGCCCCCTTCTTCCAGGGAAAAAAAGCCCCGGCCCTTTTTCTTTTCCCTCTGGCAAAAAACGGTATTTCACTGGGCCTCCCTGCCTCCCTTCTGCTCCAATTCTGGTCCGGTCTTCCCGCAGGAGATCAAGGGCTCGCGGCTTTTGGGCCAAGGTTCCCAGGCCGAAGCCCGGCTCCCCCTGGACGTCCTACGAATCCCGCCGGCCTCAGCCTCCATGAAGCAGGTTTTGGGACAGTCTATCTTGCTCCTGCTCATTCTCTCCCAGAAATCCGTCTCCCCCCCCTTTCCCAAGGGGGGTTCCTCCTGGAACTTCCAATCCCTCTTCCTGCCCGGGAAAGGGTCTTCATTGAAGCTCGAGGCCCCTCACTTCTCCTCCCACCCCGGCTCGCACAGGGCGAACTCATTGCTATCCGGGATACCCGGATCGCTCCCAAGCAGATGGACAAAACGGGACACCCATCCTTTCTATCCTTGATCCACTCCACTCCCACTCGAGAGCGGGACCCTGCAAGCACAGCCGATACCCTCGGTTATTCCATCCACACCTTGGATGGTGAGGAAATTTGGAACATCCAACCCAAATCTTTCGATGAGGACGGGACCCAAATCTTTGCATTGAAGTTCATGGGAACTGACCTATCGCCAAAAAAATTCCCTCGATTTCTTCGTGAACCCGAGAGCAGGCTTTTTCATGCGGTTCCCGCTGGGGACTCCCGACTCCCTAACAAAAGAGGGGGGATCCTTCTCCTAAAAGGTCCGACACTTCTCGGGCCCAAAGAGCAGCGTCTCTTTCTCCAAGGCGAGGTCACCTGCCTTTCCAAAATGCGTGTGATTGTCGAAGGAAAGCAAGTTTTCGAAGGGAGGATCGCTCCTGGCCTTGTTCGTCTCCTCCTCACCCTGCCCCCCCACGATCAGTCCCGGAGATTCAGGATCGAAATTGAAACCCTTCAGGAGGGAAAACACTCATTTGTCCTTGATCAAGCCCGAACCTTCCCCCTTTTCGACAGCATTTTCCAAGCTCGCAATGTCACACCAAGGAACCTCTACCGAAACAGCTTTGCGGTTCCGTTTTCAGATGGAAGCTTTCATTCCCCAACCCTCCTCTTTCCAAAGAACCAATCCAATCAAGCTGCCATCCCCCTCCCAGTATCCATTCCCCCCGAGGGCGGAATTCTCCGGGTTCGCGCAGCCATTCCGAACAATAGAACCTCCGCCCCCAGGCCCCTTTTCCGCGTCCTCTTTCGCTCCACAGATGGGGCTAAACGAAAAGTCCTAATCCCATGGACCCCACTCGCAAAGAAGGGAGATCCAATCCCACTTTTCCGAATCAATCTTAGCCCCCTTCGCAAGCAAACAGGCTTTCTCATTCTTGAACGAAAAGGGAGTAAAGCCCCCGTTCACATCCTCGAATGTTCGATCCGGAGGGGTTAATCCCCTTCATTCTCCGGCTATTGGATGGTCAGCGAAATCGGGTTTCCAAAACGATAACCTTTGCGACCGGCCGCAAGAACCTGGAAAAAAATCTTCAAGCCCCGAAGAGAAGGGTTGTTGGGGAGAACCAAGCCTGAACGTGACCACCCATTTGAGGGGACAATGGACTGACCAAAAAGGGTCGTGGTAAAAAGGTCCAAGCGCAAAAATCCAAAAGGAGTCTTCACCTTTCCCAAGCCAAAAGCAAACAAATGAGCTGCGAGGCCGGGTCGTGCAATTGCGTGGAATTCTACACGGCCGCCAATGCAGTCCGAGCCTGTGCGAAAATAGAGGGGTTCCTCGACATCCGACTCGAGGGCTTGAAAATACTTCTCCTTTCGTGCTGTGGGTCCTGCAAACTCGTCGATGACCTTGGGGTCTCCGCGCTGAACAAACTCCAAAAAGGATTGAGCAATATCTTGCGAATTCTCAAAGACTTCGCGATCCACCTTTTTCCCTCTCAAAACCCAAGCGACCAAGTTGTAATGATCCGCATTTTTGTTGCAGAGATAAAAGATCTTAAAGCGAAGAAAGGACGAAAGCTGATCGAAAGCAGTTTTGGCGTGAGTTTTCCAAGGGGCAATTTGCTCACCGGCGCCACCAATCACAAGCATGGGGACTTGGATCAGAGGGGCGACTGTTTTCACGTAATCCGTCTTCTTTCCCAGGTAAGGAGAATAGGAGACGCCCCCTACATAACCGGGGTTCCCCGCAAGAACATGGAAGATATTCGCTCCGCCAAAGGAGTGCCCCAAGAGGGCCACCTGATCGATTCGCATCGATTGGTAGAAAACAGAGCCCCGTCTTAGGTTTTCCTGCTTGAGGGCAGGGAGTAAAGCCTGCCCGTCTTTGATCTGAAGTTTAAAGTCCGATTGTGCGGTATCGGAGAGGACGATGATCCATCCTCGACTCGCGAAGCGATAAGCAAGCTCCATGTAATGCTTTCCAAGGCTGTTAAACCCATGGAGGAACACACAGGTTTTCCAACCTCCAAGGCGACCGATCATTGGGGCATTAGGACCGGTGGAGTCGGCAGGATAGGCAATCCGGCATGCAAGGTTCCTGGATCCCTGAGCTGTGGGGTTGGGGAGAACAACATCTCGATACCCCACCCCATAAGAAACCTGGGCAAGAAGCGATCCCGTCAAGAAGAGTGGAAGAATGGATCTTGTGAGCATTCGAGTCCGGAAGAAAAGAAGAAAACGGTCAAGATGTCTAAAAGGAAGGCAGGAAGAATCCTTGTTTTGGAAGAGGAGAAGTATAGCAAACCCTGGCAAGGAAACCTTCCAAGCAGTCCCCAAAGCTTGCCATTGGGCTGTTTTTTTCGAAGGCATGGGGGTTCCCGGTGGAGAGAAGAACCCCGCTAGGCTCCGAACTCCCAAGCCAATCCCCAGTTATGGCGCAATTTGTCGCAGAAGAGGAAAAAGTCCCCCCATGACACTGGGCTGACAATGCGAGGAAACTCCACTCGATAATGCCTAGCTCTGTTGGACAACCGGAGGCAAGAGTGAAGAATCTCCATCTCATTGGAACGAGCCACCGCTTTACCCCCCCCAGTAGAATCGGGGAGGTCGGAAGCCCTGAGGAACTGCTCCAGGTCCTGATTCAGGAGAAGGCGCAGGGGTGGATCAAAGGCTTTGTTCTCCTGTGCACCTGTAACCGGAGAGAAATCTATCTCGAACTCGAACAGGGAACCCCACACATCCCCGCATCTCTACTTCAGGCCTTCTCTAAAGTTCCCGGTCAACAACTCCAAGGAATCCAAGCCGCCAGGCACCTCTTCCGAGTCGCGAGTTCGATTGAATCTATGGTTGTCGGCGAAAACCAAATCTCCGGTCAAGTTCGCCTGGCGGTTCAAACGTCCAGGGAGCGCAAGGACATAACCCCCCTTCTTGAGGAAGTGTTTCAAGCCGCCCTCAGAACAGCCAAAGAAATCCGTCGAAAGACCGGGCTCGGAACCCAAGCAGTTTCCGTTGCCTCCGTTGGAGTCACAGCCACAAGAAACCTCCTCAACAAACAGGGAATCAAGAACCCCCGCATCGCCATTGTCGGAGCAGGAATCATGGCCAAGAAAGCCGCCGATGCATTCCTGAGGGGAAGTCCCTGCGAACTTTTCTTTGTGAATCGCACCGCCGCGAAAGCCCAGGATCTCGCCGATGATCATGGAGGAACGACCCTATCGCTCACGGATGTTCTCAAAGGCCGACACAGCTTTGACGCCATTCTCACGGCAGTCAGCGCCACGGAGCCGATCATCGATCCGACCTGCGCAAAAGTCCTCAGCCAACAACACCCAATTGTCCTTACCGACCTTGGATCCCCTCCCAATATCGCCAAAAGCTGCACGCAGATCGAAGGAATAACACTCCTCGACATGGACCAACTTCGAGAAATCAGTGATGCAAACCTCGAAGAACGCCAAGCATTAGCCGAAGAGGCAACACCGATTTTGGAGCGAGGGATCACACGCTTTATCCATCGGCAAAAGGCCAAAGCCTTCGGTTTGGATCACATCCGCCAAGAACATCTCCGGCTCGCCAAAGAAGAGATCGAACGCATCTTCCAGCTCGAAGAACTGAGCGAAGTTCACAAATCTCACCTCGAGGACGCATTCCTGAGAATGGCCAAGGCACACGCACACTTGCATCTCAAAGATTTAAAAACCCGACTTTTGCCTGTAACTGCGTAGCCTGAAATGTCGAGGATCCGCTGCTACACTCATCCTTCTCTTTTTCTCTCAGGGCAGGTCCCGTGGAGTTTTCATGAAAACGTTGCGCATTGGAACTCGTGGAAGCGACCTTGCACTCTGGCAGGCCAAGCATATCTCCGGCAAACTCGAAGCCTTGGCAGGGATTCGCTGTGAAATCGTTATCGTCAAGACCAGCGGAGACAGGATCCAGGACATCCCTCTCACTCCCGAGCTGGGCAAGGGCTTCTTCACGAAAGAAATCGAAGAGGGACTCCTGGAAAACCGATTCGACCTTGCGGTTCACAGCCTAAAAGATCTCGCCGTCACCTTGGCACCGGGACTGGTCCTCGCAGCCGTCCCAGCCCGCGGCCCAGTCGGAGAGCGTCTCCTCCTTCGGAAAGGAGCGTTCCATAAAAAGAGAGCAGCCTGCGGCGAGCTTCCCCTTAATGACGGAGCCAAGGTTGGAACAAGCTCTCTCCGCCGCCGCCGGCGCCTTCTCGATCTTCGCCCCGATCTCCAAATCCTCGACCTTCGAGGCAATGTCCCTACTCGTGTCAGGAAATTGCAGGAAGGACACTACGACGCGATCCTCATCGCCCAGGCAGGCCTGGAACGGCTCGGGCTCGAGACGCGGGACCTCATCGCCTTTGACCTCTCTCCCCGCCTCTTTCCCGGCGCCCCAGGCCAAGGAGCTCTCGGCCTCGAAGCCCGTGAGGGGGACAGCCAAACTCTCGAGATCCTCAAAAAACTCGAGGATCCGAAGACCCGAACCCTCACAGACATTGAACGAGGCATCCTCCAAGCCCTCGGCGGCGGATGCAGCCTTCCCCTTGGGACCCTCGCCACAATAGAACCCAACGGAGCTTACCGTCTCGATGCCTTTGCCTATGGTCGGGACGACCAAGCCCCCGGTATCTCACTGGTTCTGATCAAAGGGGACACCCATTCCTTGATCCAGGAAGCCAGCAAGGCCCTGGCCCCAGCTCTTGATAAACCATTAAAAGACAGGGTTCTACACCTAATAGGAGGGGGCGGCCGGTCCCTGCTCGCCGACCACATCTTGGCCGCAGGCGCGGCCATCCATCAGCACAGGGTCTATGACATCGTTCCACTTCAGGTTCCTCGAGAAACATGGACCCAATGCGCGGAAATGGATGCCCTCCTCTTTTCAAGCCACAATGCCCTCGACCAAGCCGCTCCCCACCTCCACAACGCTCTCGCCCAAGCCAAGAGGGACACCCATCCTTCGGTCATTGTTCCCGGCCCAGCTTCCCGCCTCCATGCGGAATCCCTCTTCCCCAACCTAAAGGTCCTCGAGGCCGACGAGAAAAACGGCCATGGAATGGCTCTTCTCGCAATCGAGAAAGGTTATCAAGACATCGCCATCTTCGGTGCCCAAGAAGGAAACCCTGCAAGCTTTGAAACCGCCTCAAAGGCTGGACTCAAAGTCCTCCAGCTCCCTCTCTACCGCATCCAACCCACTCCCTCATCCCCCGAGCCAATGGGGGACACCCTTTATTTGTCGCCCAAAGCGGCTCGCTTACTCCCGCCCCAACAGGTTTCAGGCAAAGTACTTGCGATCGGCCCCACCACAGCGAAAGCTCTACGGGAAATGGGGCACGAACCCGACCGGGTTTTAGAATCCCCCGATCTCCCCAGCCTCTTAGAGGCTCTCGGCACGGGGGCTTCACGAACAACTTCCACGAGTGAGTAAAACATGGGCCAGAATGCAGAATGGTATGAACGCGCAAAAGCTGTAATCCCTGGTGGAGTCAGCTCTCCGGTTCGAGCCTTTGGGGCTGTCGGTGGGACACCCATCTTTTTCGAGAAGGGCCAGGGTGCAAGCATCACGGACGCCGAGGGGAGGAATTTCACGGACTTTGTCATGTCCTGGGGGCCCCTGATCCTCGGGCACGCCCATCCTCGCATTGTCGAGGCCGTCCAAAAAGCATCCGCGCTCGGCACAAGCTTCGGTGCACCCTGCAAGGACGAAGTCCGACTCGCCGAACTTGTCCACGCTCTCCACCCGGCGGCAGAAAAGGTTCGCTTTGTCTCATCGGGAACTGAAGCCGTCATGAGTGCCGTCCGACTCGCTCGAGGAGCCACTGGCAGGAAGCGCATTCTCAAGTTCACCGGCTGCTATCACGGCCACTCCGACGCCCTCCTGGTCGCTGCAGGTTCGGGCTTGGTCACCTTCGGCAAACCCTCCTCTGCAGGGGTCCCCCAAGAGTTTACGGGCCTCACATCTTTACTCCCTCTGGACGACGATGAAGCCCTCGAAACCTTTTTTGACCAATACGGAAGCGAATGTGCCCTCGCTCTGATCGAGCCGGTCCCCGCAAACAACGGCCTCCTCCTCCAGCGCCCGGCCTTCCTCCAAAAGCTGCGAACCCTGACAAAAAAACACGGCACCCTTCTCCTATTCGACGAAGTCATCAGCGGTTTTCGCTTGGGCCAGGGAGGAGCAAGCTCACACTATGGGATCACTCCGGACTTGGTGACTTTCGGGAAGATCATCGGAGGGGGGCTCCCCGTCGGAGCCTTTGCCGGTCGCGCCGAGCTTATGGACTTGCTCGCGCCCACCGGCCCTGTTTATCAGGCAGGCACTCTCTCAGGAAACCCCGTCGCAATGGCTGCGGGCCTCGCCTGCCTGGAAACCCTCCTCGAGACGCACGCATGGGAAAGCCTTGAGCAAAAAGGGCAACTACTCGAGAGCGCCTTCAACGAACGCTGCAAACCCCTCAATCCACCGGTTGATCTCATCCGCATCGGCTCCCTCTTTTGGCTTGCTCCCAAGGGTCCCCCTCCCCGCGCAGCCGAGGCCCTTCCCGACAATCTCCCTAAGATTTACGGACAGCTCTTCCACGCACTTCTCGAGCAGGGTTATTACATAGCCCCCAGCGCCTTTGAGATCGGATTCATCTCCACCGCACACAATTCAGACGATTGCCTGGGCCTGGTAGAGGCATGGGCACGTTTTTTTGAATCCTCCTAGACTTGAGCGCCAACCCTTTTTCTCGCGATGCGGTTTCTCCCAAAGACAATCCTGCTGATCCTTGTCGCCCTCTGCATAGGACAAGTTGTCTGGTGGGTCTTCTTCGCTCTCAGTGAGACCGGGCGAACGGCCCAAGAAAAACGTGAAATCCTTAGGGGGCGCTGCTATCAAGCCCTCGTTCTCCTCCACCGTTTTTCACAGCAAAAGAATATCGAGAAAGCCTGGAACCAAGATGTCGGACCGCAGTTTCCAGACCTGGAGTTACGCAGATCGAGGACCCTCGAAAAGGCAGCGGACTTAAATGCTTCCAAGCTCGCCAGCAAAGGTGGTGAACTGGTCGGGCCAAAGGATCCCCTCGCCCAATTTCTTATCCAACCGCGAGTCTCGGCCCTCTCCACAATCCTCGAGGAAACACATCGGAAACGCCGCATGTTTTATTGGGAAGGCGGCACGCTCACAACACTCGTTATCCTTGGGGTTCTTCTCCTCTATCGAACTCTTCAGAACGACATCGAGATCCGCAAGGGGCACCAGCGCTTTCTGGCAGGGGCGACCCATGAACTCAAAACTCCGCTATCTTCTCTAAAACTCGCCCTGGAAACGCTCAAAACGGGAACGATCTCAAAGGAACGGGCGGAGGTTTTTTATGGCAACATGCTTCTCGAAGTCGAACGGCTCCAGAACCAGATTGAAAACCTCCTCAAGACCGCATCCTTACAAAAGCGTCCCGACACAAAACAGAAGGTCAACCTGGTCCGCCTTCTCGAAGAGATCGTCAATGAACAACGAGTCCGCTATGCGGAGAAAGCCCTGGACCTCTCCTGTGAGATTAAAGGTCGCAACACCTGGGTCCTCGGAGACGAAGCAGCTCTCCACCAATGCCTGACCAACCTGTTGGACAACGCAAGGCTATACAGTCCCAAGGGGGGCAAGGTCCGTCTCAAGCTCGAGGAACAAAAAAACAACCTCTCTTTTCAGATCAGTAACACTGGAGGAGGAATCCCCGAGGAAGATCGGGACCGAGTTTTCGATCGCTTCTTTCGAGGCAAAGACACCCAAGAAACCGGAGGTTCGGGCCTTGGACTCTTCCTTGCCAAGCGTGTTGCTCTGGATCATGGTGGCCAGCTCGTTTTGCTCTCAAATAGAGAGAACGCCATAGAGGAGAGCTGGACAACCTTTTCGCTTCACCTTCCCAAAATGAGGAATGAAGCATGACTCCTCCTTGGATCCTCATTATCGAAGATGAACCATTCCTCGGAGAACTGATCGCAGAAAACCTCCGGCGCGAGGGGTATCAAACTGAATTGATCCCTGACGGTCTTCAAGGTTGGGAGCGCCTCCAACAGGGAGGAATCGACCTTCTTCTCCTGGACCTGATGCTCCCGGGGATGTCCGGATTGGAACTTCTCAAAAAACTGAGAGCGATCGATACGGAGTTGCCTGTCCTCATCCTTTCGGCGCGCGCAGAAGACGAGGATCGCATTAAAGGTCTCAGCCTCGGGGCGGATGACTATCTAGGGAAGCCCTTTCATCTGGAGGAACTATTGCTCAGGGTCCGTGTCCAGATTCGGAGATCTAAACACATCCAGGGAGTGCAAAGCCCCCAAGAATTTTCCTTTGGGGGCAATACAGTAGACCCGACGACTTACGAGGCTATGACCTTTAACTCAGAAAAGGTGCCACTCACCCGAAAGGAAGTTTCTCTCTTGCAATATCTCGTAGCAAGGCCAGGTAAGGTCGTTTCCCGAAAAGAGATCCTTGATGACCTATGGGGCAGAGATGCATATCCGAGTCCAAGGACCATTGACAATTTCATTGCACGTTTTCGGAAACTTTTTGAAAAAGACCCGCGCAAACCAAGGCACTTCCACACGCTTCGGGGCGTCGGCTATAGGTTTGAACCATGAACACAGAATCCGAAGCAAGGACCAAGTCTTCCTCTCCTATTCTGGATGTGCTGCAAGGACAACGGCCCAAACGCCTCCCCATTTGGTTTATGCGGCAGGCCGGGCGCATCCTGCCCGAATACCGTAAGCTCCGCGAAGGGAAGAGCTTTCTGGACTTGATGCGCGACCCAGCCTTGGCGGCAGAAGTCACCCTCATGCCCATGAAACGCTTTGATGTGGACGCGGCAATTTTGTTTACGGACTTGCTGACACAGATCTTGGCCAACGGGAACAAAGTTGCATTCAAGCCAGGGCCTGTTTTGGAATGGACGCTTGGACCTGGAGAGAGCGTAGATCGGCTTCGAGACATCGTAGATCCCCGGCCCCTTGATGTGGTCGCCGAAACTGTGCAGCGAGTCCGAGAATCCCTGGCACCCGAGCGGGCACTCCTGGGTTTTGTCGGGGCCCCCTTCACCCTCGGGGCGTATGCAATCGAAGGGCAGGGAAGCCGCACATGGAACCGTACACGTGCGGCTGCATGGAGCCACCCCGATTGGTTCAAGGAGCTCATGGATGCTCTCGTCGAACCGGCAATCGCGCTGGGAAAACTCCAGTTCGAGAAAGGCTGCGATGGGATCCAGATCTTCGACTCTTGGGCTGGTGTTATGGAACCTGGGATCTTCGCCCGCCTTGTTCTTCCGGCAACCCGTAAGCTTGTGCAGGAGCTCAAAGCGCATGGAATTCCAGTGATCTATTTCGTCAATGGTTGTGCCGGGCATCTCGAAAGCATGGTGCAGACTGGGGCTAACTGTCTCGGGGTTGACTGGCGCCTTTCGATGAAAGAGATTGACGGAAGGCTCCCAAAGGGACTTGCTATCCAGGGTAACCTTGATCCGACCGCACTCTTTGGGAATATGCAAACGATCTATTCCGAGGCCGAGGCCGTTGTGGAAGCAGCAAAAAACCGCCCCCACATCTTCAACTTGGGGCATGGTTTTGATCCGAAAACCCCTTTCGAATCGGTCCAAGCCCTCGTCCAACACCTGAGGGATTTCTCATGAGCACTTTTGGAAAAGAAGCAGAAAAGGCCCTCGCCGGTCTGCTCGAGACCTATGACAAACCGGGTCCCCGATACACAAGCTATCCAACAGCCCCTGTCTGGAACGATTCCTTTGGGGAAACAGACTGGCGCGAAGCTCTTGCCAGGGCGGATCAAAGCCCAGAGGAACCCTTTTCACTCTATGTGCACTTGCCCTTTTGCGAGTCCATGTGTTTTTACTGTGCTTGCAACGTTGTCATCACCCAGCGTCGTGAAAAAGCAAGGGCTTATGTGGATCGGCTCCTTCTAGAAGTTGAGCGGGTGGCTTCCTCTTTGCCGCATCGACGTAAGATCGGACAACACCACTGGGGTGGGGGGACACCCACCTATCTTCCACCGGAAGAAATCGAGCGGCTCTTTGTCGGCATCAGCGCACACTTCCCTTTGACCCCGAAGGCCGAAGTCAGCATCGAGGTCGACCCAAGGGTCACCAATTTCGAGCAACTGGAAGTCTTGCGGAAACTGGGCTTCAATCGCATCAGCATGGGTATCCAAGATTTTGATCCTAAGGTGCAGAAGGCCATCCACAGGATTCAAAGTGAGGAGATGACAAAGGCCCTGATCGATGAAGCCCGAAGGCTCGGTTTTGAAAGCGTCAATGTGGATTTGGTCTATGGCCTCCCCTATCAAGAGCCGGGGAAATTCTCGAATACGATCGACACCATCCTGGACTGGAAGGTCGACCGCGTTGCCTGCTATGGCTTCGCTCATGTGCCTTGGGTAAAGAAGCACCAAAAGGCCCTCCCCGAAGGATCTTTCCCCAGTCCGGAGGAGAGGCTCCGCTTGCTGACCCTTTCGTTGGAACGCTTTGAAAGCGGGGGCTACCGCCACATTGGCTTTGACCACTTCGCACGACCGGAAGACTCCCTGGCCCTGGCCTCGGACGAAGGAAGGCTCCACCGGAATTTTATGGGCTATACAACACGCATGGGCAAAGGACGCGCGGGGGAGGACATGTTGATGTTTGGGATGACTTCGATTGGAGAGGTCGGCGGTGCATTTGGGCAGAACGAGAAGGACCTAAAGAGTTGGACCCGGGCTATTGATGAAGGACACCTTCCCATCCATCGAGGAATGAGACGGTCGGCAGATGATGAGGAACGAAGAAGAATCATTTTGGACCTGATGTGCAATTACCAAGTCCGTTTTGAAGATTATGAAAAGGCAGGACAAAAACCATTTGTAGAACGGTATCAGGACGCGCTCCAAGATTTACGTCGAATGGAAGGGGATGGTCTGGTCCGGGTTCATGAGGATCACATCGAAGTCCCTCCTCTCGGCCGCCTTTTCTTGCGAAACCTTTCCATGCCTTTCGACGCTTATCTGGAAGGGCAACGCAAAAACAAGGGTCCAATGTTTTCTCGAACCATTTAATTCCCCACCTTCTTTCCGTTTTGAACGATGCCAAATCAGGGACCAAGCACTGCCATCATCCTCCACAATCTCGGAGGACCTACCTGCGAAGAGGAGATGCGTCCCTTCTTACAAAACCTCTTTTCAGACCCTGAGATCTTCCGGATGCCGGGATTCTTGCAAAAGCCCTTTGCCCGGATTTTGTCCAAGCGCCGCGCGCCAAAAGCCTGGCGCAACTACATGGCTATGGGGGGCGGATCTCCTGTCCTTCCCTGGACGGAGGCTCAAGGACGCGGGATCCTCTTCGGACTTCGGGAATATGGAATGGAAGGGAACTGTATCTGTCTTCCCGCCATGCGATACGCCAGGCCCAACATTGATGATGCCCTGCAAAGCGCACGCAAAGCGGGTGTCCAACAACTGCTCTCTTTTTCTCTCTACCCTCAGTATTCGGTTACAACTACTGGATCCAGCGAGAACGAACTCTCCCGCGCTCTTGCACGCATCTCCTGGGATGTCCCGGTTCTCAAGATCTCCCGTTGGGCTGACGACCCCGGCTATATCAGCTGCCTTGCTTGGAGACTCAAACGCGCTCTTCGCAAGATCCCACCAGAGCTGACTGAGCGCAGCCTTGTCCTCTATGTCGCCCATGGGACACCCATGAGCTTTGTCCGCCGCGGGGATCCCTACCTCTCGGAGGTCCGGGCTTGCATGGGCTTGGTGGAAGCCGAGGCACGGCATGGATTCCCTCACCGGCTGGCCTTTCAAAGCCGAGTTGGCCCCGTCGCCTGGACCAAGCCCTACCTCGATCAGGTTCTCCGAGACCTCCCAGGGGAGGGCATCCATTCGGTTGTTCTCGCTCCACTTTCCTTTGTTTCGGATCATGTGGAAACCCTCTATGAACTTGACATCCAGATGCGCGCCCTGGCTGAACAATCTGGCATCCAGTCCTTTATCCGCAGCGAATCTCTCAACGCAGACCCAGACTTCGTGGCCACCCTCGCTCGCCTGGCCGCAAACGCTTTGGGCGCAAAGGTTTCCACATGAACACCATCGTCCTCGGCGGCGGCATCTCCGGCCTCGCCTTCGCCCACGCCCTCCTGCAGGGGGGGACACCCATGGATCAACTGGTCCTTCTAGAGGCTGCCCCCCGCCTGGGGGGGTTGATCGAGACCCTAAGCGTGGACGGATTTCAGCTGGAGCGTGGACCGGAGACCTTCGTCGATGATGGGACACTCCTCGATGGTCTCGTCCAGGAATTAGGTCTTTGTGACGAAATCCAGCGCCCTCCCCAGGATGCAAAGCTCCGCTGGCTCGCCCACAAGGGTCGCCTCGAAGCCCTCCCCATGGGCCCGGGTGGACTTTTGGGGACACCCATTCTCAGCTTTGGGGCGAAGCTCCGGCTCTTCGGCGAGCCCTTTGTCCGCCGGGGGACCGACCCCCGCGAAGACTTCGCCAGCTTTATCTCCAGGCGCTTTGGCCCCCAAATCCTCGACCGCTTGGCCGATCCTTTTGCCTCAGGAGTTTATGCGGGTGTCCCCGAAAAGATGGAAACACAAGCTTGCTTTCCCAAGCTCTTTGAGGCTGAGCAGCGATTCGGCAGCGTCCTGAGAGGCGCCCGCAAGGTCGGAATGAAACCCGGGAAAATTTTCAGCTTTACCCGGGGAAACTCCCAACTTGTGCACGCCCTCCAAGAAGCCCTCGGCCCCTGCGTCCACGACAATTTCCGTGCAGTCTCCCTCGATCGAAAAGCTTCGACCTACCGGGTTCGCGCCGAGGATGGAAGGACTTTCGAGGCTCAAAGGCTCGCCCTCGCCCTTCCCGCAATCCCGGCATCCCGCCTCCTCCAAACCCTCTCGCCCAGCCTGGCCACTCTTACCGGCTCCATCCCCTTTGTCAGCGTCTCCTCCGTCCACCTTGCCTTCAACGAAACGGATCTCCCCCAACAGATCCGCGGTTTCGGCTTCCTGATCCCACGAAAAGAGGCCCGAAACCAGATCTTGGGTGTCCTCTATTCTTCGCGGCTCTTCCCCAGCAGAGCCCCAAAAGGCAAAGTCCTCCTCCGCGCCCTCCTTGGCGGCGCCCGCAACCCCGGCATCGAATCCCAAAGCGACAAGGCCTTGGTCCAACAGGTAAGGGACACCCTTTCTTCGCTCACAGGCCTCAGCGCAGAGCCCTGCCTGGTGGAGGTCAGCCACCGCCCAAAGGCCCTTCCTCTCTACCAACCTGGGCATAGCGAGAAACTCCAAGCCCTCGCAGAAGCTCAGAAAAACTTCCCCGGCCTCGAGCTACTCGGCCTCTCCTACCTCCGAAGCTCTGTCGCAGGCTGCGTTCGAGAGGCCCGCCGCCTCGCTCGCCGGATCCTCTCCTCAGCCTAGATCCAGTTCGTGGGGAGCCGCACCAAGCTGTAAGTGCTGCACCGTCAAGGGCCTCCCAAAGGCCCGATCATAAGCTCCCGCAAGCCGCCGCTCCTCTTCCCGCCCAAAAGCCCCCGGCCTTGCGAGCGCAATCAAGCAACCGCCAAAACCCGCCCCGGTCAAACGCGCCCCCAGCACCCCATCCGCCTGGCAGACCCCTTCCACCAAGAAATCCAGTTCAGGGCAGGACACCTCATAATCATCCCGGCAGCTTTGGTGCGAGGCATAAACCAGGCTCCCAAATTCCTCCAAATCCCCCCGCTCCAGGGCACCCACCGCCCGCTCAATTCGATCCACCTCCGTCACCACATGCCGCGCCCGCTTAAAAAGGACCGCCCCCAGTTCCGCCCGCGCCCTCTCAACATCCTCCAAAGAAAACGCCGCTAGATGGCCGATCTCCGGAGTCCCCACCCGCAAAACGGCCAAAGCCTCATGACATTGCTCCACCCGAAGATTGAACTCCGAGCCCACCAGCTCCCGGGGTTTATGGGTGTCCAAAACCAGGATCTCCAGATCCTCACCGAGCGGTACATGGCGATGTTCCCGAGTAGCGCAGTTGAGATAAAGAGCCTTCCCTGACTGCCCAAGCGCCGATGCGAACTGGTCCATAATTCCGCACTTCACGCCAACAAAGCCATTTTCAGCCCGGAATCCTAGCATGGCCAGCTCTTCGAGATCCACGCATTGCTCCGCGCATTCCAGCAAGGCCAACCCCATGACCACCTCCAGGGACGCGGAAGAGGAGAGCCCCGAACCCCGCTTCAGGTCCCCTCCCAAAACCAGGTCGAATCCCATCAATGGGTGTCCCATTTCGCGGGCTTCGAGCCAAACTCCGATGGGGTAGGCGGCCCAGCCCAGTTGGGAAGCAGGAGGGAGGGCTTTTCCGTCCAAATCGAACTCTTCGACGAAGTCCAAACTCTTGAGCCGGATGCGATGGTCCTTACGCAGGGCAATGGCAGCATAGGTCCCCTGCTGGATGGGGACGGGCAAAACCGAGCCACCGTTGTAATCCAGATGGGCCCCGATCAAGTTAATGCGACCGGGGGCAAAAAAAAGCCGTGGCCCGGAACTGCCGAAAGAAGCGAAGGCTTCTTTGAGTTTCCAGGGAATGCCCCCCCCTACTTTCTCTCCGGATGGGAGAGAAAGTTTCGCCTGACCATTCCTTGAGGGCGACTCCGACATAGAATTCAATCCAGATGAAAGCGAAAACATTCACAATAGCAGGCATCCTTGCCCTTTCCCTCTCCTTCGTCCTAAGAAGGCTCCCCGCTCAAACAGGGCCAACAAAGTCTTCGGCCCCCCAGAGCAGGCCGGCAGGCAGCCAGGCTCCCGAGTCCTCCCTCCTGCCGAGCGTTCTTGATTACGAGAGGGACCGTGACATTCCCATCTTCCGCCTGGACGGCAAACCCGTCAGCCTCGGCGCCTTGGCCCGACACATGAGGAGTCATTTCGACCCGGACATCGAAGAACGCTGGAAACGCCCCGAAGGGCAACGTGAGATCAACAGCCCGGAACTCCCCAGGTTGGCATACGAATTCGCAGACCTGCTCTCCCTGCAGAAAGAAGCCCAACAAAAAAACATCCCCTTAGCCGACTTCAGTCAACGCCTGGATGCGCGAATCGAGAGTGATTTTCGTACCAAATTCCTCCCCGCCTACACGCAAAAAACAGGTCATCCACCCACAAAGGAATCCATCCCCGATTTGCGGCGCCGCCACCGCCGCAGCCGTGGCCTCCAGCTTGAGATCCAAACCCTCCTGGATTTTCTCGTCCCTCCTCGTTTCACCACCAGTGATGCAAAAAAATTCTATTATGGCCATGGAGATTGGTTCGGAGGAAAGGTCCGAGTCGCCCACATCCTCGTTTCTTTTCGCGATGCAGCCACAGGGAGATTAAAACAGGGAGCTTCCCTCTTTGAAGCTCGCCGGAAGGTGGTCCGAATCCTCGACAAACTTGAAAAAGATGGATCCAACTTCGGGGATCTTGCCGCCAAATATTCAGACGACAAAGTCAGCCGTCGGCGGGGAGGCGTTCTGGGTTGGCTAGACCGCTTTGAGCCTTACGTCCCCGCCTCGGTCTTACGAACCGCTTGGGCCCTTAAGGATGGTCAAGTCTCCAGCCCCATTGAGAGTTACTTCGGCAAGCACATCATCCAGAGAATCAAATTCATTCAAAACCACTTCATCATCCCAGGCCCGAAACAAATGCCCCTCATCCGAAGGATCTATCACCGCTCCATGAAAGAAGAGTTTCTCTTCGAGGTCCGCAAGCGGCACAAGGTTCAGCGCTATCTATAAAGTCCAAGAAAACTTCAAAGGACCCCACCCGCCCTTCACCGAAAAGGATCTCCTCTTCCTAACTCTTCGGATAAATCCATCGCAGATAAGGGATGCTCTTCTAGCCAATCCTCCGGCACCTCCAACACGAGCTTCCCCCCCTCCCACCTGGCCCCAAAGTGGGGAAGAGCATCAAAGCCTCTTCCTCGGTTCAAAGCCACCGCGACCCGCAACACCTGCATCAACATGGATGCGTCCTTTTGCATGTCCTCACGCAACCCCTGCCCAGCACCTTTGGGTACCTTTCGGCGATGTGTCCCCACAAGAAAGGCAAGCAACTCCTGTTCTTCTTTGGAAAACCCAGGCAAATACGAATGCCGACAGAGATAAGCCCCGTGCCTATGATGGTGGCGCCGCGCCACACTCAACCCACACTCATGAATCCGGGCCGCCCAAGCCAAAAACGCCCCCCGTTCTCCAGCTTCCAATCGCTTTTTCGTTTTCGCCCTCTCGAAGATCTCCATGGCAGTTGTCTCCACCCGCTCTGCCTGCTCCACATCCACATGAAACTTGCGCTGAAAGCTTTGGATCGTCCGCTCGCGAACATCTTCTTGTCCAACCCGCCCGAGGATGTCGAATAACAAACCTTCCCGCAATGCCCCCGAACTCACGCGCATCTTCTCAATCCGAAATTCCTCAAAAACTGCCAAAAGGATCGCGAGGCCTCCCGCAAAAACAGGCCCCCGTTTCGGATTCAGCCCTGGGAGGGCCACATCTTCAAGAAGCTCAAACTCCAAAAGCTTCTCTACGAGACAGCGTAGGGCCTTTTTGCTAAGGCCATCTCCCAGTTCCAAAGCACGGATCACCTCTTCGGCAGCCTGGATTGTCCCCGAGGACCCAACACACTGAACAAAACCTTTTTTTCGATAGCGGGAAGCCGTTCCATGAAACTCCTGACGAGCGAGAAGCAAAGCATCTTCAAATCGTTTCCGACTCAACTTTCCCTTTTTGAAGCGTTCCTTTGTCCACCCAACGCATCCCAGAAAATGACTTTCAACCTCCAGCGCCTCGAATCCTTCGCCAAGAATGATCTCAGTACTCCCCCCACCAATATCGACCAACAAGCGGCTCCCCGATTCCTTCGGACTGCTCTGCGCCATCCCCAAATAGACAAGCCGCCCTTCCTCCTGCCCGGAAATGATCTCAATTCGATGCCCAAGGACTTTCTCCGCTTGCTTGCGAAAGGCCTTGCCGTTTTTCGCCACGCGCATCGTATTCGTCCCTACTACCCGAACCGCATCTACGGGCAAACCTCGGAGCCTCTGGCCAAACCTTCCCAAACAATCCAGGGCACGCTCCATAACAGAAGGATCCAGCACATCATCGCCCCCTAAACCCTCAGCAAGCCGCACCATTTCTCTTGCCCGATCCTCCGGCTCAGGGACTCCATTCCTTACCCGGGCGACCACCATGTGAAAACTATTGGAACCCAGATCCACCGCAGCAATACGTTCCGGTAACTCACTCATGTCCCACAGCTTCCTCTCACAGCACCCTCGCAAAGCCTGGACTCACACGAAAAACGTCTCCGAGCCCAAGTGGACAAGCTCAGCGAAAAACAACGTAGAGAGCGATCGTAGCCAAAACAATCAGAGTCCCCAGCACATAGTTGGATCTTGGGACTTGGACATCGATGGAAGAACGAGGATAAACGGTCTCCCTCGTCATGGGTCGCAACAGGGTGATCATCAGCATGGCAAGAATCAAAACGAAAAACACCAAAGCCATGTGATGCAGAAAAGCCCAATTATTAAAATCATAGAGGCCTTGTACAAAGCCGCCTACAGCCTTCCCTCCCTTTGTAAGGTGCAAAACTTTTTCCCCTCCCTCCAACTCCACCACATACTTTCCCTCGAACACCCACTTGGGAACGCGACAAATCCCATAGAGGATAGGGCTACCAAGAAGAGCCATTCGGCCCGCAATCGCAGGAGCCCTCCTAATGAGGATTCCCCCAAGAAATGCCGCGACAATCCCAGGTGAGATAAAGCCCCAAATCTCCTGGATATAAGCAAAGACCCCCTGAAACTTCCCCGGAAGAGGACCCACCAGGCAGGCGAAAAGAGCAATTACCGCGGTCGCGATGCGGCCCACACGAACCTGTTTTTTGGTGGACGCATCGGGGCGTAAATATTTTTTGTAGAGGTCAATCGTGAAGATGGTTGAGGCCGAGTTAATCCCGGAATTAAAGGTGCTCATCACCGCCCCCGCCAAAGCCGCAAGCATGACCCCTCGCAACATCGGCGGCATAATCTGCGCGATCATGTGGGGATAGGCCAGTTCCCCCGCCTTGGAAACATCTCCCCCCGCTTTTTCGATCAAGCTCTCTCCAAAGAGTTGAAAGGCCATGATCCCCGGGATCACAATTAAAAAGGGGATGGCGAGTTTGAAAACGCAGGCCAAAAAGATCCCGCGCTGTCCTTCCGACAAACTTTTGGCGCCGAGGGTCCTTTGGGTAATGAACTGATTGAGTCCCCAATAAAATAGATTAGGAATCCAAAGCCCTCCTACAAAAACAGCCAGCCAAGGGACATCGGGGTCATTCCAGGGAAGGATCACATGCAACCTTTCAGAATTGTGGACACTGAAGGCCTTCCAACCTTCCACAAGATCTCCCCCATTCACCCCTCCACCCGGAACCAAGGATCCCCCTCCAACAAGCCGGAGCCCAAAATAGAGGACAATGGCTCCCCCGGCCAAAAGGGCTGCCCCCTGGAGCAGATCCGACCAGACCACAGCCTTGAGTCCCCCATAAATGGTATAGATGGCAGCAATGGCCCCAATCACCCAAATCCCCCCCAAAGTCGCCCAGTCCTTAGCATCGCCCGGGCTCATCCCAAAGCGGTTTTCAAGCATGCTGGGAAAATCGAAAACCCCATTCAGTCCCTGCGCTCCGCTATAAAGAACCGTGGCAAGGAGGGCAAACACATAGAGAACCAGGAGATAAATGGCCATGATGGTGCGAGTACCCCGATCAAAGCGATACTCCAGAAACTCGGGCATCGTATAAATGCCAATGCGCAGAAATTTGGGAAGCAACCACCAAGCGACAATGACAAGGGTGATGGCACTCATCCACTCGTAGCTCGCAATGGCAAGACCGACCCTTCCAAAAGCCTGCCCAGCCATTCCGACAAAATGCTCAGTGGAGATATTGGAGGCGATCAAAGAAAAACCGATCAGCCACCAGTTCAGTTTCCGGCCTGCCAGAAAATAATCCTCTGAACTCTCCTCCTTCCGAGAGGCCCAGAGCGACACCACCACGACCACAACCAGAAACCCAACAAAGGTGATGACATCGAAGCTGTTGAGAGACAAATCACCCTCCAAATAAAACTCAGATAGGAGGGCAGCTTAACTCACATGATTCCCCACCTCGATCCATCCCTGAAGCATTTTTCAAACATCAGGTTCCGCATTCCAGAGTTTTTTCAACCAAAGCTCCTCCTGTCTCAGCCCTGGTGAGCAGACTTTCCAAGAATGCTCCCACAACAAAAAAGACCTGTCCTTTTTCATCTTGGAAATGAAAAGGACACTCCAGGCTGCTATGGAGGTTTTCAAACCCATGGGAAATAACAAGGTAGAACAAAGCTCTCAAGAGGTACGGACAAGTTGTAAATTCAGCCTAAATTACTTTTTTTAGGCTGAACCTAAGAATCACTTTCGGGCTTTTTTCATTTTCGCGTAGAGGCTTTTCCAGATTTTTGCCGTTTCCGGAGTTTGCCCTCCCTTTTTAGCGACTTTGAGGAATCGATAGCCGGAAAGGGAGGACACCTTTTTCTTGGAAGCAAAAGAATACCCAGCTGCCAAGGGTTCTCCCTCTCCTGTTGAAGGATGAATCCGAACACCGATCACATCGGAATAAACAGTTTCTCCATTGTCGAGGTTCAGTACGAACTGGAACAGAAATACGGTTCCATCCAAGGAGGGTTCAGAGTCGATAGGAAAGCGAATTCCGACTGAAGACTTAAAAGTATTGATATCGAAAGAAAAGGGAATGGAGAGGTTGGGTATCAAAATGGCTTGACTGCCCGTCATGTCCACAGGATCGGTCCCATCGGGATTCCTTTGAGAAACATTCATAAAGGCTTCAGTGACATGAGCATTCGCTTGCAATTTCTTAATAAATGCACTGACACCGAAACTTTGAGATCCAACGGATGGGATCCCAACGATGGAACATCGCCCCACCTTAACCCCATTTCCCTGAACGGGATCCCCGTAACGAGCGAAAGGAACAAAAGTAACTTTGTGTTTTTCGGTCCCCCCTTTAAAAGAGAATTCATAAAAATATTCGCTTCCCGGGTTCACCCGAAATTCTTCTTGCATGGGGAGGGCTTGCAAAGAATCAAGAGAAAGCAATCCTCCGTTCACATAAGCTTGATCATGCTTTCTCACAAGTTGCCAAGACTTTTCATAATCACCACTCGATGCCTTGACCATGAGTGGATGGGTTTGGGAGAGCCATGCCCCTCCCAAAATAACAATAGGTATTTCTGTGGAGGAAGTACGGGAGAAACTTTGGACGTCCCAATTCCCTTGAGAGTCCATAGCAATTTTAAAGTAGTCATCGGCCGAAAAGGCTGAAACACCCAGGCTTTTTCGCCCTACGATTTGCCCAACAAATAGGTTGGGATAAAATCGCAAAATTGGGACTTGACTTTCATCGGCTATCGCTGAAAAGGTAGAAGGAAAATTCGTACCAACCCCCCCCCAATCCCCACCAAGGATTGTTCTTGTTTTGTGATCTAAAAAAATGAGTTTTTTAGCGTCTCTTAAATACAAAACTTTGATGGGGTCATACAGGGGAAGGTCAACGGCATTGGTGATTTGCGCTTCCACCGCATTGTTTGCATCTAACCCGAATTGGACGGACAAAAGCTTCCCCTTCCCAGTAAAGGTAGTCCAATCCGAGTAATGGTATCCACAAATAACGATTTCCTTCCTTGAGATAGCAAACCCTATTCCGGGCCGATGAAAGGGAAGGGGAAGGGAAAAACTGGGATTCGATTCAACCGAGGAACCCGACATTTTGTAAAACTTCAGAACAGCTTGGTTTTGCCCATAGGGGTTTGAAATTTTTGCTATTCCTGCAACCGGCTCCTGAATGTGAATCACGGATTGGACCGATGCCCGCCAATAATCGGGCTCTTGGCTTAGAACCTTGCCCAAGCCAATATTGACCACGAACCAGAAAAACAAGGAAAAAGAATAAACGAAAGACTTTGAACGATTGAAAAAAATCACCTTAAGACCTCCTTTGAATTTTTTTTTTTGACCAAAACCCTTCCCACCCTTCATCTAAAACCCTCAGATGAAATTCCACGTCTAAACCCAATGCACCTCTCAAACATAGATTTCAACCTGGTCATCAGGAGACCTCAGATGCAAGTCATCAAAATAACGAAATAATGAAGGAAGAAACATTGCACACAGAACAGGAGGTATCCTTTAGACGGAAGAAACAAATCGAAAACATATTACAGAAAAATCCCCACAACCATTGAACCCGGACACATTGAGGAGGAGCCTGAAAACTCAGGAACCATCCGGCATGAAGGGGTGCCCGGAAAAGCCTTTTCATTTTTTATTGAACAATATTTTTTTGGAGTCAAAAACGTTATGGGCCAACTTAAACAGCTGCATATACGGCAATTTTCTAAATTGATTTTCCAGCGCTAGGATTTCACTCTTTTCTACCTTCTTGTCTCCATTATGTACCCTTCGGTAAACAGCGTCTAACTTTCCCTTTATTGTAAGATATTCTTCATAGATTTGAGACCTTTCGCGTTTTGTTTTCTCATTAAATTCCGAAATAAGAGGCTTTATTCTTCGCCAAAACCGCGCACTTCGGATGTCTTCAAGCATTTGATCCGATAGGGGATTCCTCTTCTTAAAAATAAGCAATGTTATAGGCCCAGAGATAGAGGGAATCGCTCGGGGAAAAAGCACGGCCTTCCAATCAGGGGGAAGCAAAGAGTTTAGCTCCGCATCCAGCCACGCTGACCCATGGCCTTTTTTATTCCACTTAGCCTTATCCCTTTCTTTCAAAACAAGATAAAAACCCTTCTTTAACGCTTCGATACTTTTCTTTGTATCGATAACCATCTTCTTGGCATCCTGGTAAGCTGACTCCGTATCTATATCCACAATTTTGCCTGTTTTTAAATCCACCCCTCTTTTTTTGCCCTTTAATAATTCCTTATACTTCTTCAATCGACCCTTCCATCTCACCAGCAGGGAGAGAGCCCAATTCGGGGAAAGCCGGAGACCAAGGTCCACTCCCTCTTTTTTTGCGAACCTTAATGCTGCTTTTAAGGGTGGTGTTTTTAAGAGGCTGTCAGGGCCCTTGATCCGACTGTATGTAGGAATTTTCGTGATATCGGATTTAAGGACCGCTTTTCGCTTACCAGACTTCAGAACCTCATCCACATCCGGAAGATCCTTCACCCGTAATGAACTCAGATCCACATATTCAACTTCCTTTTGGTTTTCTTTCTTTCTTTTATGTGAAGGCGCGATAAGGAAATAGGCAAGAAATGCAAATACAGTTATTGCTCCTAAGAATACATACAACCTCTTCATATCCCTCTCCTCATTCTTTCCTATTTTTTTAAGATTTTATTCCTCTAATCCAACTCTTTACCTTCAAACTTCCTTCTTCATCGCCATCATTCTTTTTCAACATTTCAAACTCTCCCAAGGGAAACTAATCTTAGAAAAGATTGCACCCAGCTCTAGTGAAAGGATTCCAGCCTCTTGCTCCATTAGAGAGCCGAGGGGAACTGGACCTTCTCGTGATCCTTCGCGCATTAGCAATCCCTTTGATAGAAAGGATCCAACAACTCTCTTCTTTCATCCAAACAGGAAGGAGCTTTCCTGAAATAGAAAAACGAAAAGACGGCTCAGAAACACCTTTCGGTGAGAACAACAATATGTTTCTTGTTCGGGACTCACCCGAACTGTCGACACAAGGATCGACAGCCTTGCTAGTGGGGAATGGGGAATGGGGAATGGGGAATGGGTACATCAAAGCTTCCAAACTCTCTTGCGTTTAAAGTCGGATCGGGATCTGCTAATTGTTGTTATTGTTTTTATCTAATTGTCTCCTAAAGATCAAGGACTAAAAAAAAATGTGGACACATGGGAAGCATCTCCCCCCGGGTGATCCCAGTCTGAGGGAAGATTCCATGAAAACAATCGCTTTTCCTCACCAAGGAAGGGGATTCGTAGGGGCTTTTATCCAAGGGAAAAGCCCTTTTCAGCTTGCTTCATGGGGAAAAGCAAAAGACGAAAAGATCCTTTCTTTTAATAAAAAACAGGTGCAGAGATGGTTCAAAGCAGGCTTTGCGACTTTGCGAACGAACTTCCTTTTCCTTTGGCATTGAGAAAATTCCGGCCATCAAAATCTCCAGGGTCCTAGGGACAGAAAGTCCCAATGACCCTGGAGCCTAAGTGAAACCCTTAGGCAAAGGGGATTGTTTAAGCGTTCAGGGCGCGCCCAACAACTTCGGCTGTGTTCTTACTTGGCTTGCTTGCCGCGATTCTTTCCAGTTGGGCCTTCATGAGAGCTTGGCGCTCGCTGTCATAACGCTTCCAGGAATTGAAAATTTTGGAGAGCCCGGCTCCAAGTTGGGGATTGTTGGGATCGACTTCTAGGATCACATCGGCAAGCAGCTTATATCCCGCGCCATCTCTGCGGTGAAAGTGGGGGAGATTTCCGGCGGCGAAGGCCCCCACAACTGAGCGTACTCGGTTGGGGTTTGTAAAATGGAAGTCGGGATGTTGGATCAAGGACTGCACCCGCTCCACACTGTCTTCCACATCCGCAATCGCCTGGACTTGGAACCATTTGTCCAGAACATTGGGATCGCCCTTCCACCTTTCGTAAAAGGTTTGGAGCGCTTCATCCCTTTCTTTACCACCGATCTTGGTCAGGAGGGCCAAGGAGGAGATCGCATCGGTCATGTTGTCAGCTTCCTTAAAACGCCGGAACAACAAGGTTCGAAATTCCTCCTGATCTCCCTTCACCTCCATCATATATGCGAGGCAAGCATTAGCCATGCGACGGGCGTTAATGGAGGGACGGTCATTTGTGTAGGGGCCCTTGGGGGCATTCAAGCCATAAACCTGGAAGAGTTCGGCTTCAAAGCTATTTGCAAGTTCCTTACGCACAAAGGTCCTGGCTCCGTGAAGCCCGTCAATATCAACAATCTCCATTGCTTGCCCAAGGACCCGAAGTGATGGGATCCCAAGGGCAAAAGCCCGAAATGAACCGTCCAGAGATCCATCTTCCAAGATCTTCCCCCAGGCCCCTGCAAAGTCTGGATCCAAACTCCACTCCTCCCTTGGTTTTTTCACCATTTCCAGGATCAACTCCTTGGCTAGTTGCTGCCCCGCATCCCAACGGTTAAAGGAATCTGGATCGTGTCCCATCAGAAAGGCTGCGTCCGCCCGGCTTCGCTCAATCTCAAGAGTTACCGGGGCCGAAAAACCCCGCAAGAGAGAAGGGATCGGCTCCTCTTCAATCCCGACGAAAACAAATTCTTGCTCCTTTTCCCGCAAATCCAACACCCGCTCCGTGGGGACATCTCCCTCTTCACCCTTGAGGCGCAGAGCAAGGGCGCGACCCTCTTTGCCCAATAAACCCATCCGAATGGGGATGGGGAAGGGCTTCTTGTCCTCCTGCCCTGGGGTGGGAGGACAGGACTGAGATAGAGTCAGTGTGTAGGTTCCTTCCCCAGGATCGTAGGCTCCTTGGGCCTTGACCACAGGGGTTCCTGCCTGCTCATACCAACGAGAAAGCATCGAAAGATCGACTCCATTGGCATCCGCCATGGCCGCACGGAAATCATCGCAGGTCACGGCTTGCCCGTCATGTCTCTCAAAATAGAGATCCATCCCCTTTCGAAAACCCTCCTTCCCCAAGTAGGTTTCGTAAATCCGAATGACCTCAGCGCCCTTGTTGTAGACGGTCGAAGTATAGAAGTTATCGATGCTCGCGTAGGATTCGGGCCGAATCGGATGGGCCATGGGTCCGGCATCCTCGGGAAACTGGGCGGTCCGCAGAACCCGCACATCGTCAATCCTCTTCACAGGCCGCGAAGTCATATCAGAAGAGAACTCCTGATCCCGGTAAACGGTCAAGCCCTCTTTAAGGGTGAGTTGAAACCAATCCCGACAGGTAACCCGATTTCCTGTCCAGTTGTGGAAGTATTCATGAGCGATGATCCCTTCAATGTTTTCATAATCATCGTCTGTGGCCGTTTCGGGGTTGGCGAGCACATATTTGGAGTTGAAGATATTCAAGCCCTTATTTTCCATTGCGCCCATGTTGAAGTCATTGACAGCCACGATCATGTAGATGTCTAGGTCATATTCCCTCCCGAAGGTCTCCTCATCCCATTTCATAGCTTTCTTGAGGGATTCGAGGGCGTGGGCACAACGATCAATATTCTGCGGCTCCACCCAGATCTGAAGCTTGACCTCACGGCCGCTCATGGTGGAGAAGACTCCCTCATGGCATTTTAAATCTCCAGCCACGAGAGCAAAGAGATAGGAGGGCTTGGGGAAGGGGTCCTCCCAGGTCACAAAGTGTCGCCCCCCCTCCAGCTCCCCTTTCTCAATGGGGTTTCCGTTGGAGAGAAGAATGGGATACTTCGCTTGATCCGCACGAATGGTGGTGGTGAACCTGGACAACACGTCCGGCCGATCAGGATGATAGGTAATCCTTCGGAATCCTTCGGCCTCACATTGGGTGCAGAAATTCCCGCTCGATTTATACAGCCCCGAAAGAGTGAGATTCTCTTGGGGCTGTATCTCAACCTCCGTCTCCAACACAAAGGAATCGGGAACAGACTCCAAGACCAGCTCTTCTTTACCTAGATGGAAGCGATCCCTTCCCCACTCCTCTCCATCAACCGCCAGAGAGAGAAGCTTGAGATCTGTTCCGACCAGCCGGAGAGCGCCCTCGCCCACCCGCCGGAGTTCCATCCGCGCCCGCACACGGCTGTTCTTTTCAAAAAGATCGAAATCCAAGTGAATCCGATCGATCTGAAAATTCGGGGCTTGGTAGTCCTTCCTATAAGTCACTGCAATATCTTGAACTGGACGCTTCATCCAACCATCTCCACAAAAACCTGGACCTTGGGTCCAAAACATGACCGAGGGATTATGCACGACCACCCCTCCACCCCCTAGCCATTCTTGAGGGACAGCCTTTTTTCCTCGCCATAGGCCGCCATGAGACCTGACAACCAAAGATCAAAAGGGAAGGGTCAAAGGGGGACACCCTTTGTTTGAAGGCAGTTGGCCCGAGTGAATCGGTGCCTCGGGGTCCAGGGAGCTGTTGTCTTTTTCCACATCAGATTGTTGGGACATCCAACAGTTCATCGGGGCTTCCAGGAGGCACACCACTACATCTTGGGTTTTTGGGCTTGGCACGGGATATGCCTTGCGGTGGCGGAGAATGATCATGAATCGAATCAAATGGATTTTTGTTTTGCCGATCCTCGCGGCCGTCCTGGTATTGCTGCCTGTCCTCATCCCTTCGAAGGCCCAACCTGCGAACCGGGGGCCTGCGGGGCCTTCAATCTCGACTTGGAAACGGGGAGGGACGGAGGCTGGGATCCAGGGGCCTTCTTTCCTCACCTTGACAACTTCGCTGGGGATCGTCCTTCTGTTGGGAGTGGGGACCATTGTGATCCTCCGCAAAATGCAACAGGGAGGAGCCAGCAGCCCCGAACGAGAGGTCATCGTCAAAGAATCGCGGCGCCTATCTCCAAAGCGGACCATTCATCTTGTCCGGGCAATGGATCGGCTCCTTTTAATCAGCGAATCCGAAATCGGTATTCAGCTCCTATCGGACCTGACCCCCAGGGAAGAGCCCGCGACTCAGCCTACTCCCGTTCTGGTCCCCCAGATGGAAGCTCCACCACAAACCTCCTCACAGCCCGCACCAGAAGAGGAGGGAGCAACTCCACGGGATCTATTGCTTCCACGGAATGAAAAAGCAAGGCAGGCAGCGATCAAGGCTTCGGCGAAGCTTTCCAATTTCCGGGAACTCATGACCAAGTTGGCTGCCGAGAAATGAACAAAGCCCTTCGTTTCTTCATCCTGACTCTCGGGGTTCTTCTGGCCTCTCTCATGGGGCTTGGATCTCTCCCCGCCCAAAGCGTCGGACCCGTCCCAAAACCCTCGGTTCAAGGAATTAAGATCCAAAGTCCGGTGGTCACCCCCTTCGGTCCCAATCCTGCCCCAGGAAAAACAGGTGGCCCCTCACTGTCGGTCGACCTTGGAACAGGCGCAGGCCCCACCAAGCTTAGTTCGGCGGTTGAGATCGTCCTCTTTCTTACCTTTTTAACGCTGGCCCCGGCCATCATCCTGAGCATGACCTCGTTCACCAGGATTATCATTGTCCTCTCCTTTATGAAGAGGGCCATGTCCATCCAAGAGATGCCGCCCAGCATCGTTGTGACAGGGCTGTCCTTCTTTCTCACCCTCTTCATTATGAAGCCTGTTTTTTCCGAGCTGAATAACAAGGCCCTCGCCCCCTATAACGCTGACCAGATCGGAATTGTGGAAGCCGGGCATCGTGCCGAAAAAATCATGAGCACCTTCTTGATGAAGCAGACACGCGAGGCGGACCTAGCTCTGATGTACCGAGTTGCAAAAAAGAGTCCTCCTGCCACCCCGGAAGAGGTGCCCTTCCATCTTCTTGTCCCGGCCTTTGTTCTCTCCGAACTCAAGACCGCATTCATGATGGGATTCATTCTCTTCTTACCCTTCTTAGTGATCGACATCGTTATTTCCAGCGTTTTGATCTCGATGGGAATGTTCACCCTCCCTCCGGTGGTGATATCCACCCCATTCAAGGTCCTTCTCTTCATCCTTGTTGATGGCTGGAACCTAGTCATCGGTTCATCGATTCAAAGTTTCTATCTCTAAGGGAAGATACTCCATGGATATTGCGCTCTTTACAGACCTCGCTCGCGAGACCCTGATCCTGGCAATCAAAATCGTTGCCCCCGCCCTTCTGGTTGGCATGGCGGTCGGTCTCTTTATCAGCCTCTTCCAGGCCGTTACGAGTATTCAGGAACAGACCCTCACATTGGTCCCCAAGATGCTTGCAGTGGCGGGAATGCTATTACTTCTTCTCCCCTGGATCTTGACCATCCTTCTTGATTTCTCGACCTCCCTCTTCACCAACCTCTCCAACTTCGTCGGATTTCCCGGCTGAAGGCATAGTCTCTTCACATGCAACTCGTCTTGCTCTACATGCCCGCCTTCTTGCTGATCCTCCTTAGGATCGCCTCAATGATCGTGGCCCTTTTGTTCCTCGGTTCTAAGGGAGAATCCCGCTGGCCCAAGCTCATCCTGACTGTGGCCCTAAGCGCAATGATCTTTGCGAGAGACCCTCAAATCATCTCCCTGAACAGCAATGCTTCCGAGTTCATCTTCTCGGGAATGGGAGAAGTCATCCTTGGGCTGGCTCTCGGGTTTTCAGTGCAACTGGCCTTCGCAGCTTTTCGAATTTCTGGAACTTTGATCGGAAACGAAATGGGCTTCGCGATGGCGCAGGTTATGGATCCCACTACCGGCTTGCAATCCCCGGTAATAGGAAGACTCTTTGAATCATTGGCCTTCCTTTACTTCTTTGCGGTCAATGCACACCACCGGATCTTCGAACTCCTATCCCATAGCTTCGATGTGATCCCGATTGGGAAACCTTGGAACCTGGGTGCACTCAAAGAGGGCTTACTTCAACTTACAAGTACAATGATGGGATTGGGTATCCGACTGGCCATCCCCATCTATGCTACAACCATCCTCACAACGATCACTTTGATTGTCCTTGCCAAAGCCATCCCTCAAATCAACCTGATGGAGTTTGCTTTTGCGGTTCGCATCCTGGTTGCAATCTTTGCGCTCATCCTTTTCGCATCGCAGCTTGGCCCCCTTTTCTTTCAAGGTTTCGATCAAATTTTCACAGGTATCGAAAACATGACCCAAGCAATGGGGAGGAACTGATCGGCCATGGGTCTTTTCAACGACAAGGATGATAAAACCGAAAAGGCAACCCCTAAGCGCCTCTCTGAGGCCCGCAACAAGGGGCAGACCGCCAAGTCCACTGAACTCAGCACAGCTATTGCGCTACTCGCCTCGGTCATTGTCTTCCAGGTAACCGGGTCCAATCTCGTACAGGCCCTCAAACGCATCCTCCAGGAAGGATTGAGTATCCCCACTCCAGAGCAAGGGAACCGCGACTGGGCAATTCAGCTCATCCATAAAACCATCGGAGAAGTCGCCCCCGCTCTCTTCCCCTTCATGGGAACATTGGTCGGCATCGGCATCCTTGTTGGCATCCTGCAGGTCGGCTGGAAAATCAGTTTCGAACCCCTAAAACCAAAATTCGAGAAGCTCAACCCTATCGCAGGCCTCGCCAAGCTTTTCTCCCCCAAAGCTCTCGTCAAAGCCATCTTAGGCGCCCTCAAACTCGGCCTCATCGGGATGGTTCTGTATCTCAAACTTAAATCGGATTGGGGTCTCATCCTCTCCCTGGGGGACATGCCCTTTCAACGTTCAAGCATGATCGTTGCCGGAATCATCATCAAGACCCTCTGGTGGATCGCCGTGCCTCTTTGCGCCCTTTCCATCCTTGATCTCCTCTATCAAAAATGGCAGTTCCGAAGAGACATGCGGATGAGTAAACAGGACATTAAAGATGAACAAAAAAGCACGGAAGGGGATCCGGAGGTCAAAGCGCGAATCAAGAAGGCGCAAAGGGAAATCGCCCGGCGAAGAATGATGGAAGAAGTGCCCAAGGCGGATGTTGTCATCACAAATCCCACACACTATGCCGTAGCTCTTAAATACGAAAGGAGCAAGATGAATGCTCCTACCGTTGTTGCAAAAGGAAGTGATCGCACTGCTTTCCGAATCCGCGAAATCGCCAAGGAAAACAAGGTTCCTATCTACGAAGACCCACCTCTGGCTCGTGCGCTCTTTCGTGGGGTGGATCTCGGCGAAGAAATCCCTTCTCGCTTTTATCAAGCCGTGGCCACGGTTCTGGCCCACATCATGAAACAAACAGGGGGGGTTGAAGCATGATCCCAGCAATCAACACATTGAAACCCCATCCCATTGAGAAAAGAGCAGGGACCCTTTTGGTCGTTGCTTTCTTGGGGATTTTCGCGGTTTTACTGATCCCCTTGCCCACCTTTTTGATGGACCTCTTGATCACGGTCAATGTCAGCATCTCGCTCTTGATCCTGCTTTCAACCCTTTCTGCCAACCGCCCTCTGGACTTCAGCACCTTTCCAACGGTCATTCTTTTCACGGCCCTTTTCAGACTATCCCTTAACGTGGCCTCCACCAGGTTGATCCTCCTTGAGGGGAACGCAGGGGCGATCATCCGTTCCTTTGGGGACTTTGTTGTCGGAGGGAACTATGTCGTAGGTACTGTAGTCTTCTTGATCTTGATCGTGATCCAGTTCGCGGTGATCACCAAGGGGCAAAATAGAATCGCGGAAGTGGCTGCTCGCTTTACTTTGGATGCGATGCCGGGAAAGCAGATGGCCATCGATGCTGACCTCAATGCCGGGATCATTAGCAACGAAGAAGCAAAGCAGCGCCGCGAAGACATCGCAAGGGAGAGCGAATTTTACGGGGCCATGGATGGCGCTGGGAAGTTCGTTCGCGGGGATGCCGTAGCAGGCCTTATCATTACGGCCATCAACATCCTTGGGGGAATCCTCATTGGCTCCATTCAACGGGGAATGTCGGTTGGGCAGGCCATGCAGACCTACACCGTCCTTACTGTAGGCGATGGCCTCGTTTCCCAGATTCCGGGACTCATTGTTTCCATCGCCGCCGGCATCCTAGTAACCAAAGCGGCATCCAAGGTGGACCTTCAAGAAGAAATCTCAGACCAGATTGCAGGAGAAGAACGCACGTTACTCTTGGCAGGCCTCGTTCTCTGGGCGGTGGCCCTTGTCCCGGGATTTCCCTTCTTTCCCTTCGCCATCTTGGGAACAGGGTTGATCATCTTTTCCCGCAGGAAAAAAAGGAAGCTGGATCAGGAGCAATCAGAAACGGATGGTGAAGACGAAGAAGAGGATAGCCCACGCAACGAGGAAGAAGAACTCGAGGAGCTCCTACGGGTGGATCGGTTGGGGATCGAAATCGGCTATCGGCTCATTCCCATTGTTGATCCCGGGAAACATGGCGGACTCCTCGACCATATCGCGTCAATGCGCAAACAATTCGCTTCCACATCCGGGATGGTGATCCCTCCCATCCGTGTCAAGGACAACATCCAGCTTGAACCCAATCAATATCGCATCCTTCTCATGGGACAAGAAATAGGCAAAGGTGAGCTTCGTGCGGGGCAATATCTAGCCATCGATCCCACGGGCAATGCCCCGACCATCGAAGGCACGGAAACCCTCGAACCGGCTTTTGGGCTTCCAGCAAAATGGATCACAGAGGGACAAAAGGAACAAGCTGAGATCATGGGCTACACCGTGATAGAGGCCCCGAATGTCCTCGTCACCCACTTGACGGAACTTCTCAAGACAGTGTCCCACGAAGTGCTCTCGCGGGAAGATGTTCAAGCCCTCCTCGACAACCTCAAGAAGACCGCCCCCACCATTGTTCAGGACACAGTCCCAACAATCTTAAGCGTTTCCCTTGTGCAACGGATCCTATCCAATCTCCTCAAAGAACAAGTCCCCATCCGAAACCTCGCCCTCATCCTCGAAGCTGCATCGGATGCTTATAGCGAGACCAAGGACTTGGGGCAGATCACCGAACAAATCCGCCTTCGCCTGGCCCGTGCCATCACCGAACCCCTGGTAGACAAGGACGGAATCCTCCACGTCGCCACCATCGACCCCGCCCTCGAAGGCTCTATCGCACAAGCCCTCACAGGTTCCAACCAACCTGGAGGTGGCCCAGCCCTCGAACAGGGCACCCTCGGGCGTTTCGTCGAAACCACCGCTGAGATCCTGGCCGAACTGGTGCAAAAGGGACACCCACCTGTGCTCGTAACTCGCGCAGCTCTAAGGCCCTTGCTCGCCGACGCCATCCTCGGCGCCGTGCCCGGGAGTGCTGTTCTCGCTTACCAAGAAATCTCCCACCTCAAGAAGATTGATGTAATCTCACAAATCGGACTTGAAGGAGCCGCAGCATGATTCTCAGAAAGGTCGTTGGCCGAACAATGGCCGAAGCCCTAGAACGGGTCCGAAAAGAAGTCGGCTCAGATGCCATCATCGTCGAGACCAGTTTCTCTGGGGGCGTCGCTACCGTCATCGCCAAACGTGAGCCTCACCCCCCCCAGGATGCCCCGGAAAACCCTTGGAAGGGGACACCCTATGTTCTTGAGCAACCCGAGCCTAAGTTGGTATTGCCAGTGGGTTTCCGGCCATTCGCTGAAGAGCTGGCTGAGTTTGGTCTTTCTCAAAAGCTGATCAAGATCCTCCTTCGGGCAGTCAAAGGCTTGGACCCTCACCTTTTAAAAAAGGGAAACCCCTCGCTCCCAGGAGTTCTTCGACGTGTATTGGCCGGCCTGATCCCCACCGCTGGGGATAGTGGGACAGCCTTGAGAAGTCAGCCCACTCCACGCTCTAAAGCCCTTGCCCTGGTTGGCCCAACGGGGGTCGGCAAAACCACCACACTTGCCAAACTCGCTGCTCAAGCAACGATTCATCAAGATCTAAGCGTGGGGATTATTTCAACGGACACTTTTCGGATCGCAGCAGTGGAGCAGCTTAGGGCGTTTGCGGAAATGATGGGTGCCCCTTTTCGCGTGGCCTTTACTCCTCAAGATCTCCGAGCCGCCCTGCGGGAATTCCAGCACCATGATCGCATTTTTATCGATACGACCGGCAGGAGCCCCAAAGACGCGGCCTCCCTCAAGGCCATGCGGGGATTTTTGGCGGACATGCCTATCGAAGTGCACCTCTGCCTAAGCGCTGGCACCCGACGCCGCGACCTGATCGCCAACCTCCGCGCCTTCCAGCCCTTTGAACCGAGTTTCATCACCCTAACCAAATGGGATGAAACCCTTGCCCCCGGCGAAGCCCTTTCCCTTGCCATCGAACGAAACATTCCCCTTAGTTGGATCACCAACGGCCAAAATGTCCCCGAAGATCTTCTCCCCGCCGAAGGAGCCATCATCGCCAAAGCCGCCATCCAGGAGACCATTCCCGCATGAACCTCCCTCACGATCAAGCAACGACGCTTCGCCTTCTTTCCGGTCAGAAAAAAGAAGGTCAACGAACTGGTCGGGCCCCCTCCAAGGCTCCATCAAGGGACCAGGATCCCAAGATCCTCGCCATCGCCAGCGGTAAGGGGGGAACAGGAAAAACCGTCCTTTCCGTCAATCTCGCCTTTCAATTCCAGCGCATGGGCCTCCGAGTTCTCCTCGTCGATGTCGATCCCGGCCTGGCCAATATAGATGTCCACCTCCGCCTCCAAGCCAAGCGCACAACAAGAGATCTCCTCGAGGGAACATGTAGCGCGGAAGAAGCAGTCCTCATTGGACCTAAGGGTGTCTGGATCGTCCCGGGTGGCAACATGGGAACAAACCAAGATCCAGAAGAACAGGCTCCCGCTACAGATCCTTACAATCCCAAGGCCATGGACCGACTCATACAGGCCCTACGCCCTCTCTTCAAAAACATCGATATCGTTCTCCTCGACACAGGAGCGGGCATCGGCCCCTGGGTTCTTCGCGCCATCGAACATGCCGACCAAACTCTGATTGTGACGCAACCAGATCCGGCATCCGTAACGGACGCCTACGCCCTGCTTAAGCTGGCCCGGAGACGCCGCCCCGATAAAAAGCCAGCCTTAATCATCAACCGCATTAGAGACAAACGTGAAGCACTTCTCACTGCCTCCCGCCTTCGAAAAGTAGGGAAACGCTTTCTGTCTTTCGAACCCGATCTCGCTGGCTGGCTTCATGAGGATGAAAGGATTGACCTCTCGGTAAAGAACCAACTCCCCTTAAGCTTGAAGTTGGACACCGAAGATCCCATCTACCTCGACCTGGCCGGTTGTGCCGCCAAATGCAAGGCGATCAGCTTCGCCTCTTCCGTAAGACCGCCCCGAAAAAGCCATCCATTCCATGGCGATGCGGAAAGCTCTGAAAAAACATCCCTTCCTCTGTGGTGAAAGGGAGGGGCCCGGACTCCTCAAGGATGCGCGCAAAAATTTCAGCAACTGGGACTCTCTCCAAACCGGGAACTCTTTGACAAATCTCGTCCACAATTTCTTGATTTTCCTCCGGGAGGAAGGTGCAGGTTGCATAGACAAGCAACGCTCCGGGGGCAAGGATCTGGGCTGCCCGTTCAAGAAGGCGAAGCTGTATAGCACGAACTCTACGAACCTCGTTTTCATGGATTCGGCCTCTGAGGTCCGGGTTTCGGCGGAGTGAACCCAGGCCGGAACAGGGAGCGTCCACAAGAATCCGATCAGCCTTCCTGGCAATCTCAATGATCCGAGGCGGCCATCGTTCTTGGGGAACGCGGAATCCTTCGATGTGATCGGCTCGTGCACGACGGGCTCTACGACGGAGATCTGAAAGGCGGGAGGCACTGGTGTCCAACGCCACAACTCTCCCGTTTTTCCCCACCATTCCGCCTAAGGCCAGAGCCTTGCCTCCCGCCCCAGCACAGGCATCCAAGACAAGACCTCCTAAAGGGGGAAAAACAAGCGAAGCCACAAGTTGGCTCGCTTCATCTTGCAACTCAAAGGCCCCCTCCCTAAAGGCCCGACTTCGAAGGAGTTGTGCAGGTTTTTCGAGGACAAGCCCATAGGGCGCATAAGAACATTGGCGCGTAAGGATATCCTCCTCTTCGAGAGAAACCTGAAGATCCTCTCTCGTCCCCCAAAGCGGATTGCTCCGGATTGTCACAGGGGCCTTTCCAAGCAATCCCTCTAAGCATGGTTGGGCCTCCTCCCCAAAAACCTCCGAAAGACGCCGAGCCAGCCAAGGCGAAATCGAACCCAGCAGTTCCAACCGACGGGGCAAATCGGGAATCTTCTGAACTTCTTGGGGGATACCCACAACAACATCCCAGGCCATCCATGGGATTTTTTTTCGAGCTTCTTTTGGGGAGAGATCTCCAGCTAAAACGCGACTGACGAGCAAGCGCACAGGACCCGCCAATACCCCAATGATTCCTCCTGGTGCAGAATTCTCCAATGCATATTCCACCAAGGCCTCGGTGGACAACCATTGATGAAACAAAGACTTCACACGCTTTTGCTGTTTGGGACGAAGCCCTTGCTCTCGAAAGAGTTTCCGCATGAGCTGCATGGCAGAAGCTTTGGAGTCCTTGATTTTCTGCTCCCAAAGAGCAACCACCAATGCATCCAATCGATCGAGCGGAATCACTCGTTCGCCTCCAACTCACCCATCCCTGGGGTCTTATCTTTCATTTTGCTCAATTTCTTTCCCCGTAGCCCAATTTACATACGGGATCTCATTCAGAGAATGCAGGATCCTAAAAGCCTTATTTAGGAATGAGCAGAGGGCCTAGATGAAAAGGCCACCCCCCTCCCCAAGCCTGCCTTTTCAGCGTCCTTCCTAATCGTTCAAGAAAACCCATCCTGGATAGGCCTCCAAGGATTTTCTTCAGTCTCTTTCCCTCTTGATCCGATGACATCAGAACATCGGGGGAATTGCCTCCAACAAAGGACGAATGGAGTACGAAGGCACAAAGAAACTGGCGAAATCCACTGCCGCCTACCTTGGTAGCTTGGGTTTCTCAATCGTTTGGCTTTTAGCCATTTTGATTGGGGCTTCTTGGTCGACAGCTCTCTTAAGAGGAGGGATCGCCTTCATTTTGGTCTACTTTTTGGGCCGTATCCTGCTGATTCCCCTGATTGATACCATTCTGCAGGCAATTACAGAAGCAGAGAAAAAGCGCAGGGAGGCTGAAGAATGAGCCTCCTCCCACCCACAACCAAGAAGAACCGCCTGAAGGACGAACACCATGCCTTGGTCGAGCAATACTTACCCCTGGTGCACCACATCGTAGGGAGGCTTAACATTACTCTTCCACCGGGTTTAGACCGAGAAGACCTCTTTAGCGTGGGTGTCCTTGGGCTGATGAAGGCTGCAGCCACTTACAAAAAGAGCAGGGGCGCATCGTTCAAGACCTATGCCTATACCCTGATTCGAGGAGCCATCCTTGATGAGATCAGGCGGGTAGATCCCGTTCCCCGCTCTGTTCGTGAAAAGAGCAAAAACTTGGAAATCAACCGTCGAGAGCTTTCCGGAGAGCTCGGTCGCTCTCCAACCCGTGAAGAACTGGCGGACAGAATGGACTGTCCCCCCGCCGAAATTGATCGCCTCTTTGAGGCTCTTCACACATCCCGAGTTCTCTCCATCGAGTTTGAAACCCGCGAAGAAGAAGGTGGTTACGACATTCTCCCTCCCGCACAAGGGGTGTCCCCGGAAGATGAAGCTGTCCGAGTGGAACGCCTCCTAAGCATCAGCAAGGAACTCCCAAATCTCCCGGAAAAAGCCTGCCAAGCCATTGTCCTCTACTATCAAGAAGGCCTTTTACTCAAGGACATCGGGACTTTGATCGGTGTGAGCGAATCACGAGTAAGTCAACTGATTTCACACGCCCTGACCCAACTCCGTTTTGCCTTGAACTCGGAGGAGACATGAACCTTGCAAGCATTAGGAACATTTTTTCTACGTCCCAAAAGGTCGGGGATCGGGCAAGAAGACAAGGAAAGCAAGGAGCTTTTGAGCAAGCCCTTTCAGAAGGGACTGAGGATGAAGACTCCCCTGAGGAAAGCGCAAAAAGGGCTAAAAACAAGGGAGAGAATCTCCAATCAAGGAAGAGGAAAGGGTTGGCAGGGTTTCACCACTTGGCCAAAAAAAAACCAATGCGGCAAAAGTCCGGTGCCAAGGGACTCAAGATTGACCTCTTCGCATGACGAAGAAGGTTGAGTGAACAAGAATTCAACACCTTCTCCTTCCCATAGTCCCCGGATCGACGGGTCCAAAGTGAGACTCATCGACAAACCTGTCCTCATGACCACAGGAGGAGGGTCGCAGCACATGATGTCTGTAACCCCCGTCATCTTGGATGGAACGATTTGCTATCTGGATATCCGCTGCACCTGTGGGGAGGAGCTGAGAATCGAATGCCTTTACGAAGACCAAGAAGAGAACAATGTCTCGAATCCGGAATAGCTTAGCCCTTCTTCGATCATGCCCCAAAGAGGCCATTCTCTTGGGCTCCCTCTTGCTTCTTACTTCCTGTGGTGCCCTTCAACTGTCCTTTGGAAACGAGAACAAAAAGGGAGAAAAAGCTGCACAAGAGAAGAAGGAGACCTACCTCGAAAAAGGCCCCGCCACTGGGGTGGACCTCGGAGCGGGTTCCGTCACGATGCTTGAAGCCCTTCAAATCGAAAAGAAAAAAGTCAAAAGCTTGGAGATCCGAGTCCAAGAACTTGAAGAGCAGCTAAAGCAAACCCACTTTCAGCTTGCAGACGCCGAAAAAAAGAATAGGGAAACCAGCAGCCTTCTCCTGAGTACCCAGGAAACAAGAAAGGCCCTTGCTGAAAAACTCTTTGATCGGGAAGCTCGGATCCTGAATTTGAGCTTGGAAAAGGTCCGATTGGAACAAGAACTCCTCCAGTTGAAAATCGGTATCGAAGAACAGAAGTTGACCAAGGCCATGGGCACTCCCGCAAGGGCAGGAAAATGAGATTCACGCGATTCTGTTTAATCGTCCAACTTCTTTCCTTGCAGTCATGTTTTCTTTTTGCAAAGGAAGAGGTGGGAGCCGCAGCACCCGTTAGTTCTTACTTGGGAGAAACTCAAGATCTTCGGCTCTGCCGCCGCGTTCTTGTCCTCCCCATCCAAGCAACAAAAATGACAACAAAAGTGAGAAAGGACCTAGAGGCCACTCTCATTTCTGAACTCACATCCCAAGGTCGCTTCCAAGTCCTCCGGATGGATACCGCTACAACTGAAGGGAAAGAAATCTATCCCACAGAGCGCCGTGGAAAGATTGATCCCGATTTGGTCGTAGATCTAGGTCGAAGGTATCAAGCAGATGCGTTATTGCTGACACGGGTCACGCAATGGTTTCCCTATAAACCACCACGCTTAGGCCTTAGGCTTCAGCTCGTTTCGGTACACTCGGGAAAGGTGATTTGGGCTGTGGATCAAACTTGGGATGCTGGTACGGAACGAACCCGCTTGGATCTGATTGACTACGCACGGACCACTCTCGCTCCACAGGCCAACATGCACGGCTGGGAATTTTTAATGCTTTCTCCCAGGCGCTTCGGGCGGTTTGCCATTCGTAGATCGGTCAGCACTCTCTCCCAATGAAGAGTATGAATCCCCCTTCCTAAATAGAAGGGACTAGAGATCCTCAAGGATCTTTTCGGCGGTTTTCATGAGGACCTCCGGGGTGAGAAGTGTCCCTTGGTCAATTTTTGCCTTCAGGGAATCGAGCCTGGCCTGATGATGGGGATCTAACACCGATCCATGCGCCTTGGCCTTTTGGACTAAATCGCCAAGGGCTTTTGTGTGCTCCCGAAGACTCGGCGAAATAGAAACCCGATCATTGGTGGGAAGCAAAACCGGGGCCTTCTCTTCGCTTTCATTCTTAAGACCTGCATGAGAAGTTTTGTGCTCAGAAAATTCACTCTTCTCCAAGCCATTCCCCTTCTTCCCAGGATTGATTCCTCTGATTTGCATTCCTTTCTCCGCGACGGGATCCTCCAAATGTCCAAAGGAGGGTTGTTCTTACATGTTCGGATTTTGGAATGAGCTCTTGAGAAATCCCCATGCAACAAAGCAGTTTTGTTGTCTTTTTCGACAGAACCCATGCATCCAACATTGCCCCATTCCTTCGCCACCATGGGCTTGTTTTGAAATTTCTTCCCGAAATTTTTTCCGCCCATTTTTCTTTCTCAAGAAATCATTTCCGACCGGGGCCGCAGTTCTCACCTATCACCCGGCGCTTTCACCTTGGGAGGGGAACCTAGTTCGCAAACCCCTTTATAGAAATTGTGCACTCCAAGGAAATCAGTCCATTTTGCATGTGGTTGGCATGAGAGATGTGAGTTCTATTGGCAATCAAGACTGGAACAGGAGAAGGCATGCAATTAACCCCCTTTGGACGCTTGGATGTCAAAATCGAGGATCTCCCCACCATTACAGATGACCCCAGAAAAACCGCGGGGACCTTCGAGAAACTTTTCACCAAAAAAGAAAAGCGCCAAAAGGTCGAAAAATCAGAACCTGGGAATACGGAACAAAGCCACAGCCTTCCACCCAACACGCCAAATCCAGGACTGGCCCCTATCCGTCAACCCCCCACAGAAACACCCGAACACATCCAGACAAAAACCCAAGCGACCAATCCCGACACCCCAACCACCGAAGGGGAGGATGAAGCAGCGAAAGGGGACACCCTTTCCTTTGCTGGAAAGAACCCCGCTACCCGGAGGAATCTCTCAAGGGAAGTGACTGATTCCAAACGACTTAGGCCCACCTCAAGGAGGACATTTCAACAAAACCTGAGTACTCAGCCTCAATCCTTCTCCGACTTCCAAGGCAGGGGAGCCAATCGCCTCCCAGGCGCAAAAAACCAAGGAGTCAAAGGAGTGGAACGAAGTGGATCTTCCAACCTGAGTAAAAGCTCACAAAACAAATCCAGGGAGGCCAAAGATTTTCAAAAACCCAAAGAAACAAGAGCCGGTTACCGTGGAACTGACCCCCAGCGGGCGGAACTAGCAAAAGCGAACAGAGACTCCATTTTTCGCCAAGTCACCATGGCCCTCACCCAGGAAGGAGGCAGTATGTTCCTCGCCATTAATCCACCAAGCCTTGGGCATATTGCCCTGGAGCTCAAACTCGATGGGGACAAGCTGCGGTTAAAGATTCGGGCTGAACATAAGGAAGTAACCGATTCCCTTCGTCAAGAAATAGGGGAGCTAAAAAAACTCCTCCTAAGCCAAGGGATGAATGTTGAGGACTTCGACGTTCGTACAGGAACCCAACAGGAACAAGCCCGCGATGGGGAAAACTTTGAACAAAGTTTTAGAAAAACAGGAGGGAGAGCACAAGAAGGCATGAACCCTGCGTCTTCTCCAGAGACTCACCTGATCTCTCCCCTTCGAATCCAAAAGGGAGCCGGGATCGATTTTATCGCTTAACCAAGTTTATTCATGAAGTTGTTTTAAGTGCATGCAAAACCATCAATGTGCTTTGCATGAGCTGTCTATCAGAGTTGTTTCGTTTCAGGATGATTCTTCCAAGATGGAACCTACCCCTTGGGAGCCTTTTTCTGAAAAAAATACGGTCAATGCAGCGAAGGCATGAAAAAAACAGGTTAACAAAGCAAAGGGAAAAGAGGACGACTGATGGAAACAGGAGCAATCAATGGGGCCAAGCAAAGGGCCAATATCTTCGCGGCCGGAAAAACGAAATTTGGAGAAAACCCATTCCTCCAAATCCTTGTTACCCAACTGCGATCCCAATCACCTTTAGACCCAGTCAAGAACAATGACATGGTCATGCAAATGAGTCAGCTCTCCTCGATGGAACAACAAAAAGAACTCAATGACAACCTTCTCAATCTTCTCCAATTCCAAGGAGCCTTGGCTCGCCTCTCCGGGCTCACTCAAGGGACGGCCATGCTTGGTAAAGAAGTTCAATATGTAGCGGATGAAAACGGAACAAAGAAGACGGGAAAGGTGGACTCGGTCAGCGTTGCGGAAAGCGGCGAAATAAAACTCCTCATCGGTGGAAAAGAGATCCCACTTTCTGCTGTGACCTCCATCAATAACTCCAAGGCGGGTAACAAGAGCAAATCCAAGAAGTAGCCCACACAGGAACGAACAACAAGGAGATCCCTCAATATGGTAAGTACCTCACTCTTCACTGGTCTTTCGGGTATGCGTGCCCAACAGAGGTTTATTGATGTTATTGGTAATAACCTAGCCAACGTCAACACCCCCGGTTTTTGGAGTTCCCGGGTCACTTTCTCCGACCTTCTTTCTTCCACACTTTCTCCCGGACAAGGGCCAAGCGGCCTCCGTGGAGGAATAAACCCAATGCAAATTGGCTTAGGCGCCCAGGTTTCTTCAATCGACCCAAATACAAACCAGGGGACCTTCTTGAATACCGGTCGTCCCTTGGATGTGGCCATGAAGGGAGCGGGTTTTTTTGTCCTCTCAGATGGGACCCAAAATTTCTACACACGGGTGGGTTCCTTTGGTGTTGACTCCGGCAGAAACCTCATCGACTTGCGAACAGGTATGTCGGTGATAGACAGTGCAGGGAACTCCATTCCCGTTCCCCTTACCGGAACTCTCCCTGCAAAACAGACTTCATCTGTCAGTTTCAAAGGCACCCTTCCCGCGAAGGTTACCGGTCCTCTCTCTGAAGTGGTTTCTTCTACTTCTCCTTATTACGAAGGAACGGCTGCGACAAAGTCGGCCACCATTTCTTTCCCCTTGGACATGAGTAGCTTGAGCGGAAACACCTTCACAATCTCGGCAAATGGAGGGTCTCCCCAAACTGTAACCATCAATACAGCAAATTTCGGGACCAACCTTACCAGCGTTGATTTCACTACATTCAAGGCCGGAATAGAAAGCCAAACAACCGGTGTTACAGTCACCCAAAGCGGAACCACGGTAACAATCTCTACCGATAAGGTCGGCAAAGATGCAACGATCAAACTGGACAATGGAAGCGGAACCCCCTTAACAACCTTAGGTTTTAATACGGTCCTTTCATCCGGAACCCAATCAGCCGCAACCAGTACAACATCCCTGAACGATTTAACGATTAACAATACTGATTATGCTTCGGGGGATTCCATCACGATTTCAGGGACTGATCCAGCCGGAAATAAAGTAGCGGGAACCTTCACCTTCGGATCCTCCAATGATGGAACCACCCTTGGAGATCTTGTTACATTCACCAATACCCTCTTTCAGTCGGGAGCTACAACGGGAGCAACTGCAGCCATCTCGACAGATGGGACCCTCACTTTGACCGCAAACGATGAAGGGGAAGCAACTCTCTCTTTGTTCATCTCGGACGCAGGCTCGACGGCCAAGACCAATTACACTTCATTCAAGGTTACCAGGGAGGGGACCGGTCCGGACACTGTGACGACTTCCATCGATGTCTTTGACAGCCTTGGTCGAGGTCATCCTGTGACGATGACTTTAACACGCGATGAGACAGACCATACAGTCTGGCACTTAAAGTCCACAATGGACTCATCCGAAGGCAGCCTCGTCGACGATTCGGTGAGAGAAATCCGATTTAATTCCGATGGATCGTTCAATGTTGTCACTGACACAAATCAAAGCCTGGAGTTCTCCTTTAACGACATCAGCACAACCCAAACGGTCACCTTGGATTTTGGAACCTCCGCCGCTTTTGATGGTCTCTCCATGTTGGGAGATAAATCTACCGCCGCAGCCACAGACCAAGATGGCTATGCTGCTGGACAATTGCTTAACATTGCATTCAATGAAAATGGAACCCTGCAAGGGTTTTATACCAACGGTCAAAACTCTGATATCGCAACTCTGAGGGTTGCCTTATTCCCGAACCCTGCCGGCCTCAACCGAATCGGTGACACCCTATTTGTGGAATCGCCTAATTCGGATAATGCAATCCTCACAACAGCAGGAAATGCGGGAACCGGGTCTGTGGTCTCGGGAGCCTTGGAGAATTCAAATGTCGATATTGCTGAAGAATTTGTCCGATTGATCGAAGCTCAACGCGCCTTTCAAGCAAACGCACGTGTCATCACAACTACTGATCAAGTCCTCTCAGAAATGATCAACATTGTTAGATAGAGGAGATAAAAGTGGATCCAGCTGAACTCACACTCGCTGCAAGCCTTCACGCTCTCGTTAAAAACCAAGCATCAATAACTAACAACATTGCAAATGCTCAATCCGTTGGGTACAGGCGCAGGGCGGGGACATTCATTCCCTTCCAAAACGAACTGCAAAAAGCAACAAACAATGGCCTTACAACCCCTGTCTATCAAGAGTTCGGTGACTTTTCACAGGGACGCATTCAAGAGACAGATGATAGACTCAACATTGCCCTGAAAGGCGAGGGTTTCTTCCAAACCAGACGACCCGGGGAGTCGGGCAAAACCTATTTTACACGCGTAGGAACCCTCAAGGTGGATCCCAATGGAACCCTACTTACAGGAGAGGGGATGGAGCTATTAAACGAGCAGGGCTCCCCTATTCAAATCTCTTTTGGCACACAATTCAAAGTTGACTCAAAGGGCGAAATCCAAGATCTCCAAAGTGGAGAAGTACTGGGGAAGATTGGCTTATGGAAGTTCAAGGATCCAAGCAAACTCCGCCCTTTGGGTTCTGGGCTTCTAGAAACAACCCCTAGTGCCGGAGCGCCCATACGAGACCGCTTTACTACCGTCACCCAGGGAAGCCTCGAAAGCTCCAACGTCGACACAATGCAAGAATTAGTTTCCATGATTACTGTCCAACGACACTTCCAATCAGTAACCCGAGCGCTCTCTGTTGTGGAACAAACCGCAGACAGACTCAACCAATTGGCACAGGGATAGCGTCCTTCCTCACAATGGAACAAGCTAGATGGAGAATAAAAAGTGATTAAAAGCCTCTATACCGCCGCAACTGGAATGAAAGCTCAACAGCTGTATGTCGACGCCATCGCCAACAATCTGGCCAACGTCAATACCGCCGGCTTTAAAAGATCACAACCGACATTCCAAGACCTCCTCTATGTAACCCTTAAGTCACCCGGCCTTGATGTGTCAGGGGGAGTCCCAAATCCAGTAGGCATCCAAGTCGGATCGGGAGTTCGGGTTTCGGGAACTACTATGAATTTCAAACCTGGGAACCTTGAAGGAACAAACAGAAGTTTAGATGTTGCCATCAAGGGAGATGGTTTTTTCCAAGTAACGCTCCCCAACGGATCCACGGCCTATACAAGGGATGGACATTTCCAAGTTGACCGTGATCGTCGCCTTGTAACAGTGGACGGTCTCCGCGTAGTCCCGGCAATTCAATTCCCTTCGGACACAATTCGTGTAAGCATCAGCCGTGACGGCTCTGTGAGTGTGACCCAAGCTTCCAGCCCCGATAAAAGCACCCCCCTTGGCAAACTTCAGCTTGGCCGATTCGTTAACCCCGCTGGCCTCCTCGCGCGCGGAGGAAACATTTTCCTTGCAACCGAAGCATCTGGGCCCGCTCAAATTTTAAATCCAGGCGAAGGGGGCACCGGAGAATTGCAGCAATCCTTTCTCGAACGCTCCAATGTGGAAGTCGTCTCAGAGCTTGTGAACTTAATCGTTGCTCAGAGAGCATATGAAGTGAACAGCCGGGCAATACGCTCCAGCGATCAGATGCTGAGCCAAACAACGAACATCGTTAGGTAATCGGAAATGGTTTCTACAACCCTTTGCATGATCGGAATTCTTTTCCTCCCCTTTCAGGGAGCCAAACAGGAAGTGAAGAAAAAGGAGACTCCTCGAATCATCATACAGCTTCTTCGAGAAGCAAAGATTCGAGGTAATACAATCCTCTTGGGTGACATTGCAAGAATTCAATGTCGTGACCGCCTTCTTCGAGAAAAACTTGAAGAAACGGTCTTGGGGCCTGCACCGGTAGGGAATTGGGCCCGGTGGATCAGCCCCAAGGAAATTTTGGGAAACCTAAACCGCCTGAACCTGGACCCTCAAACCATTACCATCAAAGGCTATAGCAGGGTGCAAGTCTTCGCTGCCCTCGAGAGGATCCCAGCCCAAGAAATCATCCTTGCTGCTGAGACCACTCTTCGAGCAACCCTGAGGAAGCAACATGAATCCGATGCTACTTGGCGCATTATTAGCAAACCTCGCTCCGTTACAGTTCCAATTGGAAGGAAGTCAAGGGTATTACAAGCCAGAATCCCTTCCGGAAAAGTAGGAACAAACTCAGCCTTCCTCCGGGTGGATATCTTCGTAGATGGAAAGGTTGTTTCCTCAATTCCTCTTACCTTTCAAATCCAAAGGTTTGGGGAAGCGGTCGTTCTCCTTCGGAATGTCAAGAGAGGCGAACCGATTGAAGCCGACATGCTTACGACCAGGCGAGTAGAAATCAAAGAAGCAACCCTCGACCCATATCGAGAAATAGGGGAATTGTCTGAGCTTGTGGCATCTCGAAACCTCCGCCAAGGAACCATCCTCACAAAGGGGGACGTGCAGAAACCATTTGTGATTCGCAGAGGGGAAATCATCACGGTTGTTGCGGCTAGGGGGACGGTCAAGGTAACCACAAGAGGAATCGCTCAGAAAGACGGCGTTAAAGGAGCAACAATTCCGGTTCTTCTCGTTGGAAAGCGAGAACCAATCTTCACCACGGTTTATGGCGTAGGAGTGGTATTGGCCGGAATAAAACGAAGCCCCCAAAAAATAAGGAGAAACTGAGATGAACAGATGGATCTGGACAAGCTTCTTACTCAGCCTTTTTCTGAGTGAGTCAACGGTCACGGGGCAATCCTTATTTGCTCGCTCAACAAGAGCGGGAGGAAGACATTCCTTGATTTCCGACCATTCTGCCCAAGCCATTGGGGACATCCTCACAATCATTGTCCGTGAAGTGCACACAATCAAACAGGAGGACAAAACAACAAGGAGCAAGCAATCCACGTTTCAGGCGAGCCTCGAGTCTTTCCAGATCAAGCCCAATATGTTTGCCGGGGGAACCCTTCCCGACCTGGATGTACGTTCTTCCACATCCAACCAAGGGCAGGCGAAACAGGAACGAGACTCAAAGTTCGAAGCACGTGTTGCTGTGACAGTCGCTGACATCCTCCCAAATGGAAACCTTGTCCTTACAGGAACCCGCGCCATCGTCATTGACGATGAAGAAAAAGTTTTAAAAATTTCCGGCATCGTGCGTGCATTCGACATCACCCCAGAAAACACAATCCTTTCAAGCCAGGTCGCGGAGGCCAAAATTGCGATTCTCGGCAAAGGCCGAAACACAGAAACCATAACTAAGGGGCCAGTAGCTCGAGTCTTTCAGACAGTTTGGTGGCTTGTTTGGCCATTCTAAGCCCACCCTCCCTCTATCCCTCATGACTCCCTCTAACTCAACCACATGAAAAGAAAACACCTAATTGTTTGTTGTGCAGTCCTATTTGCCTCCGCACTCCCGGCTCAGGTAAAACAGACTCAAATACAGCAACAGCCCACAATCAAACTACGTGAACTCCTGAGGATCCAGGGAGTGCGTGAGAACAGATTGGAAGGCATTGGTTTGATTACAGGTCTCCGAGGGACCGGAGATGGAACAGTTGCCGCCCGCCAAGCCCTTGTCAACTACCTTGCCCGGAGGGGCCTGAAAGTTCGGACGGATGCCGTGGCCTCCGGGAATATTGCTTTGGTTAGGATTGAAGCAATCCTTCCGCCCTTCGCCCACCACGGAACCAGAATGGATGTAACGGTGAGTTCTCTTGGTGAAGCGACCTCTCTTAGAGGAGGAACTCTTCTTACCTCAGAACTCCGGGACGAATCGGGAAGGGAGATTTTTGCTTTAGCAGGAGGACCAATCCTATTGGGGGGATTTGAAGCTAAAGGAACAAATGCCAAGGTTACTAAAAACCATCCAACTGTCGGCATCCTGCCAGGTGGCGCCATTTGCGAACCTACCGTCGAGGACATCGAAGTCAAACTCCTGAACGACAAGGGTGAACTTTGTTTTATCGTCAATCAACGTTCCTTCGAAACGGTTCGCAGGGCCTCCAAAGTAATCAACGACTTGCTCATTAAAAAGAGAATAGGTTTCTCCAGAATTCAGGATGAGAATCTTATCTGCCTAAACTTGGATAGGGCATGGAGGGAACGAGACGCTCTGAACAAACTCATCGCGGAAATCCTGGAGCTGGAAATCCAACCCTCCCCAATTGCCAAGGTCGTCCTGGATGAAAAAACGGGAACGATCATCATTGGTCAGGATGTCAGACTGAGCCCCTGTATCATCCAAGTTGCAGACCTGACTATTCAGGTTGTGGAAGACGATTTTGTGAGCCAACCCCTTCCTGGTATTAACAATGGCAAGACAAAAACAGTACGTCAGACGAAAATCGATGTAATGGTAAAGGGGAATAAACCAAAGAAAGTCGGGGGTGGGGCATCCCTGAATGACCTTTTGGAAAGCCTCCAAGCATTAGGGGTAGACGGTCAAAAACTAATAACCATACTCCATCGTCTCCACGAAGCCGGATATCTCCATGCTGATTTAGTTACGAGGTAAGAAACCATGATAATTCCATCAACACAAACAAAGTCACCAAAGGGAAGGGCAAACAATACATTAAACAATCTTCCTTCCAGAGAAAAAGCTTGGAATGCGGCAAAGCGTTTCGAAGGAATCTTTGTGGGAATGCTTATTCGGGATATGAGGAAAAGTGCGGATTCCCTGGGGGATGGAATGTTTGGAAAAGCCCCAGGGTCAGGTGTCCAAAGTCAACTTTTCAACCGCTTGCTCTCTGACAAAATGGCTCAATCGGGAAGGATTGGCCTTGCAAAAGCACTCATGGAAGATTGGGAACGCCAAAGATTGATCCCCCAAAAGACTCTTGCACAACCGACCCCCATCAACCTTTCAACCGAGGATTCTTTAACTCAAAAAGGGCTCCTCAATGATTCTACCCTCAAGGGGATGGATCATGAATAGGTCTTCCATTCGAACCATGATCCATAAATTGTGTGAACTCCTTTCACGGCAAAGCCTGGAAATGGAAAACCTGCGAAAGACCTTAATATCTGAACGTAAAGGCCTCATTAATTTCCGAGGTGAAGACCTCGAGAAGGTGCACCTTCGTCTTGAGGAAGCAGCAGCCCAATGCTTAACGCTGGAAAAGGAAAGAAAAGAACTCCTTGATGACATTGCAAAGGTCTTTGGGAAAAAAGGAACTCAAATAACCGCATCTCTTCTTTCAAAAGCTTTAGAGCCGGAATTGGGAAAACAACTCAGTCAGATTGCAGATCGAACTAAAAAAACGGCATCAGATCTCCAAGTAGAGATTCGAGTAGGAACCGAACTTCTTTGCTGGTCTGCTCGCTGTCATGAAGGAGTGATCCGAGAATTGGCAGCATCTTCCTCCGGGGAGGTCCCGACCTATGGCAAGAATGGACAAAAAGAACAAAACAAAAGGAGATCGGGCTTTATCGACGCTCGTTTCTGATCGGAGGAAATCATGGGATTTGGAATGGGATTAGGAACGGGTCTTCGAGGGCTCAATGCGGCTCGCTTTGCAATGCAGGTCATTGGACAAAATGTCTCCAATGCCAACACTCCCGGTTACACCCGTCAACGGGTCCTCCTTGGAACAACATTTCCGATCACCCTGCAAACAGGAATGCATTTGGGAACAGGCGTCCAGATCGACTCTATTCAAAGAGTGTTGGACGGACGTTTAGAGGCGCGAGTTCGAACTCAGAATGGGATCTTTGGGAGAGCGGATACCGAATTTCGACGGCTCTCTGAAATCGAAGGAGTCTTTGGAGAACCCGGAAATGGGGGACTCTCCGGCTTACTGAATGGGTTCTTTACTCAAGTGGATAAGCTGCGGAGCGACGCGGGAAGCCGATCCCTCCGAGGGGGCGTTCTCCAGGCTTCAAAGAATCTAACCGGTGGGTTCAACCTTTTGGCCGATCGATTCAACACATTAAAAAATGACACGATCAATGAAGTTCAGGGATATTTGAAGGAAGTCAATGCCTTCTCAAAGGAAATCGCAAATCTAAACACACAAATCACAACCCTGGAATCCAATGGAAACTCGGCAAATGAGTTGCGTGACCGTCGAGAAAATGCCATCCAAGGGCTTTCCGCCTTAATGGAAACACAAGCGGTGGAGCGAAAAAATGGATCTCTCGACATTTTAGCCGGGGGCTACCTCCTGGTAAGCGGTGGATCGGCTTCAACTTTACGGGCAGCAAAAGATAGCAATGATCAAACTCAAATTTTTATTGGAAACACAACTTCAAAGATAACCCCCCAGGAAGGGCGGATCGCAGCATTGCTTGAATCTGAAAGAAACAGCCTTCCCGAAATAACTTCCCGCCTTGATTCCCTCGCACACAAAATTGCATTGGAGACCAACAGGATTCATTCGACAGGAATGCCCAAATCTGGACCTTTCACATCTCTTCTTGCTGAGAATCCCATCAAGGATGGTGATGGGGATAAACAATTTTCGGATGAACTCCTGGCCTTCGGAGAGTTCCCTTTCGACGTTACAAAGGGAGACCTTTACATCTCAGTCTCTGATTTAGACAGCGGAGATTTGGAACGAACAAAGATTTCCATTGATCCGAATTCCATGACCCTTGGGGATCTAGCGAGTGAAATAAGCAAAGTAGCTCACCTTAATGCTTCTGTTGATCCCACAGGAAGATTACGCATCCTTTCAGACTCAGGTTTCGGCTTTGATTTCAGCAAAAGACTCGACTCAAATCCAAACAGCGCAAAAACATTTGGAAGTCAGCATGCAACGATTGGAAGCACATCATCAGGCCCATTTGATATGTCCTCCCTTCCTTCCGATTTTCAAATCTCGGTCGATGGAGGAACAAACACGACAATCAGTCTCACAGCAAGTGATTTTAAGACACCTTCTTCAGTTACCCCTAAAGAGCTGGCAACTGTCCTGAACTCAAAACTCAGTGCTGCAAGCTTGAGCGCAACCGTCCTTGTTGTGGGAAACAATATCAGCTTAAAAGCAACCTCTACAGGAACAACAAGCTCTCTTCAACTCACCGATGGCACCAATAACCCCCTCGCAACCTTGGGACTCCTGACGGGGACCACCGTCAATGGAAAGAGTGACACCGTAGCTGTTAGCATCTCAGGAACGTTTACAGGAAATGACAATGGCTTTTATCGTTTTGTCCCCGAGGGTGATGGAGATATTGGAGTCACAGATGGTTTGAAAATTGCCGTCTACGACAAGGAAGGGACAAAGATTGCAAGCCTTGATGTCGGATCTAACTACAGTTTCGGGGACAAACTCGAAGTTGGGAATGGAGTAGAGATCGCTTTCGGTCCCGGAACCATTAGTAAAACCAATGGAGATCAACTTGCACTGGATACTCTAAAGGATCCTGATACATCGGACGCTCTTGTTGGATTAGGTCTCAATATATTCTTTACGGGATCCACGGCCAGCGATATCGGAGTCTCAAAAAGGCTTGAAGGGGACCCCGACTTGATTGCGGCAGGCTTTACACAAGCCGCCGGAGACAGCCAGAATTTAGCCCTTCTGGCCAATCTCCGGACTGAAAACTACGAGGACCTGGGCGGGGGAAGCATTGAGAACTTCTATGCAGATATTGCTTCTGACGTTGGCTTCGAAACAAAGAAGGCAAGAGAACTCCTAAAAAGCCAGGATACGCTTCTTGGATTTTTGAAAAACCAACGCGATTCCATTTCTGGAGTGAACATCGACGAAGAGATGGTGGATCTTGTGCGATTTCAACAGGCTTTCCAGGCAAGCTCTCGCTTCATCAATATCGTTAGCCAGATGACTGAATCCTTAATTCAGCTAGGGAGATAACCATGGTTCTTCGAATCACCCAAAACATTCTCCTCAATAATGCTCTTAGAGACATTTCTCGAAATGCAATAAGCCTTAATGAATACCGAGAAAAATTGAGTACCGGAAAAGAGCTTAATCGTCCTTCGGACGATCCGGCGGCTTTTTTGCGAATCCTTCCTCTTCGGAATGATATTGAAAGCGTAAAGCGTTTCCAGCAAAACGCGGTCCTCTCCCGAGATATCCTTAACACGGCATCCTCCGGGTTTCAGGATGCCGCTGACATTATGTCCGAAGCCCGCAAGATCGCGGTTCAAGGGGCCAATGGAACACTAAGCCAGACGGATAGAGACACTCTTGCTTCACAGGTGAACCAGCTTCTGAAGCAAATGGTTGGGATCGCGAATTCCAAGCTGGGGGATCGATACCTCTTTAGTGGCGCCAAAACATCCACCCAAGCCTTCACTCTCACGGACAATGAAAAAGCTACTTTTGTCAAATACAACGGAGCCAACCAAGGGGTATCCCTCTCCATCGCTCCGGGGTTAGAGGTAGAAGTTCATACACCGGGGGACCAACTCTTCATGAAGGCCAATCGGTCTGGGATCCAGTTCACGGGAAATACCGGAGTAAAGGCCGGAACAGGGGCAAGTTCAGGACGTGGCCAAGCTTTTTTGCGCATTAGCCAGACAGGTTTTAGCAACCTCCCCACTGGGATTTCTGCTGGGAGTTCGGAAACCACGGCTCTGGGAAACCTTGCATACACCATCTCCATGGGTCCTCCCAATACGATTTCTGTCGGGGGCGGAACTCCAGTTACCTTTGACAATACGAGTACGGATTTACAAATCCAAACATCCGCCGGGGATTCGGTTTTTCTAGATCTGAGCGCCTACACAGGAGCATCCGTTTCCGGCACCCTCACATCGGAAGGAAAAATGACATGGGACGGTGGTGGAACCTACACCAACATAGATTTTTCAAGCACCAACCTTCATGTCAAAAATGATACAAAGGGAGAGATCCTTGCCGTGGATGCGACCAGCATTGTTAGGACGGGAACGGAGATGATCAGCTTTAAAGGAACTTACGATGCTTTCAACTCCCTTGTTGCCCTTCGCGATTTGCTTCAAAACAAAGGGGGCCTTTCCGGCGGAGAGCAAGCAAAGCAGCTTACGGCCCTCATTGGGGAAATCGATAAAGTCGGGGAATTGGTATTAGAGAGCCTACGCAATATAGGGGCCAAGAGTGCCAACCTGGATACGACTAAGGATCGCATGGGTCGACTCGAACTTTCCATGGATGCAGCTCTTAGCCGAGATGAAGACGTGGATCTCTCTGAAGTCATCCTAAAAATGACACAAAGGGATACGTCCTATCAAGCCTCTCTCCAAGTCGGCGCACGCGTGATTTCAACCTCCCTATTGGATTTTTTAAGGTAATATAATGAATCTCGATAGACTTCATCTTGACCAGATAAATAAGAGCCAAGACCTTCAAGGAGTCTCCAATCAAAAAAAGGTTCTAGAGAGCCCAGAAAGCGAGAGGCTTAACAGGTTTGATGATCTTTTGGAATCTCTCCAACGCATTCGCCTTACGGGAAAAGGGGATGGAGACCCAGAAGGAACCCTGTTGGAATTTGGAAAAGCCCTGGAAAAAGCTGATCAAGCCCATAGGACTGTTATGGACCTTAGCAGGCAACTCGAGGATGCCTACCGCCAAGCTCTCGGGAAACAGTCGTGACTTTCAACCTAATGCCTGCGGTGCGTGTGGGAACGCTCCAGAATCAGGAACTTTCAGCTTCTGAGAAATCAGCTCTGGTAAAGACCCTCAATTCCTGGTTACGACCCAAGGAAGCCATCTCCTTGGAATTAGAACTTCCCCTGGTTTTTGAAAATAGTGGAGCACATCACGTTTTTCTTGAAGACGCTGAGGGAATGCTGGGACATGCCGGAATCCTTCCAACCCAAGTTTACTTTGAGGATCGCCCTTACTCCGTCACCTTAATCAGTTCTGTTGGGATCCGTCCAGACCGAAGAGGAGAGGGTTGGGGGAAGATGCTCATCAGTGCTTGCGAAAAAACCGCAAGACCTCCCTTTATCCTTTGGTCCAACAAAACCGGTTTTTATAGAAAGCTTGGATTTGAGCCATTTGGCCGGGAAAAACTGGTAGTCCTCACTTGCCAAAACCAAAATCCAATTGAAAGAAGACTTCCGGATGATGACGACTCCCGTTTATTGATTCGTGAAGCGAAGGAGGAGGACATCCCTGGCTTAGAGCTGTTACATGCGGGGAATCGTTCTTTTTGCCGTCGTACAAGGGAGCAATGGCTGGCTTTTTTGAGAACCCCTCAATCCCGTATCTTTGTCCTCATGAACCACCACCCTGGAGGGAGACCTGTGGCATTTGCCGCGATGGGAAAAGGACTTGATTTCCCCGAGACGATTCACGACCTGGGAGGAAGCACACCTGACTTATCCAGGCTTCTTCGAAACCTCCCAAAGTTTTTAAAAAGAAATACAGCTTGCCTGCTTCCCAACGATGAACTCTTCCCCTTTTTACCCATTTCCAAGGTCGAAGACAGGCCCTTCGCTCTTGCCAAAGGCGGGGAGAAACTTCCTAACGATTTGCACTTCGGGGGATTCAGTTCTGTGTGAAAGGACCGACCTTGATTGGCCTTTGATCATGGAGAGTTGCATTGGTTCAAAGCTCAGGAGACTTCTACCTGGTTCTTTTTTGGCCAAGCCTTAGCGCCTTGGAAGGCTACGGATGAAAGTTTCAGGACCTGATCTGAAAAGGAAAAATGGTTCCGCTGAAATCATCATGCAGAGGGAGGTTCAAGGTATTTGGTTGGATCGGGGATTCCCGCCTCAAGAAAGCCCTGATGACGAAGATGACATGCGTCACATCTTCCACAGGCATAGCCATTAGGATCCGGGTCATAACAGGTGGAGGTCTTCTCGTATGGAACCCCAAGCTTGGTGCCCTCTTTAATGATGCGTGATTTAGACCATTCAAGGAGAGGCGTTACAATTTTGGGGAATAACCCTTTCTCGACACCGGATTTTGTGGCTAGGCGAGCTAGATTCTGAAAAGCCTTTAGAAACTCTGGACGACAGTCGGGATAGCCCGAGTAATCAACAGAGTTAACCCCTATCCAAATTTCGGAGGCACCCAAAACTTCTGCCCAAGCAAGAGCGAGCGAAAGAAAAACCGTATTTCGAGCAGGGACATAGGTTACAGGGATCTCACCTTCTGTAGAAAAAGTCCTCTTGGGGACGGGGATCTCGCTTGTCAATGCTGATCCACCAAATAGATCCAAATCAACCTTAATCACGCGATGCGCGCGAAGGGAATAGATCTTCGCAATTCGGTTGGCAGCCTCTAACTCTGAAGCATGGCGCTGCCCATACATGACGGTTAAGGCATAGATTTCACGTCCTTGGTCCTGCGCAAGAGCAAGACAAGTCGTTGAATCCAACCCCCCACTGAAAAGAACAACCGCACGATTTTTCATATACCTTTTTTATTGATCAAGAATCTTCAGGTCTATCTAACCAACCTGAAATGTAAGACTTGCCCGGGCTTCACTACAAATTCACGTTGCTGACTTGGCTCTCCCCCCCATATAAGACGGGCTTTTCCCGTATTGGCTGAGATAAGGAGAAAGTTCCCTTTTGAATCACTCTGGGTTTGGACCACGCTCTTTGGAACTGCACCACGAATGACTCTCCTTGAAACGGCATTGGGAATACGAATAAACCCCTCTCCGTTCACGGCTAAGTAAACAGGAGCTCCAGCGAGGGGCTGTCCTCGAGAGTTTAAAATCGTACCCTTTATGAGTGCTACCAGCCCTAGCTTGCGCTGAGCTTCTGGGTCAGCAGGAACCATTTCAAAAATACGGGGAAGCGGGAATCCAGGGTTTACTTCCAGAAGCTCCCCATAAGTCAGATAGCCTTTTTTTCGCAAAGTAAAAGTGCGCACCTGCCCGCGGATCAATTTGACCCTAACACGTCCGCTGGAATCGGATTTACTGGTTTGATTGGGATGGGCGGGGTTTCCCACAAGAACCTCAACTTCGGATAGGGGTTTATGGCTCTTTATCTCCTGAACAAGAAAACTCACGCTCTCGCTGGGAAGGGGCTCCATATGAATGGTCAGGTTTTTTTTGGGAAAAGTAGGCATCTCAAATTTTTTGACTTTGAAATCGGGGGAAAAAACCTCGAGATGGCCCCCTTGGGTTTCTGCAATGCCTTGCAGTTGAACGAAACCCTTTTCATCACTTAAATCTTCGTAGCGTCCCCCTGTTACCTCCCGGGGAAATGTGAGAAGAACCCTGGCACTGGGGACAGGTTTACCAGCGGGGTCCTTGATAAAAAAAGAAAGAACCCGGCCCTTGGTGAAATGAAGGACAATGGGGGCTTGGTCTCTTCCATTTATCTGGATGGTGACTTGAGCCCAAAACTTACCACTATCATCCCGGGCACGGAGTAGGAACTTCCCTCGGTGAGGAAAGTAGATTCTTCCACCACTGGGGGGGAGAGAGACCCCTCCATAACCTCCAAGAAACCAACTTTCATCACACCGAACTGAGTCGGCTAGAAGAGAATGATTTTCCCAAGCACGGCGAGCTTCTGGAGAGACCTGGGTGGCTTCACCGAAACGGGCCGTGGGATAGCTTCTTTCACCAACACTCGGTGGACCATATCGATCCACCCGGATACGGAGGCGCCCCTTGGGTTGGGGGATTCCCTTTGGCCACACGGTTCGGATATCAACGTAGGCGGAAGCGGATGCGGGAAAAAGGGAGACAAGGACTCGACCGCCTTGTCGGCCTATCCTTCGTCCATCTTCAGGGATAAGGGAAAAAAAGTAGCCAGGACAATGAATGAGGATAACGCCTGGATCCAAATCTTTAAGGGAAAGACAGCCATCTTTTCCTGTTCGACCCAATACCTTTTGGGAGCTGAAATCCAAGATTTCGCCCCCCTTTAGGAGCAGGCCGGTCACCGCATCCTTTAGGCAGAGCTCAAAGGGCTTATGGGCAGGGTTAGCCTGAGGAGGGAGGGATAGGGGGGGGCGTTTTTTTCGGGCTCCCGTACCTTGTTGTCCTCCCTTGATTTCCCTAGATGTGGAAAGAGGAGGGGGGGCACTGGAATTAGGCGAGGATCTTGGGGAGGGAAGGTTGTGGTAGATCAACCATCCGGCTAGGACAAACAGAATGCCAGCGATCGCTGAACCCCAATGAGTGCCTCCCGGTTTCATCCACCCAACCTCATCGGAGATGAAGAACCCAAACCAACTCTTTCCAAAAGCAAACCCGTTTGAAAAAATCCTTATTCATGTAGTCTAAAAAAGTTGCCAAAAAAACCAAGAGAGGAGGAGGAAGGGTGGACAAACTGTAACATGCTGCGAACAGTTTCCAAAAACACTCTTTTTTTCATAAAAACAAAGCAAAAAGAAGTTATGAAAAATCTCTATATTTTTCGGCACGGGGAAGCTGAGGATTTCGCAAGCGAGGGGGGCGATGATGCCCGAGCACTCACCCCAAGAGGGTCCAAAGCCTTCGAACAAGCTGCTCGATTCTGGGCCAGCTTCCTTCCAGAAACCCTTGTCATATTCACAAGCCCTCTTACAAGAGCCCGCCAAACCGCCGAAATTCTATCGTCAGCCCTAAGGGGGACACCCAAGCTTCAGGTCGAATCGCTGTTGAGGCCCTATGAGGATCCCTCAGATTTAATTGCCGGGTTACCCGCTTGCCAGGACTTGGTCTTAATTGGTCATATGCCGCAATTAGGGCGATTGATTGGAGGACTTCTTACAGGAATCCCCTCTGCCCAGATTCCTCTCTCTAAGGGGATGGGAGTTTGGATCCGTTCTCATTCCTGGACCTCCGGGAGAGGGAGGCTGCGAGCTGCTTTTCATCAAAAGGATGCAGGAACCCTTTTTAAAAACTTATAAAGATTTTCGAACCGGATTTGGCGGCTTCCTTTCCTGTCCTTGTAACAAGAATGAAAAAGGATGTCCCCTCTTATACTTCATGGGATAATAGCCCATTCAGGTGGCGTCTTTCGACGCCCACTGGGGCATTCTGCCTTTTCTGTCAATTCGTCTTATCCAAGGAAAACAACAAGATGAAGCTTCAAACTCCTTTTGTTCTAGCCATGAGCGCAATGCTCGCAGCAAGTCTCTCTGCACAAGTCAATGTTCGTGGAGAAACGGCCACCGTCGTCGGTGCGGTCGCTCATTCCGGCTCCTCCAGTCAAATCAAAGTCATCAAAGCTGGCACAAAATTTAGCCGCTACTTTAGGAACGTAGCTTATGTTCGGGGCGCTTTTGCTTCCAACAGTGGTGGAGGGGGCATCGCCCACAGTCGAACCCATGGCACCTACAACTACGCTTACCTTTCCATCTCGGGAAGAGCTAGTAGCTTTTCCAGCAAAGGTAATGCTGGCGCCCATACCACCAAAGATGCAACCAAGGGCGCTCCTGGATCCATTGGGTTAAAGTATTTCTTCAGCTCTAAAAAAACAGTCAAGGGAAAACTCAAGATCGTCCTGTACGGAAAAGTCAGCAAAGGCGCATCAGCTGCGCTTTCGGTTTCCTTTGGAAAAACCCTCCTCCGCTGGAAGTCTGGAGGTAAACCTGTGATCAAAGAAATGGACGTCACTTTGGATTCAAAAGGGATGACTTTTCTTGTGGGGGGTCAAGGTGGGGCCATGCTTAAAGGCAGGGGCAGGATTGGTTATGGAGCCAAAGCCCTCATCACTTTTTCACCCAAAATTTCTTCGGGTGGAAGTTGCACAATTAAAAAAGGACCTGCCAGCTGCGGACCGGTTCTCAACGGCAAGGTCGCTACGGGTAACCGAGTGCATTTAGTCACTCTGTCTCTCACCAAAGCTCCCGCAAGATCCTTCGGGCTCACCCTCTATTCTCCCAATGGAAAAATGAGAGCTCTTCGAAATAAATGCCTCATCTTTTCAAAGCCAATAGGCTTTCGCATCTTTCGGACATCCAGCACTGGAACAGCGACCCACATGCTCCCGCTCCCTAAGGGTCGCAATCTGAGTTTTGCTGTTCAAGACGTAATCATCAGACTCTCTCGGAAAGGGCTTGATGTAAAGACAAGTAACGGCCTTATGATTACTTGCAAGAAGTAGTTCTAGCCAGACATTAGGTTCCTCCATTCTAAGGAACCTTGAACAGGCGGCACTCCCCAAGGGATGGCCGCCTGTTTTCATAAAAACAAGAGCCCACTTATTCCGGGCCCACAATCTCAGAGGCTAAGATTGGAAACATGCCTAGCTTGCAAAAGAACTTCGACCCAAACGGAAAAGCCCAATACAACGGAATCTTCGGCTTACCTCCCGATTTAAAAGAACCGCTGATTTCCATTCTCCCCGTCCCCTGGGAAGCAACCTGTTCCTACGGAACAGGTACGGCCTTAGCTCCCGAGGCCATCCTCCATGCCTCCTTTCAAGTAGATCTCGAAGATCCTATTTTCGGCCCCATTTGGGAAAAAGGTATTCGCTTAGAGCCAACCTTCTCATGGCTCCCCCATCTCGCCGCCCAAGCCCGCGCCGCCACTTCCGGGACACCCATTCTTCCGAACCCCAACAGCCTTCAGCGCCCCCCCTGGGCCACCTCGGGGGTTTCCACCCATCACTCTATTGTGGAAGGACTTTCCTCCCTTCGAACAGAAGCGGTCCGAGATTGGGTCTTCTCAAAGCTAAAAACGGGACGCCCGGGGATACTCGGAGGTGACCATTCCTGTGCATTGGGAGCTTTTTTAGCCCTTGAGAAACAAAAGCTCCCCTTTTCCGTTCTCCAAATCGATGCACATTTTGACTTAAGGGATTCATTTGAAGGGTATCAAGAGTCCCATGCATCAGTCATGTTTAACCTGTTAAAACGCTGTCATCACTTAGTCTCTCTTGTTCAACTTGGAATTCGAGATTTTAGTAATTCCGAACTTCTTCTTGCCGAGGAGGACTCAAAGGTTCACCCCCATATCCTTCCCCTTTGGCGTAGATCGCAACAAAAGGGACATCCTTTCTCAGATCTCTTGGACAAAGCGTTCGAAGATCTGCATTCTAGAGTTTGGGTCAGTTTTGATATTGATGGACTAGACCCATCCCTTTGTCCACACACGGGAACCCCTGTTCCGGGAGGATTCAGCTTTGATGAAGCGTCGATCCTCCTTGAAGCCCTAACAACAAAGGGTTTTGAAATTCTAGGCTTCGACCTTTGCGAAGTATCATGTCCCTCGAACAATAAGCAACCCACAAGTGCTTGGGAAGAATGGGATGCTCTTGTTGGAGCAAGGGTTCTTTATAAATTGTGCGGCATTCTTTCCTAGGATTGGCTCTGTAAAAAGCCAACCTCACACCCCAAACAACCTCCTACAGGCCCGGACGCCATGGTAGGTCTTTCGCCCTGCCTTCTCTGCGGCCATCGCCATACTGCCAGCCTTGCCGGCCACACGGAAAAACAAGCG
>Ga0256841_1000209_pt1 | contig 64592 bp, 55 predicted proteins | sample 356308metaG_FD_185971 | JGI IMG/M metagenome (GOLD analysis project Ga0256841, IMG submission 185971) | Hydrothermal vent microbial communities from Mid Atlantic Ridge, Atlantic Ocean - 356-308 | ecosystem: Environmental > Aquatic > Marine > Hydrothermal vents | place: Atlantic Ocean: Mid... | reverse complement strand
TAATGCAGCGAATCGGTAAACTCCGCTAAAAATAAATAATAGAATAAATCATCGTTATAATATGCCGGCTTCCCGCCGCAAACAACATATCTCCCCGGCGTATGCGATTTCGTCGCACCATAGTAAGCATTATCATCGTGATGCTCATTTATCAAATTCCCCAAACTATCCACCAATAAAACATTAGACGCCGCCGCATCCCCCACCACAAAATAATTCCCATCATCCGTCTCCAAAACACTATAACCATCGTCATAATCATCTCCGCCATATTCTCCACTCCATTTAATATTACCGATCGAATCAACTTTCACAAGGCATATATCATAATTACCATTTGCTATCTTAGTGTCTCCCGCCATTATATACCCTTCATCGCTCATATGCTTCATACAAAACGCATAATTGTCAAGAGTATCTCCATAGGTATGCGACCAGAGTGTATCACCATCTTCGTTCACCTTCAGCAACCATACATCCGCGCCGCCGTTCCCAAAGGAAAATGTATATCCTGCTACAGCAAACAACGAATCTTCAACCCTTTGTACCGAATAGGCACGATCAACTAAACTACCGCCGTATAATTTATCCCATACAACATTTCCAGATTGATCGCTTTTATGTAAATACCATTGGTTGAGAGTATCAGATCCAAATAAGGCATCCCCCACTGCTATATAACCTCCATCGCTATTTTCTACAACATCGAAAAAACCTGCCCCCTGCCCCATATCAAATTGCTTAGTCCATAAAATGCCAATTTCCGAAAACGCCATCTTCGGCAAAAGGCAAATAACTATCATCGCTATATTCAGCACCATCAATTTCATATCTCACCTCGAAGTTAACAATCATTTTTTAGGGACAGGGAGTTACGCCCTGTCCCTTTTTTATCAAGTTCACTTGAGCAAAGTCATTTTAATTACCTTTGAACATAAGCTGGTAGATAACCTACAAAAATAAACGCCTCCGGCATATTTACCTGCATCCCAAATGACGGTATGTTGCCCCTTACCCTTAATTCCTGTATCGAGTATGTCGACTTTTCTGGCAAGAATATCAAACATCTCTAATTTTACTTCCATATCCTCAGGAAGATAATAAGAGATTTTAGTAGAAGAATTAAACGCGTTAGGATAACTACATAATGTAATCCCTCTTAAATTAATATCCATCTGCTTTTGCCCCGGCGGCGATATTTTCGGCAGATTTAATGAATCAATGTATTCCTTCATCCTATCGGATAGATCAGTGCTCCCAAACACACCAAAATCAACCTTAGCCACATTCAATGGCCAGTTCTGACAGGATTTTATTACCATCTCCACTTTCCCTTCGGGACCTTGGGACATAATTTCGTTATCCGTACAGGGGATTTCATCGAGGTTCGACAACCATTGTTCATCAAATGCGGTGTAAGCTGAGAACCAATTAACTATCTTCGCTCCATTAGCAATAAATATCGGAACGCGTCCGTTAAACTCATCAACCTTTATAGGCTGAACTATATTATAATTCTCCGGCAATCCCAAATTGGCGGGATCTACGATACGCGTACCAGCATATAAACAATCCCTTAGATGATCGAGTATATGCTCTTCATGCCCTTGACTTATATCGTTGAGCGAATCGATTATGCTTTCACCCCAGCCTTGGGGAATGCTATCCAACGGGAAGACGATTCTTGGACCGTTGGTTTCAAGGACTGTCCAATCGAGGTCATAGGAATCGGTAAAATTGTGTAGCTTTTCAGCTATATATCTCATCGTATCCGCCGAATGCAAAATATCGTACCAATGGAAATCCACAGCATCGATCTTTGGTGTCTGGTAAGTCATTATAGCATTAACCGCCCGAGGGATAAATCCGCTATCAACCTTTGTCCCCCCGAAACCACCATATATCACATAGGCATCGGGGTTCCCTTCTTTTATCTGCTCCGCACATATCTTGCACTGCCACGCAAAATCCTCCGGCGAATTACGCCAAAACACCCCACCCCCATCCTCATTCCAACCAGCATTCGGCTGATTGTGGAGAACAAAATAATTTACCCTCCCTCCTAATGCCACTCCCAAACCATAACACATATCCTTGAAGTCCTCAACATAATCAGGATGCACCTTGTAAACATCCTTCTTGCACCAAGCAGTCCCGGTGGAATCCGGATCCGCCATCTTGTAAGCGTTCCAAAATTTCAACTGAAATATGCATTCCACATCCGAAGGGACATACTTATTGATAGAATCCAACAGCGGTTGAAAAACATCCTTCGGCGGATAATAACCCAAAGAATCGGAATTGATTATCTCGTCAATATCACCCCATCGCATACCGAATCTCAAATCAGTTATCCCTGTCAAATTAATATAGCCTGTATTTATTATATGATCCCGACTAAATTCCGATTTATAGCAGCTCCCTATCAGGGGCGTAGCATTCACCACCCCATAAATTAATATAAGCAAAAAGATTAAAAATACAATCTCCTTTTTCCAGATAGAATTTTTCATAGTTTCCCCCTGTGGGTAAAATTTAAAAATCTATTAGTGGATTAAAATACTTTTATGTGTGGGATTTCAAGGTGGGGGGCGGGGTAGAGGGGAATTACCTGCGTAGGCGTATTTACATAAGTCCCCCCCCCTCAATTAGTTAGGATGATAACGCTTTGGCGATGTATAATTTCCAGCCATTAATTCCTCCTTCGCCACAAAAAACCATAGCATAAAAACAAAGCCTTTTCAAGCGGAAAAATTAAAATTATCACCCTAAAATTATTATATCTCTATATAAGGATAATTGTTAACAGTTCTTGGCGGATAAATGAAAAGAAATATCAAATCCGGCGGCCACAACGGACACCCTTGCGAAAAAATACCAGCACCGCTGTCTCATATCGCCCCCGGTGTTTGTAAACATTGGAAAAAATATCATTGACGCGGATTTCAGCCCTGCTTTTAGTTTATCCTACTCTCCAAATATCCCTTGACGGATTCGAAATTAAGAGTATATTTTAAGTATATAAAATTATTTTACTCTTGCTCCATTAGATTTTCTACCCATTAGCGTTGTTTTGAAATCAGAATTATTTAAATAAAGCCCTTTGTCATAATCAATCGAAACTACGGAGGTTATTATGCGAAAAATGTTAACTGGCGTTGTTCTCCTTGGGGTAATGCTCTTTGCGGGTAGCTCGTTTGCTTACCAAGCGGGCGACCTTATCTGGTCCTATCAAGGTCCGGATGATCATTGTGTCTGCGTGATGGGATTCTCCGATGTCGATGGCGATTCCCATCCCGATGTAGTCGGCATCTGGGGTAATTCAGCTTATCAAGGCGATCATAACCTGTTTTGTTTGTCAGGTCCCGGAAATAACGGCAGTCCTGTCGTCCTTTGGTCTGCCGGACCCCAAGGTGGCGTATCATCCGGGGGAGGTTATGGTGATGACTGCCTTTCCCGCTATACCGACGATGATGGCGATGGAATCGATGAGGTTTTATTAGGCACCGCTTGGGGTGGCAGAAGTGCTTTCCTTATCAATGGCGCCGATGGCTCTACCGAATGGGTTTACGATACTTATGTCCACGAACCCAGTGGTTGGTGCTATTCAATACATATGACCGGCGATTTGAATTTCGATGGCATCCCTGATGTCTTGGCTGGCTTTGGTTCCTATCAAGATGCTGCGGTAGCCCTGTCAGGCGTTGACGGTTCGCTGATTTGGAAATTCCAAGCAAATGATGCGGTTTTCGCCGTTTCTTCCATAGGCTCGATCAACTACGATGATGCCCCGGAGGCAATTATCGGCGCCGGCGATCCGTATGAAGATAGAGTAATTTGCGTTGATGGTGCTACCGGTACTTTGATTTGGGAATACCATACAGGCCAATCAGTTTGGGATGTCGAAGGTTTCGTCGATGTGGACGGCGATGGATTGCAGGATGTTTTAGCCGGTTCGTGGTCCGAAAATGTTTACTGCTTATCGGCGGCAAATGGAGACCTTATTTGGCAATCGAATATCGGCACAAGCGTGATGGAGGTTAAAGTCGGCGGCGATCAGAACGGCGATGGTATTCCGGAGGCGTTGGTTGCCAGTTGGGATAATCGTATCATCTCCCTTGATGGCGCCACCGGAGCGGTCAATTGGAGCACAACTGTGGGGGATTTAAACGGCGGTGATGTCTGGACTATCGATAATGTTCCCGATGTCACGCAGGATGGTATCGATGAGGTTGTCGGTGGGAGTTTCGATTATAATGTTTATCTCTGCGATGGTTCCGATGGCTCGATATTGTGGCAGTACAATACCGGAAACCGTCTGAAAACGGTTCGGGCGGCGGGCGATCTGGATGGCGATGGGAACTGTGATATTATCGCCGGCACTCAATATCTCTCCAGCGGTGGCAAGATGTTCGCCATATCGGGCGGTTCTATGCCGGATATCTACATCGATATGATACCTGCCGAAGACCCCGTTGTAGTCACGCCGGGCGGTAGTTTCCAATACACAGGCGTGCTTATCAACAACACGGCTGATGTTCAGGTTACCGATGTGTGGATTATGCTCGATGTCCCCGATTATGGAATTTATGGTCCGATTCAGGAAATGGATCATATAATTATGCTCCCTCACGATACCTTGACAGCTGCTATGACCCAACATATTCCGGGTTATGCACCGTTGGGCGACTATAATTATATCGCTTATTGTGGGGATTATCCCGACAGCGTAATCAGCTCGGCATCGTTTCCGTTCACGGTAATTGAAGGTGCGGGTGGAAACTCCGCCGATTGGGATGTGGTCGGTCTCGATAAATGGAACGAGAATCACGATATCAAGCTCCCCGATGATAATTCCAACGCTTCGCATCCTGTCGAGTTTGCTTTGCACGGCAATTATCCGAATCCTTTCAATGCGGCGACCAATATCAACTTTTCTTTGGTTTATGGGGGAGAGGTTGACTTGACGGTTTATAATATCGCCGGGCGGGAGGTGGCGAAGCTGGTTGATGGTTATTTGTCGGCGGGAACGCACAGTATAAGATGGAATGCCGCGGATATGCCGAGCGGAATATATTACGCAAAACTCACCAATTTAGGCAAGACATCGATTAAGAAGATGACGCTGGTGAAATAGCATAATTATTAAGTATTGCTGAAACGAACATATTAAAGCGGCGGACATTCTTCCGCCGCTTTCTTTACGAAATATTATGGAAAACAGATATTCCTAAAATTATTATAGTATTTATAGAACGAGGGGGTGTTAAATCTTCCATATTTACCTAAAAGTAAAATATAATTTGCCTTATTTTACTTTTAGAGCTAAAATGAACATAAGGAATTTTATATTTTACTTTTTATCGGCATAATCTAATTAGGATAAGAATATATGGATGAAATGGATTTTGCTTCCGGCAAATACGAAAAACAGCTCAGGGCAACAGAATCCGAATATAAAAGCTTCACACCAAACTATGTCAATAAAAGGTTCAAATGGCATAGTGCCGATATAGATATTTTGTTAGAAAAGGCTGCAAGGCTTTTAGGGGAATTAAATGCCTATTCTTTACTTGTCCCAGATGTCGATTTTTTTATTCAAATGCATATTATAAAAGAGGCTACGACCTCAAGTAAAATCGAAGGTACGAAAACCAATATAACTGAAGCTGTCCTCCCGAAGGAGGAAATAAAACCGGAGATAAGAGACGATTGGGAGGAAGTTCAAAATTACATAAAAGCAATTAATTTTGCGGTTGATAAACTTAAGGAATTACCTCTCTGTATGCGATTGATAGGGGAGACACATAAAATTCTATTATCAGGGGTACGGGGTCAGCAAAAGCAACCGGGGGAAATCCGCAAAAGTCAAAATTGGATTGGGGGATCAAATTTGCGCAACGCTTCTTTCGTTCCTCCTCATCATAGGGAATTGCCTAACCTTTTAAAAGATTTGGAGAAATTTTGGCACAATGAATCCCTTGGCATACCGCACCTTATAAAAGTAGCTTTAACTCACTATCAATTTGAAACGATACATCCCTTTTTAGACGGCAATGGTAGGATAGGGCGGTTGCTTATAACTCTGCAATTGATTTATTATGGTTTATTACGAAAGCCTACTCTTTACATTTCCTACTTTTTTGAGAAGCACCGCGCCGCCTATTATGATATATTAAACTCTGTTCGGCTAAAAAATGATATTGAACAGTGGATAATATTTTTCCTTTCAGTAATAATAGAAACCGTAGAAAACGGCAAGATGACTTTAGAGAATATTATCAAATTGAAAAGGAGATATGATAATGAGATATTAAAACTGGGGAGAAGGGCGAAATCGGGCAATAGACTTCTTGAATATATGTTTGGGAAACCTATTATCGGTGTCCGTCAGGCGCAGGATGTTCTTGATGTATCTTATAAAGCAGCAAACTCTCTCATAAAGGATCTTGTGGAGATTAATATTTTAAGAGAATACACTGGCTTTTCGCGAAACAGAATGTTCATATTAAAAGAGTACCTGGATTTATTTACCGAATGATCCCTGGGAATATAATATTAAACCCAATTTTTTAAAGACTCAACAGGCGATGGATTATCCTCACCACCTGCTATCTAACTTTACCGAAATTTTTTCAGAAAGCGACGGGCTACAAAATAAAGGGCGGTAGGTAAAGTTAGTTTTATTATCCACCAAAATCCCTATTTATCAAGTTTTTTAAATTCAGAATTCAAGGACTTACTATTAGGGATTAGTTCTTTAAAAATAAATTCAATGATATCTCTAGACAAATTTCTTGTATCTTCATTCGTATCTAAAGTTGTTTCGTGATGGTCATCTATAAGTACGTCATTAAAGTCGTAAATCCTTCTTGCTATCTTCTCGCTTATTGAATTTTTTTCTTTCAGTTTGGTAACAATATCGCCAAGCCCCTCAAAAGATACTCCTTTTAAGTCTCTTCTGAACCTCCACTCTATCTCTTTTTCTAGTATTGGTCTTAATGATCTACGCACGTCCGACGCGTTTACATCAGAATCGCCATTAATAAATCTTTCCACCTTCTCTATTTCTTGAGCATGGGGGTCTAATCTAGTTTTAGGATCACTAACCAACCCAAAGAGGGTACCAAAACCATCTCTTTTGATTTCAATAAATTTTAAATCCAGATTCGGAAGGCTTTTTAGTTTCTCGTAAGTATCAAGTAAAAATCTGCTGTGATGTGCAGCTATAATTAATTGGCGGCAAGATGTTGTAAGATTCTTAATCTCTATAAAGGTCTGTGAAATTCTATTGTCGTCAAAGCTGGTTATTGGATCGTCTAAAAAAACGATGGTATTTTTTAATTCAGCCTCACTTTTATTTCTGAGTTTTGAAATGAAAATTGAAAATGCCAAAGCCCTCCTGTCCGCATCACTAAATATAAATGGTAATCGATTAAAAGTAATTTCTTCGTTTGCAAATTTGATTGTCGGTTCATATACCGGCTGACCTCCCCAACGTCTATAAGTTGTCTGAATTTCAAAGTCAATAGAGCCTAATCTATTAAAAATGTGCGTTGTATCCTGAAAGTATTGCTCAATGAATTTTGTATTTTCTTGCTCTAGTTTTTCCTGCAATTTTTTAATTTCCTGTTCTATTTTATCTTTCTCTCTTTTTAAAAGTTGATATTTGTCTATATCTGCCGCTAATTCGGATCTTTTTATTTTTGTTTTTATGTCCTCTATTTTATTGCTCAAGTTTTCTGACTCTTTTACTAGTTGGTCATTCTGACTCCTTGTTTTAAGGGTGTTTATTTCTATAATAAGTAACTTTACGTCTTCATTGTATTTATTTACCATTTCTGCGAATTGCTGATAAGTGGTTAGTAATTTATCGCCAGTAGGAAATTCCTTAATAGAAACAAAAGGCTTCTTCTTTTTTTCACCGATAAGTTCTCCAAATTTGCCGGAAACTTCTTCCATTAGCCCTACGAGGTTGCTTTTGGATTTATTCACTTTATTGCTGAAATTATCTATTTGTTCAATGAGTTTTTGGGTCTCGTCTGTAAAATAACCCTGCCAGCGTCCGCAAATTGCCAAATTTTTATTTACTGAATTTTCTACTAATTTAATGTTGTTAATAATTTTATTGAATTCTTGATGTTTATCGTCCAGCATTCTAAGAGCTTCATTATAAAAGCTTTCATATTCCTCGCTGAACACTGTTTTATATGTCTCAATAAGATCAACAACTGTAGCTAAAGATTGACTACAAAACGGACAATTTAAGACGGTTGTATCTTTATTTTGTTTAAGATAGGCATTTACCCCTTTTTCAATCCACTCTTCTTCTTCGCCATCGTGGGATTTGAAGTGTTGTTCTATATGTTCTCGCATTCGCTTATATGCAGTATCGTTTATATCTTCAAAACCTTTTTCCAGCGAATCTTTTAGAATTTTAATTGTCGGCTCGGGATCTTCTATAGAAAGTATTAATGGTCCATCGAGTTCGAGAATCTTATTCTTTTCCGAAATTAATTTTATAACTTTCTTCAGATTTTCTTGAAGCATAGTTAATTTAGATTTAGTCGTTTCAATATCATCCGGCTTCTCGACTGATATAAAGTCTTCAAGACTTATTCCTAAATTTAAAGTTCCCAAATTTCTTTTGAGCGAATCCTCAAGTTCGCCAATATCTTTTGTCTTTTCGTGAAGCGATTTATTTTTTAAAGAGTCTATTTGTTTGCCAATCTCAACACTTTTTTCACCTATCAACAAATTGGTAAGGTTTTTTTTATTGTCCCTTGAAATTGTTAAACCGGTAAAAACATTATCCTCAATAAACCGAGAGTCAAAAACTTCTATCGAGTAATTGAAGCTTCCTGTATTCCACTTTCGGTCAACGCAAGAAATATCTTGTTCTGTCTGATCCACATCAGTTTTAACGCTAAAACATATTTCTTGGGCAATAGGGCCACCATTTCTTACAATAGAATATCTGTTTGATAAAATCTCTTGATTTTTATTCGCTATTGAACGGAAAATATCAGAAAGGGTTGACTTGCCATAACAATTAGGGCCATAGATTAAGGTTAATCGGCCAAGCTCCGTATGGCCGACATTCAAAAATCTTCCAACTCCCTTAATTTTTTTAATTCTTTTTATCATCTTTTTGACCTTAAATAATTTTAAACTCCTCCGATATAATCCTATTAGAGCCTGCTTAAAAATCTCGGATTTTATCCGAAGGATACTGCTTTTTTATGAACATTTCGAGAATTTATTCGGAAATATTCCCTTTATTAAGAAGCAGTGAAACTGGGACTCGAACCCAAGAGCAGTTTTTAGCTCCTTCGTACTTTCTATTTCTATAAGTGCTTCTAATTAGGCCAATTTGAATATTTCTCAAATTATATTATATCAACCCCAAAAACTTTTCGCAAGTTTTATTCCCCCCCATCGAAATTATCATCCCAGTTTTCCCTATTAGTATTTCCCCATCATAATCCACCCATTTGGTTCCCGCTAATAAGTCTCGCTAAATTTGTAGTCAGCTATTTCGGGCGCATTAAAATACGATAAAGTTTTTCAACTTCGGGGCGGATATCTTTGAGCAATCCGTTGTTCTCTATCGTGTAGTCGGAACGACGGATTTTCTCCTCCTGCGGCAGTTGGGAATCGGTTCTGCCCATCACTTCACTTTCGGTTAAACCCAGCGATTTCAACCGTTTTATCCGCAACCAAAGGTCAGCATAAACAACTATCACCGCATCAAACCAATCCGCAATCCCCCATTCATAAATCAACGCCGCATCAACAATCATCAATTTTTCCCCCTTTGCAAAGCGATGCTCATCGATTATCCGCTTTAATTCCATCAGCAAAGAGGGATGGACTATTCGGTTTAGTTTTTTAAGCGCATCATCGGAGGAAAAAACAATTCCGCTCAACTGTCTGCGATTTAAATTTCCCCTCTCGTCCAAAATGTCTTTCCCAAAAGCTTTTATCAACGCCTCCAAAACTTCCGAATTGGATTCGACCACCTCCCTGCCGATTTCATCCGCAGAGACAATCTCCGCCCCCAACTCCTTGAATATATTGGCGATCGTTGTTTTGCCCGCTCCCGGAGAGCCCGTTAAACCTACAACCGACATATTATCAATGCGCCTCCAACCAGTTTTTGCCAATTCCGATTTCAACCCTCAAAGGAACCTTGAGCTCTATAACATTTTCCATCCCGTTTTTGATTATTTCCCTTATGTCCCCAAGCTCCGCCAAATAGACATCAAATAAAAGCTCATCGTGAACCTGAAGCACCATTTTACTTTTGAAACCTCGACTGGAGAGCTCATTATATATTTTTATCATCGCTAATTTAATTACATCGGCAGCCGAACCCTGTATAGGTGTATTGATGGCTGTCCTTTTGGCAAATTCGCGCACTTGATGGTTTCGCGATTTGATATCCGGTATGTATCTTCGCCTTCCAAAGATAGTGGATACATAACCCTTCTCCTCAGCGAACTTCACAATCTCCTCCATATACTTTTTGACACCCGGATACCGCCGAAAATAAATATCAATAAACTGCTTCGACTCCTGTACGGACATCTCCGCCTGTCTTGACAACCCATAGGGCGAAACCCCATAGATTATGGAAAAATTGGTTATCTTTGATTTACGCCGCATATCCGGAGTAACATCCTCGATATCCACCCCGAAAACCTCCGCCGCCGTTCGGGTATGGATATCCTCATCACGCAGAAAGGATTCTATCATCGCCTTATCATCAGCGATATGCGCCACAAGCCGAAGTTCGATTTGCGAATAATCCGCCGACAGAAATGTATAATCCTCATTGGTGGGGATAAAAGCTTCCCTGACTTCCCTGCCCAGCTCGGTCCTTACGGGGATGTTTTGGAGGTTGGGATTGGCGGACGACAACCTTCCGGTGGCGGTAACAGCCTGATTAAAACTGGTATGAATACGCTCGGTTTGGGGGTCGATAAGCTCCACCAAAGCATCGGAATAGGTGGATTTCACCTTCATCAATTCACGATATTCCAAAAGCAATTTGGGAAGCGGATGGATTTCAGCAAGCTCCTCAAGAACCGAAGCATCGGTCGAAAGTCCGGCCCTTTTGGCGGTCTTACCCTTTGAGGGCAGTTTCAAATCATCGAAAAGCACTTTTTGAAGCTGTATCGGGGAATTTATGTTAAATTCGTATCCGGAGTATTCGTAGATCTCGGCGGTTAATTTATCAAGCTCGTCGGCAAGATGTTTGGATATCTCTTTTAATTTGTTTTTATCCACCCTTATCCCGACTTCCTCCATACTCCGTAATACTTCCACCAAAGGCATTTCGATTTCATAAAAGACCTTCTCTAATTTATTCTCCGCCAACTTTGTTTTAAAGATATTATATAGACGATGGGTAATATCGGCATCCTCACAGGAATAGAAAACCGCATCCTCCACAGGGACCTCGGCAAACGATTTCTGCTTCTTGCCCTTTCCGATTAATTCGGATATACCCTGCATAGAATAATTGAGATACTCCATCGCCAATGCGGAAAGTCCATGCTGTCTTGCCGACGGATTGAGAACATAGGAAGCGAGCATAGTGTCGAATTGCGGTCCCCTAATGTCCAAATTATAGTTTTTAAGGACCTGAAGGTCATATTTTAGGTTTTGGGCGATTTTAGTTAGTTTATCATCCCTACATAGTTTTCCAATAAGTGAAATGGTTTCGGCAAGGGGGAGGTTTTTGTCCGTGTTGTTATGTCCCATGGGCAGATAATACGCCTTCCCGTTTTCATAGGAGATGGAGATTCCCACTAACTCAGCCTTTCGTGCTTGAAGCGAGGTCGTTTCGGTATCGATGGCAAATTGTCCCGCCTTTTCCAGCTCCTTTGCAAGCTCCTTCAATTCCCCGATGTTTTTAATCAACCGATAATCTACATTAGCTTTTTTTTCGCTCAAAGCGGCACCCGGGGAAAACTCATCTAGCAGTTTCTCAAATTCGAGTTCCTTAAGCAACGGCAATAGCTTATCGAGATTTGGTTCGGAGACCCTGAATTTGCCCCAATCGATCTGCAAATCGATGGATGTATTTATGATAACGAGTTGTTTTGAGAGTTCGGCTTGTTCCCTGTTTGCAGATAATTTCTCTTTGAGGCTCTTTTTCGTCAGAGAACTTATCGAGGCGAATAGATGGTCGAAACTGCCATACTGATTGATCAATTGAATTGCCGTTTTGGGTCCGATACCCGGCACCCCGGGGATATTGTCCGCGGAATCGCCCATAAGCGCTAAAACATCCACCACTTTATCGGGAGGAACGCCGAATTTTGCTTTAACGCCTTGGGGATCCAAGATAATATCCTCATCACCTTTTCTACCCGGGATAATTATGTTTATTTTGTTGTTTACCAACTGGAAGAAATCCTTATCGCCCGTATAGATATAAACCCCAAAGCATTTTTCAGCACCCTTAACTGCCAAAGTGCCGATAATATCATCCGCTTCGACTCCTTCCCTCTCGACTACCGGCAAATTCAAAGCATCGGCAATCTGATATAATCTCGGGAGGGTTTCGACCATATCATCGGGCATTTTGGCGCGGGTGGATTTATATTCGGGATATATTCTATGACGGATTGTCGGCGCGCCCAAATCGAAGGATATTACGAGGTAATCGGGGTTATATATCCGTTTGAGTTTGAGAATTGAATTTATGAAGCCGAAGGAGGTGGAGGTGATCTCCCCCCTCGAGGAGATCAGATGCCGCCGCATAAAAGCAAAATAACTTCTATACGCCAAGGCGGTTCCATCAACTAAAATTAACTTTTCAGACATAAAATATCCTATTAACCCTTATGGAAAATGGCTAAGTATATAACCCCTTCCGCACTATATAATCCTCCACTCCCGGGGGCAATAGATACCTGCAGGGGATTTTATCTTTGATAAACCGCCTGATCTGGCTCGATGATAAATCTATTCCGGGAAGATCGATCTCTATCGTCTCCCAAGGCAGTTTTATATCCGCATCATCGTCAAATCCGGGTCTGTTGACAATTACAACCTCAGCCAAAGCAAATATCCGCTCAGGCTGCTTCCAAGCCAATATCTCCGCGCGATTATCCCCCCCCATTATGAAATACATTTTCCAATCAGGATTGGTTCTACGAAGGCTGTCGAGGGTATCGGCGGTGTATGATTTGCCCTCTCTGTTCAATTCCAAATAGGAGAGATCAAATGCGGGATTATCGGCGGTTGCCATCAGTATCATCTCCGAACGACATTCTCCGGACGCAAACGGAGATCTCGCCTTATGAGGCGGATCCCCTGACGGGATAAATATAATTTTCGATAAACCTAAAATCCTCAAAGCACCATCGGCAATATGCAAATGGCCTATGTGAATTGGATCGAAAACTCCCCCAAGTATTCCTACCTTCTCCATTGCGCTAATTTTCAGCTTTTTTAATGTCCTCTATTTTTCGAAGCAGAGAAACCGCCTTTTTATGGAATTTTCCGTTTTTATAGGAATCCACATAACTCAGCAGTTTCTCCCGGGCGGGAATATACTTCTCCAACTTCAAATAACATTCCCCCGCACGAAAAACCGATTCTTCAGCGAAAGGGGAATTAGGATAATCTTCCAAAAGTTTGTTATAATACATTATCGCGGGATCATAATATCCCATCTTTTGGTACAACCTCCCTGTGCTGAACAGCTTATGCGATAGTTTATTGCGTAGTTCCTGCAGGTGAACCGAAGCGGAGTCGGCATATCCGCTGTTGGGATAAGTATCCAAGAAACTGATAAGCCCATTAATCGCCATATAAGTTTCGGTTTGATCGAGCGGATAGCTTGGGGATTGATGATAATGGGACATCGCCAATCGGTATTGGGCGTCATCGGAAAATTCGGATGAGGGGAAAGAGGACAAAAACCTTTTGAACTCTCCGGCGGCCAAAGCATAATCCTTATCCTTGTAATAAGACATCGCCAAATAGAATTGAGCGGTATCGACCGCACCGACCCCGGGATAATTGTAAACGAATTTTTGGAACTCGATTTCCGCCTTATAGTATTTCTTTTTATTGTATAGATCCATCGCCCGCTTGAGCTGATCCTTCGCACTCGCTACCGGTTTTATATTCTCCGCACCACACCCATAAAAGCCGACAACGGAGATTGCGAAAGTAAAAATCAAAAGGGCGATAAAAATCATCTGGAGTTTTCGGTTGTTATTCATATTGCTCAATCACCTATTACTGAAAAATAAAAATATCAGAGTTGCGGTTGTTATTCCTACTATCGCCGGCTCAAAAAATCTCTTAAAACCGGTTGGCATCTCGGGAGTGATATAAAAGTCACCGTTGGCGCTGAATTGCGTTGCTTCTTTTTTGCTAAGGAAATCTGCCCTTTCGGCGCTCGTTTCCTCGTATTTAATCACCTTCCCGTCCGATTTGGAAACAAGTTGAAATATAACGCCTATCTCCCCCTTCCGCCATATCTTTTTCCCTTTTGGATGATTAGCCCCGGCCCTATCATACTTCAAACCCAATTTGAGGATTTTATAACATAGAAGAAATCCGGCGGTATCGGAAGAGTTCCTGTTTCCCACCGAATCCAAATAGGAATCGCCTCCGTTTTTCTTGATATAATTTATCAAAGACTGCTCGACGATAAAATTCGCGGGATGAGTGCTCTCGGATTTTAACACAAAACCTTCGCCGTTTATTTGCACCCCTTTGAAAAAATGCCCCACAACCGTATCGGCAAGTTCAATACTGAAGTGCAAATTATCAACCGGCATAGCGAGCACTTCAAAAGCAAATGCAATATTCAACAATATAGCGAATGTAAAACCCTTTTTCATTGAATATTAACCGAATAAGGAATCGGGATATTTCTCCTTGAGCATTTGATATTTTTTCATAATGGCGCCGACATACTTTTTGGGGATACCCTGTTTGAGTTTCAATCTTCCTTTCAACGCATATTCACCCATATTGTATGCCGCCAAGGCTTTTTTAATATCCTTAAACTTTAAAATAAGTTCCAAAAGATAATAGCTTCCCATATGTATATTATATTGAGGGTCGAAAAGCGAATTATTTCCCTTCCAAGGCATTTTATATTTTTTTGATAACCAATATCCGGTGGACGGCAGAAGTTGCATCAGTCCCTGCGCTCCGAGGTATGATTCCTGTCCTTTGTGAAGCGAGCTTTCAGTCAGTATCAAAGCCATCAGTAGCAACGGGTCATATCCCAATTGTTTGCTCTGCGTGTAAATTGCATCGGCTATTATGTCCTTCTCCTGCGGGGTGAAGCCGCTTTGAAAATCCTCAATTATCTTAAATATCTTTAGTTTTTCCCTCAGTTTGTCGTTTTCCCGTTCCAAATCGGTGATTTTGGTATCCTTTTCAATAAGGCTTTTTTGCAATTGAGCTCTATCAAGCAAGAGGTAAACAACGGCCGCGCTTTGAATTACATATATAGCGATTAATATCATCGTAACCGATTTGGACAGGGTAATTCCGGTTTTCCTCGCCATTCTAATTTGAGCAGGCATAAGCTTCTCCCCGAATTTTATCTTTGATTTTCGCCGACAATAATCGCCTCGAAATCATACGATTCGAAATCAATCAGCTTTATATCAACAAAATCGCCCGCTTCGAGCGATAGATTATCACCTTTTGCAACAACGATGCCATCTATCTCCGGAGCTTGAGACTCCATTCGGCAGATATATCCATCGGAATTTAAATCGACTTTATCGATTATAGCTCGATGAATCTCTCCGATGCGTTTTGAATTTCTCTCCTCCACTATATCATCCTGAAGGGACATCAAGCGATCCTGTCTTTCCCGCGCTATTTCCAAAGGTACCTTATCGGGCATTTGTGCCGAAATTGTATTTTCCTCCTCCGAGTACAGGAAACAGCCGATATTTTCAAAGCGGAACTTTTCGATAAAATCCAGCAATTCCTGAAAATCAGCTTCCGTCTCACCCGGATGACCGAGCATAAAGGTGGTCCGTAAGGCTATTTTGGGAAATTTAGACTTTATGGTCGAGATTAACTTCTCAGTCTCTTTTGAGCTGATATGCCTATTCATCCTCGACAACATTTTATCGGATATCTGTTGGAGGGGAATATCCAAATAATTGCAAACCTTGTCATTAGCGGAGATTTCCTCTAACAAAGCCATTGTTGTCCTAATGGGATGCGCATAGAGAATCCTTAACCATCTCAAACGATTATCCGCCGTCAACTCTCTAATAAGCGCCGTAAGATTTATATCTTCACCCAAATCATAACCGTAACGGGTTGTTTCCTGCGCCACCAATATTATCTCCTTTATTCCCTCTCCAAGAAGGTAATCGACTTCCTTAACAATATTATCGAGCGGTTTGCTGCGGAACCTTCCCCGAATTGATGGGATAACACAATAACTGCAACGGTTATCGCATCCATCGGCGATTTTTAAATAAGCGTAAGGAATCCCTTTTCCAACCACCCGCCCTTCTTGGATCTCATATTTTCCGTTGAGGTTGAATGTTTCCTCGATGATTTTATTGTCCGCCCCCACAAAAGTTTCCGCAATTTTTTTCGGGGAGGATATGCCGAAAAAGTAATCGACTTCCGGGAGTTCGGCTTTTAATTCATTTTTATACCTTTGCGAAAGGCAACCGATAACGGCGAGTTTTTTACCGTTATGTTTGTATTCCGCCAAGCTCAAAATACCTTCTATCGATTCTGATTTGGCATCCTCGATAAAACCGCAGGTGTTGACAATAAGTATATCGGCATCATCGGGAGTTGCCGCCGGAGATAAACCCCGCAGTTTCAGATGATACTCCAAAACCTGCCCATCGACCTCATTTTTCGGACACCCGAAAGTTGTTAAATAATATTTACGCCGCTTACTCATAAACAATTCAATCTTATTTATCGCTCAAATAGGTTTACCACCCGACATCCGTCAGGCGGAGAAAATGTAAATGTTTCGGAGTTAAAACTCGGAGCGAAGTTGAATTTAGAAAATTCCCAAGTAATCCTTCTTCCCAATCCATCGATATAATGTAATTTCTTTGGCAGATAGGCGGATACGCCTTTTTGTTCCATCATAATCATTCTTATATCCTTATACTCATTATCATCATTTGTCGGTTCAAGCGATACCTCAACCCATCTCCCATTATCCTTCCAGCCGACAACTTTATTCCCGCCCAAATATTCGGATAAGAGCAACTGTTTTATCATCCCCCTTTTGCCGGGGGATATCGTAAGCTGATTGCCATCGCCCGAATAATCATACAATGTGTCGCTTCTCTCGATTATTATTCTATTGTCTATATCAACCCTCGCAAATCCATCTCTATTTATCTTAATGCTTCCCCTTAATGAATCACATTCACCCGTGTAAGGGGATTCGATAATTCGGATGAAATCAAACGCCATATTCGGCTTTCCCTTCAGAAAGCTTTCCATCCGCCCGTATATCTTTTTCCCTTTCGATAATTCACCCGAATTTGTTCCCTTAAAAGCAAAACAGGTCTGGACTGCCAGTAAAACCGCCATAAGCGGTATCAGGCTAATTATGGCTACCCGATTTTTCGGAGAATAATGTTTGCAGATACTGTTCATTTACTAAAACCTTCCGCGCTTTGGAGCCGTCATAGGGCCCGACAATTCCGGCTTCTTCAAGCTGATCTATTAACCTTGCCGCCCGCTGATATCCTACTCCAAGCCTCCTTTGTAATAAGGAGACCGATCCCTGCTTATGCAAAACAACGGTCTCCGCCGCTTGGCGGAAAAGCTCATCGGAGGCGTTTAGAAACAGCTTCGATTTCTTACCGGAGACATCCTTTAGGGTATCGACAGGTTTTGGTGAATATTCCTTTCCTCTAAGGAATTCCACAATCCGCGCTGTTTCCTCGCTCGATATATAGGAACCGTGAAGGCGAACAAGTTCCTGCCTTCCGGTTAGCATCAAAAGCATATCGCCATTGCCCAATAATTTTTCCGCACCGTTGCTGTCAAGTATTGTCCTCGAATCGACTTTGGACGCCACTTGAAAGGCGATGCGGGAGGAGAAATTCGCTTTTATAAGTCCGGTGATAACATCCACCGATGGGCGCTGGGTGGCTAATATCAGATGTATCCCCACCGCACGAGCCATTTGCGCCAAGCGGGTTATCATCAATTCTATTTTATTGGATGATCCCACGATCAAATCGGCAAGCTCATCGATAATAATTACGATATAGGGCAGCCATTCCTGCTCCGGGACCTTCTTATTGAAATCCTGAATACTTCTTACGCTTGCCTCCGCCAACTTGCTGTATCGGTTATCCATCTCCTCCACGACACCGGCTAAAACCCGCTCGGCTTGTCTCGGTTTGGTAACTACGGGCCTTTCGAGATGCGGAATACCTGAGTAAACCGAAAGCTCCAACCTTTTCGGATCTATGAAGATAAACCTTATCTTATCGGGATGTAGCCGATAAAGTATGCTGGTTATTATCGAATTCAAGCAGACAGATTTACCGGAACCTGTGGCGCCGGCAATCAATAGATGAGGCATCTTTGAAAGGTCGGCGATAAAAGGTATTCCCCCCGTATCCTTACCCAATGCCAAGGGGATTTCGTATTTTTCGGAACGGAATTGCGGCGATTTCAATAACTCTGCTATGCGGACGATATGCGGATTTTTATTGGGGACTTCCACCCCAACCGCCCCCTTACCGGGAATAGGCGCTATCACTCGAATACTTTTTGCCCTCATCGCCAATGCCAAATCATCGGCAAGGTTGATTATCTGACTTACTTTGATGCCCGGTGCCGGTTGAAATTCATATCTGGTGATAACCGGGCCGGGATAACTCTCCACCGATTCCTCATTTATCCGTACGCCGAAAGTATTCAGCGCTTTTTTCAACGACTCCGCCCGTTCCTTTATAATCTCATCGCTTTCTATCTCTTTGGATGGATCGCCTTTTTCTAAAAATGATATTTCCGGGAATATATATTCTCCTTCCGCCTGTTGGTGAAAAGGTGTCTCGGATCCTTCGGAAACCTCCACCTCGGGAATGTCCCTTTTTATATTGACCCTTACCGGTTTTTCGGTTCTCATTTCCTGTATTGGGTTTTTACCCTCTTTGATCGTTTTGGTTTTAACGATTTTTATTTTCCCCTTTTGTTTTTCGGGCTTTCGCCTTTGCTCCCTTTTATCCTTCCTGAAGGGATATAAAACTACGCTTACGATAGATTTCAATATCCGTTCCGCCAACATCGCAGCCGCAGCCAAACCCCTTTTGGTTGTGGATGGTGACAACACTACGATAACCGACAACAGAGCGATCGAAGTAATTAGATAAGCGCCAAGCGTCCCTATCAGCAACTTAATAATCTTAGCGGTGATATAAGCGGCGGCTCCTCCCATGTTAAAACCCTTCAAAGGTAAATAACCGCTGCCGGCTTTATCGATTGTAAATAACACCGCAATCAGGAAAATCGCCGAAAAGCCTAATTTCACTTTTCCGGGCAGATGCCATTTGCCCTCCCCGGTATATACAATTATCCCGATAACAAGTAAAAGCGGAGGCAGTAGGAATCCTATTTTCCCAAAAAGGAATATTATCAACCAAGCGAAAAACGCTCCCACCACTCCGCCGCTGTTGGAAACTTTAATATTAAGAATTTGGGTATAGTTATGGGAGGCGATCGTTCCTCTTATGCTCTCGAATATATTGCTGTCAACGGAAGGATTGAAAGTGTAGAGGCTCAAACCCAATAGTATTGATAACAGGATTATAATCCCCCCCAACAAATGCAATCCTTTATTTTTTGTCTTCTTCTTTTTAGCCATATCGGGATTAATTTAACACCGATATCCAAACAAGTCAAACCAATAAAGGCTCGAATATCCCCATAACAATTAACGATTACAAAGATGAAATTCAACAGTAGGTCTGCTCGAGGTTTTGAAAATATGTTGCTATATTCGGATGAAGGCTTTATCTAATTCCCGAAGGAATAACAAAAGAGGAACAAAAAATGAAATCATTTATGAAATATTCGGCGAGATCACTTTTTATCGCTATTATTGTAGCTATCAGTTATGGTGTTGTCTCGGCAGGCGAGGCGAATATCGATTCTCTGTTGACGCTACAGAAAATTAGAGCGGGAGGCAATGGGGAAAATCTTTTTAGTATTCTAAATATGGATATCACTCCCCAAGAGAAAGAATACGCCGAGTTTCTGCTCGCTTATATGCCGCTTTCCGATTTGGCGTCGTTGCGCCCGAACTACCTTTTGGAAAATATAAGATATGCCATCAAAGCGAAAGAAACCTTCAGTTGGGGAGCCCAGCTTAACGACAATTTGTTCAAACATTTCGTGCTTCCCTATCGTTGCGCGCAGGAGCCGGCTCAAAGATGGCGGAAACCTTTCTTTGAGGAATTGTCGAAACGAGTTTCCGGGATGACGATGACCGAAGCGGCTTTGGAGGTTAACCTCTGGTGTTATGAACACGCCACCTTCAAATCAACGAAACCTTGGGATCAAGGTCCGCTGACCACTATAAAGGCTGGCTTCGGGCGATGCGAGGAAGAAATGATTTTGACCATCTCCGCTTTGAGGTCGGTCGGAATCCCAGCCCGCGCTTGCTTTACTCCATATTGGGCGCATTGCGATAACAACCATGCATGGGTCGAGGTTTGGGCTGATGGTAAATGGAGCTATATGGGGGGATGCGAGCCGACATATAAATTAGGCAAGGCGTGGTTCACCAATCCCGCAAAGCGAGCTGCTTTGGTGGTCAGCACCGCATTCGGCGATTATAACGGGGATGAGGAAGTATTGAAAAAAGGGAAACGAAGCACAATCATAAACTCGACAAGCATCTACGAGGATTCCAAAAGAATGATAGTCAAGATTTCACCGAACGATTATCTCCCTGTTGATAGTATCAAAGTTTATTTTATGCTGATAAATTATGCCGGATTGCTGCCGTTGACTTCATTGAAAACCGATGAGAAAGGCGTTTGTTCGTTGACTACGGGCTTAACCGATTGGGTCGTTTGGGCCGGATCGGGGGATACGCTCGATTGGGCTCGGGTTCCGGCGGCTTTTCGTGATACGGTTTACTTATCGCCGAAACCGATAAGCGATGATGATTGGTCTTGGAGCTTGGATATGCATCCGCCTCCACCGCCGGAAAATGTTGCCCAAACACAAGAAGATAAAACCCTGAAGGAATTATTGAGAAAGAAAAAAGCTTATGCCGATACCTTAAGGGAGATGGCGGCTTCCGTATGGTCTGACAGCGAGCGTATCGATTCTTTAAGCAAAGCGATCGGTATGTCTTATGAGGATGTGGATAGCGTTATGCAAAGGGCGAAAGGTAATTGGATGGAAGTATTCGATTTCCTTTCGGGATTGAAACCAAACCAGCTCAACGATGCCGAAACATTTCTTGGCATACTGATGGACAAGGACTTGCGGAGTGTCGATACCGCTGTCCTCGAAGATCATTTCACAGCCATAAAATACAAACCGGAGAAAAGCGACAGCTCCGTTTACAATCGTTTTTTGGATTATATTCTGCAACCTCGAATAAGATATGAGCATATTACCGCTTGGCGGAGCATACTCTCCAAAGCGTTTCCGGATGTCGATATTATGGGATTGGATAAATATCTCTCGCCGAAATTTACCATCGAGGAAAGCAGGGACAGATTCTCCGCCCAGCTTTCACCCGATGAAATCTACACCGCAATGAGGGGGACCAAGAGCGATTACAATCATTTGATTGTTGCCATCATCAGGGCAAAAGGTATTCCTTCAAGGCTTCATCCGATAACGGGACAACCTCAATTCTGGAACGACGGCGATTGGAAATTCGTTTACGCCGATAAAGATAAGGTCGCCGATTCTTCGAAATCGGAAGGGCAGTATGGAGTTTTAACTTTGGAATATCCGAGTGGGCCGATAGAAAAGCCGTTGTGCTACCGTCATTGGAGCTTGTCAAAGTTGGATAATGGGATATATGAGATGTTGGAGGATTTCGATTATTTGAGCCCGATACAGGATAATGAAAAACCGAAGCAATTGCCTCCGGGGAGATATATGCTCTGCGGGGCGAATCGTCTTGCTCAGGGGGATGTTTTGGCATACCTGCAGTTTTTTACGCTAAACGCCGGCGATTCCCTGACCAAACGCTTGATAATCAGGGCGCCGCAGGCGATCTCCGAGAGAAATCCTGTTATTATCCCTCCGCCGGCGAGATTGGTTCCGCTGAAAAAATGGAGTGGTTTAACAACCTTTGATGAATTGCCTCCAAACGGATTGATAATGGTTTGGGTGGAACCGAATGTGGAGAGCAGCGAGAGGGTCTTGGATGAGTTAAATCGTTCTTCAAGCAAACTATCTTCGCTTGGTGCGGATTTTCTGTTGATTACCGATAGCTATCCGGGGGAGGCTTACCTAAACAGGATAACGCAGGATGGGTTGAATTGGAGAGCATACATCGATCCGGGCAATGCGCAATTGATTTTTTATAAAACTCTTATGGATTTGCCCCCCTCATCCGCTGAAATGCCGTTTGTTATCGCGGTTGATGGCGATGGTATATTAAGAGGATATAGTCGGGGTTTGCGTTTCGGAATAAGCGATGATGTTATCGGCTGGTTTAAGGAAAAGCGTTGATGGATGCTCAACAGATAGCCCATTATTTTGCGGGCATACCTACCTGGTGGGCGACTTTTCTTATGGCTATGTTGCCGATTACCGAACTCCGCGGGTCGATCCCTTGGGCTATTACCTACGGCAAAATGAGTTGGCATCAGGCATATATCGCTTCGGTTTTGGGGAATTTCATCCCGGCTTTACCGTTGTTGCTTTTTATGGAGGAGATGTTGAAGTTGGCGGAGAGATTTCCCCTTACCAAACGAATTGCTGATTGGTTTCTGCAACGCACCCGCAAGAGGGCAAAGGCGGTGGATAAATATGGTTTTTGGGGCTTGGCGATTTTTGTGGGGATACCGCTGCCGATAACAGGCGCTTGGACGGGGACACTGGCGGCGTTTATTTTCGGTATCCCGAGCAGAAAGGCGATGATAGGAATCGCATTGGGCCTTTTGATTTCAGCAACGATAGTAACCTCCATCACGATGGGCGTATTCTCCCTGTTCTTTTAAGTAGGCAATATACATTTTATAAAATATTTAAGAAATGACGCTTGATTGCAACACAACGGATTATGAAAAGCGGGAACTATTTGGGTCGATGAGAGGGTTTCATTTATTATGAAAATAATTACCATTTCAAGAACCGAAAATTTTTCGGCATCTCACAGGTTATATTCGGAAAAGCTTTCTGCGGAAGAAAATGAGAATACTTATGGCAAGTGCGCCAACTTAGGCGGGCATGGGCATAATTATACCTTAATCGTTACCTTAAAAGGCATTCCTGATTCGAAAACGGGAATGGTTTTTAGTCTTTCGGAGCTGAAATCAATTATCCGCCGTGAGATTATCGATAAAGTCGATCATAAAAATCTAAACTCCGATGTCCCTTTCCTGAAGGCTGTTATCCCCACCGCCGAGAATTTAGCGTCCGTTTTCTTCGATATATTGGATGACCAACTGCCGAATAATATGCTGCAGGAGGTAAGAATAATCGAAACTACCAAAAACAGCGCCGCTGTTAGGAGAGCATAAAATGATAGATGTGCAAAACAGGTTGGATAATCGTAATATAGATATAGACAGGGTTGGCATAAAGAATATAAGATATCCGATTACGGTGCGTGATAGATCTAATAAAATGCAGCATACGGTTGCTGAAATCAATATGTATGTGGATTTGCCGAGACATTTTAAGGGAACGCATATGAGCCGTTTTGTAGAGGTTTTGAATATCTATCACGGCGAAATCGATATTAAACATTTTGATGAAATATTGAAGTATATCAAAAATAAGTTAAATGCAAACAGCGCTCATCTCGAATTTTATTTCCCTTATTTTATTTCCAAGAAAGCGCCTGTAAGTCGTTCGGAAGGTCTTTTGGATTACCGTTGCAGTTTCAAGGGGGCGATTAACGGTGATAATAAAATCGACATTGTCGTTGAGGTGGAAGTTCCGATTACTACGCTCTGTCCTTGCTCGAAAGAAATTTCGGAATACGGAGCCCATAATCAAAGGAGTATTGTCAAGCTTTCCTATCGGGCGAAAGATTTTATCTGGTTGGAGGAAATGATCGAGACAGTGGAATCCTGCGCATCCGCCGAGATTTATTCTTTGCTTAAAAGGGAGGACGAAAAATTCCTAACCGAGAAGGCATATGACAACCCTTCTTTTGTGGAGGATGTGGTCAGGTCGATTACGATAAAGCTTATGGAGGATGAGCGGATAAGTTGGTTCTATGTGGAATCCGAGAATTTGGAATCCATCCATAATCATAACGCTTATGCCTTTATCGAACGGGATAAGAGGGTCGAATCGGAAAAATTAAGTTTGATTGTCCCAGCCGAAAATAATATCTTTACTATAGAGGATGCCGATTAATTGGGTTAACTATGGACAATAAACGCCTATCGGATAAAACCGTCGCCATAACCGGCGGAGCAAAGGGATTGGGGAAAGCGATTACGGAGGCATTCGCCGAATCCGGCGCCAGACTGATAATTATAGGGCGGAGTTTGGAATCGCTAAAAAAGGAATCGAAAGAATTATCGACGAAAGGCGTCCAATCTCTCCCTATGCAAATAGATATTACCGATCCCGCTTCGGTCAAGCGGGGGGTGGATAAAATCCGAAGCTATTACGATAAAATTGATATTTTAGTGAATAATGCGGGGGGATTCCTAAGCGGGCCTATTGAGAGCTTTTCGGATGAGGATTGGGAGTTTTCGATAAGATTGAACCTTTCCGGAGCCTTTTATATCTGCAAATATTTTCTTCCGTTTTTGAAAAATTCAATGGGAGCCCATATATTTTTCATTAATTCAATCGGCGGAAAGATAGGATTGAAAGATGCTTCGGCTTATGCGGCTTCCAAATTTGGATTGCGAGGTTTGGCGGAATCGTTGTCGGAGGAGTTACGGCAATACAAAATCAGGATAACCTCCGTTTATCCGCATAGGATTAATTCGGCGGGTGAAACTATAGGGGATGATGATCAGCGAATGAGAATAATCGAACCTCGAGATGTAGCCGAACAAATCGTTTCCGTTGCCTCAACTCCGATGTATCTCAACATTCCGGAGATAAATATATTCCCGTTTTTTTCGGGAATAGTCAAGCGGGACGATTTGGAATAAAACATCCATCATAAATTCCACTTTCAACGGTTATTTATCCGATTTACCAGTCTAACTGTTTAATAATCAACAGAATAGCAATTTATATATTTCTCTTTGCACGGAATATCGTTTGCGGTTTATATGTTGCGGATGACAAATTTTGGGGTCGCTAACAGTAAGAATGATAAGGAGTTATTGATTGGCGTCGGCGCAATGATCTGCATTGAGTTTCACAATTTACGCAAAAGGGAAGTATATGGAATCGAAAAGAGCTAATAATATCCTTTACATTATATTAGCGCTGGTGTTTGTGGGAATGACCATTGGAAGTTTATCCACTATCTTGTCGGCGAAAAAATTAGCGATCGAGAAAGCCTCTCCGAATAATATCAGAGACAGCTATGTCGCCTCTTATGCGGGCGTCGAAGTCGCCAAATTTTATATCGAAACGAATAGAATAACCAGTGCCGGTAAGCTGCCGCCGTTTTTTCATTTGAATGGTTCGCTTTATAAAATCTCGTGGGGAAAGTATAATAGTTCGGATTCCACGATAGAAATCATCAGCAGGGGGTTGGTGCTTGAGGGTGATATAATGGTCGAGAAATCAAAAATAGATACTACTGTGGTAATAGATTTCAATGCTCCTGCGCATATAAACCCTGATGTATATTTTGGGGAATCACCATTGTTTCGGCGAATAGTGGGATAGGTATCCGACGGATTATGGTGGAGTTGCTCCTCGGGTTATAATTTCGTCAAAGGCGAAAGATTCATATTCCCACCATCGCAAAAGGAATCGACTTTATAAGCTTAAGAGCGATAATCAAAATCATCTCTTGTCGAGCTTGACAATTTGCTTATTATTATATAATATTATCTTGATTCGATAGAAACAAATATGCGGATTAACCGTAATAATAGCATATCAGGTTTATCCAAATATTAAGAGGTGTTTAATTGAATACGATTAAAACAGTTTTATTGCTTACACTATTGACATTTATATTGATATTTATGGGCAGGGCTATTGGCGGTCCTAACGGGATGATTATCGCCTTTGTATTCGCCCTGATTATGAATTTTACTTCTTATTGGTGGTCCGATAAAATAGTTTTGGCGATGTATCACGCCAAAGAGGTCAAACAAAGCGATAATAACATCCTCTACGATGTGGTCAGGGATATGGCGACAAAGGCAAAGATTCCAATGCCGAAGGTTTATATAATCCCAAACGAATCGCCTAATGCTTTCGCCACTGGGAGGAATCCCTCCCATGCCGCAGTCGCCGCCACGGAAGGAATTTTACGAATACTCGACCGTGATGAATTGGAAGGGGTTATTTCCCATGAGATGGCGCATATAGTCCATAGGGATATTCTTATCGGGACGGTAGTCGCCACTGTCGCCGGAGCTATTTCAATGTTGGCGTTTATGGCTCGTTGGGCGGCGTTTTTCGGTGGGGGTAGGGATGATGATGAAGGTATGGGAGGAATGGGACTTCTTTTTATGGCGATCCTTGCCCCAATTGCGGCTATGCTGATACAATTGGCTATTTCCCGAAGCAGGGAGTTCGCGGCGGATGCCGGGGGAGCGAAGATTTCTCATAAACCTCTTGCCTTAGCCGAGGCGCTTCTTAAATTGGATTCAATTTCCAAAAGGATTCCGATGGCAAAAGCTCGTCCCGAAACAGCGCATCTGTTTATTGTAAATCCTCTTTCGGGGAAGGGATTAACCAACTTGTTCAGTACGCACCCGCCGATGGAGGAAAGAATTAAGCGTCTCAAGGCGATGGCGAGGGGTTCCTATTGATGGATTTTTTTGATGGAAGATAGTTCCAACGCGAAAGATGACTCGGCGGAAAACCCTCCGAGTAGAAATCGGCGTTTAATTCTCTGCCAGTATGGGAGTGCTTCCCTATGTTAACCTTTTGGTTGGAAGTTCTCCTGATTTTTGTTTTGATATTTCTATCCGGATTTTTTGCCGCTTCGGAAATTGCGGTTATTGCCGTCCGAAGAAGCCGTATAGCGCAGTTGTCGAAAGAAAAGGGTGGGGTCGGTAAAAAAGCCCGATTCGTGGAAAGGCTTTTGGATAATCCGGACAGGTTTTTTGCCATTGTTCAGGTCGGGATGACGGTTACCGCTTCGGCGGCATCCGCTATGGGTGGGGCGATAGCTGTGCAGTTGCTTAAACCAGTTATTTATCGTCTGCCCTTCGGCGAATCCGAAGCGGCGGCGGAAAGTATCGCTTTAACGATTGTCATAGTCGTTATTTCATATCTGTTTTTAGTCCTTGCCGAATTGGTACCTAAAGCTTTAGCTATCCGTTTTTCGGAAAAAATAGCTTTGATAGCTGCCTCGTGGACTTATTATTCCTTGAAATTTTCAATGCCGCTTATCTTTATCCTTACTTCCTCAACCAATTTCTTTCTTCGCCTTATGGGAGTCAATATCAAAAATAAAGGGCAAACACCCATTACCGAAGAGGAAGTCAAGCATCTTTTGGCGGAAGGTTTGCAGAGGGGGACTTTTAATAAGACCGAGCGAGAGTTGATAGACGGGGTCTTCGATTTCGCAAATACGCTTGCGCATCAGGTTATGACCCCTCGTACCGAAATCGAGGGGATCCCTTTGGAAGCTTCTTCGGAGGAGGTTGTAAGCATCATAACCGAATCGAGTTTTTCCCGCTTTCCGGTTTACAAAGAATCATTGGATAATATTCAGGGGGTTATCCATGCGAGGGATGTTATCGGGATATTGAGGGAGAAAAACTTAGTGATTGTCAAGGATATAATGAGGGAGGTTTATTTTATCCCCGACTCAAAGCCCCTATCGGAGCTGTTGCGGGATTTCCAACGGAACCAAAGTCATATGGCGATTGTTTTGGATGAGTTTGGTGGGACTGCCGGTTTGGTGACCCTCGAGGATATTATTGAGGAGATTGTCGGTGAGATAAAGGATGAATATGATACTGAACCTGAGGAATGGAGTGTTAAGGCGGATGGATCTTTATCCGTAGCGGCGCATATGTCGGCTGAAGATTTTAACGAAGAGTTTGAGGCTGAATTGCCTGAAGATGCGAATACTATTGCGGGTGTGGTGGTTAATGCACTTGGGAGGCTCCCTAAAATTGGAGAAGAGGTCGAATTGGGGGGGTATAAGTTTGTTGTCACCGAACAACAGGGTAATCGTATCCGCCGTTTTAAGGCTACTAAAATTATTCCGGAGGGCAGGGACAATAATCCATAGAAGGGAGATGTTGTTTTTATAAAAATGAAACCATCTCTTTTTTGTGAGATGCTTCTAAATAGGGATTGTAATTTATGTAAGGGCGGACTTATATGTCCGCCCTTACAAGGACTACTATTTCAGCAGTGTCATCCGTTTGGTGAAGACTTTATTGCCGGCGGTTAGTTTATAGAAATAAATCCCACTGGAATAATAGCCGGCATTCCAAACAACCGTATGTGAACCAGCTTCAACATTGCCGTTGACTAGCGTAGCCACCTTCTGTCCCATTAGATTGTAAATATCCAAGGAAACATCGCCTGCTTTTGGCAGTTGATAGGTAATAGTGGTCTGCGCATTGAACGGATTCGGATAGTTGTCCTTCAAGGTTAATTTGGCAGGGATGTTTACAGCATCCATATCGTCCGCTTTCCCTCCCCACCCACTTACCTCCCAGCCACGATCACTCCCCGCTAATCCTTCGGTAGCCGCAATAACCGTGAAGGGGAAATAAGCAGAATTCATAATATTCGGATAATCCCCGTCATAAATGATATATAAATAATCGCCCAGAGAGGCATAGGTAGGAATATATTGAACAATAAAATCCTCTATGGTGCTATTAGCCGCCACCGACACCTCGCTCCATACGCGAATCGTGTCGGATAGAGAACCATCAGGCATCAATGTTCTGCACCAAACATCGGTAGTCAAATCCGTATCTGTCGTGTTAATGAGATACCCGTAATAATTGAAACTGGAGCCTTGGGAAACGATAATCGGCGGATCGATGGGGTCGGCTATGATAGAAATACCATTCCCCCCACCCTGATAGAAATAAAGCGCTCCCATATCGGAGATTGTGCTATCCGGGTCAAAGGGCGAGTTCGGATCGCCGGCATCTATACAGGGAGAACCCTCCTGCAGATGATAATCCCCATTTTCAGGATCGACAAATAACGGGTTCATATTATTATTCCAACTACCTTCCCATCCACCCTGTATATCGGAAAAAGATATAGCTATGGAATCGTTTTCCAAATAGATTTCGCTGTTGCGGGCGGAGGAGTCAGCCCACAAAATAGTATTAACAACCTTTATAGCGGAATTATTACAGCTGTAAAGTCCACCACCATAGAAATGGGCAGTATTGTTGCTAATGGTGTTATTGCTCATTGTCGTTTGGTTGGAAGAGATAAGATAAAGCCCGCCACCGAAGTAATCGGCTCTGTTGCCGGTGATAACATTTCCATTTATTGTCGATTGGGAGGATTTGCAGAAAATCCCCCCACCGGAAATAGAAGCTGAATTGCTGCCGATGGTATTTTTGGCAATTCTCGGGTGGGAAGAATTGCAATAAATCCCCCCACCGGAAAGCCCGGCGGAATTATTGTTGATTTTGTTCATCTTTATCTCAACATTCGAGAAATTGCAGTAAATCCCCCCACCGGATAAATCGGCAGCATTATTTTTAATAGTGTTTCCATTTATTGGCGGATTGGAAGAGTTACAATAGATACCACCTCCATAACCACTTATACCGACCGAATTGCTATCAATATTATTTTTGCTTATGCTCGGGTTAGAGCCATAACAGTAGATACCGCCACCATAACCACCGATACCGACCGAATTGTTATCAATATTATTTTGGCTTATGTTCGGGTTGGAGCCATAGCAGTAAATACCGCCACCGTAGCCACCGATACCGACTGAATTGTTACCGATAGTATTTTGGCTTATGTCCGGGTTGGAGCTATAACAGTAGATGCCACCACCGTAACTCGCGACTGAATTATGCCTGATAGTATTGTATTATATCTTTGGATTAGAATAATAATCGCAACAAATTCCTCCGCCATAATCACCGGAATTAGAATTATTGGCAATAGTATTATTGTTTATTCTCGGGCTCGAATGATAGCAGTAAATCCCGCCACCATAACTACCAGATAGTCCATAGTTACCGGATATGGAATTGTTCACGATGAAATTATCGCTTATCCTCGGGCTCGAATAATTGCAGTAAATTCCTGCACCAGAGCTATCTGCTGAATTATTGCCGATAGTGTTTCCACTCACGGTCGGGGCTGAATGGCCACAGCAATTGATACCACCACCATTAATGGCTGAATTATGATTGATGGTATTATTACTTATGATCGGGTCCGAATGAAAACAAATAATTCCACCGCCAGCGTTATCGGCCGTATTGTTGATGATATTGTTTTCGCTAATTTCTCCGCTAGAATACACGCAGCAAATTCCCCCTCCATATTCACCGGCAGAATTTTCGTCGATAGTATTATTAAATATGACTATGCTTGAGGAATCACAACAAATTGCTCCACCACTGCCGGCAAAAGACAAATTCCCGCTTATGATACTACTGCTTATTACTACACTTGAGGAGACGCAATATATTGCACCGCCATTATAACTCGCTATGTGATTGTTGATTGTGCAGTTAGTTAAGAGAAGATTAGAATGGTCGCAAAAAACAGCGCCACCGGAATAGGGGTTATATGCTGTAGCTTTTCCGTTTCTAAGGCGGCAAAAGGATAGATATGCTTCAGCCGAATGAATTTTTATGCCGCCCCAAACTACGGAAGTGTCGATAGTAGTGAAGGTAATCGAATCGCTTTCGCTACCCAGCGCTACTAAAGTAGCTGCAGTATTCACATTTAATTCATAATTCCCCAAAAAATAAATCGATACTCCCGGATAAATGGTCAGTGTTGAGTCCTGAGGAATCTGCAAATCCCCTAATACAAGATATGGGTTGTTGTCCGCAGTCCACCCTCCCGAAATATCGCCGCTGACAAAGGTAGCGGCAGCGATACCGTAGATCGCCATAAACGAAACAAGAGAGAACAAAAATAACTTTTTCATTCTTTTACCTCCAATAATATAATCACAAAAACCCATCAAAAAAAACTTTTGTCCTAAACAATTAAAGAGAAATAATTTTTTATTATAAAACTGTTTGGCAAAGAATAGCCCCTGGATTATTAATACTTTATTTTTATAATATTACAAAACCTCTTATCGCGCAAGGAATTTCTATTCAATCTATCAAACAGTTTTTTGGGGGAAATAAGAGAGAAATAAAGAATTTTTAAAAATCGTTTCTATTCGATTCTAATAAATCGGGAACAATAATAAACCGATTGTGTATAAAGAAATGAAAATAGAAAGCTTAAAAAAGGTAAAATTATGAAAAATGAGGATAATCCAATTTTGGACGATAAAACATTAATGAGGCTGACCGCCGAGGGTGACCAAAACGCTTTCAGCAAATTGGTTACCAAATACAAAAACCGGCTTTATAATTTTATTTTCAGGATGATTCCCGAACAACAGGAAGCTGAAGATATCCTGCAGGAGACATTTCTGCGAGCTTATAAAGAGCGGAAAAGATACCGTCCCGATTACGCCTTTTCCACATGGCTTTATACCATTGCGGCGAATTTGGTGCGGAGCGAATACCGTAAGCGTAGAAGGTGGAAATTTATCTCGATGGGTATCGGTTCACAGAGCGATGATTTAGTCATCCCCGAAGTTGGTTATAAGGACTTGAACCTGATGCCTTATATCGAAAAAGCGATGGAAAAATTAGGCGATGAATACCGCACCGCCTTTGTCCTTCGGGATATCCAACAACTTCCCTACGATCAGATAGCTGAGATAATGAAGGTTCCGGTGGGAACGGTGAAATCGCGATTGAACCGTGCTCGGACAATATTGCGTGAACAACTACTACCATTAAGAGAGAGTTATTATGGATTGTCGAAAGGTATACCGCAATCTCTCGGCGTATTTGGATAATACCCTGCCGCCAAATATACAGGTTGAGGTAAGCGAACATCTGAAGGGCTGTTCGGCTTGCCGTCGAAGGTTAGAGGTTTTTCAACGGGTGGCGAATTCCGCCTCGGAAATGGGGAACCTTAAGGCTCCCGATGATATGGAAGAGAGAGTATTGACGGCGATAAGTCAATACGAATATAAACAACGCAAAAGGGAAGCCTTTAAGCTCAAGGAGAGAGTTAAGCCTCGATGGATGCTTGGATTTTCTTTTGCCGTCAGTGCAGCAGTTATCTTAATGGGTTTTTTGTTTTCTTCGACGATTTTCACCCCCGATCTGAAAATGCAGTTGGCTGATGATTTGGGTATCTCGCCGGAAAAAATAAGTACGGATTTCAATAAATCCGATTTGGTTTTGGACAATCCGGGCGAAGTTATCAAAGTAGTTCAGGATTTGCAGGGGAATAGTTATCTTTTGGTGAAACCGACTGATTCATACCCATATTTCAAGCGGGATTTTTATAGGGCAGATACCCTATCGTCAAACAGAAACTTCCGTTCCAAGCGAGGAGGAAACGGCGGTTTACTTAGAACAAGCGCGGAAATAGTTTTCTAATTTTATTGTTATGTATAAGCGAACCCTAAAAATATTCTTAGCCGTATCGATATTGCTGATCGGCTTTGGCAGTGCAAAACCTCAAAAAGCCGAAAAACCTCGTATGCTTGAAATGCTCAATAATGAAATTTCCACGATTGTGGATAAGGTCAGGCAATCGATGGTTGTGGTGGAAGCTGATTTCCCGACAAAAGGTGTCGGCGGTTCCAAATTTACGGTTACCGGCACAGGCATAATTTTCAGTAACAATTATATTATCACCTGCTCTTCATTGGTCGATGGCAAGGATAGTATCAGGATTCTGACAGCCGATAACAAGACTCTCAATGTGGATTTGGTCGGTATCGATAGGCTAAGGGGAATTGCCTTATTGAAGGCTGATGATAAAACTCTCCAACCGATAGAAACTGGTAATGTGGAGGAGTTAAGGCCGGGGAATTATTTGGTGATAATCGGTAATACCGTGGATGTTTCGATGGCGTCCACTGTTGGCACTTTCAACGGGTTCGATGATAAAAGCGGAAAACTGAAAATTTTAGCGAATTTAACGCCGGGTTTTTCCGGAGGTGCGGTGGTTAATATCTCCGGCGAATTAGTAGGTGTCTTAACCGGAAAAAAACCCGAATATATCAGCTTGGGGGTTTCATCATTGGCGAAGTTGGCGATGGCGCCATTAACTGATTATGGGGGGGGATCTTCATCAAAAGGGAATAATTATCAAATACCTTTGCCTACCCCGAATGCCGTATCGGCAACACCCGTGGGTGATATTTTGACAGTTTTGAAGCAGATAGATGAAAGAGGGGAAATCCTTTATGGTTTTTTGGGGGTTACCCCAAAAGAAGTGCGCAAAAGGATACCCAATGTTGCAAACACCAAGCTTATTCAAGTAAAATCGGTGGTGGAAGGCAGTCCCGCGGATAAGGCGGGGATTAAGCCAAACGATTATATAATTCTCTACGACGGAAAGGATGTCTCAGGTTTGAATCAGTTTTATTATTATGTCAAGACAACACCTCCCGGCGATACTGTGGAGATAGCTCTGCTCCGTGATAATAATCTGAAAAATATAAGGGCGGAAATCGGTGAGGTGCGGCAATGTCTTACACCATCACTTTCGGCAATGTCATTTCCCAGCGCATTTCTACAGTCAGCTTCCCCTCAAGATATTATTGGGCGGATAAAGGGTGTATCCGAACCCTTTCCCATAGAAAGCGAGGAAAGTATAAAGGATAGAATAGAACGACTTAACTCGCAGGTTCGCCGAATACAAAGTGAGATAAAAAAATTAGCCACCGCTATGGATTCCACGGAAAAATAATCGGAGAAATAATTCCGCATAAACAGATTATTTTCTTCCTGTAATTCTGACTACTATTATACTTAATTCATAAAGCAAGAATAGAGGAATACTCAGAGTAATCTGTGTAAAGACATCCGGAGGGGTGATAAATGCCGAGACCGCTAAGATCGCTATGATGGCATATCGTCTTCCTTTTGCCATCATTTTGGCGTTGATAATACCCAATCGTCCCAAAAAGAAAGCGATTACCGGCAGTTCGAAAACAGCACCGAAGGCAATCATCAACCACATAATAAATGAGAAATAAGCCCCTAACCCGATAACTGGTTCCGTATTAGGGGGTGAGTTAATTAAAATTAAATAGCGTAATCCATATCGTGCGACCACGAAAAAACAAAATGACGCTCCCAAAAGGAAAAAAAAGGTCGAGAAGATTATTAGGGGAAAGGCGACCCTTCTCTCCGATTCAAATAAGCCGGGCACTACGAACTGCCAAAGCTGAAAAAGGACTATCGGCATCCCGACAAATAATCCCGTCAAAAGAGCCAATTTTATTCGGGTCATAAATGCTTCGGTAATTCCGAAAAAATGGAGTTGAATCCCGGGGGTCCCCTTTTTAAGTGGGAGTTGGAGAAATTGAAAGAGGAAGTCGGTGAAAAAAAAAGCAATAATGGCTAAAATAATTATCGCCGCCACCGCTTTTATTATGCGCATCCGCAATTCTTCAAGATGATCCAAAAAGGGCATTTCTTTGTTATCGGAACGCATATATCTTTATTCCCTCAAAAGATCATTCAATTCCTTGAGGAATTCCGATTTGTCCTTGAATTTTCTATAAACGGAGGCGAAACGGACATAGGCTATCTCATCGAGACCTTTGAGCTTTTCCATCACCAACTCTCCTATCTGACGAGAAGATACTTCGCCTTTGGAGACTTCAAAGAGTTTGCTTTCGATATCATCAGCTATATTCTCCAGAGATTCCCTCGAAATAGGTCTTTTTTTACAGGCTAAGACCATACCTTGAATCAACTTGCCACGATTGTAATCTTCCCGCGTGCCATCATTTTTCGCCACCTGCAGGCTTACTCTCTCGATGTATTCATAAGTGGTAAATCGCTTTCCGCAAGCGGTGCATTCCCTCCGGCGTCGCACAGCTTCTCCGTCTGCGGCGGTCCGCGAATCAACTACTTTATCGGATTGGCAACCGCAGTAAGGACATTTCATTTCATCCCCCCATCTTTATTAATTCGCACTGACTCCTCATCCTCATCCGAATTGTTCGCAGAGGCGGAAGCGGTAAACATCCTGACTTTGATTTTCGCTTGAGCAAGCATCTCTATAGACATCTCATCAGGGTATCCATCCCTGACGACTATCTCAACCATACCGGCGTTGATTATCATTTTGCTGCACAAACTACAGGGGTAAGTCGTAGAATATAAGGTGGCTCCCCTTATCGATACTCCGAAAGACGCCGCTTGGACAATAGCATTCTGTTCGGCGTGTATCGCCCGACAAAGCTCATGCCGTTCCCCCGAAGGGATTTTCAGAGCAGTCCGCAAACATCCTATATCGAGACAATGCGGCAATCCCGAAGGAGCACCGTTATAACCGGTTGACAGTATCTTTTTATCCTTAACAATAACCGCCCCAACCTGCCTTCGCAAGCAGGTCGAGCGCTGGCTCACTAATTCGGCGACGCTCATAAAATATTCATCCCAACTGGGTCTAATCCGTCTTTTCATCGGCTCCATCCAATAAAATCACTATATCGCCAACAGCGGAACCTAATACCACATCAGCCCTCGAATTGCAAACCGAAATCTCCATATACCCGCTCGATCCCTCGATGTAAAAGGGGGCTTTACTTTTGTCCTCTTGATAATATAAGCGGCTTTCAGAGATATCCCTTTCGTTTGTCCGAAAAATCGGTTTTCTAAGTTCTGATAGATTATCCCTTCGGAAATTGGTGATAAGATTCCCAAAATGGTCGATATGGATTATTTCGCCGAGCAAAACGGCATCACTTTGTTTCGGCACCGGGAAGTGATAATGTTCTATCTCTTCGATCGGTTCACCGATTAATCCCATATCAATTCCCTTGGACAGCAATGAGGCCGCCGGAGCGAATATATCCCTGCCGTGAAAAGTCGATGATATCGCTCCCGGCTTTCGGCGCCCTATCTTTGAAATCTCATAGGCTCGAAAATCCCCGCCCTCAATGGATGGATAGACTACTCCGTTATCGGGGGCTACAAAAAAATAATCACCGTCATCGACTATCAAAGCCTTACGCCGTGATCCGACCCCCGGATCGACCACGCAATAATGAATTGTACCAGAAGGGAACTCGGAGAAACTATTCATTAACACAAAAGATGCCTGCCGAATATCTCCCGGGCGGATATTGTTGGTAATATCAATAATATTCGCTACCGGATTTATGGTGACCATTGCGCCCTTAACCGCACCGACAAAATAATCGGTGTCGCCGAAATCGGTTATAATCGTTATTATGCCGGAGGGTCTAATCATTTTTCTCAGAATCGATTAGATTAAGTCCGAACTCCCCAACTAAAGAACGGTTGACCGCTATGCCCGCCTCCAAAAGAAAAACCTCCGCAGTAACAGCCACCGTCGCCGAAAACAGATGTCCCCCATATATGTTGCAGTGCATATCACCGAGACAGATATGGGCGTGAAGTATCGGCTGATCGTCAAAAAAAGTGATATTACCCATCAGCGAAACCAACTCGTAAACATCATTGAAGTTTTTATGTATATATGTTTTTTTATCTCGGTCGAAATAACCTAACACACAATCGGTCAAAGAACCGATTGCGGAGACGGTTGCCGATTTCATCCCGGAATCCTTCACAAATTCCAAAATTGAGTTTACGACTTCTTCTCCTTTGTCCAAACGGAGGAGATAACCATCTTTAATCTTGAACGATTTCATATCATCCACCTTTTGTAATCGATTTTACCCATTGGATATAATCTTCATTCCCTTCGATTACGGGGATGCTTATGATCTCCGGAACTTCGTAGGAATGGAGGCTTTTTATCTCCGCAATAACCTTCCCGACTTCCGATTTGGATGTTTTGATAATCAGCATACATTCATCGTCCTTTTTGATTTCGCCTTTCCAGCGGTAGATGGATTTTATCCCCGGGATTATATTACAACAAGCGACAGAACCGCTTTCGATCAACCTCTCTGCGATCAGAGACGCTTCGGCTTCATCCGGAGCCGTTGAAAATATGATACTGATCTCATTATTATCCATCGAGGAAGTCCTTTTATTTCTTTAACTTACGGATTAGGTGCTTCTCCACATCCGCAATTTTCCCTTCGATTCTACCGGTTGCGCCTTTTCTATCATCGATGGCTATTCGAGTGTAAACCCTGTTTGAGAATTCCATCATCGTAAAATGACATCGCTTAATCAAATCCATAACCTCATCCCAATCACCTTCGACAACAGTCCCCATAGGACCAGCTTTATATTCAAGCCCGGATTTATCGATAACATCCATAATCTTCGCTACATATTCGGATAAGGATTCGCCGACTCCGGTCGGCGCTACGGAAAATTCAGCTAACATAATTACTCCCTACAAATACATATCTTCGTAAAGCGGGAAAGCAGCGCAAAGTTTTTGCACCTTTTCCTTGACCTTCGGAAAATATTCCTCATCCCCGATATGCTCGATGGTATCAGCTATCAAATCGCCGATTATTTCCATCTCAGCTTCCTTCATTCCACGGGTGGTAATCGCAGGCGTGCCAATTCTTATCCCGGAAGTTACGAACGGCTTTTTGGGATCGAAGGGGACTGTATTTTTATTCACCGTAATCCCCGCTTTCTCCAATGCTTTCTCAACTTTCTTCCCCGAGATACCCTTGTCGATAAAGTTTACCAACATCAAATGGGTATCCGTGCCGCCGGTGACAAGTCTCAAACCGCGCGAGGATAATTTTTTCGCCAGGGCTTTGGCGTTGGCTATAATCTGCTTTTGATATTCTTTGAACTCGGGCCTCATCGCTTCTTTGAAGGCAACAGCCTTAGCGGCGATTATATGCATCAGCGGTCCGCCCTGTATTCCGGGCATAACTGTGCGATCCAAATCGGCGGCATATTTTTCTTTGCACATTATCATACCGCCGCGAGGACCGCGAAGGGTTTTATGAGTTGTGGTGGTTACAAAATCCGCATACGGAATCGGTGAAGGATGTAATCCGGCTACGATAAGCCCGGCGATATGAGCGATATCCACCATTAAAAGCGCCCCAACCTCATCGCTTATTTCCCGAAATTTCGGAAAATCGAGAGTGCGGGGATATGCCGATGCACCCCCGATAATCATCTTTGGCTTAGCCTTTAGAGCGATTTCTCTCAGCTCATCATAATCGATTACTTCGGTATCTTTATTGACCCCGTATGAAACGACATTGAAGAACCTTCCGGAAAAGTTGATTGGATGACCGTGCGTAAGGTGTCCGCCGTGTGAAAGGTTCAAACCTAAAATCGTATCCCCGGGCTGAAGCGTTGCGAAATAAACCGCCATATTGGCTTGCGAACCGGAATGCGGTTGGACATTGACATGTTCACACCTGAAAAGCTCTTTAGCCCTCTCGCGAGCTAAATCTTCGGCTACATCTACAAACTCGCAACCGCCGTAGTATCGTTTTCCGGGATAACCTTCGGCGTATTTATTGGTCATCACCGAACCCATAGCCTCCAAGACTGCACGCGAAACGAAATTCTCCGAAGCTATCAGCTCCAATGTATTCGCTTGACGGCGGGTTTCATTTTTTATGGCTTCGTATATTTTCAGATCGACATTTTGTAATTCAGACATATAAAAGCTCCGTTTAACTTAAATTCTCAATCTTTGCATTCGTACTCTTCGATTTTCCCGATCCTGCGGGAATGACGACCCCCCTCGAAATTCGAACCAAAAAACTTATCGGCAATCTCATAAGCTTCCTCCTCGCCTAAAAATAGGGACGCCATGCAAAGTATTCTCGCATCGTTATGTTTCCTCGCCAACTCCGCCATCCGTTCATTCAGACACAAGGCGGCACGAACGCCCCGAACCTTATTGGCGGCGATAGTCATTCCATTCCCTGTCCAACATATCAGGACACCACGCTCGAATTCGCCATCGGCGACACCTTTGGCAACTTTATAAGCGTAATCCGGGTAATCGACGGATTTTATGGAGTCCGTCCCGAAGTCATTGATATTATGTCCCCTGCTTTTGAGGTATCGTTTGACTTTTTCCTTTAATTCATAACCGGCGTGATCGGAACCGATTGCAATTTTCATAAGCACACTCCTTTACTGTACCCCCGAAAAGATAATCGTATTCCCGGCGATAATCAATTAATAATTTACCGCAATTGGAATTGAAAACTTTTAAGTTTTTCAGTCCCCGCAAGTCCCGGGGCTTTATATTTCTCGGTAGCGGCGGCGACCGCATAATCAAGGGAGGCGGGATAGCCCCTCCCATTCAAAATAGAGAGGATAAACGCCGCCGCAAAAATATCCCCACAACCTGTCGCTTCGCCTTTCGTAGGTTCTGTTATCTTCGGGACCGAATCATATATGGAGACTTTTCCCCCCTCCCCAAAAGATATTTTTGCCCCATTATCACCAAGTGTCAACAAAACAGCCTTGGCGCCATATTTCGTAAACTCCGTCAATATCGGATTTAAAATGTCATCGCCCAATTCATCGGCACCGATATTGTTATATCCCAATAAGGTCCGAGCCTCCATCAAATTCATCTGGATCATATCCCCGCAGGTTATTATTTCCTTCCATCTCTGGGGCTGACGGTAATATCGCTCGCCGTTCTCCTTAATTCCCAAGGTCAAACTGTGAATATCGATATAAATCAACCCGCTATAACTTTCACGGAATTTCAATAGGGTATCGACCTCGATATCCTGTCCCGAAATATAGTTAATCAAAACTAAATCACACTCCATAACCGAAGTTAGCATCTTGGAAGGAATAGCCGGCAAGCTGAATTGTTTTATTTCCTTTTTCCCAAAATCGCCTAAATCCCAAAGTTTCACTAAAGGATTATTTACATTCAATCTATGTAGATTCTCGGTGGAGATATTCGGTTTATCCTGAAGGTAATAATTAAGTCTCTCGGCGATGTCATATCCGTAATAAGTAACAGGTTTGATTAAGATTTTGCCGCCGCTCAAATAATGCAAAGCGAGGATATTGTACATAATACCGCCCAAATCGTTATAATCGGACTCATCCCCCATTACGACATCGTTATTAATAGTGCCGACGATCCCGACCGAGAATTGTTTTCCATAATTAGGGGGTTTTATGTATTTATCCATTTGAGTACAAAAAATAAGTAAAGATAGCATAAATGTTTGCTATCTTAAAACACTCCCGCTTTCGGCTTCTCGCTTTTGCGGAAATACCGATTAAGTTCCCTCAAGTAGCGGATCCATCAAGGAGATAACATAATCAGGGATCAACTCAAGCATACATTTGAAATGCTCCTCGGGACATTTTCTGGGTCCATGTTTGGAGCAAGGACGACAATACAAATGACGATATTCGGCTATGATATTATCCTTCCCGATGGGATAAAAACCGAATGACGGCACCGTCGGACCATAAATCGTGAGTACCGGAGTGTTGACCGCGGAGGCAAGATGTCCAGCCGCAGAATCATTTGCTACGACAAATGATGAGCGCGCAAAGACGGCGGCAGTATCCATAATTGAAAACTCCCCCGCAGTAATCGCCCATCCCGATGACGGAAGCTGTTCCCCTATCTCGAAACAGATATCGCGGTCATCCTTCGAGCCGGTCAGAATCAGATGGAAGTCGCGTTCCCTGATAAGATAATTCCCCAATTCCGCAAAATATTCCACGGGCCATCGCTTGGTGGGCCAAACCGAACCCGGAGCGATAGCAGCGATATTTTCCGCCCTGCCGACTATGATGCCGGAGATGACATCATCGGCTTTATCAAAATTATTATCATCGGGGAATACCGTAATGGGAAAGCGCTCGATATCCGTTCCCTTTTCCTTTGCTAAAACAAGCATTCTGAGGATTTGATGTCCCGTTGGAGGGTATTCGACCGATTCGGTATATAAGATATACCCGGGTGCGGAGAAAAATCCTATCCTTTCGGGAATGTTTGCCAAATATGCGATTAACGCACTTCGCAGGGATCGATGGGGGATAATCGCCCTGTCGAATTTTCGACGCTTAATCTCAGCGACCGCCGAGCTGGTAGTCATCCCTTTACCGATCCCCTTATCCAACTCCAATACATCGGAGAGGTCGGGATTATTTTGCAACACTTCCGAATATCCCGCCCGTATCAGTAGCTGAACTTCGCCATCTTCATCCTGAAGCTTTAATGCCTTAACCAACGGCAAAGTCAACAGCAAATCGCCCAAAAAAGCCGTTTGTATAACTAAGGTTTTCACGGTTTTATTTCCTGAATAATTTGATTATTTTACTCGACTCCTTCAACCCGAAAAGCGCACTTAAACCGATATATCCAACTATATAAGCTACAATTAATGCAAGCAACATAATTCCTTCGGTCCATCCCCCGACCACCCCGGAATTTAAGCCGAACTTGGCGCAAATATATAAAACACCAATGGCTAAAGATAGGTTTATCCCCACGATTTTTACGGCAAAGACAAACAACTGCCGCAAGCCGATCCTCCCTAACCGCCGTCGTAATAGAAAAACCAAGATGGTCATATTTAATATACCGGCGATAGTCGTTGCCGCCGCCAGTCCCAGATATTGGAAAGGTCCCATTAAAATTAAATTCAAAATGATGTTCACTCCAACAGCGATTACGCCGGTTTTCATTGGAGTTTTGGTATCGTGCATCGCAAAAAATGCCTGAGAGGTTATCCTCACGGTGGCAAAAGCGAAAAGCCCCGAAGCATATAATCTGAGAACACCGACAGTGGCTATTGTATCGGAATAGCTGAATTTGCCATGTTGGAAAATCGTCCCGACTATGGGAAATGCTCCGGCGAGTATAAATGACATCGCCGGTAATATCAGAAACAGTGAAAACCTTAAGGAAGAGATATACTCCTCCTTCAAACCGTCAATATCATTAGATGAGTATTCCAGTGAAAATCGAGGCAGGCTTACCGAGGCGACTCCCACGCCGAAGAGTGCCAAAGGCAGATGCATCAATCGATAACCGTAGTTCAAATATGATAAGCTGCCATGAGGCAAAAACGATGCCAATAAAGTGTTTACAAATATATTTATTTGAATGGCGGCGGTCCCTAAAGATGCGGGAAGCATCAGGCGGAAGATTTTTTTCAACCGTTCGTCTCGAAAGTCGATTTTTAGCTTAAAACGAAAACCGATAGCTAATAAAGCCGGTATCTGAAAGGACAATTGCCCCGCTCCCCCGATAAAAACCCCCACAGCCATTGCGATAATGGGGGGATCGAAATACCCGCGAAGGAAAATTCCGCAGGCTATCATTGCCAAATTAAACATTACCGGAGCTAATGCCGGTATTCCAAAAATTCCATAGGTATTAAGGATACCCATCGCAATAGAGGATAGTGAAACAAACAGCAGAAGCGGAAACATAATTCGGGTCATAACGACGGTCAAAGCCATCTGACCTTCCACATTTGCAAATCCGGGAGCTATTAAATGGACGATTAGCGGGGCGATTATAATTCCCAAAAAACAAACTGCCGAGACAATAATAGCCATCGAAGTGAAAACCAAGTTTGCTAATTGGAAGGCGGTCTGCTTGCCTTTGTCCGAATTCTCTTTTGAAAATGTGGGAATAAAAGCTGCGGATAATGCGCCTTCCGCAAACAAATCCCGTAAGAGATTGGGTATCCTAAAGGCGGCGAAAAAGGCATCGGTATATACCCCCGCCCCGAAGAGGATTGCGAATACCTGCTCCCGCACAAGCCCCAAAACCCTTGATATTAGTGTCCCGCCTGAAAATCGAGCTACTCCCTTGGATAGGGAAATCCCTTTTTCTGATTTTGTTTCCCCGTTCAAATTTTTATTGACACCCCATAAATAAATGTTATCTTACTAGTTTGAGAAATAAAAAAAATGTATGGAGGAACTTTTGGGTACCAATCGTCAAGCAGCAAAACGCAACCGCCAATCAAAACAGTTTAGATTGAGAAATAGAGCATTCAAAACACAAATAAAAAATACTATTAGAAAGTTTGAAATCGAAAGCGATATTTCCAAAAAAACGGAGCTTCTGAAAAGTGCGTTTTCCATTTTGGATAAGGCCGGCCAAAAACATATTATACACCATCGCAAAGCCGATCGCCAAAAATCGATATTGACTAAAAGGTTGAATAAGTTTAGGTCTCAAAGTACGGCTGTCGGGGAATAAGTCAGCATAATTGTTATTAGGTGCTTTATTCATTTAAACATATTTTAGCATTTAAAATACACCGATTCCAAGACTTTTATTTTGAGAAGGCCTTATTTTCATAAGAGACGAAGAATTAGGGCTGTTGAGATTCGGGGAAAGTGTATCACAGGGTAGAAATTCTTTCTTGCTTATAGGAAGAAAATTCGTATATTAACTAGGTTTTATGACGAAATAAATAACGGAGAGAAAATGAAACCGAAAATACATCCTAAGTATTATGATATTACCGTAACCTGCGCCTGCGGAAATACATTTAAGACACGAAGCACAATCAAGGAAATCAGGCTTGATATTTGTTCCGCCTGCCATCCGTTTTTCACCGGCAAACAGAAATTGGTAGATACCGCCGGTCGTGTGGAACGGTATAGGCGTAAGTATGCTAAGGTTGAGAATCGTAAATCTAAATAAATAGGTTTAATGTCTTAAGGCGGGCTGTCGAAGTTTCCCTCGATTATGCCCGCTTTGTTTATTAGCAGGATTATTTTATATGCCATTTAATGTCGGAGGACAAGCAGTAATCGAAGGGGTTATGATGCGTTCGGCGGATAGGGTTTCCACCGCAGTCCGCAGAATTAACGGTTCTATATTGGTCAAAAGCGAGGAATATAAACCCTTTGTGAAACGCCATCTCCGTTTTGATATCCCAATCATACGCGGCGCCATCGCTTTTTTTGAAATGTTGCTTTTGGGGATTAAGACCTTAAACTTTTCCGCAGAGGTCGCCGCCAGAGATGCCGATGAGGCTATGCCCGGCAAACCGCGAAAGTTAAAGTCGGATTCCGGAGGACTTTTTAGTTTCAGTTTGATTTTGACGGCGATTGTCGCTATGGGCGTGGGGGTTTTGATATTTTTCTTTGTCCCAATCGCCTTGACCTCTTTGTTGAAGGGAAATGACGGCGCTTTTGCCTTCAATATCATTGCGGGGATAATTAGGATGGCAATGTTTGTGCTGTATATATATATAATCTCCAAATTCAAGGAGATTAAACGAATATTTTCATATCATGGCGCTGAACATAAATCGATTTACGCTTATGAAGCGGGACAGGAACTGACCCCTGAAAATGTCCGTATTTACAGCACAAAGCATCCCCGTTGCGGCACGAGTTTTATTTTAATAGTAGCGCTGTTAGCCATATTGACCTATTCGATATCCGATACCATTTTTGCTCTTATAGCAAACCGTGCGCCATATCTGTTGGAGCGTTTTATCGTTCATTTTTCGCTTCTCCCATTAGTCGCCGGGGGATCTTATGAGTTGCTGAAACTTTCCGCCAAAAAGGTTGATAACCCGCTGACTGCCTTATTGGTAAAGCCCGGGTTGTGGCTACAAATGATTACGACACAGGAACCGGACGATGGAATGTTGGAGGTGGCGATATGTGCTCTTACGCATTCTTTGGGTGGAGATTATCCCGGGTGTGTGGTTTATGATGGGGAATTGAAATCGGTTCGTATCCCTAATGAGAGTGTTAGATAGTAATGATTGATTTATCGATTATAGATAATATCAGGGAAAAACACACGAGGCTGACCGAAGAGCTATCCAATCCCGAAATATTGGCAGATCATAAAAAATACAGTAAAATCGCCCGTGAGCATTCTGAACTGCAGGAAATTATAAAAATTTCCGAAAAATACCAAAAGATCCTTGAGAGAATTAACGAGGATAAGGAGTTGAGGGAAATTTCGAAGGATGAAGATCTTTTGGAATTGGCGGATGCGGAAATAGAGGAGCTTCTTCCCAAGTTGGATGAATTGGAGAACAAGCTTCGGGATTTATTAGCCCCGAAAGACCCCAACGACCGTAAAAAAGCTATTGTGGAGATACGAGCCGGTACCGGTGGCGATGAGGCGGCGCTGTTTGCGGCTGATTTATATCGGATGTATTCCCATTTTATCGAGGAAAAGGGGTGGAAGTTAGAAGTCCTGAGTTCAAATCCCACCGGCGTTGGCGGTTTCAAGGAAATTATTTTTAGCGTTGAAGCGGAAGGGGCTTACGGTGTTTTGAAGTATGAATCGGGAGTTCATAGGGTACAGCGGGTTCCGGTTACCGAGGCATCTGGTAGGATTCATACATCGGCGGCTTCTGTGGCGATTCTTCCCGAAGCGGAAGAAGTGGATATCGAGATTAATCCGAATGACCTGCGTATTGATGTTTTCCACTCCTCGGGCCCCGGCGGTCAATCGGTCAACACCACCGATTCGGCGGTACGAATAACACATATTCCTACCGGTACAATCGTTACCTGTCAGGACGAGAAATCGCAGTTGAAGAATAAAAACAAAGCGATGAAAGTTCTACGGGCGAGGCTGCTGGATAAAGCTAATCAAGAGGAACAACGAAAACTAGCCTCAAAACGGAAAGCGATGGTTGGAAGCGGCGACCGTTCCGAAAAGATCCGCACCTACAATTTCCCCCAAAATCGGGTTACCGATCACCGCATCGGGCTTACTCTGCACAGCCTCGAATCCATATTAAACGGCGATTTGAGTGCGATAATCGAAAAGTTGCAGGAATATTACCGAGCGCAGCAATTATTGGAAAAATCCTCAGAATCCGTCAACTAACCGCATTAACCTCGACGGGAGTTATTATTTTGGACTCCTTTAAGCACCACAGCAAATTGCACAACAATAATCACATAGAATACAGCCGACTTCCCGCAGGTATGCGCCGGAGGAGATATGCGTTCCTGATAGATTTCATAATAATCCTCATTATCTATAAAATCCTGCTTTATATACTTGGGATAATTATTTGGTATATTAGGGCGGGCGGTTCATTTCTTTATGAGCTCAACGATTTTATTCCCTCATCCATCGCTATTCGTCTTGTCCTTATTGTTTTGGCAGGAGTCGGATATTTTACCTTAACCACCTACTATTGGAACGGCCAAACCATCGGAAAGAATATTCTCAAAATAAGGGTTATTCGGAATGAAGGGGGTAGAATGCGGTTATGGGTTTCTTTCAAGCGTATATTTGGCTACCCATTTGAATTATTCTCGATTTTGTATAATTTATTCAAGAAGGGGAAAGGTGAAACTCGAAACTCGGTTCAGGATAATTTGGCGGAAACAAGCGTCATCTATGAGCCACACCCCCCACCGGAACCGCCCAAAGAGAAAAAGAAACGAAAGCGAAGAAAACGGTTGCTATAATATTAAGCATAAGCCGCTTGAAACATTATTTAATACAGACCATCTTGCTGATCAGATTTAATTTTCCATAAGATAATTTACAAAAATACACCCCGGTAGAATAGTTATCCGCCCTAAAAAGGACGGAATGTTCCCCTGCGGATAGTTTATCATTTAGCGGGGTTGCTATCCTTTCCCCGATAAGGTTATAGATTTCCAACTTTACTTGTCCGTTGTGGGGGAGAAAGAACTTAATTTCAGTTGAGGAATTGAAAGGGTTCGGGTAATTAAAAAGCTCTGCCTTGTTAATCGGTTTATTTTGGGAATCATCAATCGAGTTAATCTCGAAATCCGAAAGGGCAGCCTTGTATCCCTGAAGTATTTCCTTATCCCGTGTCGATTGGATAAATAATACAAGCTCGGCGTTTTCGAGGACTATCTCTTCCCCTATGGTGAAATCGACTTCCGTCTGGAAGACACCGGAATTATCGGGAGTTATTTCTACTCCGTTCGGATCGGGTATCATATCGCGAAAAACCTGATTATGCCAATCCACGCCATTGGGAGCCTGCCAGAATATATTATTCTCCACCAACGCAATTCGTAAGAACTCCACCCCTTCGGGATTTTCATTTTCAAGGAAGATATCGATATCCAAATGAAGATTTCGGTTGTCGGGGTTATAATCACCCCCTACGCTGAAAAACCAATCGGAAGATATGCCCATCCTCTGCAGGAAGGCTGTTTCCCATTGCTCATACTCCGACCCATAATCGCTTCCCTCGATAAAAAGATGCGGGGCGTATTGGTTGGCATAAAAGTTATTTCTGGCGGTTGCTTCCTCAGGGTTGTATTGATAATAGGGGTCCTTCGATGAGGGCCACCATATATGGTATCGGATTACGGCGATTTGAGTTTTGTATTGCTCGGTCAACTGATCGAGAGTCATATCGGCTAAGGAACAAGCCCCTCACGATGTGTTGGTGAACATTTCCCCCACGACAACCCTTGTCGCCGCAAACGAATCACCCCCCACCAAAAGCATCAAAGATAGAAATAAACCTGTTATTATTTTCAATATTTTACCTGCTTGACAAGATCAATTCAATTAAAAAATAAATCGCCAAATAAAAAAAGTCAAGCGGCAAAATCGTGCCGCTTGACATCAGGGATATTATCGATATTACTTAACGAGAGTCATTCTGCCGACAGCTGTTTTATCATTGGAACGCAGTCGATAAAAATAGATGCCGGAGGGAAGCTCATCGGCATTAAATGTGATAGAATGATACCCCGCAGGCAACCCGCCATCAATTAAATCGACAACCTTCTTCCCAGCTATATTATAAACACCTAACTTCACATTCCCGCGGTTTTCGGTTTTGAATTCGATTACCGTCGAGGAGTTAAAAGGGTTGGGATAATTGCCGATGAGAGCGAACTCATTAGGGATATTATCGTTATCATCCGATACCGAAGATTCTATTAAATCGGTAAACGGCATTTTATACCCCTGATATATTTTATGTTCCCGCGTTGATTGGATAAACATCACAAGTTCGCAGTTTTCGGTAATAATTTCCTCATCCACAGTGAAATCGAAAGAAGTTTCGAAATGACCATTGCTATCAGGTTCGACAGTCACACCATAGATAATGGGCATCATATTCCTGAAAACCTGATTAAATACCGTTAAACCATTCGGCGCGTTGAAATGTAAATCACTCTCGGTAAGAGCAGTTCTTATAAATTCTACGCCATCCGGATTTTCGCCGTCCAGATCGATGCTTATATTAAGGTGTATTACCCGCGTTATGGGGTTAAAAGTTCCGTTAGCGTTAATTTGCCAATCCGATGGTATAGCATATCGGTCCATAAACATAGTCCCCCAACCGGAATAATTGGAGCCTGCATCCACAGAACCATCTATGAAAAGGTGAGGGGTATAGCTATTTCCATAGAAACCGTTCCTGTTCATACTTTCATCGGGATTGAAAAGGTAAAAAGGATCGCCGCTACTTGGCCAATTGACATGGTAGCGTATTATGGCGATCGTATCGGCGTATTCCTCGGTCAACTGATCGAGTTGCAATTCAGCATTTTTACAATACGGTCACGAAGTGTTGGTAAAAAGCTCTCCTATAACAACTCGATCTAATGCAAAGGAGCTTCCTGCCGTTAGCAATATAATTACCGCTAAACCAAGCGCCGAGAATATCTTTCTCATAATCTTTCCTCTTGAATGATTAAAACTTAATCCGACGGGGGCATCGGGAATTTCCCAATGCCCATCATCAAGTTATAATAAGCTTTAAGTTTTTTCTCTATTTTATTAAAGCCATTCGTCTGGTTCTAACCTCGCCGTTGGCACTTAAACGGTAGAAATAAACTCCCGATGCTTGCTCGGAAGCATCCCAACTGACCGAATATAATCCGGCTTTGTAATTACCATTTGCCAACTCCGCAACCTTTTGTCCTTTAAGGTTGTAAACCGAGAGGTTCACGAAAGAGGTTTTGTCAAGACTGAAAGCTATCGATGTTTCGGCGTTGAATGGATTGGGATAATTCTGGGAAAGTATCGTAGTCTTTGGGGTTAGAGCATTTCCATCGTTATCAATTCCGGTCTGGCCGGAGGTAGCATCGATCTTTGCCGATTGAAGGACTTCCTTCGTGGAATAATCCTGAACGAAGACCACTATCTCGCAGTTATCCTCAGCCAATTGCGGGTCCAAAGCGATTGTAAAATCGAACTCCTTCGTTTCACCGTTGCTTATGGTAAATGATTCACCATCGGAATCGGGGACTATATCCCTCATAGTTTGATCGTGTTGCCGCACACCGTTGGGAGCGTTATATTGGATGTAATTCTCAATCAAAACGCAGAACAGCCGCAAATCATTGAAATTGATATTATCGGTGGCGGTCATCGAAATATGCAGTTGATTCTCTCGGTCAGCGCCATTATAATGACCTATCAGTTCGATTTCCAATGGACTCGGGGTGTCCCAGCGCAACGCAAATTGATCGTCCCAATTGTTGTAATAATATTCACCGTCAACAATGCCATCAATGAAAAGATGAGGGGTATAATCATTGTTGTAATAATCGTTCCTGTCCATATTTTCCGCTCTGTTGAAAGTATAAAACGGATCGCCGGAACTGGGCCAACTGACATGATAGCGGATTAGGGAATAATCATCCCAATGCTCCTCCATTATGTTGTCCAGAGCTATCTCGGCGTTATAGCAAGGTCCGCAGCCGGTGTTGGTGAACATTTCCCCGAGCGGCATTCTTAGAGTGGCAAAGGAATTCCCGTAAGAAAGCAAGAAAATCGCCACCGTTGCCAATAACAGTTTTTTCATTTTTTCCTCCTAAGAGATGAAAGGGTTATTGATTTTATATTGTTTTCCAATTTGATTCCCAATAACAGTTAAAACCTCGATACCAAAGTTATTTTCAAACCTCTAAATGGTGGAACTTCACGACAGGCGCCTTCGGTGCAGACGAAACCGCCTCGCTGATCCCCGTAAAATATATTCAGATCATGTTCCCCGTAACGAAGCCCCAATGATATCGCCCCGCTCCGTTTGGGGAAGGATTGTTCCCAAGGTTGAAACTCCTCCGAAGTAAAGCCTCCGTAAACCGTTATAGAAAGAAAATACGAATGCGAAAATGAGATAGAGTAGTCGGTTTCGTTGTAATCATCCTTACCGAACAAATCGCGAATGCGTTCCAATTTTCTAACCTGCCCGGTCAGTGTGATAGTGTTGTCATCATCGAGATAATAAGTGAACTCCCCGTATGGCAATTGCTCCAATCCTTCGACACCGGTATCGGTGCGTTCGTAATTCAATATCAAAATATTCCTACCGATATATCCCCGCACCTCATAAAAGTTGTTGAATATTTTCTGTTGGATATGTCCGTATTCATCGGGTCTTTCACCACTCTGGGCGATATCGGCTTCAACGGTCCAATTATTAAGCGGAGCGAAAAACAGCGAGACCTGAAATCCCCTGTCGTTAGCTCCACTTTGCGCCCATAAAGCGTTGGGCGATTGATCACGATGGTTCGCCGAAGGAGGGGCGTTGAAATCCAAAGCCATATTATAATAATTCTTATATTCCGCAGAGATGCCAAAAAGTCCGGTTGAGAAGGAAGCTGTCAGATAGGTCGCATCGCCTGTTTTCAGATCAGGCCTCCCTATATAGAACCCCTCATTACCTTCTTGACGGCCATAATCGGCATAGAAATCAAAAGGACCGTAGGTAAGTCCGGCGGTAATTTCCTGCGCATTGGTATATTCTATCTCAGAGGTAAATGAGTTTTTCTTTTTATAACGCAAAGCGGCGCCGCCGAAGGAGATATTACTGATAGGTGTCAATTCCCCTCGAAAAGCTACAATGTCATTTTCCCGCGTGCGGATCAGAGGGGAAAGCAAAATGTTCTCGGAAAGAAGTATCTTCCCGTTTAATGCCTCCAAGTTGAATTTGTTTCCCCGATAGCTCGCCCACACCCCATCCAAGTTCTTATCTATCTGGACATCCTGATTTTCGTAAGCCCGAAGTATCAAGCCTCGATTGAAATTCGCATAATAGTTCCCTAATCTTATCTCGGCATTGCCGTCCGTCCAGCCGAAATACCTCTGGGTAATTCCCTCATAAGATGTGTCTCCGGTGGTTAATCTCGTAATTGGCTCGAACGCTTCGTACCATATACCGGCATAGAAATTACCATAGAGCATATCAACGGTCAATCGATTGCGCAAACTATCGTTGTGGACCCCGGAATCGGTCGGGTTTCTGTCTAAATAATATTCCAACTTGTTTTGGGTTTGGATGGAAACATCATCCGCCTGCACTGTTTGAATAACTATCAAGGTTAAAAGTAAAAATATAAAAAAATAAAAAGCTCTATTCATATAAATCACCTAATCAAATCCTTTCGATTTTATTCCGTTGCTTTCTTTGCGGTAGAATCTGCTTCATCCGTTAACAGATGGGATTCGATTAGTTCCTTCACTTTTACCTCATCTCCCGGGCGGAAACCGTAAGCGGTGTGGATGATATTTCCTTCGGCATCCAAAATAACCGAATATGGTAATCCAAAAGCTTTGTAATCCCTTTTTACTTTTTCATTTTTGTCCAATAAAATGGGGAAATTCCATTTTTGGGATTTAACAAATGATTTTACTTTTCCTAATGAATGGCCTGCATCTTCATTAATACCGACAAGTTGAAACCCTCTATCTTTATATTCATCATAGATTTTGCTGACAATCTCCAGTTCATTTTTGCAAGGTTTGCACCAAGTTGCCCAAAAGGCGATATAAACAGGACCCTTTCCTAAAAGTGATTTCATACTAACTGGATTATTATTTAAATCGTTTAATGTGAAGTCAAACGCCTTTTTTTTACCGGCGTAACTGTTGTTAGCCATAAAAATGGCGAAAATAAAAATAGCTACTACTACAAGCCTTTTACTCATTTATCCTCCATAATATCAGATAAAGTAATGTATATCTTTTAATTTAATCTCAATGAATTCCAAAGAAGAAACAGACCTTATCTTTTGTTGGATTACCTATTATCAGAATATTATCTACTTTCCGTCTTAAAAATAGTAATAATTTCCATAAAGTCAAGGTTAAAAATACTTGATAATATTGGGAGGGATTGCAAAATTATTCTAATGGAGTATTTATTCTCTGATTATTGATTTAAAATAATCTCGATAGCGGGTTGAAATCAGGTGAAAATTCAACGCTTCGTTCTACGGGATAGATTAAAATTCGAGGGATTACGAACTTACTTAAAACCTTTTCTTCTGGAAGTTTTATCTGTCCGGGTTAAAATTTTGGAGTCGAAGCTCCCTGAGCGCATTTAAAGTGATCCTTCTGAAATGCCGATATACATAAAAACGGCTTTTCAGTTATTTCCATAGATCGCAAGGCTCGGCTTCGACTCCTTTTTATAACCTATTTTAGGAGAAAAGCCGATAATCAAAAAAAATCCATCACTCCTAACTTATATAGGAATTTGATATTAAGTTATCATTATCATAAAATTGACTTTTTGTCAAGTCAAACCTTGAAAAATTTGGTTAAGTTCCCATTTCCCAAAGGACATCATTTCTCAAAAAAGGAAAGAGAGGAAACAGAAATCCCTTGACTAACAGATTACGACATTATATAAATCCCTATAATTTTAAAAGATTTGAGCGTGTTAATGAATTGGCAAGTTAAGTATTAAATATCATAATATTATAACATCCGATAAATAAAAAATATTCAGTTAGGAGGATTGTATGACCAAGAAAGTAATCGTCACCATTTTAGCATTATGTATCGTTGCCGTTGCTGTACCTGCATTTGCTCAATCGGCAATTCGTTTGAAAGCTGTCGGTGCGAAAGTCGGGTATGTAAAACCCGAAAATATCGACGGCACATTCGGTTTCGGCGCCATAGCGGATCTCGGTACCATTATCCCCCAATTAGGCTGGGAAGCTGAGGTTACCTATTGGTCAAAAAGTTATGATGAAGTTGGTGGAAGCGTAAGTATGCACGATATCGCCATATTGACATCCGGGAAATATTTCTTCCCGGTTCCTCAATCCAAATTCTCACCATATATCGGCGGCGGCATAGGACTTCATATGTTTGGCTCTAAAGTCGAATGGGATTCCGGCTGGTATGGATCCGGTTCGACCTCCGATACCGATACTAAATTTGGCTTTCATTTCCTGGGTGGTGCCGAGATGGAGTTAAGTCCCCTTTTAAACGGTTTTGCCGAATTTAGATACTCGTTGGTTTCAGATGTAAATCAGCTTTGGATTATGGCCGGGGTGAAATACAATTTGGGGATGTAAAACTTTACTTACGATAAATCGCAAGCGATTGTATAAATTCTTAAAGTTGCAAGGGCGGATGGTTGTCCGCCCTTGATTTATTTGGAGCTGATATGAAATTTCAATGTCTTTTATTTTGGCCGCAGACTTTTTGAACAAAACCCACAACAGACATAGCGGCATCTTCAAGATTCCGCTCCGTATCAAGCTGTGTATCCCCTTTGAAAGAGTGATTCCCCCTTAAACGATAAACCGTCGGTTTTACCCTTAATTTATCCAAAAGTTCTTTTAGTTTATCGGGATGGCAGAGAGGATCTTTGTCCCCGTAAATAATGGCGACACCCCCGTTTGTCTCATCCAATCCCTCGAACCGCTTTCTGATTTCATACGGAGGTTGTGGGGGATGCAACGGCGGCGTCAACAGTATCAACGCCTTATAATCTTTATGTCGAACCGCATAATCCAGAGCTACAAACGCGCCCAATGATTTACCGGCGATAATTATTTCGGTGGTATCGGCTTCGGGGATGTTTTTTGCATATTTGACCGCGCTGTTGTAATCGTCCTTTTCATTTACATAATTCTCCGATGGAGAGATGTTTTTAATGAAAAATCCCCATTCGAACCTAACACATATTATTCCATTGGATCTACATTGTTCGGCGATTTTAGAGAACAAAGGCAGAGTAGCATTATATCCCAAACCTGGCGCCACAACCAATACGGGGAAAGGACCCCTACCTTCGGGCATATCCGTATAGACAGGGAGATTAACCCCCCTTTCCGTTACGATATAATTCATCTGCTTTTCCTTTTTTTTGCCACAATGGAAAAAAGAGAAAATATAAAAAGCTATAATTACCGCTGCTAATACTTTTATCATTCTCATAGGATTGATATAACGACAGAGTTTACCGGAGGCAAAAAAGCGCCGCTGAATTGCCATCCGCTGTAGTGATTTGTTTGCTTCATAAGTATTTTTTTAAGTCTGCCGATAAAATAAAGACAGCCTTTTCAATCTGCTTCTTTTCTAACGGCTTAAAGAATTTCGGTTTATGAATTGGTTTATCTACTTTGCGCTCTCCCTTCAGAAATGTAAATATTCGCAACTTAACTTCGGGAAAATACGACATCAATGTATGTGTAGGCTTACTTCCAAATGTTATCTCTTTTACTTTATTATTATAGCTAATTACCAGCTCATCAATTTTTTATCTTTAACTTGGATTCCATCTGCAAATAACCCAAGTTTATTTTTTAAACCCCGTATCCTTTTTTCTGCTATTTTACAATATTTCTCCGATATGTCTATCCCGACATATTTCCGCTTTAATCTTTTTGCAACAACAGTAGTTGTTCCTACCCCGTTAAATGGATCTAATATGATGTCTCCCTTATAACTAAACAGTTTAAGAACACGCTCAACTAATTCTTCGGGAAACATTGCGGGATGTCCATATTTTTTCATATTTCTTTCGGGAGCAATTGACCATTTCGCTACAACCCATTTTTTAAATTCATCCGCGGAAATGTCTATATTTTCTTTCATTCCAGTCTTTTTTAAATCCCCTTTACAAAATATTTCAATAAATTCCCAGGTGTATTTTAAATATGGATTACTTGGACTTTTCCAACTTCCCCAAGCGGTATATTTACAGTTATAATTGTTTTTTTCCCAGAGAATTTCCCCTTTCCAAATAAGTTTTTCTTTCATAAAAAAATTACTTATTATTTGATGACTTGGTATATAATCCGAAAATAATGGCTGAACATTTATTATTATTCTCCCGCCATATTTTGTAATTCTAATACATTCTTTAAAAACCTTAAAAAGCTTTGCAAAATAATCTTCCCAATAGTGTGCGTCTTGATTTTGAGCATAATCAAGCCCGAAATTATATGGAGGTGATGTAAAAACCAAATCGACAGAGTTATCGGGTATATTCTTTAATATATTTTCGCTATCGCCAACAATAATTTTATTTTCATATTCCTCCGGGAATTTATTTTCATCTTTTGCGAAAGTGTTTCCTTGAGTATAGTAATATTGGTGTCTTATTAATTCCTTGCTCTTTCTGCCCTTTACTTTTCTTTCCTTATTATAATCAACATAGTTTCTTTTCTTTCCTTTAATCCCATAACTTTTTATCTGTTCTATTGAGCGGAGAACATCTTTGAAAATCTTCTTATCAGTATAACCGGAAAAATGAGAGGATATTTCTTTTAATTTGTTAATATCGATCTCTTGTAATAGAATAATTACCTCATCGCTGTCATATCCTAACTGTATTTCTTTTTTATCGAATAGCTTGTTAAATAATCTGATAGCACGCAACTCTTTGTCATCTAATGCGCTATCATATTTTAATACGATTTCTTTAGGCATTATTTCATCTCCGGGTCTATTTTAAAAAGATAATATCTTGATATCGTCGATGTCAAGCTTTCAATTCCTAACTGTGGGAAATTGAGAAGGCCGCTATTTTTATAATAGACTTAAAATCAGCGTATTATCACCAACTTACCTTTAGCGGAACCGCCCGGATAATCGACAAGATACAAATAAACACCGGGAGCCAAAACATCCCCCGAAGCGTTTCGTAAATCCCAAACGAAATCGCCTTCCGGAAGACGGTCGAATTCACGTACTGTTTTACCGGATATGGTTGCTATTTTCAGATGACTGTTTTTTGGTATATTACGGAAAGTTACTGTCCTATGTCCCTTGCTCGACCTGAAGGGATTTGGGAAAATATGTATCCCTATCGAAACAAAGAAGGAGTCATCGCCCGACCATTCTCCATCTTCCGCCTTAGCCTGCCAATAATATAATTTGCCGGAAGGAAGCGATCTATCGATAGGCCATTCAGTGATTTTATCATCCCCGGAGGGAATTGCCGGGGATTGGGCAATTGTCTTTTCAAAGGCGGTATCCAAAGCAACCCGAAAATAATATCGCCGAGCTTCGGGAATATTGATTATCCTCAATGTCGGGGCATTATTGTTTATCACCGCTCCATTCGACGGTGAGATCGTTTTCGGGGAAAGGGAACCTGCGCTGTTGAGGTGAACACTATCAAGCTGGGTGTAATAGCCGTTCACCTTGAATTTAGAAGTGCTTGAAAAATCGCCGAAATCGGTACCGTCAAAAGCCCTGCACCGCCAAAAATAAGTTGTATTTCTGTTTAACTCGATAGGAATATTCCATCCTACCAGCCCATTGACGGCTTTGATACTATCCCCATTTAGCACTTCACCAGTGAATTGACTATCCGCTGAGATCTCGAAAAAGTAAAAAAGAATATCGCCATCGGGGTCCCGAGAGCAGATTCCCTTTAGTGTCGGCTTAGTAACATCGACTGTGGAACCGTCAATTGGAATATAGGGTAAGGGGGGCGGCGGTGGTGTGTTGGGTTGAATAATATGAAAATAGCTCGTTTGTGAATAGTCACCATAGTCGATACCATCGAATGCACAACTGCGCCAATAATAATCGGTTCCATAGGAAAGGTCAACCTGCACAGGGCAGGAAGTACTGTCGTCACCTTGCTGGATATCCTGTTCGGAATCTACTATTTGATTGAATTCGCTGTCCAATGCTACATAAAAGTTATATGTCAATTCATCCCCATCCTCATCACTACTATTATCTACTATCAGTATCGGGTGAGTATCCTCGATATTCTCGCCATATTGGGGGTGCAGCGGATCAGGAGCCGAAGGGGGGTGGTTGGAGTTTCCGCTGACCGGAATGTATATTTTCCCTTCGCAGTTTTTGATTACCGAGACGGTTACGATGTCTCCCAAACTGCCATCGGCTTGGAGTTCATAGAATTGGTCTCCTAAATTACAGGAGACGGCGGAATTGGCGCTGTAATCGGATCCCATTGCATCCCTATGGAGAACAAGACCGTTGGTGAAAACCCGGGCGTAAATCTCGTAAGACTGCCCTGAGGGGTCCGTCCCCGTTTGAGCAATATATTTAGAGCCAACAGGCTGTCCGATATCATATTCAAAAGCCGGCGCCCATTTATACAAACTATCGGGAGCGCGGTAATCATTGGGTCTGAGCCAAAGTTCGTTTCCGGTCAAAAGGAAATAGAAGTGAGTAGTATCGCCGACCATATAATACCATGCCAGCCGCTCCATCTGACATCTCGCCCAACTCCCTAAAGCTTCCGAATCTGCGGAAGTGATCTCCGTCCAAACAATGGCATAACCATCTGTATTCCTTATGTATTCCATTATATCCCACGCCTGATTATTCCAATAGCCTCCCAATGGACGGAGATGCATCCCTTCGCCCAAAAGGTCGCCTGTCCCCGTCAAAGCAACATCTTCTATAACATCCGATCCCAAAACACCGTAAGCTGCAGGATTGGCAAATCGAAGTTTGTTATGCGCTCGAAGGGAGTCCATCAGCATAGGAAGCCAGGTTTGCTGTTTTAGGTGCATTAAGCTATCCCGTATGGCATCTTGGGAATATCCTTCCCAGCCGTTTATATCAGCTGACGAACCGCTGACCCATTTGGAGGGCGAGAGCGGATAAACCATCATAGTACTGTAATAATTCCATTGAGGATGATAATAGAAAACTGCCTCATCCTCCATAGCTCCATCAAATTGAGAACCGATTAAATTCAGATATTTATAGATAACAAATTCCCATACTTCCTGCCTGCGGAAATCTGGAGCGGTACGGAAAGAATTCCACCCGCAATACTGGAGCTTCTGCCCAGGATCCGAACAGGAAACATCGCCTTCGCAGGGCTCTCCGGCTGGAGCTACCGCCTCCACACAGACGGTATTATTTTCCACCCATAAAAACATAGAGTCGTAATTATATCCCCGCTCATTGCAAAATGTCGACAGAAGTTGATAATCGTCGTCTCGGTAGGTGGAGATAGTTAAATAGCGAAGGCATCTGGTTTGCGGATCGACGCTTTTGATAATATCATAATTGGAGCCGCCCGGATTAATCGCCAAGTCGTAATGCCTGCCGACAAAGTCGGCTCCGATAGAATCGGTTAGCGAGTAGGTTAAGGCGGCTGTGCGAATGTGGGGATATTTCGCCGCATAAACCTGTATAACCGTTAAAATAAGAAAAAGGATAATTACAATGAAAGTGGAATACAGTCTTCGGTAAGGAAAATCGCTATTTGGAGGGGGATTAAACATTTGATTAAACCTTATTGATAGATTGAAATGGATTCTAAAATCAGGAAACAACTATTCTAACAATATTGAAAATGATATTCATTATATCACACATAAATCCTTTTAGCAACTATTTCAATCAAATCCCCGAAAATTTTATCCCAATTATGCTTGGCAAGGACCTCCTCCAATTTCCTTTTATCGGGTAAAAACTCCCCGTTGATGACTTTTTCCACCCCCTCGATAAATTCCTCATCCGATCGCCCGATATAGATAACTCCCTCCAACGGAACGACTTCTGGCATATCAACCGAAACTACCGTCAAACCTGCTGCCAGGTATTCATAGACTTTCAGAGGGTTAACTTTTTCGGCGAGCTTTACTTTTTTAAAAGGGTTAATCCCACAATCGACTCCCCGCAGATAATCGGGTAAATCCTTTAGGTCCTTTTTTCCAAGGAGATGAACATTTTCCAGCCCTTCCAATTCCGTCGGTTTTAGCCCCCGCTTGAGCGGACCTATCAGAACGATATTGTAATAGGGATGTCTTTTAGCGATTTTCGCTATTAAGCGGTAGTCTATCCAATCGGAAAGCGAACCGACAAATCCTATCCTCGGCTCCGGGATTACCGCCAAATCGGAAGGGATTTCAATTGCTTTTTGGGTCGCTTTTGAAAAATGGTTTACATTCACTCCGTTGGGCGAATAATATAAATGGCGGTTGAGATGTTTTCTATCATCATATAAGCTTTTTGCGGTTACGAAGACAATATCCGCTCTGGCAGTCAGTTCCAAATCCCAATTATGGACCATTTCAGAGGCTTGAGGCGAATAACCGATTGTTTCGGAATGCTCATCGACGCAATCGTATACCAAAAGCGAATAATCGAAATAGTCCAATAAATCGTTAAAGGGCGTATGAGCATTGATCACCGGAAGGTAGGTGAATATAATCGGATTGTTGAAATTCAATTTGGACAGCGTTATTTTTACATCACGGGCGAATCTGCGCAGATTTATATTTTGGATTAGCCCATACCTTGCCAATGGAAGCCTCCCTCGGGGGCGGAGTATAAAAAGATTATCTTTCGCTTCCCTAAAATCGAGATTGTATTCCCCTTTATCGCCGACTGAAGTAAAAAGCGGATTCGATGGTTCTACATAAAGCACGCGATTCCCCATCTCCGCCAACAAAGTCATCAGCCTTTGCTTTCTCGTCCACATCCCGCTATATGGCATAGACGATATACAGATGATATCTTTCCCGGTCAACTTATGGATTCTTTTGCTTGATAATCTCTTCGTATAATTTTTGATAACCATCGACCATCCTTTTCAACGACCATCTCGCAATAATATCACTACGGGCTTTCCCCCCGATTTCAGCTCGCAGTTGCGGATATTTTACCAATTTTTCCAATTTATCGGCATAAGAATTTACATCATTTATATCGACAAGGAAGCCATTTTCCCCATCGTTGATGATAGTTTTATTTCCCCCGACGGCAGTCGCCACAACAGGCAATCCGCTGGACATCGCTTCCAAAAGGGTAAGGCTTGTCCCCTCACTCAATGATGATAAAGTAGCGACATCAACCGCATTCAACAGTAAAGGTACATCATCCCTATCCCCGGCAAACATAACCCTATCTTTTAACCCATAGGATTTCACCCGCATCTCCAAATCCGTTCTAAGAGGACCATCCCCGATAATGAGCAATTTCACGGGGAGTTTTCGCTCCGAAAGGATCTTAAAAGCATCTATCAGGTAATTATGATTTTTCACTTTGGCTAATCGGGCTACTATCCCGATTACCACATCGCCATCTACGCATCCGAATTCCTTCCGAACTGATAATCGCTCAACAGCGGGCTTGAATCTATCGGTATCGATTCCATTAAAAATAGTTATTGTTTTGTCCTCTCGCACCCCGACGGTATTCACCAAATAATCCCGCAAATTATCCCCGACAGCAATCACCTTATTGGTTAAACGAGAGGCTAATCTATCTATGATGATGCCGATCTTCGGGTCCGGGAATGTCCGTCCATGTTCGGTGTATATCAATTTCACATTCGGGAGATGAACGCAGGCTGCAGCGGCTTTGCCCCAGCATCCGGAGTGGGTATGAACTATATCGCAGCCGCTTTCCCTGATGAATTTTATTAAATTACGGGGATAGATCATCGACACACCGGGTATCATTTTAGGGATTAAATAGGATTCCACGCCGAATTTTTTCAGTTTATCCGAGAGATATCCCACCTCCAATAAACATCCTATCTTTACCTCATAACGGCTGTAATCCATTCCTGAAGCGAGATTATAGATAACATTCTCCATTCCGCCGGTTACCGTGGATAGGACGATATGCAAAACAGATATCCGCCGTTGGCGAACATTCTCCCGGGGTAAGTCTGAGCGGACGGTTACCGTTGATGAATTTGTTTGGTCTTCTGCCTTAAAAGTCATACTTTTTATTTAATCCTGAACATCTTAATTTTAATAGTTTTCATAATTTTTATCGGAAAATACCGATAGCGCTTGAAGGGAATCGAATATATCTGTTGTTGGTTCAATGAATTAAAATGATAATAGATATTTGATATTATAATGGATTTGCTCTCACCGATGTTAAATATTCGATGCGATTTTGGGGATTTCGGATCTGTTTTGGGAGTTGCTTTTACTACCTGTAATTTCCCTTTTCCCGATAATCCTTGCCGGATTACCGGCGACGATTTTATAAGGTGGTATGGGTTTCCCCCCCAAAAGCGATCCCGCTGAGATTACTGCTCCTTTGCCGATAACGGCGCCCGGCATTATGAATGCATTGGCGCCTATCCATACATCATCACCGATTATTACTTCCTTGAAGGTATATCCTTGCTCTTTTATGGGGATTGTCGGATCTTTGAATTGATGATTTTGAGACCAGATTTTGACTCCTGGACCTATTATCGTATTCTCCCCTATGCTCACTTTTCCGGCGGCTTGAATAAAGCAACTTTCCCCGAGATGAACTCCGTTGCCGACGAATAAGTTATGAATATTTCGCGCGTGGAAATCCTGATGGATAACCACATCCTCACCCATTGAACCGAAATATCGGCGGTAAAATCGCCTGCGGATTTCAATACCGAACAAGCCGGGGAAATCTTTCAATAACATTTGCAACAGGGCATACCGCCCGGATTTTACACTTATGTCCCAGATAAAATATCTTAACGCTTTCAGCATATTGACCCCGAATAAGAAGTCCTAATATATTTTCGGAAAGAATATGAATAATTTTACTAATCCACTCGAATTAAGTAATCTTAATTAAAGAATATGGATATTTTATCTTTTTTTATTCTAATAAATCTAAAAGTAAGTTTTGGGCTACAAGGTCAAAAAACTTAAACTATCAAATTCTCTTGACTTATCAGAGAATTTATTTATAATAAATAGGTAGAATTTTCTTCTATATATTATATGTTCTATGATAATTCGATTAATTTCTTCATATCCTTATGAACCCCAAAAATACGGAGGAAGTTTTGAGTAAAACATTGCTGAAGCTATGTTTGGTAATCGCTATTTGGGCGTCTGTGTCCGGGCTGGCGTTTGCTAATCAATCTGTCGATTTGGGAGGGCCTTCATCGGGCGTAGAACTTCTAAGTCAGGATAATTCCGGCTTAACTCTGCAGATGAATATCTCCAAGGTCGATTTTGAGCCTGTTTCTACCCCTGACGGGGATTTCACAATGATTGTTGTGAAAGATTTTTCCCGCTCCCACAATATTGGCGAGCCTAATCTTCCGATGGTAAATCGGCTTTTGGATATCCCATTTAAGAGTGATTTAACAACGGATATCATTAATTCTCAATTCGAGGAAATTTCGCTTTCCGACTTGGGAATAACCAATCCGATAATCCCGACTCAGCCTTCGCTTTCCAAGTCGGCTAATCCTCAGGATGTGCCTTTTAGATATAACAGAGCGTCATATCAGGAGGATAGGTATTATGCACTGCCTTTGGTGAATACCGAAATAGTCGGCACGATGCGTTCGGTTCATATCGGGATGGTCGAATTAGCTCCTATTCAATATAATCCTGTAAAAAACAGTTTGAGAGTTTATAAGCAGCTTACCGTAAGAGTTAATTACCAGCATCCCGATTATGCTCTCACCGATCAAATGAGGGAAAAATATTATTCCCCGGCTTTTGAGACGGTTTATCATCAGCTGTTTAATTATCAAACCCCGCCCCCGCAGCAACTCGATGATTTGGTAACTTATCCAATCAAGTATGTGATTGTTGCCGACAGGATGTTTGAGAGTCAGTTGCAACCTTTTATTCAGTGGAAAACTGAAAAAGGATTTACGGTTGTAGTCGGCTATACCGATGAGATAGGTTATTCAAATACCGCTATCAAATCTTGGATAGAGAATATTTATAATAACAGTAATCCCCCTGAAGATCCGGCGCCGTCTTTTGTTTTATTGGTTGGGGATACCCCGCAGATTCCGCCGTTTAACGGGACTGCCGGCTCGCACATAACCGACCTGTATTTCTGCGAATTTACCGGGGATGATTTACCCGAAATCTATTATGGTCGTTTCTCGGCGCAGAGCACATCTGAACTTCAGCCCCAAATCGATAAGACATTGGAGCATGAGCAATACACTATGCCCGATCCGTCTTATCAGGCGGAAGTTACCCTAATAGCCGGCGTCGATGCCGGCTATGCTCCAACTTGGGGAAATGGTCAGATTAATTATGGCACAAATCTGTATTTCAATGCCGCTCATGGAATAACTGACCATACTTGGCTTTACCCCGCATCCGATGATCCGGGTGCTTCGGCGGCGATTATACAAACCGTCAATGATGGCATCGGATTTTTGAACTACACCGCTCATGGCAGCCATGATGGTTTTTATGATCCTTCGTTTACCAGAAGTGATGTTAATGGCTTGACCAATGCGGATAAATACCCATTGGTCATAGGTAATTGTTGTTTGACTAATACTTTCGGCGAATCGACTCCCTGTTTCGGCGAAGTATGGTTGCAGGTTGCCGATAAGGGAGCCATCGGTTATATAGGTGGCAGTAATTCGACCTATTGGGATGAGGATTATTGGTGGGGTGTCGGCAATGGACCTATCGATGGTAATGGTCCCGATTACAGCGAAACCGGTTTGGGAGCTTATGACGGCCTTTTCCACGACCACGGTGAAGCCGTCTCCGATTGGTATACTACCAACGATGCGGTTATATTCCGCGGTGATTTGGCCGTCACGGAATCGGGAAGCAGTATGACATTGTATTATTGGGAAGTATATCATTTGATGGGTGATCCTTCGGTGATGACCTATCTGGGACAAGCCACTGCGAATAATGTTGTTCATAATAATGTGATTCCCTTGGGCTCCAATTACTTTACCGTCAGCGCCGATCCAAATTCCTATGTCGGGATTTCGATGAATGGGGTGCTGCACGGTGCCGCTTATATCGATGAATCCGGAACCGTTGATGTTCCGATTGATCCGTTTATGGACGTAGGCGATGCGAAAATCATTGTTACCGCTCAGAACAAAATACCCTATATCGCCACAGTACCTGTAATCGGCGAGGGTTATGGTGCGATAGGTGGGAGGTTGACGGATATGGTGAGTGGTGAAGGTTTGGAGGGGACGGTGACGGTGACGGATCATGATCCGGAGATAGTGGGGCATTGCA